>Ga0209536_100000300_pt1 | contig 78075 bp, 59 predicted proteins | sample DeeMarSeWOR28_12_FD_187461 | JGI IMG/M metagenome (GOLD analysis project Ga0209536, IMG submission 187461) | Marine sediment microbial communities from White Oak River estuary, North Carolina - WOR-2-8_12 (SPAdes) (version 2) | ecosystem: Environmental > Aquatic > Marine > Intertidal zone >...
CGCGCTGGTCGGCCTCTTGATCTCCGTCTACCTGTGGCTGTGGAAGGTCGGGGCGATCGGCGTGCTTGCGTGCGGAGACGGGGGCTGCGAGACCGTCCAGCTCTCGAAGTACGGCGACTTCCTGGGCGTGCCGGTCGCGTTCTGGGGCCTGCTCGCCTATGGCGGCATGCTTGCGTCCGCCCTGCTCGGTCTCCAGCCGCGCTGGCAGATGCGCCGCGAGCCGACGCTGGGCCTCCTCGTCCTGTCGGGCGCCGGCGTGCTGTTCAGCGCGTACCTGACCTACCTCGAGGCTGCGGTGATCCACGCCTGGTGCCGCTGGTGCGTGGTGTCGGCCGTGCTGGTGACCGTCATCTTTCTCGCGGCGCTCATCGGCTGGCGCACCCTTGCCCGCGGTACCGCCCCCGACGAGCCGGCCGGCTAGGGAACCTGCGGACAAGTCGAGGGGCTGGTCGCGGAGGCCGCATCAGGCTCACCCAAAGCCCTCACTGCAGCGGCCGGAGCGAGTTGCCGGAGATCAGTGCCGTCCGTCCCTAACCCTCGTTCCCCTCGTAGCGCTTCTTGAGCGCCGCCACCACGTTCGGATCCGCGAGCGTGGTGACGTCTCCCAGCGCGTGGCCGGTCGCGATGTCGCGCAGCAGTCTCCGCATGATCTTGCCGCTGCGCGTCTTGGGTAGGTCCGCCGTGAAGATGATGTCCTCCGGCCGGGCAATCGCGCCGATCTCCTTGCTCACATGCTCCTTGAGATCGTCGATCAGGGCCGAGCTGGCCTCGCGGCCGGCACGGAGGATGACGAATGCGACGACGACGCTGCCCTTGACCTCGTGCGGTTTCCCCACAGCCGCCGCTTCGGCCACGGCGGGGTGGGATACGAGCGCGCTCTCGATCTCCATGGTGCCGATGCGGTGTCCCGCCACGTTCAACACGTCGTCCACGCGGCCGAGAATCCAGAAGTAGCCGTCCTCGTCCCGCTTGGCGCCGTCGCCGGTGAAGTACTTCCCGGGGAACCGGCTCCAGTACTGGTCGCGGTACCGCTTGTCGTCACCGTAGATCGTGCGCAGCATGCCGGGCCACGGGCTCTTCAGGCAGAGAAACCCGCCGCCGACCTTCACGGGTTTGCCCGCCGCGTCCACCAGTTCAGCTTCAATGCCGGGGAACGGGATCGTCGCGGAGCCCGGCTTCGTGGTCGTGACCCCAGGGAGCGGCGTGATCATGATGCCGCCCGTTTCCGTTTGCCACCACGTGTCCACGATCGGGCAGCGCCGCCGCCCGATGTGCTGATGGTACCACATCCATGCCTCGGGATTGATCGGCTCACCGACCGTGCCGAGCAGCCGGAGGGTCGAGAGGTCGCGGCGCTTCGGAAACTCCGTGCCCCACTTCATGAAGGCGCGGATTGCCGTCGGCGCCGTGTAGAACACCGTCACACCGTAGCGCTCGACGATCTCCCAGGTCCGGTCACGGTCGGGCCAGTCCGGCGCACCTTCGTACATCACGATCGTGGCGCCCAGCGCAAGCGGACCGTAGACGACATAGGTGTGGCCGGTGACCCACCCGATGTCCGCCATGCACCAGTACACGTCCTCCGGCTTGAGGTCGAACACCCAGCGCGTGGTCGCAACGGCCTGGGTCAGGTACCCGCCGGTGGTGTGCACGATGCCCTTCGGCTTTCCCGTGGTGCCTGACGTATAGAGAATGAAGAGCATGTGCTCGGCATCGAGCGAGGCCGGTTTGCACTCGGCCTTCGCATCGCTCATCAGGCGGTGGTACCAGTGGTCGCGGCCCTCCTCCATCTGGATCTGGGTGCTCGCCGCTTCCTCGCGCCGGACCACGATGACGTGCTCGATCGACGGGGTCTCCTCGAGCGCCTCGTCGGCGTTGCGCTTGAGCAGCACCTGCTGGCCGCGCCGGAAGCCGATGTCGGCGGTGATGAGCACCTTGGCCTTGGCGTCGTTGATGCGGTCGCGGAGCGCGTGGGCGGCGAACCCGCCGAAGACCACCGAGTGCGGGGCCCCGATGCGGGCGCAGGCCAGCATCGCCACGGCAGCCTCCGGGATCATGGGGAGGTAGATCGCGACGCGGTCTCCGCGCTTGACGCCGAGGCTCTTCAGCACGTTGGCAAAACGATTGACGTCGCGGTACAGCTCCCAGTACGTGATCGCCCGGCGGTCTCCCGGTTCGCCTTCCCAGAGGATCGCGACCTTGTTGCGGGTGGCCGAGCGGACGTGGCGATCGAGGCAGTTGACGGACGCATTGAGTTTGCCACCCACGAACCACTTCGCGTGTGGTGGCTTCCAGTCCAGCGTCTTCTTCCACTTCGAAAACCACTCCAGCTGTCGCGCCTGCTCGCTCCAGAACCGCAGCCGGCGCGTGCCATCGTCGTACACGCCGTCGTCGCCGACATGTGCGCCTTCCGTGAACGCGCGTGGCGGGGGAAAGGTCCGTCCTTCCCGAAGCAGGGTCTGGAGATCGTCGCTCATCGGTGCCGTCCTGAGGCTGGGAGGTGAAGGGGTCGCCGAAGCCCTTTGGGGCTCTAATAGGAAATGCATACGTCCGCATCCCACAAGGCCGCCGGCCCGTGGTATATTGCGGGCCGCTTTTCCGGGCGCGTCGGCCGGCGCGCCGCCACCCGGGTTTCCTCCAGGGAGCACGATGGCAGCACAGGGGCCAGCGGTTCAGGTCGACAACGTATCACGCCGTTTCGGACACCGATGGGTCGTGCGTGGCGTGTCGATGGACGTGGTGCCCGGCGAAGCCCTGATGCTGGTCGGTGGGAACGGTGCCGGCAAGACGACCCTCTTGCGGCTGATGGCCGGGCTCCTCAAGCCCAACCGCGGCACGATCCACTACAGCGGCGCCGTCGGGATGGTGGCCCATCACACCATGATGTACGACGCCCTCACCGCCCGGGAGAACCTGACGTTCTTCGGCCGGCTGCACGGCCTGCCGCGGGACGGTCGTGTCGACCGATTGATCGACTTGCTGGGGCTGACCCACGCTCGCGACCAGCGTATCGCGACGTACAGCCGCGGGATGCTCCAGCGGCTCGCCATCGCGCGCGCGCTGTTGCACGAGCCCGATGTCCTGCTGCTCGACGAGCCGCTCACCGGGCTCGACGACGCGGCGTCGCACACCGTGCTCGACGTGATCGACGAGCTGAAGCGGCGTGGCGCCGCCCTCGTGATCGCCAGCCACCAGCTCGTGGAGCTGATCGGGGCGGTGGCGCGGGTCGGCTACATGGTGGCCGGTCGCCTCGCTGCGCTCGAGCCGATCGCGGGGCTGGACGCCGGGGGGGTCGTGTCGCGCTATCGGGAACTGGTGGCCGGCGATGGGTGAGCTGCTCAGGGTCACCGCGGCCATTGCGCGCAAGGACCTGAAGGTCGAGTGGCGCACCAAGACCGCGTTCGTCTCCTCGCTGGTGTTCGCGGTCCTCGTGCTGGCGGTGCTGTACTTCGCTCGCGACAAGACCTCGGTCGGCGACTACGATCTCGCGCCGGGCGCGCTGTGGGTCACCTTCACCTTTGCGGGCATGCTCGGTCTCAACCGGGCGTTCCTGCTCGAGCGGGAGAACCGCGCGCTCGACGGACTTCGACTGACACCGACGACGCCAACCGCGCTGTTCCTCGGCAAGGTGGTGGGAAACCTCGTGTTCCTCGGGGTGGTGGAGCTGGTCTCACTGCCGCTGTTCATCCTCTTCTACGACGTGCCCATCTGGCGCCAGTTGCCGGTGTTGCTCGGCGTCGTGGCGCTGGCGACGGTGGGATACGTCGCGGTCGGCACGCTCCTCAGCGCGATGGTCGTGCGTACGCGCTTCTCGGAGGTGATGCTGCCGGTCCTCCTGTTGCCGTTCCTGGTGCCGCCGATCGTGAGTGCCGTGCAGCTCACGTGGCGCATCCTGGCGCTCCGGCCCTTGAGCGAGATGACGGGCTGGCTTAGCTTGCTGGCCGCCTTCGATGTCATCTTCTTCACACTGTCACTCCTTCTGTTCGAGGCGATTCTGGTCGAATGACACGCCGAGACCGTGCCGTGCGCGCCGCCCGGAGGGGTGCGGTGGTGACGGGCATCGCGCTCGTCGGCCTCGCCGCGGTCTACGTCCGCGCCCTGATGTTCACGCCGATCGAGCGGACCCAGGGGCCGGCTCAGAAGATCTTCTACGTGCACGCCCCGGTGGCCTGGGCCGCGCTGCTCGCGTTCACGGTATGCGGGTTGCTGAGCCTGCTGTACCTCATCATGCGGGAGCGGAAGTTCGATCTCATGGCCGCAGCGTCGGCCGAGGTCGGGACGGCACTCGCCGTCGTGATGCTGACCACCGGACCGCTGTGGGGGAAGCCGATCTGGGGTACTTGGTGGACGTGGGACGCCAGGCTCACCTCGACGCTGTTCACGTTCCTGCTGTTCGTCGGTTACCTCGTGCTGCGCGGTGCCCTGAGCGATTTCGACGTGCGCGCACGATTCTCTGCCGTGCTCGGCGTGATGGCGCTGGTGCTGGTGCCATTCATCCATGTGACCGTGTACTGGTTTCGCACCCTGCATCCCGATCCGGTGGTGCTGAAACCCGAGGGTCCGTCACTGCCGAGCGTCATGCTGGTGACGCTCTTGACCTCGATCGGGGTCTGTACCGTGCTCTACATCGGGCTCGTCATGCAGCGCTACTCGCTGGCCGTGCTACAGGACATTCGTGAGGAAGAGGAGGCCGGCGGTGGAATACCCTGACAATGGTGCCTACATGGTCGCGGCGTACGTCGTCGCCGCGGTGATCATCCTGACGTACGCGATCTCGCTGTATCTCCGGGTGAGGCGGGAAACGAAGGAGTAACCGGAACGGCGGGAACGGCGGGACACATTCCCGCCCTTCTGGTGGCTCCGCTGCTGCCCGCCGATCTCAGCTGCCCAGCGCGCGTGCGGCTCCCAGCGCCACCCCAGCCCCCACCGTCGTCGCCAGCAGGTTCACCACGTCGTTGTCGATCCAGCCAATGCCGCCGGAAGGCCTGGCGGTTCCGGTGCAGTCGTGCCGAGCCCGCTCGGGATCGCGGCCGCACACAGGGCAGTGGAACCGTCCCTGGACCGTGGCACCCAGCACCGAGTCAGCCAACGTGCCGGCGACCCCCCCGGCCAGGCCGCCGGCCACCGCTGCCGCCGGAGCGCCGACGAGCAGCGCCACCGCCGACATCAGACTGGCGCCGACCACGCCTGCCGCCGATCCGAGCCAGGTGACGCCCCCGGAGGTGCCCGGAGACACGCGACGCCCGGATGTGATGAGGCGAGGCGGGCGGGATGACAGTCGCCCGATCTCCGTGCCCCAGGTGTCGGCCTGGGCGGCCGCGAGGCTACCCACCAGGAGAGGCCAGCCGACCATCGGGTTCACTGCGGCCAGCGCGGCGCCCACTGCGGCCCATCCCCCGTTGGCTGCCACCTGCCGCCACACGCGGCCGCCGGATGGTCGGGATGATGTGCCGGCCGCCAGGGGCTCGCGGCGGGCATACGTGAGGACGCTGCCCGACACGAAGAACAGGGCGAGGAGGCTCCCCCCGGGAAGACCGCCACCCCAGAGTACCAAGCTGCCGACGGTGGCGGCAGCGACGGCGCCGCCGGGTGTGAGCCAGCCCGCCACCGCGCCGGCGACGGCGAGGCCCGCGGCGAGCACCAGGGCCGTGCCGGGGCTCACGGGCCCGCGGTTGCGTCGTCTTCGAAGAGCAGGCTCTCGAGTACCCGCTTACGGAGGCTAGGGGGGGCGTGGCGGGCGCGGGTGCGCACCTCGAGGAAGCGTACCCAGGCGCTTTCGAACGTGGAGACCTTGAGGCAGGGCTCGCAGTGCTCGAGGTGTCGCCTGACCGCTTCGGCGCGCGCCGGTGTGAGCTCGCCGTCGATATAGTCGTAGAGGCGCTCGAGCGCCTCCTGGCAGTCGATGTCCCGCTGCTCGTCCGTCATCCGTCACGCCTCGTGATGTATCCCATCTCCACCGCGTAGTCGTACAGCCGTCGCTGCAGCGCCTGTCGCGCCCGGAACAGCCGTGACTTGACCGTTCCGACCGGCACGCCCGTCACCTCGGCGATCTCCGCGTAGGTCAGCCCCTCCATGTCGGACAGGACCAGCGTCTCGCGGAACTCGTCGGGGATCTCGTCGATGGCCTCGAGGACCTCGTCGTCGACGATGCGATCGAAGAGCGAGCCTTCCGGATCGACGTCCTGGACTTCCTGAAACACCGTGTACGGCTCGATCTCATGCACGTCCACCTGGGTGCCACGACGGCCGGCCTTGCGGTACTGATTGATGAACGTGTTGCGCACAATGGTAAGCAACCAGGCGCGCACGTTGGTTCCCGGGCGGTACTGGTGCCACGAGCGGTACGCCTTGAGCATCGCCTCCTGGGCGATGTCCTCGGCCAGCGATTCGTCGCCCGCCAGACGCAGCGCCACGCGATAGACGGTGTCGAGGTGGGGGAGGGCCTCCGCCTCGAACGCCGCTCGCTTGTGTTCGGGACCTGGCACCGCGCAAACCTCCGTGCTGGGCGGCGAAACACACCCAGTGGTAGGATCGCCGGACGGTCTGGGTCCCGCAACGGTCGCCCGTGGCGCCCGGAGGGGCCCGCGGCTAAGTTGCCCGCCGACCCTCTCATTCCTTTGGGCCATCGGTGACGCAGGCGACACTCGCGACCGTGCACGCGCTCGTTCCCCTGTCCGTGCTGGAGGCCATGCGCCTCCAGGACGTGCCGCAGCCGGACGGGCTGGAGGAGTACCACGTCGAGCTGACCACGAAGCGGCTCGGCATGAGTCACACGGTCGAACGACAGATCGCACGATACGAGGAGCTTGCGGCTCGGGATGGGCGGGTGCCGCGCGACGAAGTGTTGGCGCTGTTTCGCTTGGGCGAGCGACGGCCGGACGCGGATCTGCTGTTCGCCGACGCCGGCAGGCGTGCCGGGCGGCGTGCCGCGGATCGGGTTGGCGGAGTGAAGCTCGCACTGCATCGGGCCCTTCCCGGGGTTGCGGGTCGATGGTACGGATGGCGTCTGGCCGCGGAGACGCTGAAGGACATCCTCGACATCGCGCTGGTGCGCGAGGGTCAGGGCTTCGTTGCCGAAACGCCCGAGCCGGTGACGCACGAGGCGTCGCAGGGTCCGGCGTGCGCGTTTCTCGGCTCGGCGATCGCGGCGGTGCTGAGGGCCTATACGGATTTCGAGGGCGCGGTCGTGCACGAGCGCTGCCGGGCCCGGGGAGCGGACCGCTGCCGGTGGGTGGCGGCCATGCGGGGAGACTGAGGCGAGATGAGTGCGCTGAACGGGCTGGATCTGGATCGACTGAGCGCCGCGCTCAAGCAACGCGGGCTCGACGGCTGGTTGGTGTACGACTTCCACGGAATCAATCCGATCGCCCGCCGGTTTCTCGGGGTGAAGGGCATGCTCACCCGACGGCTGTTCGTCTGGCTTCCCGCGGTCGGCCCGGTGACCTTGGTGGTCCACGGCATCGACCGGCCCGCTGTCGGACCATTCCCCGGGGACGTCTACGTCTACGCCACCTGGCAGGAGCTGCACCAGGTCCTGCGCGAGCTGGCCGGTGGGCGTCGGATCGCGATGGAGACGTTCGGCGAGAACGCCGTCCCGTACCTGGATCTCGTTCCGCACGGCCTGGCGGAACTGTTGGGCCGCTTCGGCGCGACGCTAGTTCCCTCGGCCCCCCTCATCACCGAGTTCACCTCCCAGTGGTCGGCCGAGGAGGTGGCGGACCATCGCGAAGTGGCCGAGGCGATCGCCGCCATCGCGCGCGAGACCGTGGCGCGAGTCGTCCACCAGATCGGCGAGGCGGACGAGTACGGGGTCCAGCAGGAGGTGATCGCCGCGATTACGAGTAGGGGCTACGACTTTCTGGATCCCCCGATTGTCGCGTTCGGCGCCCATGCGGCGGACCCGCACTACGCGCCCGAGCCGGCGACGAGCCGGCGTCTCGAGCAGGGCGATGTCGTGCTGCTCGACCTGTGGGCCAGAAAGACGCCGGATTCGGTGTGGGCCGATCAGACCTGGATGGGGTTCGCCGGCGGCGAGCCGCCGGACGAGGTGCAGCGCGTATTCGATGCGGTCGTCGCGGCCCGCGACGCCACCGTGGCACACGCCCGGGCGGTGGTCGGTGCCGGTGACCGGCTGACCGGGGCCGCGCTCGACGCGGTCGCCAGACAGCTACTCGGTGATCGTGGCTACGGGGAGTACTTCCGGCACCGGACGGGTCACTCGATCGATCTCGATCTCCACGGATCGGGGCCGCATCTGGACGACTACGAGACCCACGACGTGCGTGAGTTGGTGCCCGGGGTGGGCTTCTCCGTCGAGCCCGGTGTCTACATCCCGGGCCGGATCGGGGTGAGAAGCGAGATCAATGTGGTATTGGGCCCCGACGGCCCGGAAGTGACCCCGCGGGAGCCGCAGCGCGAGCTGATCGTGTGACCGCCGGGTCAAACCACCCTGTGTCCACTTTGGTGGACACTATGTCACTTTGTGATGCTTGACACGCGCAAGCACAGCCATACATTGCCGTAAGCTAAGCCAGGAGGATGACCTACAACGGCCGTTTTTTGTCAGCCGCAGTTCCCGACACCACGCCGATCCTCTCTCCCTCATACCGCCACGGTTGAGCACGTGGTCGCGTGACTATCGGTGTCGTGTCATCCGAATTCGCTGGAGGGTTTCTGTTTCCGTCATTGGAGGACGAGTCCATGACAGTCAATCGTCGTAGCGTGTTCGCACGCGCGGCACGCGTTCTCTTGGCTGTCGGTGTGCTGTCGTTCGGAGCCAGCGGGCTCTGGGCGCAAGGCACGACCGGCAAGATCCAGGGGACCGTGATCGATCCAACGGGGCAGCCGATCGCGAACGCGCAAGTGTTCATTCTCGGCTCCTCGTTTGCCGCGCTGACCAACGAGGACGGGTTCTACTTCATCAACAACGTGCCTGCCGGGACCTACTCGCTGCAGGCACAATTCATCGGGTACCAGGCCGCGCGGATGGACCAGGTCCGCATCCTGGCCGACCAGACCCTGACGGCGGATTTCCGTCTGACGGGTGCGGTGGCCCTGGAGGCGATCACCATCACGGCGGCGCAGACGCCGATCGTGCCGCGCGACCAGGTGGCCTCCAAGGCGATCGTGACGGGTGAGGACGTGGACGACCTGCCGGTGGGCGACGCCCTCTCGGTCGTGGCGTTGCAGCCGGGCGTCGTGCAGGGCCGCGGCGGCAACATCCAGATCCGCGGCGGCCGTGCCAACGAGGCGGCGATCTTCATCGACGGCGCGCCGGTGCGCCGGATGGACACCGGGTCCACGCTGCTCAACGTGGCCACCAACACCCTGGCCGAGGTGTCGGTCACGACGGGTGCCATGGACGCGGCGTTCGGCGACGCCCAGTCGGGTGTCATCTCGATCGTCACGCGCTCGGGCGGCCCGCAGTTCGCGGGGACGTTCGCCTACGAGACCGACGAGATGATGAGTAACAACATCTCGCAGGGCTACAATCGGTTCGAGGGTGCTCTGAGCGGGCCGATCTTCGGGAACCTCACGTTCTCGGTCGGTGGCACGGTGACGGGCGTGCGGAGCAACGACACCCGTAAGGGCGTGGAGGAGATTCCCACGTACACGTTCGCCGGCATTGACACGGTGGTGACGGAGGAACAGGGCTCCGACGTCGAGCCCGTGCTGATCCCGCGCATCATCCAGTACGGCGGCACGTGCGACGCGGCCGACAACTACGGGTTCGAGTGCCAGGGCCGCTTGCGCCCCTACGGCTGGAACACCAACGCCCGCGCCAATGCCAAGCTCCAGTACACCTACGGCAGCGGCTCGCGAATCGCGGTCTCGGCGCTCACCGATATCGCCCAGAACATGGGCGCCACCACGATGAACTTCGAGAGCGCCAACGGCAATCGGACCACGTCCAACATGCTGGTGCTCAACTGGGTGCAGCAGGTGTTCCGCGGCACCGACAGCGAGCTGGCGTTCGACGTCAACCTGTCGTACCAGGACGACCGCTCGCTCAACGGCGCGGTCGTGCGCGATCAGGATCTCTCGCTGCGCGATCCCACGATGGGAATCGTGCTCTCCCCGCTGAATTTCATCACCGATTTCGAGCGGTGGGGGCCCGGCGATCCGGCGCAGCATCTCACCCGTGACTCCACGGGCGGGTACTTCATCTCCAAGCTCGAGACGGATGAGGACTGGGACGCGATCATCGAGAACATGCGGTACGACCGCGGCTCGCTGCGCTCCTACCTCAACCGCAGCGAGACCAACACGCGTGTCGATCCGCGCATGAACGCCTTTGGGGTGACTGGCGGGTTCAGCAACTACGGCGTGAACCAGGGCCAGGGCCTCCGCTACGAGCGCCGCTACGTCGGCCGGGCCAACATCGACTGGCAGGCCGACCGGTACAACCGGCTCAAGTTCGGCGGTGAGGCGACCGTCGGGCGCACCGGCCGCTGGGAGATGGGCTGGGTCAACAAGAGCTTCGGGAACGGCTACGTGGCCGATCCCTACAAGTTCGCCCTGTTTGCGCAGGACCGCCTCGACCTCGGTGACGTGGTCATCGAGCTGGGTATCCGCTACGACCAGTTCGACACGCGGTCGCTGTACCCGCTGGTGCCGGGCCGGATCTTCACCAACCCGGCCTTCGACCGGGAGGCGACGGTCGAGTCGATGACGTGCACGACGGCGCGCGAGGAGTGCGACATCACGCAGTTCGTGTGGTTCGAGTCGGAGACGCACAAGGCCTGGGCGCCGCGCGTCCGGGTGTCGTTCCCGATCACCGACCGGACCGGCTTCCGGCTGTCCTATGCGCATCAGACGCAGACGCCGGACATGTTCAACATGTACAACGGCACCAACAACGACCTCGCCAACACGAACACGAACGACCAGTTCGGCGGGGACGCTGATTTCGGGAAGTCGATCCTCTTCGAGTTCGGCATTCGCCACGCGTTCGACGAGGACATGGTGCTCGACATCTCGGCCTACAACAAGGACAAGGTGTCGGACATCACGTACCGGGTGCTGCCGTTCTTCGACACGTTCTCCGACCGCGTCAGCAACGTGAACATCCTCACGAACGCGGACTTCGGGAACGTGCGCGGTGTGGACGTCCAGTTGCTCCGCCGGTTCGGGACCGCGCGGTATCCGAACCTGCTCTCGGGGCAGATTTCCTACACGTTCCAGAACGCCAAGAGCACGGGCTCAGACCCGACGGACTTCCTGAACGGTCTGTCGCGTGCGCCGTTCGGCGTGACGGGCGAGCGGCCCGAGGCCCCGCAGACGACGCTCAGGACGCGGGACGACCGGCGCCACAACATCCAGGGTACCTTCACGGTGTCGTTCCCGAACGACTTCGCCGAGAACAGCTTCGCCGGCGCGATCCTGCGGAACTTCGGCATGTTCGGCACGTTCCAGTTCCGGAGCGGGCTGCCGTACACGCGGCTGCGCAACTCGGGCAACGGCAACACGTCCGGCGGCGGTCTCGGCCTCATCTCCGAGCTGGTCGAGCCGCTGCAGTCGTCCGAGACCCCGTGGGAGAAGTACATCGACATGCGCTTCACCAAGGGCTTCCGTCTCGGCCCGACGAACTGGACCGCGTACGCGGACATCCGGAACATCTTCAACTTCACGAACAAGCCGACCGTTTTCTCCGAGACCGGCGACGTTGTGAACGAGCGGTATCTCGAGGTGTCGTTCCTCGACCCGCAGCTGCTCACGATGGAGCAGGACGCTCGGGGGTCGGGTGTGTGGACGACGATCACCAAGACCGACGATGTCGGCAGCCGCCAGGTCGGTGCCATCGATCTGACGAGCATTGCCTCCACCTGCCCCGGCTGGGTCGGTGGTGGCGGAGCATCGGCCTGCGTGATGCTGCAGCGCGCCGAGCAGCGGTTCGGCGACGGCGACGGCTACTATGACGTCGAGGAGCAGACCGCGGCCATCACCGCGTACTACGACTGGGGCAACGCACCGGCGTACTTCTACGGGTCGGGCCGGATCATCAGGCTCGGGCTCCAGCTGGAGTTCTAGACTCGGATTCCGAACGCACGGCGGGCACCGGACGGTGCCCGCCACCGGGATTCATAAAGGTGAGGATCTGATGAATCGAAAGAGCGTGTTTACACGACTGGCTGGTGCCGGCCTGCTCGCGGCGGTCGTCGCGTTGGCGGTCGCTCCGGCGGCGCACGCGGAGCCGGACAAGTCGGCGACCGGGCGTCGTGCCGGATTCGACCTGCTGCGCGCGTCGTCGACCTGGACTGCGCAGGTCAACCGCGTGCAGTGCGGCATGGACAACCAGGGGAACGTCTGCACCGACACGTTCGGCTCGCCGACGGGCGGTGGCGGCTTCTGGCCGGGCGGGACCCCGAACCAGTACATCTTCAACTCTGGCTTGCAGATCGCCGGCGTCGTCGCCGCCGATGCGCCGATTTGGGCCAACGACACGGTGGGCGCCTACTTCTTCGACGCCCGCGGCACCCAGCCGCAGGGCCAGCAGGTGACCCTGATCTACAGCTCGCTGAACGCCGACGACGTGGCCGAGTGGCCGAACGGTGCCGTCGTGCGCGACGCCGAGATCTACGCGCCGTCCCTCCTGGGCCGGAATGCGATCTCGCAGGAGGACACCTGGGTGCGCTACTACGACGGCCCGGGCCTCCTGTCCGGCCGACGCCACCCGATGGGCATCATGGTGGAGCAGCGGGGCCTGGCGTGGAACTTCCCCTCGGGGAACGAAGACATCATCTACTTCATCTACAAGTTCTACAACATCACGGCCTCCGACCCGTCGGCCTACAGCAGTCTCGATCCGGCCATCCGGGACGAGATCGCAGCCCTCGGCGCTTCCTGGGTCGAGGAGGTCGAGAGCCTGCAGGGTGTCGACATCCCGTCGCAGGGATACACCATCGAGCGGCTCTACGCGGCGTTCGCGATGGACCCGGACGTTGGCAATGCCAGCGTCAACGCCTCGACGGCGATCCTGCCGTTCTCCATGGGCGTGGCGTACAAGACGGACTTCGACGAGCCGACCTGGTTCTACCCGCCCGAGATCAACGGCCCGCCGTTCGGACCGTATCCGGGCTTCGTCGGCGTGAAGTATCTCAAGAGCCCCGTCGATCCCAACACGGGCGAGGAAGTCGGGCTCACGCTGTTCTCCAATACGACCAACAGCTCGCAGTTCCCGGACCCGGTGGGTGTGAGCCAGCTGTGGCGCTACCTGTCGGGCAACATCACGCCCGCCGAGGGCGACCCGGTCTGCGACATCAACCCGCCGATCGAGCGGAAGCTGTGCGCGCTGAAGCAGCAGCCCGACGATACGCGGTTCTATCAGGCGTCGGGCCCGCTGGTTCTCGAGCCCGGCACGTCGGCGACGATCGTAGTCGCCTACGTACACGCGGCACCCCTCAACTCGGTCGTAGCGCCGTACTTCGGCGGCACGCTCGAGCCGGGGATCCCGCCGTCTGGTGCCGAGATCTTCCAGGATCCGAGCCTGCTGCGTGAGATCGAGCTCGCGACCGGCTGGCAGGGTCAGAACGACGCCAACGGCAACGGCATCATCGAGCAGGACGAGGTTCGGACGCTCGAGCGGTCGCTGCTCCGGAAGTCGCTCGTCGCGCAGAGCCTGTTCGACGCCCAGTTCCTGCTGCCGTTCGCGCCCGAAGCGCCGGACTTCTTCCTGGTGCCGGGCGACAACAACGTGACGGTGGTGTGGCAGCCGTCGGTGACGGAGAACCTCGGCGATCCGTACTTCGACATCGCCGGTGATCCGGGCAACGCGCTGTACGATCCCAACTACCGGCAGTACGACGTCGAGGGGTACCGCATCTACCGCGGCCGCACCCGCGCGCAGCTCGAGCTGGTCGCGCAGTTCGACTACGCCGGCACGACGTTTGTGGACTACAACGGCGCCTGGGCCTACTCGGGCCGCTGCGCGCCGGAGCTGGGCATTCTGGACGACTGCCCGACGTTCCCCGACGAGCACGACCTGGTCGGGGACATCTCGCAGGTGCCTCCCGGTGGCCGGGTCGAGCTGGCCGGCGGGAACTTCCGCGAGGTCGAGGATGCGGATGTGGGCGCCGGCGACGGTACGGCGACACCTCCGATCGAAGACTTGACCCCGATCGTCGTGCCGACCACGGTCACGATCACGACCGGTCCCCAGACGGTCACCGACGACGGGGCTGGCGGGTTCACGGGCGACGGCACGGGCAGCATCGACTACACGACCGGTGCCGTCAGCATCCAGTGGAACGGCGCGGTTGGCGACGGGACGACGATCCTTGCGTCCTACAGCTACACGATCCCCGCGGGCTCGGGTGAGGTGCTCATCACGTCGAGCATCAACCCGGTGGAAGACGCCGGCTTCCCGGCCCTTGCCAACACCGGCGTGCCGTTTGCCTACATCGACAACGCGGTCGTCAACTCGGTGTCCTACTACTACGCCGTCTCGGCCTACGACGTGAACTCCATCGCGTCGGGCCCGGGCACGCTGGAGTCGCCGCTGACCTCGAAGTCGATCGTGCCACGGGCGCCGGCGCCGAACCTGTCGTCGGCCGACGTCGCGGCGGGGCTGTACGGCCGCGGTCAGCTGCTCGATCAGGCGGCATCGTTCTCGTTCGACGGCGCGACGGGCACGTTCAGCGGCTCGCCGCCGCCGACGGGCCTGCTCACGGCGGCGTACGAGCTGTTCGCGCCGACCGCGCTCAAGGCGGGCGCGGTGGTCGAGCTGACGATCGATTCCATCCAGCCCTCCTACTACGAGGGCGAGTACTGGATGACGCTGGATATCGATGGGCAGACCTCGGGGCTGTACTTCATCGGGATGCCCGTCTCGTCGCACGACATTCCGGCCTACGGCCGGTTCGATCCGATTCCGGGGTCGATCCCGGCCGATCCCGCCCTGGCGAGTCAGACCGGCAATGCCGGGCTGCCGTTCGCCGGGCAGGCGGTGTTCAACTACAGCGTGGATCCGGTCACGTTCTACTCCGGCGACGTCGAGTGGCATCTGGACGTCGACGGGGCCTTCTGGTCGAGCGATGACCTGACGGGCCTCGGCGGCTCGCGCTGGTTCAGCGGGGAGGACGAGAGCACGACCTACGACGGCTCACCCTACTGGCGCGGGGCGCTGGACGGGGTGACGGCGATCCAGTCGCCGCAGCCCAACTGGTCGGGCGGGATGCCGGTGGGCGATCCCACGAACTACGTGTACGCACTGTTCCGGCGGATCCGGCAGTCGACATGGCACGCCGCCCGCCAGGCGGACGTGAAGTTCTACTGGGGCGCGACGCCGGGCACGCTGGACTCGGTGATCGACGTGACGCACAACGTGCCGATCACGTTCGACGGCGGCCAGTGGGGTGGCTCCGGCTGGGGCTTCCGGGATGACATTACCGGTCTTGGCACGTCGCCGAGCGCGCCCGACGGGGTCATCACCGAGTACGACTTCACGCAGGGCCCGTGCTGGTCGCCGCTCAACGGCGGGCTGCCGAGCCACTCGACGGGTGGGTGTGACACCCGGCCGTTCCTGCAGACGGCCGTGCTGCAGCCGGTGGATATCAACGGCGACGGGGCGGCCGAGGGCAACGGGTTCGCGCTCTACTTCAACCACGAGTTCTACATCTTCCAGACGGATGCCCTGCCGTCCGGCACGGTGTGGACGCACCGCAGCTACTTCGGCAAGGTGGACGGGAGTGCCGGCGCCTGGACGTTTGCGGCCGAAGGGGCCAACCCGGCGGTGCCGGGTCTCACGGCGAAGGTCGAGGTCGTGGCCCCAGCGGCCGTGCAGGACGTGGCCGAGGAGAATCTGGCCAACGTGCACACCGTACCCGATCCGTACTACGTGACGAACGGGCTCGAGGTCACGCCGTCGCAGAAGATCCTCAAGTTCGTGAACCTGCCGGAGCGGGCGATCATCCGGGTCTACTCGGTGAGCGGCATTCTGGTCGACATCATCGAGCACAACGATCCGGGCCTGGGCGGCGAGGCCACCTGGGACGTCCGTAACCGCAACAACCAGTTCGTGGCGAGCGGCGTGTACTTCTACCACGTCGAGACGCCGAGCGGTGCCGAGAAGATCGGCCGCTTCACGGTCGTGAACTCCAAGGGCATCGCCGTCGGCACGCCGACGGGCCAGTGACCGGACCTGTGTGGGCGGGGCATCGTGCCCCGCCCACCGAACGGAGGCAGATTATGAAGAGTCAGCTTCGTCGCGCGTTGGTCAGTGCCGCCGTGTTCGGGTTCGTTGCGGCCGGTGCCGTGCGGGCCCAGGAGGTGCCGCTCCCCGGCATCGACAACACGGCGTTCGGCACGACCTCCGCGGAATTCCTGCTCCTCGGTGCCGGTGCCCGTGGCGCCGCGCTGGGGAACAACTTTGCTGCGATCGCGACCGATCCGACCGCTCTCTACTGGAACCCCGCCGGGGTTGCCGAGATGATGAGCCCCGGTCTGGCGGTCTCCACCTATACCTACGTCGCCGACACGCGTTACAGCTGGGGCGGCATCGCGTTCCCGTTCAACGACGGGCAGAGCGCGGTCGGCATCCAGATGGGGACCTTCGGGTTCTCCGACCAGCCCGTCTACTCACTGGCCGCGCCGGAGGGTGACGGCTCGACGTACAGCGTCACGGAGAGCTTCTACGGGTTCTCCTACGCGCAGAACTTCTCGGACCGCTTCTCGGCGGGTATCACCGGGAAGGTGATCAACTCCCGGCTCGCCAAGACGAGCGCCACCGCTTTCGCGGTGGACTTCGGGACGAGCTTCCACGCGCTCATTGCGGAGAAGCCGATCCGGGCGTCGTTCGTGATCGCGAACCTGGGCACGCAGCTCACCTACAACGGCGTCGGGCTGGACATCGCCGTGAACCGGCCCCCGCCGCCGCTGCAGGACCAGATCCCGCAGGATCCGCAGCCGGCGCGGTATCAGACCGAGGCGTTCAACCTGCCGGTGATGTTCCGGGTCGGTCTGGCCTATGATTTCGTGAACAGCACGGCGACGCGCGTGACGTTCATGGGGCAATTCGAGCAGCCCAACAACTCGAACCCCAGCGGCGGTGGCGGGCTGGAGTGGGCGCTCACCGACATCGGGCAGAGCGGCTTCACCGTGATGGCCCGTGGCAGCTACGCGTATCAGCCGGACAACAACCTCGACGCGAATCCGGGCGGCACAGCGGGATTCGCGACGGACCTGGCCAGTCAGGATGGGCTCGACGGCCTGGCGTTCGGCGGCGGGCTGATGTACGCCCGCGGGTCGTTTGCGCTTGGCCTGGATTACGCCTACCGGCACCTCGGTGTGCTGGGCGGCACGCACGTGTACAGCGCCACGCTGAATTGGTAGGCGGTACACGGAACGCGAGTATGGAGACGCTGGTGTCCGCCCGGTCGCGCAGGCGGTCGGGCGGCACCACCGGTCGATGGAGCGAACGAGGAACGTGCAACTGCTGACTGCCATCGTCGCCTTCACTGCACTGTCGGGTGCGCCCGTAGGGCCCCCGGCGGGGCAGGCTACCGTCGAGGTGGTGGCGAAGCGGTTCCTGCGGGGCGAGGCGACTCTGATCGATGGGTTCTGCCGCGTGCCGTTCGATCTGCTGACGGTGGTGCCCGCGGCCGGTGCGGCGCGGGAGGGTGTGTACCGGCTGGAGGTGCTGGTGCGCGATTCGACTGGGCTTCTGCTGCACGAGTCGGGCTGGTCGCAGACCGTGAGCGGTGAGTTTCTGGAGATCGCCGGCGCCTCGACGGTGGAGCACTTCAGCTTCACCGTGCCCGACGGGCGCTACACACTGGTGGTGAGTGTCACCGACTCTGCATCGGGTGCGGTGCGGCGTGCCTCGCACGAATTGCACGCCATGCCCGACGATGAGCGCGTGTCGGACCTGCTGCTGAGTGCAGAGATTCGGCGTGCCACCGATGCGGGAGTGACGCCTGGGCCAGGGGAGATCCAGAAGGGGGCACTGTTCATCGGTGTCGCCACCCTACCGGTCCTCACACCACACGAGTCGGAGCTGTTCTACTACCTCGAGCTCTATCCGGGCGCGGAGGCGTCGATCGAGTTGACGCCCACGATCGCCACGGCCACCGGCCAGGTGATCACATCCGGTGCGCCCGAGGTCTTCGCCGTCGGCGCCGCCGGCGGCGTCGCCGCGCGCAGCCTGAGCCTCGCCGGCCTGCCGGAGGGGGAGTACGTGCTGCGCATGGCGGTCGCGCTGCCCGACGGGCAGGTGACGCGGGAAGCCGCATTCAGGATGGGCGGGTTCGAGACGGAGGCGCAGATCGCGGAGGTTGCGGCTGCACCGCCGGCCGACCCGTTCGCGGAGCTGACCGAGGCGCGTCTCGACTCGCTGTACGGACCGCTCGAGTATCTGATGGAGTCGGACGAGCGGAACGTGTATCCGAACCTCTCGGTGGAGGGGAAGCGCAACTACCTCAGGCAGTTCTGGGAGAAGCGCGATCCCACGCCGGGGACGCCGGTGAACGAGGCGATGCTGGTGTACTACCGCCAGTTCGCCGAGGCCAACCGGCGCTTCCGGGAGAGCGGTGCCGGAGACATCCCCGGCTGGCGCACCGACCGTGGCCGGATCTTCCTGAAGTACGGGGAGGCGGAGGAGACCCTCCGGCGGCCCGTGTCCGGTGACGCCCCTCCCTACGAAGTGTGGAAATACACCAGGCCGCGTCAGCTCAAGTTCGTCTTTCTGGACCAGACCGGCCTGGGGAACTATCAGCTGATCTACACGAACGACCGGTTCGAGGCGTCGCGGGCGGATTGGGAGACGCTGCTCGGGCCTCGGGCGGTCGAAGACGTGTTACGATTCTAGGCCTCTATGACAGCCGTATCCGGGAGTGAGGATCGCATGAAGAGACATTTCTTTGGAGCTGTCGGTGCGCTCGCCGTCGTCGCGTTGCTGGCCGGCTGCAAGTCGGATCCCACGGCGTCCCTGCGTGGCGGGGTGGATCGCGTGGTGATCTCGCGCACCTACGTCGAGCTCAACGTCGGCCAGACGATCCGGGTCAACGCCAAGTCGTACGACGAACAGGGCAACGTGCTCAACGAGCTGCCCGACGTCACGGTGAGCGACGAGAGTATCGCGACGGTGACGGTCGACACGGTGACGACGGGGGACCCGCTGCCGCAGACCGACTTCGTTATCGAGGCGGTTGCGCCGGGATCGGTCGAGATCACCGCGACGGCCGGCGGCGTGTCGTCGGAGCCGACCGAGGTCATCTCGTTCCCCGTCACGTTCGGTGGCGCGATCACGGTCGATCAGACCGGCTATATCGACGAGCTGACGATCGCCGCCACGGCCAACGTCAAGTTCGATCCGGACAACACCGAAATCCTGATCAACGACGGGGCCACGTACCTGGTGTCGGCGTCGGCGGATCAGATGGTCGTCCGGTACCTCGGAGGCGCCAGCGGGCCGGCGACGGTCACGCTGAGCAATCTGGTGTTCCTCGGGAGCACGCCCGTCGCCGAGCTCACGGCGTCCGAGACGCCGGACCTCGGGGGTGAGCCGAACGAGCCTGCCAACAACAGCATCGGCACGGCGCCGACGATCAACCCCGGCGATGCGTTCATGGCAGCGGTCAACAGCAGCGACGACGCGTCGGACTTCTTCAAGGTGACGCTCGCCGCGGACGCGACCATCACGGTCACGGTCGGGTTCCCCGCGGATCCCGACATCGATCTCGAAGTGTACGACGTCGACGGAAACTGGCTCGGCATCTACTCGTGGTACGACAACCCCGAGTCGATCTCCGAGGCGCTGCCGGCAGGCACGTACAACATCCTGGTCTTCCTGTACGACGACCACGGTGCGCCCAATCCGGTGTGGTACGACTTCTCGATCACGAGTCCCTGACAGACACTCGCTATCAGGGCTGAACAACAGCGCCCCCGGCCATGCGGCCGGGGGCGCTGGTTCGTTGGTCGGACCGGCTCTCGCGTGCCGCGTGCCGCAGTCAGTGCGAAGCGGCGCGCTCCGGCGCGTACAGGGACGGGATGCGCACTGCCCGGAAGATGTAGAGGCTGTCGAGGCCGGTCAGCTCCCACGCCCGGTTGAACGCCTCGTCCACCTCGACGACGCGGCCGGCGACCCCGAACGTCACCAGCCCGTGGCCGTTGGCATACGTGTCGGAGGCCCCGCCGACGTTGGTGAACGTCTCCGGAGCGTCGATGAACGCCGAGACGAGCTGTGCGGTCCGATCCGGCCCGTCGAGCAGGTAGCGCACCAGGCGGCTCGGCGCTTCCGACCCGTTGTCCAGCAGCTGGAGGATTCCGGGTGCGGCGAACCGGATACCGTGCTGCCCGAAGAACGAGCCTTTGGGATCGTTCACCAGGGTGAACTCGTTCCTGGCTCCCCCGAAGCGCCACAGCACGTCGGTGAGCAGGGTGTCGATCAGCAGGATCTGGTGGAGGCTCCGGAGGGACAGCAGGAGGTTGCCCTCGTGGTCGCGCGTGATGCCGTTGCCGTGCGTGAGATTCACCGACAGACCCGAGCGCAGCTCGAGTGGCAGCTCCGTCACCTCGACGAAGTCGAAGGCATTCCACTCGCGCAGCAGGGTCCCGTCCGCGCCGACGCGCTGCACGACCGTGCCCAGCACGCTGGCCCGCTCCTCTCCGCCGACCGCCGTCAGGTCCATGATGCGCAGCTCGTCGCACAGGAACCAGACACTCCCGTCCCGCTCGATGCGCAGGTCGTGGAAGCGCGTCGGGCGGTCGACACACCCCAGTGAGCCAACCTCCTCGCCGAGATCGTCGAGGACGTGGAAGTGGCCGTCGGGATCGTCGAGCCCCATGAGCGTGTAGCGGCCGTCCGGCCAGGCTTGGAACGAGTTGAGCCGACCGTTCGGCAGGTAGCGGTACCACACCACCTTCCCCGTGTTGTCCACGATGACGGGCCCGTCTGGGAAGGAGAGGGCCAACAAGCCCGGCGTCGTGTCGGTGCCCGCCACCCCGGGCAGCGGCACCCAGGCGGGGATGGCCCCCGAGGCGAACTGGGCAGTATCGACCCCGGCCGCAAGGGAGTCTCCCATGACGAGGTTGAGCTCGATGGTGTAGTCCGCTTCCGCATCGAGGCCGAGAACGGGGACGACCGCGACGGAGTCACCGCCGAACCCGTAGCGGGGGGACACCCGCGCAGGCCCGCCCGATCGCCAGAAGCGCACGAACGCGCTGTCGACGCCGCGGGCCTCGACGAGCGCCCGAGCGCTGATGGCGTTGTGTGGGTTCTCCAGCACGGTGAAGCTCAGGAGGGCCGGTCCGGGGTCGGGATCGACGATGTCGTCCGAGCCACAGGCGGCCGCGAGTATCACCGCTGGGAGCACGAGCGCCGGTCCGAATCGGCGGCGATGAGGGGCGATACCGGTCATTGGCTGTCCGAATGACGTGACCATTGCTGAGAGAGGCGATCAGCTCACCGCGGCCGGCGCCCGCTTGGCCGCTGCCGTAACCCAGGCGAGATACACCAGCGCGATCCAGACCGCGGTGCCGAGCGCCGCGTGCACGCCGCGAAGCACTGCGGGGAGGTACGCGAGCACCATTGCCGCCCCGGCGACGACCTGCAATGTGGCGATGGTGAATGCCGTCCAGCCCGCCGCCACGGCGCGTCCGGGGGCCGCCCGGCGCCTCAGCCCCACCGCCAGCCCTAGCAGGTGGAAGAACAACGCGTAGGCGAGCACCCTGTGCGTCCAGTGGATGTGTGCGAGGCCCCCCTCGCCCGACGTGGGCCAGATCTGGCCGTTGCACAACGGGAAGCCCAGGCAGCTGCTGAAGGCGCCCGTGGTGGCGGTCATCCCGCCCATCAGCACCACGAGTGCTCCGAGCACGACGGCCGCCACGATGCCACCGCGGCCCCTCGCCAGAGGCTCAGGCGGGGCCGTGAGGCCACCCAGGACGCCTGCCCTGAGCCCCAGCACGACCAGCGTGGCCAGCAGGGCGAGCCCTGTGCCCAGATGCAGTACCACCGTGTGCGGGGGCAGCTCCAGCTTGACGGCCAGCGCGCCGAGCAAGGACTGCAGGATCAGGAGCCCGACGACCAGGAGCGCAGGCCGAACGGTCCCGCCGGGCCCGGAAGCGCCGGGGTCGGAACGCCTGGCCAGGGCGACGCCGGCCAGCGCCACCACGAGGGCACCGAGGCCCAGCACGGCCAGCCGGTGCCCGAACTCGATCACCACCTCGGCGCTGTGGAAGGTCGGGATGATCTGCCCGTTGCAGTCGGGCCAGTCGTCGCCGCACCCCATGCCGGACCCGGTGATGCGCACGATGAAACCGATCACGATCACCGCGTAGGCGAAGCCCGCGGTGACGAACGAGAGAAGGCGAAGCGTTTTCATGGGTGGAAAGCTAGTCGGAGGGACGGATGGACGGGTAGACGGATGGACGGGTTGAATATCGAATATCGACTGGGGGAATCATCAATGTCGAAGGTGCTCACGGTGATTCGGCGGCTGAAACCGCAGCCCTTTCACCCTTCACCCTTCACGATTCACGTCTTCCCGCCGCTCCCGCCGCTCCCGCCGCTCCCGCCGCTCCCGTCCGCCTGTCAGAGTATCGCCCCGAAGATCACGAACAACACCACCGCCCCGGCCGCCGCGAGCATGGCGTACGGCATCTGGGTCCGCACATGGTCGATGTGATCCGTGGCCGACGCCATCGAGGCGACTATCGTGGTATCGGAGATGGGGGAGCAGTGGTCGCCGAAGATGCCTCCACCCAGGGCTGCGGCGACGGCGAGCGCCGGGTGGAGGTCGAGAACGTCCACCATCGGCATCACGATCGGGATCATGATCGCAAACGTTCCCCACGAGGTGCCGGTCGCGAAGGCGATGAAGCAGGCGAGCGCGAAGATCACCGCGGGAACCAGCGCGGTCGGGAGTGCCGCCTGGGCCGCCTGGGCCACGAACACGCCGGTGCCGAGCGCGCGTGTCGTGACCCCGATGGTGAAGGCCAGCGACAGCACGATGACCAAGGGGACCAGTCCCTGGATGCCCTTGATGATCTCCTGGGTGGACTCCTCGATGGTGAGGACGCCCTGGAGTCGGTAGGAGACGACGGCCAGGATCACGCCCGCGATGACGCCCCAGAGCACCGCCGTCGATCCGCTTCCCGCCGAGAGGTCGCCGTCGCCGGTGAGCCAGAGGACGAGCGGGACGACGCCGACCATCGTCATGATCGGGAGCACCATGTTGACGGCCCTGCGCGGCACACCGGTCTTGGCACGCTCACCGGACACGTCCTCGGTGACCATGGGCTTGGCACCGTCGCGGAGCAGCTTCCCCTCCTCCGTCACACGGCGCTCGGCCTCCCGCATCGGACCCAGATTCCACCCGGTGAGGATCACGACGACCACGAGCGCGAGGGCGAGCACGGCATAGAAGTTCAGCGGGATGGCGGCGAACAGGATCGTTGCGGGTCGGTCGACACCCTGCGCGGCGAGCAGGGCCGCCACGTACGCCCCCCACGCGTTGAGCGGCAGAAGGCTCCCGATGAGGATGCACTTGGGCGATGACGTGGCGTCGATGATGTAGCTGAGCTTCTCGCGCGAGATCCGGTACTTGTCGGCCAGGGGGCGCGCGATTGCTCCGGACACCAAGAGACCGAAGTTGGATTCGAGGAACACCGCCATACTCACGGCCGCGGTGAGGAGCCCGACGGATCGCTTCGAGCGAGCGACGCCGAGACCCTCGACCCGGGCCACGAAGCCCTCCATGCCGCCCGAGGCTTGCGTGAGCGTGATCATCGAGCCGATCAGCACCGAGAACATGAGTACCCGCGCGTTGTCCGCGTCGGTTACGGCCGCGATGTACGTCTCGACGGACGCGATGAGACCGGCGAGCGGATTCCATCCGTGCATGATGGTCCACCCCAGGAGCACGAACAGCGCCAGCGACAGATAGACCTGTTTGGTGCGGATGGCGAGGCCGATCGCCACGATGGGTGGGAGGATGGAGAGCCAGCCGTACGATTCCATGCGCTCTGAGGCTCCAGGCCAAGGATCGGTGAAGGGTACCGAGGCGAGCCGTGGGCTGCTAGGGATGGACGGATGGACGGATGGACCGATGGAATATTGAGTGTCGAGTGGGGGAATGACGTATGTCGAAGTGCGGGTGCGGAGGACAGCCTCCCTTCACCCTTCACCCCTCACGTTTCACGTCCGTCCGTCGCTCCCGTCGCTACGTCGGCGCCTGCCGCAGCAGGTAGAGCCCGAGCGCTCCGAACACGATGTTGGGGAGCCAAGCCGCAAGGGTAGGAGAGATCACGCCGCCGGCCCCGAACGTCCGCGAGAGCTGGACGAGCACGAGGAACACGATGGCGGTCGCCAGGCTGATCGCGACCCCGTAGGCATTCCCGGTGCGCGGCGCGGACACCACCAGCGGGGCGGCGAAGATCGCGATGATCAAGCAGGTGAACGGCACGGCGATCTTGAGGGCGAGATCCACTCGGAGCTGGCGTCCGTCGCCGCCCGAGCGCTCCAACGCCTCGACGTAGCGGTTCAGCTCGGTGTAGCCCATCTCCTCGGGCCGCTTCGGCTCCGCCAGCAGATCCGCCGGACGCTCCAGCAGTTCCCGCATCCGCATCGAGTCGAACGCCATGACGATCTCGCGGTTCATGCCGGGGAGGATCCGGAACCGGCCACGCTTCATCGTCCAGCCCGAGATGGAATCGTAGTCCGCCTGGTCGGCTGCCACCCCGAGGGTGGGATACTCCGGTCCGGTGCCTTCGCGCTCGAGCACGACGTCGCGCATGGAGCGACGCATGACGTTGAGCTCTCGGATGACGTACACCCAGCCTTCTTCCGCGCGGTAGATGAAGTTGTAGCGCACGTCCTGAGGCCCGCGCTCCAGCTCGCCCAACGCTTCGAGCTGCCGCCGGGTCGCGGGCGGCGCCATCTCGCCCAGCACCAAACCGATCAGGGATACGACGAACGCGGCGAGGATCACGGGCAGGATGACCCTGTGGACGCTGCGGCCCGACGCCTTGGCGGCGGTCAACTCGGAGTGCCGCGCAAAGTTGCCGAGGGCGAACACCGTGGCGAACAGCACCGCGGCCGGCAAGATGCGGAAGACACGCTCCGGAGTACTGTAGAAATAGCCCTGAGCGATCGCCCGCCAGGAGAGGCCTCGGACGAGATACTGGTCCAGCTTCTCGGCGAGCTCGATCAGTAAGACCGCAAACGGCAGTCCCAATGCCGCCACGAGGAAGATGCGGACCCACTCCCTGAGGAGATAGCGATCGAGGATGCGCCTCATTGGGCTCCCGCCCGGCGCTGCTGGCGTCGCGCGCGCCCGCGGGGGACGGTGCCGGCGCGGCGCTCGAGAACGAGCCCGATGACCCCGAGCCCACCCATCAGGATATTGGTTGCCCACATCGCCAGGAACGGCGAGAGGGTCAGGCGGTCGGCCAGCGACTCACCTGCGATCAGGCCGACGTAGTAGATCGCGAACACGATCATGCCGGCACCGAGCACCAACCCCAATCCGCCGCGGGGGAATCGAAGGGCGAGCGGCACACCGACGAGCACGAACACGATGCAGGCCGCCGGAATGGCCAGCTTCTTCTGCAACTCGACCGCGTAGCTCGCGGCGCGCACCCGCGAGCTGTGCTCGCGGTCGCGGAACACCCGCACTTCAGAAGCCCGAACGGGACGGGGGCGCGGTGGCGTGACGATCTGTGGCGCGGAGCGGGCCTCTGCGGGCGGGCTCCGCGGGCCGGCATCGGGCCGCGGCCGGCGGCTGACCGGGCGCTCGCGCTCCTGTGCCTCCAGCTCCTCCGGCGTGATGACGCGTTTCAGGAATGCCAGCGCTCTGCAGTAGAGTCCCGGGCCCTGCACGACCACGGAATCGGTGTCCTCCGCGAGCGGGGGCAGGCCCACCAGGCCACGCAGTCCGTTCCGCTCGGTGAGATCCGCCTTCCGCCGGTTGAACGCCTCCTCCCGGACTGCATCGTTGCGGTTCTCCTCGAGCTCGCAGATACCCATCTCACGATCGCCACGGAACGACTGCTCCTGCCGGACGAACTCCGATGCGACCCCCTTGACCAACACGATCTGCCGCTCGAACGCGGTCTGCTGGAACACCTCCGGGTCCTCACTGTCGTAATCGTGGATGAGACCGTCGTAGAGCGTGAGGGCGAGGTCCTCCCGGTTCGGTGCGAAGGCGACGTATCCCGAATCGCCGTAGATGACCCGCTTGCGCTGAGACTGCTCGAGGCTGTAGATGGTGACGTCGCGCATCCGGTAGGTGGCTTGGTCGATCTGGGCGGCCCGCAGCGAGATCTTCCCCCGCTTCACCTCGTTGATGATGTGTTCCTTCAGGGAGAACGTCGGCTTCGTGCGGTAGATGCTCGACATCAGGTTGCGCAGCCGATGGTTGGCGCGCGGGAGGATCTGGTCGCCGAACAGGAACGACACGAGGGCGACGCCGGTACCGGCCAGCAGCAAGGGGCGCATGAAGGCCCCGATCGACACCCCGCCGGCCCGCATGGCCGTCAGCTCATGATCCCCGGCCATCCGGCTGACCGTGAAGAGCACCGCAACCAGGACCGACATCGAGAGGGTAATGGCGACGAGGAAGGGGATCGTCAGGGCGAAGAACTCGAGGATGACGGTCCAGGGCAGTCCTTTGCCGAGCAGGTCGCCGAGCCGCTTCGCGATCTGGCGCAGCAACTCGAAGCTCGTGAGCGCCGAGAGGGCGAACACGAACGGCAGCAGGTGCTGGCGAAGCAGGTAACGTCGGAGGATCTTCATATGCCGCGTAGCTCACTAGATTCTAACCACTCGACGCGGCGATGGCATTGTCGACACTCACCGCAGCCAAGGTGTACCCCGCGGATCTCGTGAGAGTGCCACGGTTCCCCTTCGGTCTCTGCTTGCTCGGACTCGTCGTGCTCCCGGGCACCGCCCGGGCACAGGAGCCGGCGGGCGAGCGCCCCCAGGAGGGGAGCCCCGCGATCCAGGCGGCACGGTTCAGGATCTACCGTGAGCCGCCGACCGGGTTCCGTGTCCTGCTCCCCCCGCGCTTCGAGGAGGGAGGGCTGTACGGCGTGCGAACGACGCCGCTCCTCGCCGGCCGGCACTGGGAAGACGACGTGCGGGAGCGGCTCGTGCAACGACGGTCGCTCCAGCTCCGGGCGCGTCTCCTCCTCACCCTGGGCCTCGAGGCACAGCCGGTGGAACGCCGGCGTCGCCGCCGCGAGCGCCTCGCCGGCATCCCCCGCCCGGAGGAGCTGGTCGAAGAGGAGTTGCTGCCACGGCCGGAACAGGAGGGGTTCCGGCGGGCCGTGGCACAGTACGCCGATCTCGGGATCGACCTCAGCGCGCGCCTGGAGCTTCGGTTCGACGAGCTGCGCAACGCGCGCTGCTCGGCCGGCGATCTCAACGACCCGACGCTGGGTTGCCAGGGAGGCTTCCCGACGCCGTCGTTCAACCAGGAATTCCGGGTCCGCGCCGGCGGGGTCGTGGGCGACCGCGTGTACGTGAACGTGGACTTCGACTCCGAGCGCGAGTTCAGCGCGAACAACAACATCAACGTCTACTACCAGGGTCTCGAGGACGAGATCCTGCGCCGCGTCGAGATCGGCAACGTCACGTTTCGGGCGCCGCCATCCCGCTTTATCACCGCCGCCGTGCCCACCAACTCGTTCGGGGTCCAGGCCGAGGCGCAGCTCGGCGCCTTCGAGTTCAGCGGCATCGTCGCGCAGCAGAAGGGATCGGCGATCCGCACCCGCGAGTTCACGATCGGCGAGTCCACCACGCTGCCGGTCGAGCTGGAATCGCGCGATCTCGATTTCGAGCAGGCGCGGTTCTTCTTCGTCGTGAGCCCGCAGGGCTTCCAGACCTACCCCAGGGTCGACATCCTCAACATCGCCCGCGACACGCTCCCCGCCGCGCTGCAGATCGCCCAGGTGCGCGTCTACCGGCTCCGGGCGCAAGGTGGGCAGGTCGTCGGCAACGCCAACCTGGGCGGGATCGACGCGGTCGCCACGAGGGACGACAGTCCTCAGCGCGTCGGTCCGTTCACCTGGGAGCTGCTGGTCGAGGGACAGGACTACTACCTCGATCCGTCCGCCACGTGGTTTGCGCTGGGGAGCCGGCTCGGTAGCGACGACTTCCTCGCCGTCTCGTACATCACCGTCGCGGGCGACACGGTGGGCACGTTTCCGTCGGTCAACGGTGTGGGAGACACACTCCGACTCATCCATGAGCCGCGCACCAGTCCGGACGTCCCGACGTACTACCACGAGATGCGCAATGTGTACCGCATCGCGGGGCAGGACGTCGACCGGCTCACGCTCCAACTGGCTCTCCGGGTCGGGACATCCGAGACACCGCTCGATCAGCAGGGCACCTACCTGGCCAGACTCGGCCTGGCACTGTCCACCGACCCGTCGACGCTCGACGAGTTCAATCGGGTCTTCCCTCGCGAGCGGGACCCGAGCAACGGTGCGCCGGTGCGCGATCTGTACGTCGTGTTCCCGCACCTGCAGCCGTTCGCCGACAGCGCCCGGCTCCAGGTCGGGGAGCGCAACGACTCGCTGTACCGCACCCCGGCATACCTCCTGCGGACGCAAGGGCCGGCCCCACGGTTCAATCTCCAGTTCGCCTACGAGGCGACGGGTGCCGGCAGCCGCTCCAGCCTGAACCTCGGCGCCATCCAGGTGCGGGCTGGGAGCGAGCGCCTGTATCTCGGCGACCGGCTGCTCGTCAGGGGGCGCGACTACGAGATCGATTATGGGCTCGGGCAAGTGACCTTTCTCAACCCCGACGCCCTGTTCACCGGCGTCGCGCGCATCCGGGCGCAATTCGAGGAGAACCAGCTGTTCGACGAGGCCCCGAAGACACTACTGGGCTTCGCCACCACGTATGATCTCAGGGGCCCGGGCACCATCAGCGCGATGGGGATCTTCCAGCAGGAGCGTACGCTCAGTACCCGGCCCACGCTCGGGTTCGAGCCCGAGGCAGGGTTCATCGGCGGGGTGAGCACTGATCTCACCTTCCGGCTGGACGCCGTCACCCGAGCGCTGGACGCGGTGCCCTTCCTCAGCACGACGGTGCCCTCACAGCTCCAGATCAACGGCGAGGTGGCGCTGTCCGCCCCGAACTCCAACCGGACCGGTGCCGCCTACATCGAGGATTTCGAGGGCGAAGCGGCCTTCCCCATCACGCTGACGGAGCGGTTGTTCCAGGTTGGCAGCGTCCCGGCCTCCGGCTTGGGTCTGCCTGCGACGCATCTCGGGTCTACCGGAGGGTTCGATGCGGACGACGCGGTGCCGCTCGTGTGGCAAAACCTGGTGCAGAGCGGCAATACCGCCCTCCAGTTCCGACCGCAGGACATCGACTCGACCATCGCGCTGGTCGGGCAGGGGATCACCGTCGAGACGTTGCTGTGGCTCACCCTGAAGCCGGACACGGTGGGCGGTCTGCCGGATCCGGTGACCGGCCTGCCACGATGGACCCTGCCGCATACGCCGGGTCCCCGCTGGCGCAGCATCACGCAGGCGCTTGGCGGCGGCTCCGGTCTCGGCATCGACCTGTCGCGGGCGGAGTTCTTCGAGTTCTGGGTGCTCGAGGACGCGCAGCGGCAAGCGCGCGAGCAGCAGGCCTACCTGGTGTTCGATTTCGGCACGGTCTTCGAGGACGCCGTGGCGTTCGCGCCGACCTCGTTCACCACCAGTGGCGCCGACACGACCTTTGACGGCTTTCAATTCGTCGGCGCCGGTCGTTTGGATACCGAAAAGGACTCGCTCACGAACGTGTTCAACGCACAGGTGGACGATACCGGTATCCTGGGCGATCGGCCCGACAGCATCCTGAACGCGACATCCGGCGAGGTGCTCGAAGGTTTCCCCCTCTGCAACATCGCGGGGCTCACGGGGCTCGCCGCGTTCCCGTTGGGTGATTTTGCCGCGCGCTGCTCCCGGGGGAACGGCTTCGTCGACACCGAGGACCTCGACGGCGACAATCGACTCGACGTCCAGGTCGGCGCACTGGACGAGAACGTGGTGCGCTTCGTGTTCCCGGTCGGCAACGAAGAGTACCTCGTGCGCGAGGGGAACACCCTGCTCGACGGCGCCGGCCGTCCCCTGACGTGGCGGCTGTACCGCATCCCGTTTCGGGTCGACACGATCCAGGTTGGCCAGCCGAATCTGCGGCAGATCGAGTCCCTGCGGCTCACGATGGTCGCGCCCGATCAGGGGGCGGCCGATCTCGAGAAAGAGGTGTGGCTCGCACTCGCCCGGATGCGGCTACTGGGTGCGCCCTGGCTGAAGCGGGCCGAGCGACCACTCACGGGCATCTCGGGCTCCCTCGCCGTGCCCCGGGGTGAGGTGGTGGCCTCGATCATCACGACCGAGAACCAGGATCTCGGGTACACCTCGCCCCCGGGAATCACCGACCTTCCGCCGTCCGTCGACGTCGGGCTCGGCGTCGGCCAGGTGCAGATCAACGAGAAGTCCCTGCGCCTCTTGGCAAGCGAGATCCAGGCTGGGGAGCGCGCGGAGGCGTTCATCCGGTTCACCACCGATGCGGATCGGAATTTCCTCAACTACCGTCAGCTCAGCGTCTGGGCGCGTGGTCGGGGCACGGGCTGGAACGAGAACGACCTCGAGTTCTACATCAAGGTCGGGCGCGACGAGCACAACTTCTACCTCTACCGGTCGCCGGCGCGCACCGACACCTGGGAACCCGAGATCCAGATCGATCTCGAGCGCTGGCTTCAGCTGCGCGCCGAGGTCGAGTCGCGCTGGCTCGAGGGGGCGCCGCCCTCGGGTGCCGACATCTGCGGAGGTGACTCGACCGCGTACGTCGCGTGTGACGGCCCCTACGTCGTGCACGTACGCGATCCCGCAACCGCGCCTCCCAACCTCGCGGCCGTGTCGGAGGTGGCCGTCGGGATGTTCCGGTTGCAGGAGACCGTCCCCATCGACATCGCCGAGCTGTGGGTGGACGACATCCGGCTGGTCGGTGTCAACGACGAGACGGGTGTGGCGGCCGCGCTCGATGTGCGCTTCTCGGCCGCAGATATTGCCGAGTTCAACGTCTCGCTGCTCCACCGGGACGACCGGTTCCGCCAACTGGGCGAGGACCCGTCCTACGTCACCGACGCGTCGACACGAATCGGCGCCCTCGTACGGCTCGACCGGATGCTGCCGCGGTCCTGGGGCCTGGCGATCCCCTTCACCGTGCAGTACCGGCGAACCAGCGCCGACCCGTTCTACGTGAACCGAACCGACGTTGAGGCCGACGCACTGCGGAATCTCCGCAAGCCGGGTGGCTCCGCAACGGCCCTCGGCATCTCGCTGCGCCGTGTACGCCGCGGGAACAGCTTCCTCGTCCGCAACTTCGTCGATCCCTGGTCGGTGACCGCGAGCACCGAGACGGCGGAGAACGTCACGTCACTGTCCGCGGTGTCGAGCGAGAACCGTCGCGTCCAGCTTGGCTATGGCAACACGCCGGGGGCCAGCACCACGGCGGGTGCTCCCGGGTTCCTGGTCGGCCTCGTCGACGGCCTCCCCGACTGGATCTCGGAGAGCGAGTTCGGCCGGGCACTCCGGTCGTCCCGGCTGCGCTGGAACCCCGCCCAGTGGCGCTTCAGCTCGACGCTGAGCTACTCGGCGGCCGAGCGGCTCGTGTACCGGGTTCCCGTGGAGCTCGCCGGCGATACGGCGATCCAGCCGCTTCCCAGTATCTCGCACCTCTGGCGGAACCAGGCGGGGTTCGAGCTGCGCCCGTTCAACAGCCTCACCCTGTCGGCCGACTACTCGAGCACGAGGGATCTGCAGGACTACGGCGACTCGACGACGATTGGCCGCCTCCTGGAGCTCGAGCGGCGCTCGCTGTTCGGGCGGGACGTTGGGTTCGAGCGTCTCCGCACCGTTACCACGCTATTCAGCGTGCAGCCGGTCGTCAGCTCATGGCTGCGCCCCCGCTTCCTCTGGACGACCGCCTTCAACTTCAACCGCAACCCGAATCGTCAGGATCCGGTCCGCGTCGAGAGTGACACCGCGGGGGCGTTCCGTGTGCCGGAGAGCATCGGGAACTCGCGGCGACAGGAGCTCGGGGCGACCGTCGATCTCGCCCGGCTGGCCTCGGGCATCGCGTCGGACTCCGGGGTCATTGCGGATCTGCTCGGCGTCTTCCTGCCGACCGATCTCTCGCACACCGTCGAGCTCAACTCCGGATTCGATCGCGTTCCCTTTGGTGCCGACCTCGCCTACCAGCTCGGCTGGGGTGGGGTGGACGCGTTCCGCTACCAAGACAGCATTCCGGCCACGTCGGCCACCCACGTCAGGACGACCGTCGGCTCCGGCGGACTGCGGCTGCCCCTGGCCCTGCAACTCAGAGCCAGCTACCGCAACCGTGTGGGTCTGATCTGGCAGCGCAGGGGTGACGAGCAGACGGAGGTTCGCCAAACGAGCCGTGAGTGGCCATCGTTCAACCTCACGTGGGGGTACACCCCGCCTGGGGCGGTGCGCACGGTGCTCACGTCCATCACGGCCCAGGCGCAGTACCGCGTGCAGGAGACCGATCGGGTGCAGCCGGTTCTCGGAGGCGGGGTGGGCGGCGAGGGCAGCGCGGGTGGTGATGCGGGGGCGGTCCGCACCGAGAACAACACGCGGACCGTCTCGCCCTCGCTCACGCTCGGCTGGTGGGGCGGGATCACGACCACGGGCCGGTACACGAACTCCACGACCGAGGCCGTCACGTCCGGCAACGTCACGCAGAGCGATCGGGAGGAGTGGGGTGCCACGGTGAATTTCGCGTTCAGGCCGCCACAGAGCCTCGTCGCGCTCCCGAACCGGATCCAGACATCGCTCAACTACAGCCGGTCGTTCCTCGGCGTGTGCATCGTGCGCACGGGCACGGACGAGTGCCGGGTCGTATCCGACAGCCGACGCGACGCCTTCGACATCCGGATGGACACCGGGTTCAGCTCGATGCTGCGTGCAGGTCTCACGTTCAGCTACATTGTGAACGAGCAGCGGCACGTGTCGCAGAAGCTGAGGCAGTACGTGTTCACGATATTCGGCGATCTCTCGTTACGGGCGGGGCAGCTCCGGTGAGGCCGCTGCTGACGGCGCTGGCGTCGGCCGCGCTCGCGTGCGGCGGGAGCAGTGCGCAGCGTCCGCCATTCGACGGACGGGCGGCACTCGGTTACGTCGAGGCACAGCTGGCGTTCGGGCCACGCGTGCCGAATACGGACGGGCACCGTCACGCGGGTGACTGGATCGAGCGGCAGCTCAGGGCGCGGGTCGATTCGGTCGAGGTCCAGGCGTTCACGCACGTGACCCGCGGTGGCGACACCCTCGCGCTGCGGAACTTCGTCGGCCGGTTCCGTCCGGAAGTGCGCGAGCGGATCCTGTTCGTCGCGCACTGGGATACGCGGCCGCACGCCGACCGGAGCGCCAACCTGGGACAGCAACGGCTGCCCGTGCCGGGTGCGAACGATGGCGCGTCCGGCGTTGCGCTGCTCCTCGCGGTGGCGGACGCTCTCCAGGCACAGCCGCCGACGTACGGGGTGGATCTCCTGTTCGTCGACGGTGAGGATTACGGCGACTTCTCGCAGGGCGACGACGTCTTGATCGGTTCCCGGCACTACGCGCGAACCCTGGATCCGGCCGCGCCGCCGCTGTTCGCGGTGGTGTGGGACATGGTCGGCGACCGCGACCTCCGCATCTACCAGGAGGGCTACTCGGTGGCGCAGGCGCCCGAGGTGGTCGATCGCGTGTGGCGCACGGCGGCCAGCCTGGGATATGAGCGTGTCTTCCGGCCGACGGTGGGCAATACGGTGCTCGACGATCACGTACCGCTGCAGGAGGCGGGTGTACGGGCGATCGATGTGATCGACTTCGACTATCCCTCCTGGCACACGACGGACGACACCATCGACATGGTGAGCGCCGAGAGCCTCCAAGTCGTCGGCGAGGTTGCGCTCGCGCTCGTGCGTTAGCGGACGCGCGACGGCGACGCGCGTTTCGGGTCGCTCCCGGACGAATCGGACTACACGCGACGGCGCGTTCGGCCCGACCGTGCTCCTATGTCGAGCGATGACCGTCGTGCCGCCCTGCTGTTGCTCGGACTGCTGCTCGCCGGGGCCGCGGTTCGGATGGTGCTCGCTGGTGCCCAGGCCCCCGGGGCCGTCGGATTCCGAGCCGCTGCAGACACGCGACCTGGGCCAGACAGCCTCGCCGCCCGCGCGGCGCGTCTCGCCCGGCCGCTCGCACCGGGCGAGCGCATCGACGTCGATCGCGCCGACGCCGAAGAGTTGACTCGGCTGCCGCGCATCGGGCCGGCACTCGCGCGCCGCATCGTGACGGACCGGGAGCAGCACGGCGCATTCGGGTCCCTCGAGGAGCTCGATCGGGTCGCCGGAATCGGACCCGTGCTGCTCGAGACGATCGACCGCACCGTCACCTTTTCCGGCCGGGTACCGGCTCGGGGTATAGGTGCCGGCCGAGTGCGTGTCCGGTTGAACTCGGCCAGCGCAGAGGAGCTCGCCACGCTCCCCGGCATCGGCTCTGTGCGCGCCGCGGAAATCGTGGCGAACCGGCACCAGCACGGTCCGTTTCGGCATCTGGACGACCTTCAGCGCGTTCCAGGGATCGGCCCGCGCACCGTCGAACGGCTTCGCGATCTCGTGCAACTCCCTTGACACCCCCACCAGCACCCATAACCTTACCGCTTGCGCCGAAACGAGTTGACTGTCCTTCGCCTCTTCCCCATGAGTTGGCATGGCAACAGCCGCCGCAGGTGCAGAAAGACTGGGTGACCTGCTCGTCCGCGAAGGGCTGATCACACGTGACCAGCTCCAGAAGGCGCTCGAGGAGCAGCGCGCGACCGGGATGCGACTCGGCTATGTGCTCGTGAAGCTCGGGCTGGTGCAGGAAATCGAGATTACCAAGATGCTGGCCCGGCAGTACCGGGTGCCTGCAGTCGATCTCTCCCGGTTCGAGGTCGATCAGAAGATCGTGAAGCTGGTACCGCCCGACATCGCGGTGCGGCACGACGTGCTGCCGCTCAAGCGTGAGGGGCGCACGCTCACGGTGGCGATGGCGGAGCCGACCAACGTCACCGTCATCGAAGACCTCAAGTTCATCACGCGGTACGACATCTTCCCCGTGATCGCGGGCGAGTACACGCTGCGCACGGCGATCGAACGGTATTACGAGCAGACCGATGCGCAGCTGGAAACGCTCCTCAAGGACATCGAGGGTGAGGACTTCGAAGTCATCGAGGAGGAGGAGGACGAGGATGCCCCGACGCAGGTCGCCGACGATGCGCCGGTGGTGAAGCTCATCAACGGGATCCTGACGGACGCGGTCAAGCGAGGTGCGAGCGACGTGCACATCGAGCCGTTCGAGCACGAGCTCCGTGTGCGCTACCGGGTCGACGGAGCGCTGCTCGAAGTGATGAAGCCGCCGATCAAGCTCAAGGCGGCGCTCACCAGTCGCGTGAAGATCATGTCCAACCTGAACATCGCCGAGCGGCGCATCCCTCAGGACGGGCGGGTCAAGTTGAAGATGGGAAACCGGGTGATCGATTTCCGGGTCTCCACGCTGCCGGTGATCTTCGGTGAGAAGATCGTGCTCCGGATCCTCGACCAGGGGAATCTCACGCTGGACCTGACCAAGTTCGGGTTCGAGCCGAAGGCGGAGCGGGATCTGATGCGCGCCATCCTGAATCCGTACGGGATGGTGCTTGTGACGGGGCCCACAGGTTCGGGCAAGACGACGACCCTATATTCGGCGTTGTCGCGCATCAACACCATGGAGGTCAACATCATGACCGCCGAGGATCCGGTGGAGTACAACATCCACGGGATCAATCAGGTGCTGGTGCGCAGTGAGATCGGGATGACGTTCGCGGCCGCGTTGCGCGCGTTCTTGCGGCAAGATCCGAACATCATCATGGTCGGCGAGATTCGGGATCTGGAGACCGGCTCGATCGCCATCAAGGCGGCCCTCACGGGGCACCTGGTGCTGTCGACGCTGCATACGAACGATGCACCGTCCACCGTCACCCGCCTGGTGGACATGGGCATCGAGCCGTTCAACGTCGCGAGCGCCGTGAACCTGATCGTGGCACAGCGGTTGGTCAGGCGGATTTGCGAGACGTGCAAGCAGGAGCACCGCTACTCCGCCGAAGAGTTGGCTGCGCTGGGCTTCCCGGAGCATGAGGCGTCGGACATCACCTTCTTCAAGGGTGCAGGCTGCGACTCGTGTGCCGGGACGGGCTACAAGGGACGCCAGGGACTGTTCGAGGTCATGGCGATGTCTCCGGAGTGTCGCCGGATGGTGTTGCGAGCGGCATCGACCGAAGAGTTGCGAGACCAGGCGGTGAAGGAAGGCATGCTCACGCTCCGTGTGGATGGGCTGCAGAAGATCAAGCGGGGCATCACCACCCTCGAGGAAGTCGTCAAGGAAACGGCGACGGAATAGGGAATACATGACCGGACCGAGCCACGCGGCGGGCGAATCGCTGAATCTCCGGCAGATGCTGGAGGAGATGATCGAGCGGGACGCCTCGGACCTCCACATCACGGCGGGTGAGCGCCCGAAGTTGCGGGTCGACGGCGATATCCGAGATGCCCGGTACGACCGCACACTGACGCCCAAGGATACGCTCACGCTTGCGTACTCCGTCCTCACCGAGAACCAGAAGAAACGGTTCGAGACCGAGGACGAGTTGGATTTCTCCTTCGGGATCCAGAACCTTGCACGCTTCCGCGGCAACTGCTTCAAGCAGCGCGGCTGTGTGTCGATGGTCATCCGTCAGATCCCGTTCAACGTGAAGACGTTCGAGGAACTGGGGCTGCCACGTATCATCCAGCGTTTCGCCGAGCGGCCGCGAGGTCTCGTGCTGGTGACGGGTCCGACGGGTTCCGGAAAGTCCACGACGCTCGCGGCGATGGTGGACAAGATCAACAAGGAGCGCCGGGGGCACATCATCACGATCGAGGACCCGATCGAGTTCATCCACCGGCATCAAGGGTGTATCGTCAACCAACGTGAGGTCGGGACCGACACACGCTCCTTCGCCAGCGCCCTGAAGTACGCGCTGCGGCAGGACCCCGACGTCGTGCTGGTGGGCGAGATGCGCGATCTCGAGACCATTCAGGCGGCCCTCACCATCGCGGAGACGGGGCATCTGGCCTTTGCCACCCTGCACACGAACTCCGCCGCGGAGAGCATCAATCGCATCATCGACGTGTTTCCATCCCATCAGCAGTCGCAGGTGCGGGCACAGCTCGCCTTCGTGGTCGAGGGCGTGATCACGCAGATCCTGCTGCCTCGGGCGGCGAGCAAGGGGCGGGTGATGGCCTGCGAGATCATGGTGGCGACGCCGGCGATCCGTGCCCTGATCCGAGACGATAAGGTCCATCAGATCCAGTCGTCGATGCAGGCCGGGAAGAAGCACGGCATGCAGACGCTGACGGATGCTCTCTATCAGCTCTATATGACCCGCCAGGTCTCCCTGGAGGAGTGCCTGCGGGTCGCGCCGGACCAAAACGAGTTCCGGCGGGCGATCGGCGAGCCCCTTCCCGGTGAGGAAGGGGCGGCGGCCGGTCGTCGGTAACCACGCGGAGATAATCGCTTATGCCGACATTCGAGTACACGGCGCGCACCGTCACCGGACAGGAGACCACAGGTACGTTGGAGCTCCCCTCGGTCGACGCCGTTCGCGAGCATCTGCGCCGCAACCGCATGATGGTCGTCCGCGTGCGGGTGCAGCAGAAAAAGATGCGGACCGGTCGTGTCCCGACCCGGGACGTGGTGGTGTTCACGCGGCAGTTCGCCACGATGATCAACGCCGGTCTGCCCCTCGTGCAGTCGCTGGACATTCTCGCCCAGCAGACCGAGAACAAGGCACTCGCCACGGTAACCCGACAGGTGCTGTACGACGTGGAGAGCGGCCACACGCTGGCCGACGCGCTCGACAAACACCGCAACGCGTTCAGCGCGCTCTACGTGAACATGGTGGCTGCCGGCGAGGCGGGCGGTATCCTCGACACGATTCTCCTGCGGCTCGCGACGTTCCTCGAGAAGAACGACGCCATCATCCGCAAAGTGAAAGGCGCGATGATTTATCCCGGCGTGATTCTGTCCGTCGCGGTCATCGCGGTTGCGGTGCTCCTGCTGTTCGTGATCCCGACGTTCGAGCAGATGTTCTCGGAGGCCGGCGTGCCGCTGCCGGCACCCACGCGGTTCGTGATCTTCCTCAGCCAGGTGCTGCAGAACTACTGGTGGGCAATGCTGCTCGGCCTCCTCGCGCTCGCCTTCCTCGTCCGTCAGTACTACCGGACGGAAAGCGGCAAACTCGTCATCGACCGTACGCTGCTACGCCTGCCGGTCCTCGGCGACGTGCTCCGCAAGTCGGCGGTGTCGCGCTTCACGCGAACGCTTGGCACGCTGCTCTCGTCCGGCGTGTCGATCCTCGACGGACTCGAGATCACAGCCCGGACCGCAGGCAACCGCGTGGTGCACGACGCCGTGATGGAGTCACGCGGCTCGATCGCCGGCGGCGAGACGGTGGCTGCACCGCTCGAGAAGTCGGGTGTGTTCCCGCCGATGGTGACGTCGATGATCGCGGTCGGCGAGGCCACCGGTGGGCTCGACGAAATGCTCACGAAGATCGCCGACTTCTACGATGAAGAGGTGGACGCTGCCGTCGCGGCGCTGCTCTCGCTCATGGAGCCGGTCATGATCGTCGTCCTCGGCGTCATCGTCGGCGGCATGATCGTCTCGATGTACCTGCCGATCTTCGACATGGTGAACGTCGCGGCCTGATCGGCGACAGCATCGAACCCCGAGGGCTCCGGATCGGTCGATCCGGAGCCCTCGGTGCGTATCGGCTCCCGTCCGGTCCCGCGGTGTAGCGGGCGGGACGGCGGGATGGTATCTCACAGCAGTGCCCACGCAGCGATTGGAGGACATCGATGTTCGAGGCGGCGGAAGTCGGCAGCCGGATCGACAAGGAAGCGTACAAACGCGAGGTCCCGAAGGTGCGCGAGGCTCTCCTGGCCGCCCAGCGGGAGCTCGCAGCGTCCGGCCTCGCTGCGGCGGTGCACATCGGCGGCGGCGACGAACTGGGCAAGGTGTCCGCCCTCAACGCGCTGCTCTCGTGGCTGGACGCCCGCGGCGTTGAGTCCTTCGCGCTCGGTCCACCCACGGACGAAGAGCGGGCGCGACCGCGGTTCTGGCGGTACTGGCGCCTGCTGCCGCCACGCGGGCGCATGGTGATACTGCTCGGGTCCTGGTACACCGCGCCGATCGTCGACCGCGTGTACGGACGTATGGACGACGTCACCTTCGAGCGCGAGATGCGGCGGATCCGTGACTTCGAGCGGATGCTCGTTCAGGAGCACGTACCGCTGGTCAAGTTCTGGCTGCACCTCTCGAAGGCGAAGCAGAAGAAGCGGTTGGCAAAGGTCAAGCGGGATCCGCAGTCCCGCTGGCTGATCGGCGATGAGGCCTGGACCTACTTCAAGAAGTACGACCGGTTTCGGGAGGTCGCCGAGTCCGCGCTGCGGTTGACGAGTACGGGGGTTGCGCCCTGGCACGTCGTGGAGTCGACCAACGACCGGTACCGCAATCTCACCGTGGCGACCACCCTCACGCGTGCCCTGCGGGATGCGCTGGAGGTGGCCAAGGCGACGGCGGCCCGGAGTAGTCGGCGAGCGGCCCTGCCAAAGCCACGCAAGTTCAACGTGATCCGGCAGCTCGATCTGAGCCGGAACCTGTCCGATGACGAGTATGAACGGGCGCTCACCCGTCACGGGGCGAGGCTTGCCCGCCTGGTCAGACAGCTTCACGAAGCCGACCGATCGCTGATCCTCGCCTTCGAGGGACCGGATGCCGCCGGCAAGGGGGGTACGATCCGCCGGCTGACGCAGGCGATGGATGCCCGACTGTATCGGGTCATCTCGGTCGCCGCGCCGACCGACGAGGAAGCGGTCCATCCGTACCTCTGGCGCTTCTGGCGCTACGTCCCGGCGCATGGAGCCGTGCGAATCTTCGATCGCTCGTGGTACGGCCGGGTCTTGGTGGAGCGGATCGAGGGCTTGGCCACCCGTGAGGAGTGGAGCCGGGCCTACGCCGAGATCAACGAGTTCGAGGCACAGCTGGCCGAGGCCGGCGCCGTGCTGCTCAAGTTCTGGCTCGCGATCAGTGCCGAAGAGCAACTGCGGCGCTTCACGGATCGCCGGACGACGCCGTACAAGCAATACAAGCTGACCGAAGAGGACTGGCGGAACCGGCGGAAGTGGGATGCCTACGAGGCGGCGGCGTGCGACATGATCGAGCGCACCAGCACGGACCACGCACCCTGGGTGCTCGTCGAAGCCGAGGACAAGCGGTGGGCCCGGGTGCAGACGATGAAGACGGTGTGCAAGCACCTGGAGAAGGCCCTGTCCGACTGATCCGCGCGGCACGAGGACTGCCCGGGGGTGTTGCATTTTGCGAGGGCGCTCGGGATACTTGGCGCATGCCATTGCTCACGCCTCGTAGGCAGTCGTCCAATCCGTCGGAAGCCGGCCCTGCCAAGGGGTTTCCGACGGCGCATAGCCTGCTCCAGTGGCTGTATGTCGGCCGCGTCACGGTCGCCGTGGTGGTCTTCCTGGCGGCGGCCATCTCCTTCCGGGCGATCGAGCCGGAGTATCTCGTCGCGCTGGCGGTGGCGGCTGTCGTGAGCGTGCTGGTGACGGCGCTGTCGGCATGGTACACCCACGTCCGCCGCGCCGACCCCGGACGCACCTTCCTCTACGCCCAAGCACTCTTCGATCTCTTCCTCGTGACCACGGTGGTGCACGTCACCGAGGGGCCGGCGAGCCAGTTTCCCGCGCTCTACATCCCAGTGATTGCCGTGTCGAGTGTGCTCATGCCATTGGCATCCAGTTTGCTCGTTACGGCGCTCGCGAGTCTGCTGTATCTCGCGGACATCGTGCTGTGGTGGCAACCGGTGCAGCTCTCGGTGGCGGTGTGGCTGCAGGTCGCGGTCTTCGTCGCAGTGTTCATCGCGACCGGGCTGCTGGCGAGCCGCATCCGCGTCGTCGGGGCGGAGCGAGAAGTGCTCGAACAGGAAGTCCAGCGGCTCAGGCTCGAAGCGAGCGACATTCTGCAAAATCTCCGGAGCGGTGTGCTCACGGTCGATGGAAGGCGGGTGCTCGTGTTCGCCAACCCTGCCAGCATGGAGTTGCTCGGTTTGCGGGAAGAGGATGTCGGACGTCCGCTCGACGCCGTGCTGTCGACCGGTGCACCCTCGATCGTGGAGGCGATCGCACGCACGCAGGCCACTCGGCAGCGGAGCGTCCGCTCCGAGGGGGAGGTCCGCGTCGACGACCGGGTCTTTCCCATCGGCGTCACGACGACCTGCATCGACTCCGAGGACGCCGAAGGCGTGCCGTCCGTCACGGCGATCTTCTCGGACATCTCCGACCAGAAGCGCATCGAGGCGCTGCATCTTCGGGCCGAACGGCTCGAGGCGGTGGCCGAGCTGTCGGCCTCGTTGGCGCACGAGATCCGCAACCCGCTCGCATCGATCCGATCATCCATCGAGCAGCTCGCCGGTTCCTCACGGGCGGACGACGACGAGCGGGTGCTGGCCGGCCTCGTGCTGCGGGAGAGCGACCGGCTCAGCCGGCTGCTCACCGAGTTCCTCGACTTCTCGCGCGTGCGGGTTGCCAAGCGTGAGCGACTCGACGTCGGCCAGGTCGCCTGGAAGGCCGTCGAAGTGGTGCGCCAGCATCCGGACTGTCCGGCGGATGCGACCGTCGACATGCGCACCGTGCCGGCGGAAGTCGAAGGAGACGAGGACCTCCTGCACCGCGTGATCGCCAACCTGGTGCTGAACGCCGTGCAGGCGTCGGGTGCCGGCGCGCGGGTGGTCGTCGAGGTGCGGGAGGCTCAACCGGACGATCTGCCACGCGGCGTGGTGCTCGGTCCTGCAGTGCTGCTGCGCGTGAAGGACGATGGGCCGGGCATTCCCCTCGAGCTGCGGGAGCGCCTGTTCGAGCCGTTCGTGAGCGGTCGGCGCGGCGGCTCGGGGTTGGGACTCGCCATCGTGCAGCGCGCCGTGCAGGCCCATCGCGGCGTGGTGTTCGTCGATTCTCTTCCTCAGGCCGGCACGACGTTTTCCGTGATCATCCCCTCGGTTGGCACCTCGGAGGTAGCCGCATGAGCGATCGCCCATCCGTTCTCGTGATCGACGACGAGAGCGGGATCCTCGATACCCTGCGCATCCTGCTCAAGAACCGCGGCTTCGAGCCGAAGACGGCTCAGGGCGGGAAGGCGGGACTCGCGGCGTTGAAGTCGGGTCGGTGGGACATCGTGCTCACTGACATCCGTATGCCGGGCGTGTCCGGGAACGACATCCTGGAAGCCGCGGGCGCAATGGATCCAGAGCTTCCCGTGATCCTCATGACCGCCCAGGCGACCCTCCAGTCCGCCATCCAGGCGGTCAACGAGGGAGCGTTCTACTACATCCAAAAGCCGTTCTCGAATGACGAGCTGATCACGATCCTGCAGCGAGCGGCCGAGCAGCGTTCGCTCAAGACGGAGAACAAGCAGCTCAAGCGGGAGATCCGCCAGCGAGACCGGTCGCGCTGGGTCGAGCCGATCGGCGGTGCGAAGTCCTTTCGCGACGTGCTGCGGCTGGCGCAACAGGTGGCACCGACCGAATCCACCGTCCTCATCCTGGGCGAGAGCGGGACGGGGAAGGAAGTCGTGGCGCGGTACATCCACGAGCTGTCCCAGCGATCGGACGGTCCCTTCCTGTCGATCAACTGCGGTGCATTGCCGGAGAGCCTGCTCGAATCCGAGTTGTTCGGGCATGTGAAGGGCTCGTTCACCGGCGCCGAGCGGAACAAGGAAGGTCTCTTCATGGCGGCGCGGACCGGGACGTTCTTCCTCGACGAGATCGCCGAGACGCAGCCGTCCACGCAGGTCAAGTTGCTGCGTGTCCTCCAGGAGCGGGAGGCGCTCCCGGTCGGTGGCACCGAGCCCGTGCCGGTCGACGTGCGCATCATCGCGGCGACGAACAAGGACATCGAGCAGGAGATCAAGCGGGGCAGCTTCCGGTCGGACCTGTACTACCGGCTGAACGTGATCTCGCTGTACTTGCCGCCGCTGCGGGATCGCCCCGACGATATCCCGCTGCTCGCGGAAGCCTTCCTGCGCCGGATCGGGGAGCATCGCGGAGAGCCGTCCAAACGCCTGTCGCCCGAAGCACTCGCCGTCGTGGGCGAGTACCGCTGGCCGGGCAACGTGCGGGAGTTGGAGAACGCGCTCGAGCACGCGATCGTGCTCAGCCCCGGGGAGACGGTGGAAGCGGCTGCCCTGCCGGAGCGTGTCCGCACGCCGAAGGGTGATCCGCTCGTATCCGACCGCCCAGTCGCCAACCCGACACTGGAGGCGATCGAGCGGGCCTACATCATGTGGGTTCTGCAGTCCGAGAACGGAAACAAGAGCCGCGCCGCCGAAGTGCTGGGCATCGATCCCTCGACCCTGTATCGCAAGCTTGCACGGTATGACACTGACCAGGCATGAACGGCGGTTTCACGGCACGGTGCTGCCGGCATCGACGGACGAGCTGGTGGTATCGGCCATCATGCCGGTGTACAACGAGGAAGCCACGCTCGAGAACGCCGTGCGCCGCGTCCGCGCCGTGCAGCTCAACATCGAGATCGTCGCGGTCAACGATGCATCGCAGGACGGCACGGCCGAGATCCTCGATGCGCTGCACCGGGAGGGCGTAGTCGACCGGGTCATCCACCAGCCACACAACCAGGGCAAAGGCGCTGCCGTTCGCGCCGGCATCGCGGCCGCCACCGGGCACGTGATCGTCATTCAGGACGCCGATCTGGAGTACGATCCGCGCGAGTTCATCACGCTGCTCGAGCCGATTCGGCAGGACAAAGCCGACGTCGTCTTCGGGTCGCGCTTCCAATCGGGACCCCGCCGCGTGCTGTACTTCTGGCACTCCGTGGGGAACCGATTCCTCACGCTCCTCTCCAACATGCTCACCGATCTCAACCTGACCGACATGGAGACCTGCTACAAGATGGTCCGGGCGGACCTGCTGCGGTCGCTCCCGCTCACGTCGGATCGGTTCGGGATCGAGCCCGAGCTCACCGCCCGCCTCGCGGCGGCCGGAGCCCGGATCTGGGAGGTGCCGATCAGCTACAGTGGCCGCACCTACGCCGAGGGAAAGAAGATCAACTGGCGGGACGGCGTGGCGGCCATCTGGCATATCCTCCGGTTCAACCTGTTCCCGCCCGACGCCCGCCGTTCGTGACACGGGCGCTCGCGCGCGGGCTGTGGGTTGGGATCGCCGCAGGGGCGATCCTGTCCATGCTGCCGCTGCCCGGCGCGGTCGGGGGAAGCGACCGCGGACCGATGTGGTCGCCGCACGTGTCGTCGTGGGTGATCGGGGTCGTGGTCGTCGCTGCCTTCGGCGTGATCGCGGCGCGCCTGGCCACGCGTCTGCCCGAACGGCCCCGCCGGTCACTCGTGCTGTCGGACCGGGCGTTGGTCGGCACGGCTACCATCGGCCTCTTCGTCGCAATCCTCGTGGCTCAGCAGCTCCTGTTCGGGAGGAACCCGCTGTTAGTGGACGAGATGGCGCAGCTGCTGCACGCGCGGGCCCTGGCGAGCGGCCGGCTGGCGCTGCCCGTCCCCGAACCGCTCTCGGCGTTCCTTTCGACGCACACCTGGGTCACACCCGCCGGGTGGGTGTCGCAGTACCCACCCGGTCAGCTGATCCTGCTCGCGGCCGGACTGTTGGTCGGGGCCGTGTGGCTGGTGAATCCACTCCTCGGCGCGCTGTCCACGATCGCGGTGTACTGGACGGCCCGCGGCTTGTGGGGCCGCCGAACCGCACGTGCCGCGTCGGTTCTGTGGGCGCTGTGCTCGTGGGTCCTGTTCATGTCGGCCACGTACATGAACCACGTCGCCGCAGCGGCGCTGGCTCTCGCAGCGTGGGCGAGCGTGTTCGGACCGCGCGATCCCCGCCGCCGACACTGGCTGCTGGCGGGGGTGGCCCTGGCCTGGCTCGCCGCCATCCGCCCGCTCGACGCGGTCGGTGCAGCGGTGCCGATTGGTGTCTGGATGCTCTTGCGGCGACGACTCGACGGGATCCCGTGGCTCGCCCTGGGTGGGGCGCCCGTCATCGGCGCGTGGCTCGTGTTCAACTGGCGGTTGTTCGGCGATCCCCTACAGCTCGGGTACACGGCGATCTACGGTGAGAGTCACGGGTTGGGCTTCGGCGTCGATCCCTGGGGTGAGCCCTACACGCCGCTCGTGGGACTCGGGAACCTCATGGTCGCCGTACGCCGGCTCCATCTCTATCTGTTCGAGTGGCCCGTCCCGGCGCTCCTACCGCTCGCGATCTGGGCCGTGCTCGGTCGGCACCGCACCGCTTCCGACACCGCCGTGGCAGCAGGGATCATCGCCGTTCCCGTGCTCTACTTCTTCTACTGGCACTCGGGTTTCTTCCTCGGGCCCCGTTTCTACTACGGGATTGCCCCGTGGCTCGTGCTGGGCACGGCCCGGGCGTGGGTGTGGGCGCGCGCAGGTGCCGCGAGTCTTCCGACGCGGCTGTTCCGCTGGCCCATCGGCCTCGGTGTCGCGACGGCCGCGGTGCTGATCTGGGGCCTCCTGGGCGTCCTGCCGGAACGCTGGGCGGTGTACCGCGACGGGCTCGCCACGCTCAAGCTCCATCCGGAACGACAGCTCGCCGAGCGCGGTGTCGCTCGAGCGCTCGTCATCGTGCGGACGAGTTGGGGTAATCGCATCGTGGCCGATCTGTGGGCGCAGGGCGTGCCGCCCGGGCTGGCGGAGCAGGCCTATCGGCGGCTCGACGCCTGCGCACTCGACGAGCTGCGCCGATCGGCAAGAGCGGAAGGATGGCCCCCAGGCGAGCTGCGAATGAGGATCGAGCAACTGGTCGCCACCGCCAGCCCACCGCCGCTGATGACGGAGCTGCCGGACTGGACACTGCGACTCGACCCGGATCGTCCCCTCACCGCTAGCTGCCGGGCCGAACTGGAGCGCGACATCGCCGGGTTCACGCTGTACGGGAATCTCGCATGGCGGAACGAGCTCGGGCGTGACGACGGAATCGTGTTCGCCCGCGATATGATCGAGCTAAATGGTCCCCTCTTGGCGAACTATGCCGGATGGCCGATCTGGCTGTACAAGCCAACGGAGCAGGACCCGCGCGGGGCGCCGGTGCTGAGCCGGGTGGAGAATCCCGGAGACGTATTGCGATGACGTTCGCGCTCACCGAGTCGCGCGCTGCATGGGCCGACCGGCACGGTCCGGGTGTGCTTGCGGTCATCGTCTTCGCCGTCGCACTCTGGGCGCAAACGAACGCACTCGTCGGTGTCTTTTACGACGACGGCATCTACGTGGCGCTCGCCAAGGCCCTCGCCGAGGGACACGGGTACGTCTCGCTCCACCTTCCCGACCAGCCGCCGGCCGTCCACTATCCGCCGCTGTACCCGTTCGCACTCTCGCTCCTCTGGCGCCTGTGGCCGTCGTTTCCGGAGAACGTGGCACTCTTCGCGTTGTTCGATTCGGCAGGGCTCGGCGTTGCGGCGTACGTGCTGGCACGCCACGCAATGCGCTTGCCACTCCCGCCTGCGCTGCGCTACCCCGCGCTGCTCTTGGGCTTCGTCGCGTTCCCGATCCTGACACTGGTCGGCGTCCGCTTCTCGGAACCGCTGTTCCTCACACTGTTCGGCGGAGCGATCGCAATTGCGGATCGTGAGCGGGTAGGCGCCGGGAGCGGGCTTGCGGCGGGGATGCTCGCCGGGCTTTCCGCACTCACTCGGTCGATCGGTATCGCCGCGGTCGCGGGCGTGCCGATCGTGCTCTGGATTCGGGGCAACAGGGTAGCTGCCGGACTCGCAGGGGCCGCCGGGCTCCTGCTGGCGTTGCCCTGGATGATGTGGACGATGCGGTACGCATCAGCTGTCGACCCGCTCCTCGTGGCCAATTACGGTACGTACACCCAGTTTGCGGAGCAGGCCGGGCTCCAGGGATTGGCTGCGGGTCTCGACCTTCGGGCGCTGCAGGCATTCCCACGATTGTTGCTGCCGCCGGTCCCCCCTCCTGCGTGGCACGCCCTCGCCGCCCTACTGTTCGCCGTGCTCGCCGTCGGCGTCGCGCGGCTCTGGCGATCAGTGCCCGCACTGTTCGCGACGCTCGTCCCGTACGTCGGAATCGTGGTCCTCTGGCCGTTCACGCCGGATCGGTTCATGTGGATCCTGCTGCCGTGGGTCGCGCTCCTCGCCGTGACGGGTTGCCACTGGCTGTGGCAGCGGGCCCGGTGGGGCAGGCTCACGGTGGCCCTCGTCGGTGTCATGCTCGCCACCGGCTTCGGTTGGGCTCAAGCGGTCTCCATCGCAGAGCGCCGCTTCGCGGTGACGGCCTCCCGATCGAGCGCCCCGTTCCGGTATCTGGTGGCGGGGATCGAAACCGGTGTGCCGACAGATGCGATCGTGGCGACCGACGGCGAAGCCCTGGTGCACCTCTACACGGGCCGGAAGACGGTCCCACTCATCCTGTTCGGCCTCAGTGGCCGCGAATTCGTCTATGCCGATGCCGACACGACGGCCACGTACCTGTGTGACACCGGCGTCACGCACGTCGCGACGTCGTGGCTCGGCGGGGAAGCCCTTCCCCTGATCTCGGACCTGCGTGCCATGGCGGACTCCACGGTGACGCCACTGTTCACGTTCAGCGACGGGTCCGGCCTGTTTCGCTTCCGATGCCCGCGCTGAGCCACAGGCGAGCGGCCGCGGTCGCCGCCGCGGTAGCCGTGCTGGTGTATCTGCCCGCATTGGCCAACGGCTATGCCGGCGACGATCTGATCGTGGTCCGCGACAACCCGGCAGCACACGCGGTAGATGCTGCCCTGTCGGCGTGGTTCGAGCCCTACTGGCATGGGGAGTGGCAGTGGGCGGGTCTCTATCGGCCGCTGACGATCCTCAGCTACGCGATCGACTGGTCGATCGCAGGCGGAGCGGCATGGTGGCTGCACCTGGTGAACGTCCTGTGGCACGCGACCGTTACGGCACTGGTGGTTGCCGTGCTCTCGCCATGGCTCCCGCCGCTGGGGACCCTGGTGGCCGGCACGATGTTCGGCCTGCACGCACTGCACGTCGAGGCGGTGGCGAACGTCGTTGGGCGGGCGGAACTGCTGGTCGCCGTGGGGCTGTTGGGTGCGCTGCTGGCGGCGCGACGCTATCGCCGGGCCGAGTCGGGTGCTGCGCGACGGCTCTGGCTGATCGCCGTCCTGCTCCTTGTGCTCGCGGCCCTGTTTGCCAAGGAGCACGGCGTCATCGCGATCGCGCTCCTCGGCGTCGATCACCTGCTCGACCGGCGACGTGCTCCGGATCGCATGATCGGGCTCTACGTCGGCGTGTCCGCGGTCACTCTGGGATGGCTCTACCTGTGGCGGCAGGTCGCGGGGGCCTTCGTGGCTGGAGGTGCCCACGCCGCGCTCTACGGCCTGGGGGCGGGCGGTCGGGTTGCCACGATGGCCCCGCTGTACCTCGACGTCGTTCGGCTCCTGGTCTGGCCGATGCGCCTGCTGTCGGACTACGCACCGCTGACCGTCCCGGTTCGCACGGAGATCGGATGGGTCGCGCTCGTCGGGCTCACGGTGGCCCTCGCGGTCTTGGCGCTCGGGGTCTTGGCCGTTCGCCGTAGCCCGGCGATCGCGCTCGGCATCCTGGTGGGGGGGCTGAGCTATGCGCCGACGTCCAATCTCATCTTCGTTTCGGGTGTTATGCTGGCCGAGCGCAATCTGTATCTCGCCGTCCTCGCTCCTGGCGCGGTCGCTGGCTGGCTCGTCTCCCGACAGTGGCACCGTCCGGAGCGCCGCGCCGTCGTCGCGGTGCTCGTCGCGCTCATGGCCGCCTACGCGTTCCGGACGATCGATCGGATTCCGGCGTGGGAGGATTCACTCACGCTCATACTGGAAGAGCGGGTGGCACAGCCCGAGAACTACCACAACCACGTCCTCTTGAGCGAGTTCCTTGCGTCTCGCGGGGATACCGCCGGTGCGATAGCCGAGCGGTTGGTGGCGGCAGACCTCTACCCCGAACAACCGATGCCGCGGGTCGAGGCGGCCCAACTCGCCATCGTGACCAACCGACCGCTCTTGGGTCTCCGGCAGGCCGAAATCGCGATGGGCCTCGAGCTCGAGGATCCGCGTATCGATGAGGTGCTCATGCGCGCGCTCCTCGCCAACGGCATGGTCGACTCGGCCGTCGCCGCCGGTCTCGTGGGAGCCAGCCGCTTTCCCGGGAGCACCGACGTGCTACAGGCGTATGCGGCAGCGCTCGCCGACGCGGCGGCGATGGATCGACTGAGCCTGGTCGGGGTGAGACTGGACTGGCACACGCGCCGCTTCGTCGCGGTCCAGGCGAGCCTTGACTCCCTTGCCGCCGCCGGACTTGGAGCCGGGGCGCTCGCCGCGCCGTGCGAGGACGTGGTGGGCATCCGAACGCCCGTCGAAGCACTTCGCCCCGATCTGTGGGATGTGCTGATGCGGGCGAGCGGGTGTGACAGTGTTGATGCCTTGAAGGTGTCGCAATGATGGCGCTGTTAGGTGAGCCGTCGCCGGGCTGGCCCCGGTGCCAATCCGCCTCTTGCGTGAGGCAGTCGCATTTGCAGAATGAGAGCCCGGATATCGCTGGAGCGGGGGTTCGCGACCTGGCTCACGCCTGCTAACTCGTTGTATATTATGCCGTTGCTGAATGCCTTGGAGCCTGGCCCGCGGCTTGCTTTCTTTCGGTTCGGGAAACACCGGCGCCCTACGTCACTCAACTGTTGGAGGATCAGGATGTTCAACCGCAAGGGCTTCACGCTCATCGAGCTGCTGATCGTGATCGTGATCATCGGTATCTTGGCGGCGATCGCCATTCCGAAGTTCGCGAGCACCAAGGAAAAGGCGTACCTCACGGCCATGAAGTCGGACCTGAAGAACCTCACGACCGCGCAAGAGGCCTACTTCGCCGACCACGTCGCGTACACGACGACCTTCCCGCAGACGGCGTACACCGTGACCGCGGGCGTGACGACGCCGACGATCTCGACGACGACTGACGGCTGGACCGCGTCGGTCGGTCACAACCTGACGACGAAGACCTGCGCCGTCTTCATCGGCACGACGAATCTGAATCCTGCCGTGAACGAGGGCGAGCCGCGCTGCACGCCGTAGCCGGCAGTTCGCTTTAGGGGGAGCGGGCGACGCCCGGCGGTCGCCCGCTCCACTCCACCCGGCATCCCACCCACGACGGAGGCGAGGCATGCGCACCGGCGAGCGCGGGTTCACGCTGATCGAGCTGCTGATCGTCATCGTGATCATCGGTTTGCTGGTCGCTATCGCCATTCCCAAGTTCACCAACACGAAGGAGAAGGCCTATCTCGCCCAGATGAAGACCGACCTGCGCAACCTGGCCACCGTGCAGGAAGCCTACCTGTACGACAACCACACCTACAGCGCTAGCTTCCCGGCCACGGTGTTCACCGTGTCCGCTGGCGTGAACGGCGTCTCCATCACCACCGTCGATGCAGGGTGGCAGGCCACGATCGATCACACCCTGACCACCAAGACGTGCGCGATCTTCGTGAATGCGCCGCCCATCGCCCCGGCCTCCCAGGATGGCGTGCCGACGTGCACGCCGTGATAGCATTGAGCGCGGAGCTGCCGAGCGGGCGATAGGGATTCCTGTCGCCTTTTTTGCATTGGGCCATGGCTGCCCCCGACCGTATGCCGAGCGCTGACGGGTCCCCGCGGCCGAGCCTCAAACGGGAGCTGCTGGTCAACTTCGCGCTCCTGACGGGCGCCGCGATCTCCCTGGCCGTCCTCAGTGCCCTCATCGCCCAGCTGTTCGCACCACGTTTCGCCGCACTCGGGATCATCCTGCTCATCGTCGCCGACGTCCTGGTGCTGTTCGCGTTCGGGCGCTACTTGCTCGAGAAGCTGGTGCTCGGACCGGTAGCCGATCTGGTCGCTGCGACGGACGAGCTTGCCGGGGGCAACCTGGAGGTGAAGGCCGAGCCGGCCGCGACGGCCGAGCTGGCGCAGCTCGCGGACCGGTTCAACGTGATGACGGAGCGGCTCGCCGAAGCGCAGGCCGAGCTGCTCCGGGCCGAGAAGCTGGCGTCGATCGGACGGCTCGCGACGGGCATTGCGCACGAGATCGGGAATCCGCTCTCGGCGGTGGCGAACTACGTCGAGGTGCTCCGCAGGAGAGGAAGCGATCCCGATCTGCTCGATGCCGTGAACCGGGAGACCGAGCGAATCGACCGAATCGTGCGGAGCCTCTTGGCCTATGCGCGTCCCAAGGACGATGCCGTTGCGACCGTGGACGTGGACGTGCTCGTTCGGAGCGTGTTCGAGCTGTTGGAACGCCAGGGCGCGTTCCAGCGGCTCCGGCCCGTCGTGGAACTCCCCGACGTGCTGCCTCCGGTACGCGCGACGGCACACGGGCTCGAGCAGACGCTGGTGAATCTGCTGTTGAACGCCGTGGATGCGGCGCCGGACGGCACGGTGGTCATCGGTGCACGAGCCCAGGTGTTTCGAGCCGATGTGCAGGCGGAGCGGCGCGAAGCCGACGCGGCGACCGGTGCCGTCCCGCGCCGTCGGGCGTGGCGCCGACCGCAGCGGCCGGAGATTGCCGAAGGGACGTCCGGCGTGCTGCTGTGGGTTGCGGACTCGGGCCCGGGTATCCCGGAGGCCGATCGGGACGTGGTATTCGATCCGTTCTACTCGACCAAGGAGCCCGGCCTCGGCACCGGTCTCGGTCTGGCCATCGTGCAGGGCACGGTGCACGAGCTCGGGGGGCTGGTGTGGGTCGAGCGCGCCCGTGAAGGCGGGGCCGCGTTCAAGATCTTCCTGCCGGCTGCCTCGTACCCGGTGGCACCGGCAGCGCGGGGAGCCTGATGCCGATGCGCATCTTGATCGTCGACGATGACGCGGGACTCCGCCGCTCGCTCGGGCTGCTGCTCGATGCCGAGGGCTACAGCGTCGAAACCGAGGGCGAACCGAGGAAGGGGCTGGTTCGCGCCGCGGAGCAGAACTTCGACGTGATTCTGTGCGACGTCAGAATGCCGGGCATGGATGGCCTGGAGTTTCTCGCCAGATACCGGGAGAGCGGAGGCGGGGCCCTGCTGATCATGATGAGTGCCTACGGAGGAGAGGACGCGGCAATCGAGGCGGTCAAGCGTGGCGCATACGACTATCTGCCGAAACCGTTCCGCTCCGACGAACTGGTGCTGTTGCTCCGGAAGGCGGAGGAGCGCGAGCGTCTCAGGGGGCGGGTGGCGTCGCTCGAAGCCGAGGTCGCGCGGCTCACGGCACGGGACCTCGTCGCCGAGTCGCCGGCGATGCGACGCGTCGCGGAGTTGGCTGCCCGGGTCGCCGCACATCCTACGACGGTTCTGATCACCGGTGAGAGCGGGACCGGCAAGGAAGTCGTCGCCAGGGCCATTCATCGGCAGAGTCCCCGCCGCGACCAGGCGTTCGTCGCGGTGAACTGCGGCGCGATACCGGAGCATCTGTTGGAGTCGGAGTTGTTCGGGCACTGCAAGGGGGCATTCACCGGTGCCACCGCTGACAAGGCCGGCCTGTTCGAAGAGGCTCACCGCGGGACGCTGCTACTCGACGAGATCGGTGAGATGCCCCTGGCGCTCCAGGTCAAGCTCCTGAGAGCGCTCCAAGAAAGCGAAGTACGCCGTGTTGGGGAATCGGCCTCGCGGCGCATCGATGTCCGCGTCGTCGCCGCGACCGCCCGCGATCTCGATGCGGAGGCCGCCGCCGGTCGGTTCCGCGAGGACCTGCTGTACCGGTTGAACGTGGTGCGGATTCACCTGCCCCCGCTCAGGGAGCGGCCAGAGGATGTCGACGCCCTCGTTGCCGCGCTGCTCGAGCGGGTGCGGGAGCGCTCCGGACGTGCAGCGCGCATCAGGCCGGAGGCAATGGCGGCCATCCGTGCCTGTCCGTGGCCCGGAAACGTGCGGGAGCTGGAGAACGCGCTGGAAAGGGCGGCGGTGCTGTCCGTCGATGGGGTGATCGGCCCGGACGCATTCGCGGAGGTCGGTGGGGCTGGTGGCAAGGCGGCCGGCTCGGCTCCGCCAATCGGCGGACGGCTGCAACCGCTCCGTGACGCCGTCGCGGCAGCCGAGCGGGCAGCGATCCGGGAGGCGCTCGCGGCGGCCCAGGGCAACCGCAAGGCGGCGGCGGCAACGCTTGGGATCAGCGTGCGGAGTCTCTTCTACAAGATGAAGGAGCACGGCGTGGAGTGATGCAGATTCCTGCACGACTGCAGGATAATGCACGATTCCTCCGACGCCTCTACGTCCTAAGTCCTTCAAATACAACGAGATCCTATCGGGCACGTTTCTTGGTTACCCAAGACGTGGTAACTCGGAGAGTCGATCATGACCAGGCGCGGCTTCACGCTCATTGAGATTCTCATCGTCGTCGTCCTCCTCGGGCTCATTATCGGGGTGACGGGGCCGCGGCTGCGCACCGCACTCCTTCGGCAGAACGTGCGCTCGGCACGCGATGCGTTGGTGAACATGCATTCCGCGGCGCGGGCGTCCGCCATCCAGCGGGGGCGGTATACCGCGCTCTCGATAGTGGGAGACACGGCGCTCGTCGTGGCCCAGCACCCGGTCACGGCGGCGTTCGATACGATCGTCAACCCCACCAATCTCCGTTCACGGTTCGGGGTCACCGTGACCACGACGAACAACTGGTTGGTGTTCGACCCGCGCGGCATGTCCACCACCGGGGGGACGACACGGATCGTGGTCCAGCGCGGCCCGTTCCAGGATGACATCGAGATCAACCCGCTGGGGAGGGTCGTCAGGTGAGTAATCAGAAGGGATTCACGATCATCGAGGTGCTGGTGGCCGTGCTGGTGCTGAGCGTCGGCATCCTCGGCCTGGCGACGACGGCGGCCCTCGTCACCCGCATGATCGGCCAGGGAGAGCGGTTCAGCCAGGCGAGCACGATGGCCGCGGAACAGTTCGAGGTCTTCCGTAGCCAGAGCTGCTCCAGCCTCGCCTCGGGTGCCACGACCAACGGCGGGTTCACGCTCAACTGGACGGTGCAGGATGCGGCGGGAGGCCGAGCAAAGACGGTCACGATCGAAGTGCGCTCGCCCACCGTCCGTGGCACGCGCGCCGACACGTTTGCCACCACCATCGGGTGTTGAGGATCACATGAACCGACGCGGATTCACCTTCATCGAGCTTCTGGTCTCCATGGTGCTGCTCGGCGTGGTCTCGCTCGCCGTGTACCAGCTGCTGACCAACAATCAGCGGTTGTACCGGCAGCAGGCGGAACGCTCCGATCTCAATGCCACGCTTCGGGGTGCGACGTCGATCCTGCCCATGGAGCTGCGCGAGGTCAACGCGGCCGACACGGCCGAGAGCGACATCGTCGCCATGACCGCCAACTCGATCACGTACAAGGCGATGCGCACGCTGTACTTCGCCTGCAACGATCCGGTCGACGCCGGGGCCACCGGCACGATCGATCTCTGGCGCACGCCGTTCTTCGGCTATCGCTATCCGAACCCGCAACGCGACTCGCTGGTCATCTTCGCCGAGGCCAACCCGACGACGCGGATGGACAATTACTGGGTGCACGCGGATGTCACCGGTATCGCGTACGGGACGCTATGCCCAGGTGGCCAGCCGAGCGTCACGGTGACCCTCGGTAACGTCTATCCCGTGGGCGCGCTCGGCGACGTGACAGCGGGAACGCCGGTGCGGGGCTACGAGGTGCTGCAGGTCCTGACCTACCAGGACGCCCGCGGTGACGCGTGGCTTGGGGTGCGGCAGTACAACAAGGCGGGGGGCTGGGCCACGACCCAACCGCTGCTCGGTCCCCTCGCGGGGCGGGGGGTGCAGTTCACCTATCTGGACTCCGCCGGAAACAACACCGCGCAGCCGGCCAACGTCGCCCGCATCGAAGTGTTGGTCCCCGGCATGACGCGCGAGCCGGTGCGCAGTGCGGGGCGGCTCCAGCGGGTGATCGATACCCTGAGCACGACCGTGGCCGTTCGGAACAACCTTCGCCGCTGACCCGAGGACACCACGATGAAGATGCGCTCTCTTCACACGGTGGACAAAGAACGCGGGATCGCCCTCGCGGTCGCGATCTTCGCCCTCGTCGTCATCGGCGCGCTGGTTGCCGGCAGCTTCTTTTTCGGTATGCAAGAGCGCCGGGTGGGGCGGAACTCCATCCGACTCCAGCAGGCGTTCGCGGCGGCGGAGGAAGGGGCGAACCTGCAGGTCGCCAACTGGGATCCGCGCGTCCTCAACTACATCACGATTGGCGATTCCGTACCGTTCGCCGGCACCGTCGCCACGAGCGGCGGCTGGTACCGCGGCAGCGTCCGGCGGCTCAACAATGCGCTCTATCTGGTCCGGTCCGAGGGGTTCGATCGGGATTCCCTGTCGCGGCAGCAGGTGGGGCTCCTGGTCCGGCTTCGGCCGCTGGAGATCAAGATCAGGGCCGCACTCGAGACCCAGGGCGACCTGACACTCGGAGGTTCCAGTCAAGTCGACGGCCACGACACCCACCCGACGGGCTGGGCGTGCGGCGCGTACTCGGCCGATCTCCCGGGGGTGCGGATCAAGGACTCGACACTCATAGCCACCGCCGGATGTTCGGGCTTCTCATGCGTCGACGGCGTGCCGAAGATCGACGAGGATCCGGCGATCGATGACTCGACGCTCACCACGTTCGGTGACGTGCCGTGGATGGATCTGACGGGGCTGGCCAACAAGGTCATCGGGCCCGGGACATACAGGGTCGAGCCGACCTTCGCCGGGGCCGATTGCAACTTGAACGATCAGACCAACTGGGGCGATCCGCTGAACCCTGCCGGTCCGTGCGGCAGCTACTTCCCGGTCATCTACGCCACCGGCAACATCACCGTGAACGGCGTGCAGGGGCAGGGCATCCTGCTGGTGGACGGCAACTTGGACGTCCAGGGCGGCTTCGAGTTCTACGGGCCGGTGATCGTGCGCGGAGCACTCAGCACGCAGGGAACCGGCGGCCACTTCAATGGAGGTGTCATCGCCGCCAACGTGGATCTGGACCAGAGCTCGGTACTCGGGGACGCGATGGTTACGTACTCGAGTTGTGCTGTGGCGCGAGCAGTGAATGGTGCGGCGAGCGGCGCGAAGCTCAAGGAGCGGAGCTGGGTCAACCTGAACTAGCCGCTGCGCATTGGGGCTTGGGTAACGCCTGAGATGGTAACACCTGAACGATGATGGAAGGCTCCACGATGGATACGACAGGACGGGACAGAATCCGAAGCGAACGTGGCATCGCCCTCGCCGTGGCGATATTCGCCCTGGTAGTGATCGGCGCCCTGGTGTCGGGCAGCTTCTTCTTCGGAATGCAGGAGCAGCGCGTCGGGCGCAATTCCATCCGGTTGCAGCAGGCGTTCGCCGCGGCCGAAGAGGGCGCCGCGATTCAGGTGGCCACCTGGCAGCGGGATACGCTGAACTTCATGGCGGTGGGTGACTCCCTGACGTTCAACGGGACGGTCGCCGCGAATGGCGGCTGGTATCGCGGGATCGTCCAGCGCCTGAACCAGGAGATGTTCCTGATCCGGTCGGAGGGGTTCAGCCGGGACTCGACCTCCCGACAGCAGCTTGGCCTGATCGTGCGGCTGAGGCCCATCGAGATCACGATCCGCGCCGGGCTCGAGACGCAGGGTCAGACCGAGATAGCCGGTAACGGACTGATCAGCGGCGTGGACACGACGGGCGGCCTCCTGGGCTGTCCGATGCCATCCGATACGGTCATCGGCGTGCTGATTGCCGAATCGGACTCGATCGAAATCCAGGGTGGGAACACCACGACCAAGGGACTTCCGCCGGTCCAGGAGGACCCCACGATCACCGACTCCTCGCTCACGACGTTTGGAGATCTGGACTGGGCCGGCCTGCGCGACATCGCCACGCTGATCGTGCCGCCGAACACCGCGGGGACGGCGTACAACATCTGGCCCAGCGATGCGGGATGTACCGGGATCACGAACTGGGGCGAGCCGTGGTATCCCAGCCATCCGAACCTCTCGCCGTCGCGCCCGTACAACGCCAATTGCACTGACCACTACCCGATCGTGTACGTGGACGGCGACCTCTATGTCGCTCAGCAACGGGGGCAGGGGGTACTGATCGTCAACGGCAATCTCACCGTCACCGGTCTCACGCGGTTCTATGGACCGGTCCTGGTGCGCGGCACCGTGGTGGCGGAGGGTGGCGGCAACAACGTGCCGCACTTCTTTGGCGGGATCATCGCGGCCGATGTGAACGGTGACCTCGACTCCTCCCGTGTTGCAGGGAATGCCGAGATCCACTACTCGTCGTGCGCGATCCGGAAGGCGTTGGCGGGCAGCGCCGGGGCCGCGGTGCTGCAGGAGCGGCACTGGGCGAACCTGAACTGAGGTGTCGATCCACCACGCGTGACGTAACTCACAGCGGTAAATGGACTTGTTGGCGACAAGTTAAAGTAGGTTGGAGCTTGACAAAAATCCGGGCGGGTCATACTGTAGTCTGCCGCCCACACATTCTATCTCGTTAAACGGTCGGGAGATATGGCTCTTTTCGGACTTGGGCGCTCGAAGACGACGGTGGCGATCGATGTGGGCAGCGGGCTGATGAAGCTCGTGGCGATCGATCACAGCAGGGGCGAGCCCGAAATCGCCCGCGTCGCCGTGGCACCGGTGATCGGCAGTGCCATTGTCGAGGGGGAGATCATGGATCCCGACATCGTGGCGGACACGATCCAGGGTCTCTTTCGGTCGGCCGGCATCAGCAACAAGCGGGTCGTCGTCGCCGTGGGTGGACGCGACGTCATCGTGAAGAAGATCCAGGTCGATCGCATGAAGGAGAGCGAGGCCTTCGACGTCGTCCGCTGGGAGGCGCAGCAGCACGTGCCGTTCGATATCGAGGCGGTCGAGCTGGATTTCCAGATCCTCGACCCCGAGGAGTCGGGCATGCAGATGGACGTGCTGCTCGTCGCCGCGAAGCGCGACCTCGTCGAGGAGAAGACGCAGCTGCTTGCCCAAGCCGGCCTCGAGCCCGCCGTGGTCGATGTCGACGCGTTCGCTCTGCACAACGCGTTCGAGGTCAACTACCCCGACGCGATGCGCGGGGGGGTGGCGCTGCTGAACATCGGGCATGAAGTGACCAACGTGAACATCCTGCTCGACGGGGTGCCGCTTCTCACCCGCGATCTCGCCGTCGGAACCCGCAAGTTCCGCGAGGATCTCCAGCGGGAGCGCGGCATGTCGGCAGAGGAGGCCGACGGGCTGCTCAGAGGCTATGAGCTGACGTCGGATCTGCAGCCGTTCTTGGAGAACCGGGGCGAGGAGATCGCCGTGGGGCTCGAGCGGGCCAGCGCGTTCTTGCAGACGGCAACGGGAGACATTGCCGGAGTCGAGCGGGTGTACTGCTGCGGTGGCGGTGCTCGGGTGCCGGGGCTGATCGACACGCTGGCGCAGCGACTGCGGATGCCCGTCCAGGCTGCGACGGCACTGCAGCGCCTACAGGCGAAGGATGGGGTGTTCGACAGCCTCAATGCGGACGAAGTCGGGCCACTGCTGATGCTTGCAACCGGCCTGGCGCTGCGCAAAGCGGCGTAGGGGCCGGAGGGATCAACGGATGCGTATCGAAGTCAATCTGCTCGGAGGGGCCAGACGGGCGCGCAAGAAGGCGGGAGCCGGGCTGCGGATGCCCGATTTCGGTCGGGCCTTCGCCCAGGTCAAGGACCCGCTGTTCATTGGCGCCGTCGTTGCCATCGTGGCGGCCGTGCTCTTCATCGGCTCGCTGTTCACGGTCCAGCAGGCACAGCTGGCCATGCTCCGGTCCGATGCCGCGCGGCTCAGGGTTGAGGCACGGCGCTATCAGAACCTCATCCTCGCCAAGCGGCAGGCGGAGCGGCTGCGAGACTCCTTGGTGGCCGAGCTGACGGCCATTCGGGAGATCGACGGCGACCGCTACATCTGGCCGCACGTGATGGAGGAGGTCACCCGCGCGCTGCCGGACTATTCATGGCTGGTGTCGCTCCAGCACCTGCCCCAGCCACAGATGATCCTCGACGATTCGATCCAGCCGCCGCCGCCGCCGGTGCGGTTCGAGGTGGCCGGCCGGACATCCGAGATCGAGGCGTACACCCGATTCCTGCGTCGGCTCGCGGCGTCGCCGTGGTTCACGAACGTCGTCGAGGGACCGGCCACCACGGTCGTCGAAGAGGAGAAGGCGATGCGCGCGTTCAGCATCACCGCCACGTTCCAAGAGGCGGACTCGGCCTTCATACGTACCGTCCCGGTCATCGAGTCGGTCCGGTAGGGGGGAGGACACGTGGCGCTAACCGAAAGAGATCGTCGCAGTCTCCTAATGCTGTTGATCGTGATCGCGATCGGCAGTTCCGCGGCCTTCTGGTTCCTGTGGCGGGAGCCGAAGGTCGAAGAGACCCAGATGCTCCAGACCGAGGTCGACTCGCTCGAGGCCCGGATCGAGGCAGCCAAGCGCGATCTGGCCCAGGGGACCGTCGAGCAGCTCAACGAGCGCATCGCCGCGTACGAGCAGTCGCTCGGACTCATGCGGCAGCTCGTGCCGGCCGACAACGAGGTCCCGCAGTTGATCGACGACATCGCGGCTCGCGCGGCATTGCGCGGGGTGAACATCGCGGAATTCGCGCGGCAATCCCAGGAACCGACCGGCGCGTTCGAGATCTACCGCTATCGGCTGTCGGTCTTCGGGCACTACGACGCGCTCGGTGAGTTCCTGTCGGACGTCGCGTCGCTCCCGCGGATCATGGTGCCGTACGACATCGCGCTCACTCCAGCTGCGCCGCCGCAGGCCCAGCTCTACGCCGACACCACGGGCGCGCTGCTGCAGGCCAACTTCATGCTCCGAACCTTCGTGAAGTCGCCGACGGCGGGAGGAACCAGTGACAGTCCGTAAGGGAATGCTCTGGCTGTTGGCCGGGCTCGCTCTCGTGGGGTGCCAGGAGGAGCTGCCCCCACCGGGCACGCCGACCGGCGAGATCGTCGCCGCCGAGCCGGCAGCGACGACGAGCGCCGCAGCACCGGGCCAACAGGGGGATGCGGCGGTGGTGCCGGAGACGGGGCTGATGCGCGAAGTCTTCAACTATCGGGGTGCCGGGCGCGATCCATTCGTCTCGCTCCTGCGCTCGGGCGACGTGCGACCCCTCATCGAAGACTTGCGGGTGACGGCGATCAACTACGACCCGCGCTATCCGGGCGGCAGCGTCGCGGTGCTGCGGGATACGACCATGCAGAAGCGATACACCGTGCGGGTGGGCGACGAGCTCGGTCGTCTGCGGGTCACGGCCATTCGCACCGATGCAGTACTTCTCACGATCCAGGAATTTGGCGTCGAACGACAGATGTCGCTCCGACTGCGCGGCAGGCAGGAGGAAACCCCATGAAGCGGTCAATCGTGCTCGCACTCGTCGGGCTCGCTCTTCTGACGCCCCGGGCCATTGCAGACCCGGGTGAGGTGAAGGCCGTCAGCGTACTGCCGGGCGCCGGGCGCGCTCTCGTCGTGATCGACGTGACCGGCAGCGTGAGCGTCCAGGACTTCACACTCGACAACCCGGCACGACTGGTGATCGATGTCATGGGGGCGACGCTCGATGCGGGCGCCGTGCTCTACGACGGCGAGAACCGCGCCGGGATCCTGAACATCCGCTCGGCGCAGTACCAGCCGGACGTCGTGCGGATCGTGCTGGAGCTCGACGCGCTCCGCGACTATGAGCTCGAGTATGCCGACGGTGCCATCCGCATCAGCCTGGGGGCCGATCGCAGCTTCCGGGCCTGGTCGTCGCTCGCGGTCGATGCGCCCACCGCGGACCGGGCTGCGTACGCGACGCCGGCCCCGGTGCTGCAGTCGCAGCAGCCGGTCGTGACGGCATCCTACGACTCCGCGTCGATTGCCGAAGTCATGGAAGGGTTCGCGGAGCTGAGCGGCAAGACCATCGTGCTCGGGAAGGACGTCGACGGGTACGTGACGGCCCGGATCCGCAACCAGCCGTGGGATGTCGCGTTCCAGGCCATCCTCCAGTCCTACGGCCTCGCGGCGGAGGAAAACGACTACGGCATCATCCGCGTCGCGACACAGCAGTCGCTCGCCCAGCGCGACTCACTCGAGCCGCTGAACACGAGCATCATGCGGGTCAACTACGCGCGTGCCAGCTCGCTCATCCCCGTGCTGGAGGGCGCCAAGTCCGATCGCGGGAAGGTCGTCGCCGATACGGGGACCAACAGCCTCGTCATCACCGACGTGCCGAGCCGCCTCGTGAACATGGAGCAGTTGGTCGAGCGGCTCGATCTGCAGACGCCGCAGGTGTCGATCCAGGCCAAGATCATCCTGGTGAGCCGCACCGACGTGCTCGACCTCGGCATCCAGTATGACTGGGCGGACGGGAACAACGGCGGAGCATTCTTCAACACCGTGATCCCGCGTGATGACCCCACGCGCGGCTTCGATACGGACGGCGACGGCGTGCAGGATGCCTTCCAGCCGTACGACCCGAACCAGCGGCCAGCGGTCGTGGACATTGGTGGCGATGTCATTGCCGGCGTGGCCAACGCGGATGCTCCACTGCCCGGTACGGCGCTCGATGTGCTCTTCTCTGTGGCCGTCGGCCGGTTCTCGTTCTCGGCGTGGATCCAGGCGCTACAGTCCGCGCAGCTCGCCGACGAGCAGGCCGAGCCGGTCGTGAGCGTATCGGACAATCACAAGGCAACCATCCTCGTGGGCGACAAGACGCCGATTCGTGTCATCGATGCCGCGGCCGCAGGCCCGGGCGCCGCGAGTATCGATCTCGTCGAAACGGGTATCCGGCTCGACGTCACGCCGCACGTAACGGCGAGCCGCAAGGTGCTGCTCGACATCCACGCGGAGAACTCGTCGTTCCGCGAGGTCGACACGGATCTCGGGTTCGCATTCACTGCCCGCGAGGCGACCAGTCAGGTGCTGGTCGACGACGGCCAGACGGCCGTCATCGGTGGTCTGACCCAGACCCAGGTCTCGGTCACGAAGAGCGGCATCCCGTACCTGGTCGACCTGCCGATCGTCGGCAACCTGTTCGGCGTGACGCGGCGCAGGGAAGTCCGCCAGGATCTCCTGATCCTCGTGACGCCGCACATCCTGGACGTCCCGGACAACGGTTCCTGACCCCGTAGGGCACGGGGGGCGGCCCGCGCCATCCCCCGCGGTGTTCCCGACCCGAGCCCGGCCCCCGTGGCCGGGCTCGGCTGTTTCGGTGCTGAGACACGGTGCGCCGCCGGGGGATATGGGTGCTTGCGCGTTCCACGGCCCGGAGGTAATAATGCGCCCCGCGAATGGCTGGCCCGGAGGGCAAAGTCGCCCGCGTACAAAAGGTTGTCACAGTTGGGTTTATGATATCGGGCCTGGGCAGCCGTCGATCGCGGCCCCGGCCCGCTGAGCCTCGGGAACCGGGACCCGCGGCCCCACGGTTCTCGATTGACTGACGATTCTGCCGCAGCACACGCACGAGCGGCCATAGGCGGTAATACAGGAATGCCCAAGAAGACCACCAAGCGCGCCACCGGAGGCACAACGCCCTCCCGAACGTCTTCAAAGACGGCGCCCGCGAAGATATCCAAGCGAAAGCCCGGCGGCACGGCGAAGAAGCAGGCGACCAAGACGAAGCGGACCAAGCGGCCGAGCGCCAGCCCCGCTGCGACGAAGCGGCCCAAGGCCGCGGCGAAGACCACACCCGGGGGCAGGACCCTGGTCGTGGTCGAGTCCCCGGCCAAAGCCCGCACGATTTCCAAGTACCTCAAGTCCGGCTTCGTCGTGAAGGCGACGGTCGGTCACATACGCGACCTGCCCCAGCGCGAGTTGGGTGTGGACGTCGAGCAGGGCTTCCAGCCGAAGTACGTGACGATCCGAGGCAAGGGCAAGCAGTTGGCTGCCATCAAGCGTGCCGCCAAGGACGCCGCGCAGGTGCTGTTGGCCACCGACCCCGATCGTGAGGGCGAGGCCATTGCGTGGCACGTCGCCGACCAGGTGGGCAACGGCGGGCGGGTCGGCCGCGTGCTGTTTCACGAGATCACCAAGGGCGCGATCCAGGAAGCGGTGCGGAACCCCGTCGCTATCGATCAGCAGAAGGTGGAGGCGCAGCAGGCGCGCCGGATCCTCGATCGCTTGGTGGGCTACAAGGCGAGCCCGCTCCTGTGGAAGTCGGTCAAGCGCGGCCTGTCCGCCGGCCGCGTCCAGACGGTGGCCCTCCGGTTGATCGTGGAGCGCGAGCAGGCGATCCGCGACTTCAAGCCTGAAGAGTACTGGACCATCGAAGCCGAGCTCGAGGCGCAGCGAAAGCAGTTCAGCGCCAAGCTGCACCGCGTGCGCGGCGAGAAGCCGAGTCTCCCCCGCGAAGCGGACGCACGGGAAGTGGTCGATGCGGTCACCGGGGAGCCGTTCGTCGTTTCCGCGGTGGAGCGTAAGCAGCGCCGTCGCAAGCCGAGCGCCCCGTTCATCACCAGTACGCTCCAACAGGAGGCGTCGAAACGCCTCGGCTTTTCCGCCCGCCGGACGATGCGTGCTGCCCAGGAGCTGTACGAAGGGGTAGAGCTCGGTGCAGAGGGTGCTGTCGGACTCATCACCTACATGCGGACCGACTCGCCACGGGTGGCGGACGTGGCGATCGACGCCGTCCGCGCGTTCATCGCGGAGCACTATCCCACGGCCTACCTGCCGGCGCAACCGAATCGCTACGGTGCCAAGCGCGGCGCCCGGGCGCAGGAGGCGCACGAGGCTATCCGACCCACCGATGTCGCGCGCCGCCCCGACGCCGTGAAGCGCTTCCTGTCGCAGGACCAGTTTCGGCTCTACCAGCTCATCTGGCAACGCTTCGTGGCGTCCCAGATGACCCCGGCGGTATACGATACGACGACCATCGATTTCGACGTGAAGGGGTATCTGTTTCGGTCCACCGGCTCGGTACCGGTGTTCGACGGCTTCCACGTGCTCTACACCGAGGCGAAGGAAGCGGGCGACGAAACGACGTTCGAGGATCTCTCGCCGGTTCCGGCACTCGACACGGGTGACGAGGCGGCCGTGCACCAGATCACGCCGAGCCAGCACTTCACCGAACCGCCGCCGCGCTTCAGCGAGGCGAGCCTGGTCAAGGAGCTCGAGGGCGACGGCATCGGCCGACCTAGCACATACGCCTCGATCATCTCCACGCTCAGGGACCGGGACTACGTTCGGATGGACCGTCGCCGGTTCGTGCCGACGGACCTGGGCGAGACCGTCACCAAGGTCATGGTGAGCCGGTTCCCCGACATCTTCAACGTCGAGTTCACGTCCGAGATGGAGGACGAGCTGGACAAGGTCGAGGAAGGTGCGCTTGGCTGGCAGACCGTGCTGCACAACTTCTACGAGCCGTTCGAGAAGGCGCTCGCATCGGTGGATACCGCGGCACTGATCCGCGAGGCACACGATGTTGGCGATCTCGAAAACGAGCCGTGTCCCGAGTGCGGTGGGAAGCTGACCGTCAAGAGCGGGCGGTTCGGTCCGTTCATCGCCTGCACCAACTATCCCGAGTGCCGCTACACCAAGCCGCTCAAGCGCGACAAGGTGCCTGATCGTCCGACGGATGAAGTGTGTACGGAGTGTGGCGCGCCCATGGTCATCAAGACCGGACGGTACGGCGAGTTCCTCGCCTGCACGCGCTATCCCGAGTGCAAGCACACCCGCCCGATCCCGCTCGGTGTCACGTGTCCGAAGTGCGGCGTGGGCGACTTGTCGGAGCGACGCACTCGGCGCGGTCGCTCGTTCTATGGCTGCACGCGCTATCCCGAGTGCGACTTCTCCACCTGGTACCGGCCCGTCCCGGATACGTGTCCCGAGTGCGGTACTGTCGGTGCCGAGCGGCGCGTGACGAAGGCCAGGGGCGAGTACCGCAAGTGCCTCAAGTGCGAGCACGAATTCACCGTCGAGGGGGAAACGGTCGAGACGACCTCCCCGTGAAGGCGACCGTCGTCGGAGGCGGGCTCGCGGGGTGCGAAGCAGCCTGGGCGCTCGCCGAGCGGGGCGTCGACGTCTCCCTCTGCGAGATGCGGCCCGCGCGACGCACGCCGGCCCACCAGACCGATCGACTCGCGGAGATCGTCTGCAGCAATACCTTCAAGTCGCTCGAGCTCGTCAACGCGCACGGACTGCTGAAGGCTGAACTGCGCCGGTTGGGCTCGCTGCTCATGGTGGCAGCCGATGCGGCACGGATCCCCGGCGGTGCGGCGCTCACCGTGGACCGCGATGTCTTCAGCCGCGAAGTGACGGAGCGCGTCGACTCCCACCCGCGCATCACCGTGGTGCGCGGCGAGGTGCGCGAGATCCCGTCGCCCGGCATCGTGGCGACCGGCCCGCTCACCTCCGATGCCCTGGCGGATGCGATCACTGCACGGCTCGGGGTCGAGCAACTGGCCTTCTTCGATGCCATCGCGCCAATCGTGAGCGCCGAGTCGCTGGACGAGGGTCCGCTGTACCGGCGCTCTCGGTACGGCAAGGGCGACGGGGACGACTTCCTCAATGTCCCGCTCGAGCGCGACGCGTACGAGCGCTTCGTCGATCTGCTGCTGTCGGCCGATCAGCACGTCTCGCACGAGTTCGATGCCGTGCCCTACTTCGAGGGCTGTCTCCCGATCGAGGAGATGGCCACTCGAGGACGCGAAACCCTTCGATTTGGTCCGCTCAAGCCGGTCGGGTTGCCCGATCCGCGCACGGGCAGGGAGCCACACGCCGTGGTGCAACTGCGGCGCGAGGATCGCGCCGGGCAGATGTGGAACCTGGTCGGATTCCAGACCCGGCTCCGGGTGCCGGAGCAGCGTCGGGTCTTTCGCACCCTGCCCGGACTGCACGATGCCGAGTTCTACCGGTACGGCTCGATCCATCGCAACACGTATCTGAACACGCCGGCGGCCCTCACCGCACATCTCTCGCTGCGGGACGATCCCTGCACACTCTTCGCCGGGCAGCTCGTTGGGGTCGAAGGATACACCGAGTCGATTGCGACGGGTCTGCTCGCCGGGGTGAACCTCGCCCGTGTGCTCCGGGGGGAGGATCCCGCGGTGCCTCCTGCCGTCACGATGCTCGGGGGGTTGATGCGTTACGTTCAGGAGTGTGCACCGGAGCGCTTCCAGCCGATGAACGCGAACTTCGGATTGCTCCCCCCGCTCGACCGGCCGATCCGTGACAAGCGCCGCAAGCGCGAGTCGCTCGCGGCACGCGCGCTCGAAGCGATGGACACGTTCGCGACGGACGTGCTCGCGCTTCCCGTGTGATGCTCCCCCCAGCGGCATCCGATCCGGGGCCGTCACGCCCGGAGGCCACGGCGTTCGGACGGTACCTCGCGAAGGAACGGAACGACTCTCCCCATACGGTCAAGGCCTACATGCGGGACCTCGCCGAGCTGGAGGCCTTCTGCGATCGGTACTACGGTGGTGCCGAGCGATGGGAGTGGCGGAGCGTCGATCGTCTGGCGCTCCGGTCGTTCATGGGGGAGCTCACGCACCGGGGCCTGGCGAAGCGCTCGGTGGCGCGTGCCCTCTCGGTCGCCCGCAGCTTCTACCGCTTCCTCGGGCAGCGGTACGGTCTCGAGGAGAACCCGGCGAAAGGGCTCAGGTTGCCCCGACTCGAGCGGCGGTTGCCGCAGGTGCTCGATCGCGCGCAGATCGACGCGATCTTCCGGTATGCCGAGGCACTTGCGGAGACAGGCGAATTCGGCCCGGTGCGGGATCTGACGATGCTCGAGCTGTTCTACTCCACGGGGATGCGACTGTCGGAGGTCGCGGGCTTGGACCTCCGCGACGTTGACGTCATTTCGCAGCAGGCCAAGGTGCGGGGGAAGGGCCGCAAAGAGCGGCTGCTGCCGTTCGGGCGACACGCGTCGGCTGCCCTGCGGCGTTACCTGCCGGAGCGGGAGCGCCTCATCGGCCGGACGTCCGGGCCGACCGATGGGCAGGCACTGTTCGTGTCCCGGCGAGGCCGGCGGCTCTCGCCACGGGGTGTGCAGCGCGCAATCGCCCGGTTCCTGCGCACCGTTGGCGCGGGCACGGGATATCGCGTGCACACGCTGCGCCACAGCTTCGCGACCCACCTGCTCGACGCCGGAGCGGACCTGCGGGCCGTGCAGGAGCTGCTCGGGCATGCGTCGCTCAGCACCACCCAGGTGTATACTCATACGAGCGTCGCGAGGCTCAAGAAGGTGTACCGCGACGCGCATCCGCGGGCGTAGCGCTGCGGCCGCGGACCGGCAACCAGGGTCACGACAGGCGGAACGAGCATGCTGCAGCATACGAGTGAACGCTGGCGCGCAACGACGATCCTGAGCGTGCGCAAGGACGGGCGCGTCGCGATGGGTGGGGATGGGCAGGTCACCGTCGGCGACACGGTCATGAAAGCGCACGCCAACAAGGTGCGTACGCTCGGCAAGGGCCGGGTCGTCGCGGGCTTTGCCGGCGCCGCGGCGGACGCGTTCACGCTGTTCGAGAAGTTCGAGGAGAAGCTCGAGCGGTTTCCCGGCAACCTGTCGCGGGCCGCCGTGGAGCTGGCCAAGGACTGGCGCAGCGATCGGGTCCTCAGGCGACTCGAGGCGCTGCTCGCCGTTGCCAACCGGGATCATGCCTATCTGATCAGCGGCAGCGGAGAGCTGATCGAGCCGGACGACGGGATCCTCGCCATCGGCAGCGGCGGCAACTTCGCGCTGGCGGCGGCGCGCGCGCTGCTCGACCGATCGGACCTCGGCGCCAGGGACATCGTCGAACGCAGTCTGATGATCGCCGCGGACATCTGCGTGTTCACCAATCACAACATCTCCGTCGTCGAGCTCGACGCGGAATCCGGGGAGACCGGATGACCGAGCCCACCTCGCTCGAGGAGCAGCGGCAGGCGGCCGACCAGGGTCCTGAGCCCCTCCCGTGGCTGGAGGAGCTGCCGCCTCGTCAGATCGTGGCCGAGCTGGACCGCTACATCGTTGGCCAGCGTGACGCGAAGCGGGCGGTGGCGATCGCGATCCGCAATCGGTGGCGCCGGCAGCAGGCGCCGGAGACCATACGGGACGAGATTCTCCCAAACAACATCATCATGATCGGCCCGACCGGCGTCGGGAAGACGGAGATCGCCCGTCGCCTGGCACGCCTCGCCGGTGCGCCGTTCATCAAAGTCGAGGCGTCGAAGTTCACCGAGGTCGGATATGTCGGCCGCGACGTCGAGTCGATGGTGCGCGACCTGGTGGATTCGGCCATCAACATGGTGCGTGGGGAGCGTGAGGACGACGTCTACCCGGTGGCGGAGGCTCGTGCCGAGGAGCGGCTGCTCGATCTGATGCTGCCGCCCCCGCAGGAGGAGCCCAAGGGACGTGTGCTGCGGGTCCAGCCGGATGGCGCACCGGGGGGTGGGGAGGCCGACGCCGCCGGGGCAAGTGACGAGCGGCAGGGCCGGTTCGTCGTGTCGGCGGCGGGCGAAGCCGAGCGGGTCGTTGGGGAGTCCGGCGAGGACGCGAAGAGTGAGGAACGTCGGCGGCGCACGCGGGAGAAGCTGCGTGCCCTGCTGCGTGACGGGAAGCTCGAGGAGCGCGAAGTCGAGGTTGAAGTTGCCCAGCAGGGACTCCCTGGCATGGAGTTCATGCCGTTCGGGCCGGGCATGGAAGGCCCCGACATCAACTTCAGCGAGATGCTTCAGGACATGCTGCCGAAGCGCACGAAGAGGCGGACGGTCCGTGTGTCCGATGCGCGCCGCATCCTGGTCGATGAGGAACTGCGGAAGCTGGTGGACATGGATGACGTCGTGAACGAGGCACTCGATCGGGTCGAGAATCACGGCATCATCTTCGTCGACGAGCTGGACAAGATCGCGGGTGAGCGTGGGCAGATGGGTCCGGACGTCTCCCGCGAAGGGGTGCAGCGCGATCTGCTGCCCATCGTGGAGGGATCGACCGTGCAGACCCGGTACGGCTACGTGCGTACCGATCACATCCTCTTCGTGGCGGCCGGGGCATTCCACGTCTCGAAGCCGTCCGACCTCATCCCGGAGCTGCAGGGGCGCTTCCCGATACGGGTGGAGCTGGCGTCGCTGTCGCAGGACGACTTCGTGCGCATCATGACCGAGCCGGAGAACTCGCTCGTGAAGCAGTACCAAGCCCTCTGCGCGGCCGACGGAGCCGACCTCCAGTTCAGTGAGGACGGTGTCCGGGAGCTGGCACGCATCGCTGGCATCATGAACGAGCGCACCGAGAACATCGGTGCCCGTCGCCTCCACACGGTGATGACCACCCTGCTGGAAGACGTGCTGTTCGAACTGCCAGACCTGCCGGACAAGCAGGTCGTATTCGATGCCAGCGCGGTCCGAGAGCGCCTGATGCGCATTGTCGAGGACGAGGACCTGCGCAAGTACATCCTCTGAGCCGGGCACCCGCCCACGGCTGACCAGCGGGTTCCGAAGACCGGTGTTTCGCCGCGCTCTGACGTGCCACTTCCTCCTTTACAGGTGCGCCAACGCCGGCTACAATCTCAGTGCCAACCTGTCATTTTGACTCACTTTCCTGGTGAAGCATGCCGAAACGTGACTTCCTCCAGATCCCGGATCTGACCGCGGAGGAGATTATCGAGCTGTTCGAGCTCGCCGGCCGGATGAAATCGGGTGTGTACAAGGATCGGCCGCTCGCCGGCAAGACGCTCGCGATGGTGTTCACGAAGAGCAGCACGCGCACGCGTGTCTCGTTCGAGGTGGGCACCTACCAGCTCGGCGGCCACGCCCTGTTCCTTTCAAGCCGTGACCTTCAACTCGGGCGTGGCGAGCCGATCAGGGACACCGCCCGGGTACTCTCGCGCTACGTGGACGGGGTCATGATTCGCACGTTCGCACACGCCGAGGTGGAGGAGCTTGCCCGGCATGCGACCGTACCGGTGATCAACGGTCTCACCGACCTGCTGCATCCATGCCAGATCCTGGCCGATCTGATGACCGTGCGCGAGGAGTTCGGCAGCCTCGACGGACGGATCGTCGCGTGGATCGGGGACGGCAACAATGTGGCCAATTCGTGGTTGCACGCGGCCGGCGTGCTCGGCTTCGAGCTGCGACTCGCGTGTCCGGAGGGGTACGAGCCGGACCGGGACATCTTCGAGCGAGCGCAGGGACACGCGGCCGTGTCGATTCACGAGGATCCCGAGGAGGCGGTCCGCGGCGCCCACGTGGTGAACACGGACGTGTGGGCGTCGATGGGACAGGAGGAGGAAACGGATGCCAGAAAGCTGGCGTTCAACGGCTTCGTCGTCGATGCCGGACTGATGCGCTACGCCGCCTCCGACGCGATCTTCCTGCACTGCCTACCGGCCCATCGGGGCGAAGAAGTCACCGACGAGGTCATCGAGGGCCCGCAGTCTCGCGTGTTCGACGAGGCGGAAAACCGATTGCATGTGCAGAAAGCGCTGCTGGCGAGACTCATGGGTGGAAGGGAGGATGCATGAATGACGAGCAGCTGAAACGCACCCCATTCTTTGAACAGCACGTCGCGGCGGGGGCGAAGATGGTCCCGTTCGCCGGCTACGAGATGCCGGTGCAGTACGAGGGCATCACGAAGGAGCACGAAGCGGTGCGAACCGCAGTCGGCGTGTTCGACGTCTCGCATATGGGTGAGTTCGAGTTCACCGGGCCGGACCGCAACGCCTGGGTCAATCGGCTCACCTCCAACGACGTCGCCGCGCTCGATGAGGGGCAGGCCCAGTACACGGCCCTGCTCAACGAGCAGGGGACGTTCATCGACGACTGCATCATCTACCGGTTCGACGATCGCATCATGATGGTCGTGAACGCGGCGAACATGGAGAAGGACTGGGCGCACGTGGTGTCTCGGAAAGGCGGCATCAATGCCCGGGTGAAGAACGTTTCCGACGGCGTGGCGCTCCTGGCGGTCCAGGGACCGAAGACCGAGGATCTCCTGCAGCCGCTGACCTCGCTGGACCTCGGCGGTATCGGCTACTACCGGTTCGATGTGGGGAATGTCGCGGGCGTCGAGTGCTTCGTTGCACGGACGGGGTACACCGGCGAGGATGGCTTCGAGCTGTACTTCAGGCCCGCGCACGCGGCGACCCTGTGGGACGCGCTTGCCGGTGCGGGCCGCGCCGCCCCGTGCGGGCTGGGTGCGCGGGACACGCTCAGGCTCGAAATGGGCTATGCCCTGTACGGCAACGACATCGATGACACGGTCAACCCGTTCGAAGCCCGGCTGGGCTGGATCGTGAAGCTCGACAAGGGTGCGCCGTTCGTTGGACGCGAGGCACTGCGTGCCGTCAAGGACAAGGGTGTGCACCGCAGGCTGGTCGGCTTCAGGTGTGTCGAGCGGGCGATCCCTCGCCACGGCTACGAGGTCTACCTGAAGGACCGAAACGTCGATGTCGTGCGCAGCGGCGGGTTCAGCCCGACGCTCCAGCAGGGGATAGGTACGACCTTTCTGCCGACGCACTCGGTCGCCCCGGGGACTGCGATCGAGATCGGGATCCGCGGCAAGCGGGTGGCGGCGGAAGTGGTCAAGATGCCGTTCTACACGGGCGGCAGCGTACGCAAGGACTGACGGAACACGGACGGCAGGCGGTGCGTGTTCGTGTCGCGGTGCTCACGGTGTCCGATCGGGCCGCCTCTGGTCGACGCGAGGACGTATCCGGGGCCGCCGTCGAGCGTTGGATCGCCGAGCGCGGCTACGCGCTCGCGGCTCGCGCGACGATCCCGGACGAGTCGGACCGTATTGCGGCGCTGCTGCTGCAATGGGCGGACGGTGGGGTCGCCGACGCGATCGTGACGACGGGCGGCACGGGGCTCGGGCCGCGGGACGTGACGCCGGAGGCGACGCAGGCAGTGATCGACCGTGAGGTGCCCGGTCTCGCCGAGGCCATCCGGCGGGCCGGGACCGACTCCACGCCGCGAGCCGTGCTGGCCCGCGGTGTCGCCGGCACGCGCGCCCAGTGTCTCGTCGTAAACCTCCCCGGCTCGCCCGCTGCCGTTCGAGATGGCCTGGCGGTCCTCGAGCCCTTGCTCGAGCACGCGGTGCAGCTGCTGCGGGACGAGGAAACGGATCACGCATGAGCGATCGCGTGCTACTCACCATGGACGACCTCGAGGCTGCCGTGCCCCTCAACGCGGCCTTCGAGGCGGCGGGGTACCAGAGCATCCTCATCTCGTCGCAGGACGATACGCGGCGCGTGTTCCGTGATGCCGAGCCGGATGTGGTCGTTCTCACCGGGGCGCTGCGAGAGCCCGGTGCCCGGCTGCTCGTGCGCCTCGCACGCGAGGCGCCTGTGTCCACGCTCGGTCTGGTCGAGGGCACGGGCGCCGATCCCGCCCAGATCGCTCGGGAGGTCGGCCTCACGGCCTGGATGGCGAAGCCGGCCGAGCCGGCCGACGTCGTGGCGGTCGCGGGGCGGCTGATCGCACGGCGCCGGTTGCAGGAGCACACCGGCATCCTCGGTGAGAGTGCCGCCATTCAGGAAGTGTTGGTGCGGATCGAGCAGATGGCGCCGGTCTCAAGCACGGTCCTGATCGAGGGCGAATCGGGCACGGGGAAGGAACTCGTCGCACACGCGATACATCACCTGTCGCCCCGGCGTGACGGTCCATTCATCGCCGTGAACTGCGCAGCCCTTCCCGATACCTTGCTCGAGTCCGAGCTGTTCGGGCACGAGAAGGGAGCCTTCACCGGTGCGGCGGAACGTCGGCTGGGGCGATTCGAGCTGGCCGACGGCGGGACGCTGTTTCTCGACGAGATCGGCGAGATGCCGTCGTCGCTCCAGGTGAAACTGCTGCGCGTACTGGAGAGTCGGAGCTTTTTCCGGGTCGGGGGTGCCCAGCCGATCCGGGTCGACGTGCGGGTCATTGCGGCGACCAACCGGTCGCTCAAGGAGGCGACCGCGCTGGGCGAGTTCCGCGACGACCTGTTCTACCGGCTGAACGTCCTCAGCATCTACCTGCCCCCGCTCCGAGAGCGGCGCAGCGACATCCCGATCCTGATCGTCCGGTTCGTCCACCATTTCACCCGAGAGCACGGTCGTCCGTTCCGCGGCATCAGTCCCGAGGCACTACAGATTCTCGTGGACGCGGACTGGCCGGGCAACGTACGGCAGTTGCGCAACCTCTTGGAGTCCATGGTGGTGCTGTCGCCAGGCAGGGAGATCCAACCGTCCGATATCCCGGCCGACGTGCGGGAGGGTGGGACCCGACTGCTTCCCATGCGCCTGCCGAAGGGCACACAGGATCTTGGCGGCAAGGAGCTGGAATTCATCCTGCACAGTCTCGTGGATCTCAAGCTGCAGGTCGAAGAGCTGCGGCGCCGGTTTGACGAAGAGCCGGCACGAGTCGAGGTTCTGGACGAGTGGCGTGTCCCGCGCGAACCGATACACGTCGCCGAGGCGTGGGACGTGTCGGCCCAGACAGGTGACGGCGGCCCGACCGAGCACGAGGAGCCGTCGACCGGTCGGGTCCTCTATGAATCCGGCATGACCATGTCGGACGTCGAGCGTGCCGCCATCACTGCGGCGCTCGAGGAGAGCGGCGGGAACAGGCGGCGAGCTGCAGAGCGGCTGGGCATCGGGGAGCGCACGCTGTACAGGAAGATCAAGGAATTTGGCCTCGCCTGACGTCGGGGCGCGCCGGACCCCAGGCCCAGACTCGGTCCGTCCATATTGCTAAGCTCTGAGGAGCACGAATCTTGCGCTTCTGGACCGTGCTCGGTGCCGGGCTCGTGTCGAGAGCAAGCGTCGGGATGCACGCGGCGCACACTGGCGAGACGCAACGTCCCAGGAGGGGCCGTTACGTGTAGCGGGTGAGCTACAAGCGGCAACCTCACTGTGGGGCGGGGAGCGTCAGCCGGGAGTGGTGGGGAGCGAGCCCGCCGTCACGGTGATGGCCGGTGACGGTCCGACCTTGAGAGACTGGAGTAGTTGGGATGGCCCAAGCTATTGACAGTTATCTATTTGGGTCACATAGTATCCCGGCGGAATTCGCAGTGCTTGCGGGCGTTTCGGTGGGTAGGGCGGGCTCGTGCGATTCCGCGTAAACGACAGGTGCGTCGGGTGCCTGGCATGCGTTCGCGTATGTCCCTCCCAGGCGATTGCCGTTGATGCCGACACCGTGCGCATCGTCGACGAGTCATGCATTCGGGCGGGCGCGTGCGTGCCGGCCTGTCCCCACGATGCGATCGAAGCCGTTGGAGATCTCGAGCGGGCGTTGGCCTTGGCGGCGACCGGGGACGCCGCGATGGTGCTCAGCGTCGAGGCGGACGTGGCGTTCCACCCGTATGCGCCTGAGCAGATCGTCAATGCATGCCATCAAGCCGGGTTCCCGATCGTTACCCGCGGCGTGATGGGTGAAGAGCTGGTTGCCGACGAGTATCGTCGGTTGCTGGCGGATCCGGGGTGGGGGACGATGCTTCGGTCGACGTGCCCGGTCATCGTCGAGAAGATCCGGCATGACTTTCCCGACCTGGTGCCATACCTCGCGCCGGTGAAGACGCCGCTCGAGGCCGAAGTGGCGTACCTGCGGGTGGTGCACGGCGAGGGGCTGCGAGTGGTGTACGTGGGTGTCTGCGTTGCGGAGGCAAGTGCGCGGGTCGATGCGGTGCTGACGTTTCACGAATTGCTGACGCTCCTCGAGCGACGTAGCGTGCAGCTAGCGGAGCAACCCGGATTCTTCACCCGGATTCCTGCGGTCCGCCAGCGCCACCTCAGCACGCCAGGGGGCTTGCCCCTGGCGGTGCTGAAGCAGGAGCCACAGACCAGCCGGCGGTTCCGAAAGGTGCGCGGGATCGGTGCGCTCGAGGTGCTGCAACGTGCGGTCGTGGTGGACGAAGTCGACCTCGGCTTTGTCGACCTGCTACCTTGTGAGGGATGTCTCGACCACCCGCTGCTTGGCCCGAAGGAGGAGTTGTTCCTCCGCCGCCGGATTGCGCAGGAGGTCGAGCCACCGCGCAGCCAGCTGCCGGTGCTCGATCCCGGAGCGTGGGTCGGGGTCTCGAAGCAATTCGAGCAGGCGAAGAACGGTCGCGAGGTCAGCCGTGCGCAAATCGCCGGCGTGATCGAGCAGATCGGCACGGCGCCGACCGGTGCTCACTGGGATTGTGGCGCGTGCGGGTACACCACGTGCGTCCAGTTCGCAAAGGCGCTCGTGCGCGGGCGGGCGGGGTTCAAGATCTGCCCCCCCTACCAGGAGCGCCGGGTCGCCGAGGCGCGACGAGAAGCGGCGGTCGACGAGCTCACCGGCCTGTCGACGTACCGAGTACTGCGGGACCGGCTCGAGCAGGAGCTGGCACGCAGTCACCGGACGCAGGAGCCGTGTGGCGTGCTCTTCTTGGACTTGGACGGGTTCAAGGAGTTGAACGATCAGCAGGGACATGCGGCGGGCAACCGCGTGCTGTCGGCGGTGGGACGGGAGCTCCGTCGGGTTGTGCGGGCGACGGACGTCGCCGCCCGCTACGGGGGCGACGAGTTCGTGCTCGTGCTGGTCGCCACGGCGCACGACGGAACGCTGCACGTCGCGGAGCTCGTGCGGGCTTCGGTCGAGCGGGTGAGCCGCTCGCTCGGGTTCGGGAGTGCCGTGACGGCGTCGATCGGAGCCGTGCGGTACGATCCGGCACGACGCCGGCCGGCGGACGTTCTGGAGGCCGCCGACCGTGCGCTCTACCGGGCGAAAGCGGGCGGCGGCAATCGGGTCGTGTTTGCCGAGGACGCCGAGGACGAGGATATCGAGTCGGGGGTGCTGCCCCTCAGGCAGTGACGAGGATCGCGTCTGGGCCTTGGAGGACGGAGACGCTGTGAGCTCTATCGAACCGGGTGTGCGTACCGAGGATCGACCAGGGGATCAGGATCGGCCGAGTTCTCCCGACCCGTGGGGTGTGCGTCGAGCCGAGAACCTGCTCACCAGCCTGCAGGATGTGCTCTCTGCGCGGATGGAGGTCTCGCCGAGCGGTGAGGTGACCGCGGTGCACATTCTGACGAGTGCGGGCGTGCCGCCGAAGCAGATGGTGCGCAACGTCGAGAGTGCTCTCCTCGCGCAGCTCGGCCTCAAGATCGACCATCGGAAGATCAGTGTGGCGCAGACGGCAGAGGTGCGTCCGATCGAGGCGCTCGAGCGCTCGGCCGTGCGCAGCGAGGCCCTGCGGCGGCCGGTGATCTTCCGTGCGCTCGAGCACGAGTCGATCGGTGATCACCGGGTCCGACTCCGCGTGGTCTTTCTGATCAACGGACAGGAGATGCGCTCGGAGGAGGAAGTGGCCGACACGATCCGGGCGCGCATGCAGGGCGCGGCACGCGCTGCGCTGCGCATGCTGAGTGGCTATGTCACGACCGGTGCAATGGCGCTGGATGGTGTGAAGATCACCGATGCGTTCGATGCCCAGCTCGCGGTCGTGGCGGTCCAGACGATCGAGGGGCGCGATCCGGAGACCGTGTTGGGAACGGCACCGATCCGAGAGAGTCCGGAGCGGGCGGCTGTGCTAGCCGCGCTGGATGCGACGAACCGCTGGGTGCAGCTGCGGGGTGCGGGCTGACGGGGGGCTGAGGCGGGCTCTGGCCAATTGCCCTGCGGGCCTTAGATTACCCAGGCCGTGTGTCCGGCTCGCCGGGCAGCGGCATGTCTCGGCAACGAGATAGCAGAAAGGAGATACAGGGGGCCCCTGAAGGAGCCTCAGCCGCCGACGCTGACGAGCGGAGCGGATCGGTCAGCAGGACGAGCGGAGCCTCGGGCGTACCGTAGCGGGGTGCGCTACTAACCCACGCAGACCACGATAGGGCTGCTGAAAGGGGGTGAGGCTCTATGGAATTTGGCTGGCTTGCCGCATTCTTTAGCGTCCTCGCGAGGTTTTTCCTCGCCGGTGGAAATGTGAGTTGGTAGACTCCTTCCGGGGCACCCCCTAAACCCTCAAGTGCGGACGCTAAAGCCCGTCACCGCCTACGTCTTCGGCGTCTGCGTGCTGGCCGGTATCCTACTTGCGCAGGCGGATTTCCACGTCCCTTCGATGGGCGAGCGCTTCTGGAATACGGTCGCTGCGTTGCTCGTCCTTGGGGTCTTTGCGGAGTTCTTCTCTCTCCATTTGCGTGTTGGGACAGCTACCAGCGCTCTCGCCTTTGTACCGTATCTAGCCGGGATTCAGTTGGTTGGTCCCTCGTGGGCCATGCTTGTTGCGGGTGCGGCGGAGTTGTTCGCCGAGACCGTGATTCGACGGAAGCCGCTGGTCAAAGTCGTACACAACACTTCGAAAGAGATGGCAGCGGTTTACGCAGCCGGCACGTTCTATGTGTTAGCCGGCGGTGTACCGATCTTCCTGTCGGGGTTGCCTGATGCAGAGTATGCTCTGCACATAACAGGATTCCTAGGGTCGACGATCATCTACTTCCTGATCAGTAATGGTGCGGCTGCTACGGCTGTGGCGCTCAGCACGAGCACGGAGATGTCGGAGGCTTGGAGTAGGATCGTGGGTAAGGGTCTTGCTCACGACGTATTGTCCAGCTCTTTGGCTCCGCTACTGGCCTACCTCTGGACCGCGATGACGTTCTTTGGCCTCGCGCTTGTTGCTGTACCGCTGTTTTTTGTGAGGCACGCGTTTCGCGTGAACTTGCAGTTGGAGCAGGCCAATCGCGAGCTGCTCGAGTTGATGGTCAAGTCGATTGAGGCACGTGACCCCTACACGTCGGGGCACTCCGTGCGCGTTGCAACGTATGCCAGGGCAATTGCACGTGCGATGGGACTGCAAGCACGAGAGATTGAGCAGATTGAGGCAGCGGCACTGTTGCACGACGTGGGGAAGATCTATGAGGAGTTTGCTCCGATTCTTAGGAAGCAAGCCAAGCTCACAGCCTCAGAGTTCGAGACGATCAGGAGTCATTCCACGCGGAGCGCTGAACTGGTTCGTACAATTTCTAGCCTGCGAGGGTACGTAGAGGCATGCGTACGAGCGCACCATGAGAACTATGACGGTGCGGGCTATCCGGACGGCTTGGTCGGTGAGGAAAT
>Ga0209536_100000301_pt1 | contig 77762 bp, 70 predicted proteins | sample DeeMarSeWOR28_12_FD_187461 | JGI IMG/M metagenome (GOLD analysis project Ga0209536, IMG submission 187461) | Marine sediment microbial communities from White Oak River estuary, North Carolina - WOR-2-8_12 (SPAdes) (version 2) | ecosystem: Environmental > Aquatic > Marine > Intertidal zone >...
ACACATGTTCTACTTCCAGGCTCCCTGAAGAGGCGCGACTGATTAGCGACGGACGATCACGCTGATATACGCGGGTTGGTTACCGCATGACTTGGTTTCCTCGCGGAGCTGCCTCTTTCTATGAGCGGGAGTTTTTATTCATCCCATAGCAGGTTATCGAGGGTTCTCCTTTCCGGGGTCACGCCTCTTCACAGAAGCTGGAAGCAGTTCAACTCATGTAACACTCAGCTGCATTTGTTTGTCGATTGCCCACATAAAAGCGCCCAATTCACGGGCGATGGCTGTCACTGCATTTTGTCTGGATTTGCCCCTTGCAATCAGTCGCCGATACCGGGCGCATAAACGTGTTTGCGCTTTCCAGGATATATCGCAAACGCTTTTTGGCAGTCCCTGCTGACGTTTTAGAAGTAAAGTCGATTTTCGTGACGGCAATTTATAGGTCCAGGCAGCTTGCACCAAAACTCGGCGAACATGGCTGTTGCCGGTTTTGGTAATGCGGCCGCGGCGCACGGTCTTCCCGCTGGAGTGCTCTGAGGGGATCAACCCCAGATAGGCCATCAGTTGCTTGGGGTTTGCAAAGCGGTTCATGTCTCCTATCTCAGATACAACCGTAACAGCCACAACAAACGATACACCCCGTAAGGCCTGGTAGGCTTTCACAAACGGTGCCCGGCTCCAGGGTTCAACATGCACCCGGATTTGCTCGGTGATCCGTTTGAGCCTTTCGCTGCATTCATTGGCCGTGTCGATATACTCCTGAAGTGCGAGCTGATCGGCCGGATGCGAGAACTTGACGGTCGCCAGCCAGTTGTAAAAGCCTTTGGTCCAGTGTCTGTTGCCGGGATAGCGATGCCCATGACGCAGTAAAAAGGCCAACAGACGCTGGCGGGCTTTGCGCTCAAAGCGCCGCATGTCGTCTCTGCAGCGCACCAGATCCCGGATGGCTTCATCTTCAGCGCTGGGCACATAGATGCTGGTCAATTCTCCGGCGCGCTGCAGCCTTACCAGGTTGATGGCATCGCGACGATCGGTTTTGATCCGATCCCCACTTCCTTTAGGGATCATCGAAGGGGCCACCACAGCGCAGCTGAAGTTTTTAGAGCGAAGGTGGCGGTAAATCGGGTAGCCACACGGACCGGCTTCGTAGACGAATCGAAGCTCTGTATCTCTGCTGTGCAGCTTCTTGATTAACTTGTCGATCGCATCAAGGCTGCTGTCGATTTTGCCGTATGATCTGACCTTGCCGTTGGCCCGACCGGTGGCCACTGCCACATCGATCGTATTTTTGTGGACATCCAAACCAATGTATAATATTTTCTGTTTCATGGTCTGCCTCCTTGGTTATGGCTCTGAGCCGTGTTGACCCTTTAGGTCGCACAGCTTAACCCACGTCGCAAGGGGCAGACCTCTCACTTTCAAACATTATGTCTATGATTCCGTGCCTATCGGGTCTCCGTTTTTTGGCGATAGCCAAACCCTATCAGCAACATCGATGCAGATTCCGATATCTTTGCCTTTGGCAGGTAAGCCCAATTTCTGCTGAAGTCCTTTTTTACTGGATATCCATAGTGTAGTTGCTTGGTCATGAAAATGCTTCTTTTCCGAATGGTAGGTTTTTGACAAACAGGTGGCTACAACCTATTATCTGCACTGCAACGGCGCTTTTTATTAAATATCGAGATCTTTTAAAGAAAATCAAGAAAAAACCGACGGGTCCAATCAACGTTGGAAACATGCGCTATTGTTCTTTGGGCCGCCTTGGATGGACGACATAGATATCAACGCTGTGTAGAAAGGAGATCTTTTGACATGTCGAGCGCACTTTTTTCACCACTTGAACTTCGTGGTCTTACACTGAACAACCGCATCGCGGTGTCCTCCATGTGTCAGTATGCGGCTGAAAATGGGTCCGCGGTTGATTGGCACTTGATGCACCTTGGCCAGTTTTGCATGGGTGCGGCTGGACTGGTGATGACCGAAGCCACTGCGGTTTCTCCTACAGGCCGCATCACCCACAAGTGTTTAGGGTTATATAGCGATGAGAACGAAGCTGCGCTGAAACGGATAGTCGACTTTTGCCGGCAGTACGGCGTCACCGCTATGGGGATACAACTGGCCCATGCCGGACGCAAGGGGTCTGCGCGGGTACCAGCAAAAGGCGGCCAGGCGTTGTCGGCTGATGAGAATCCCTGGACAACCGTGGCACCCTCGGCGGTTTCTTTCGGGCCGGACTGGCACACCCCTCAAACCTTGACTCTGCAGGGCCTTGCGACGGTTAAAGCGGAGTTTGTTGCCGCTGCTGAACGGGCCGCCCGCATCGGTTTCGATCTGGCCGAGCTGCACTGTGCGCACGGCTATTTGCTGCACCAGTTCCTATCGCCGATCAGCAATCAACGCAGCGACGAGTATGGCGGCAAGCTGGAAAATCGCATGCGCTACCCCCTGGAGGTGTTCGAGGCCGTTCGTGCCGCATGGCCAGCGGAAAAGCCACTGGGGGTAAGAATTTCAGCCACCGACTGGGTTGACGGGGGGTGGAGCGAAGAAGAGTCGGTAATCTTTGCCAGGGCGCTAAAATCCCTGGAGTGTGACTTTATCGATGTCAGCTCGGGGGCACTGGACCCGCGCCAGAAGATACCCCTGGGTCCCGGTTATCAGGTGCCTTTTTCAGCCCGAATCCGCGAACAAGCTCGAATAAAGACCTGGACGGTGGGGATGATCACCAAAGCACGACAGGCTGAAGAAATCATCTCCGGCGGCAAGGCGGACATGGTTGCGCTTGCGCGGGGCATGATGTTCGATCCGCGCTGGGCCTGGCATGCGGCCGAGGAGCTTGGGGTCGACACCGAATATTCGGAAATGTACACACGGTGTAGGCCCGACCAATGGCCCCAGGTATTCCCTTGGCGCGACCGTTAGAGGTGAGTCCCGGTGTCGGCGGCACTTTCACCGATTTTTTTAAGAGCGGCAAGGAACAGATGTCGGATTTGGTAAGCAGATCTACCATGATTTCAACTAACGAAACGGAACAAAGGTAAAAATGCCGTGATGCATGCCTAAATTACTTCAACAAAAGAAACGGCACAGATGTTGAGGCACGTTTAAATAAATAACTAAACGATTATTTTGCCAAGGAAACCGGATCTTCTGAAACTACTGATATCCAGATTCTCTATGCAATTCTAATGTGGTCTCTGCTGGTTACGGTTTTGGCAAGGTGTCTGTCGTTTTCAGTCTTTTTATTTTTGTGCGATATGGCGGTCTATTAAGAGCCTGCCCGACAATGCCATACAAGCCGGGACTCTTTGAGATTATAAAATACTTCTCAATTTAATGGCTAGTACCTGAGTTTGACGTTGAAGCTTTTAGGAGTTAATCAGACATCAAAGAATATGAATCGGATTCGGGAAGGGGCGCAGGTGTTCCATTATCGTCATATACGGCGCCGAAGTGTCCCTTCTTCCAGTCGTCCATTGCCTTTTGAATACGTTCTTTTCTTGAAGAAACAAAGTTCCACCACATGTATCGCTTGCCCAGAGATTTACCGCCGATAAACACAGCTCTGGTGCGTTCCTCGGCATGAATTTGCTGGTTTCCCGCTGTCAGCAGTGCGAGGCGGCGCGGCGCCAGAATCTCATCATCGACTTTAAGCTCCGAATCCACCGCATAGACCGCCAGTTCTTCCACATCTTCCGGAACGGCAGCCGATTGACCGGCGGAGAGGTGATACTCAGCATAGAGTGTCTGGGTAAAAGTCCGTACTGGTGATTTTAGCCCGAATGCCTCTCCTATGAGCAGTCTTATATGGACACCGTTTTGAGTCGTAGCGGGCAAATCTTCGACGGGGTAGTGATGAAAACTGGCGGCGTCTTCCTCATGTTCTTCCGGAAGACCGTGCCAAAGCTGCAACCCATGAACGCTATGACGATATTGGCGCAGTGCATCCGGTCCACGTTCGGAGTGGGCAATGCCCGCGCCGGCAATCATCAAGTTGATTGCCCCGGGTGCTATGCTTTGGACGCTGCCAATACTATCTTTATGAATAATTTCCCCCTCGAAGAGATAGGTCACGGTGGCCAGGTTGATATGCGGGTGGGGAGGAACATCGAGGCCCTGGCCGGCCTCGAAATCATGAGGTCCCATGTGATCGAAAAAAAGCCATGGTCCGACACCATTTAAACCGATTCTCGGGAGGAGGCGGGCAACTGGAAAGCCGTCGAATTGAATCATACGAGGCTCAATGATGTATCGAATTGCTTCTTCCATTATCGTATCTGCCTCTGTCTGTTCCTGCGGTTATATAAAATAGTTAATAGGTGGCAGGAGCCGACCTGTTTTACGCATTAGAGTGGCACATTGCGCTTGAAGTCATGAACCTGCTACTAATGCTTCTTAATATTGCAAATCTATGATGATGTGTCAATTAAGACAGGTTAGCCAAGTCCCGCACACAACCTGCTGTAATTTAAATCTGTAAAACATACAGGATAATATGCAAGGCTAGAATCGTAGAGTGGGAAGCGCATATTGGAGCCGATCGCTTCTGCTAAACAATAATCGTACTTTTCTCCTCGTTCGTGTCTAACAAAAAATTGCCGCGGACGAGTACGGCGCCGCTGAGTTTTGCCATTATAAATAACTGCTGATATGTTTGAAAGTGTCAATTTTTTACTTGAAGTCGAAATTTGATCCAGAAATGGGAAAAATGAGAGGAGAGCCGCACTTCCCCTTAGAAGTGCAGCTCATCTTCTCTGAATTGAAGCCAGCTTCCCCTTAGAAACCAGCTTCAAAAGGAGGAATTGGAACCTCTAAGGGTTACGTTTATTTCTCAAGAATTTGTTTCTACATTGTTGGTAGCTGGTTAGATTTTGGTTATCAGCGGTGAATTTTATAAGGCACTTAAAATAGAGCTTTTTAGCTCGGCTCACCTACTTTTTTGTGATATCCAGACCCTATGTGCAATTCTAATGTAATCTCTGCTGGTTATGGTTTTGGCAAGATACATGCAATTTCTATTAGGACAAATAGTTCCGACCATTGTAATCTGTTACGCACCAGCCCTTTCAAGGAATCAATTCTCGGTTGACCAACCACAAATTTTTTGTGGAATATTGAAAATAGTCCTGAGTTGAAATCAGTGACCCCATAAAGAGCACTATGGGCAATAGTGCTCAGTTTGCGTTGCTCTCCAGTGACCAAGAAAATCAAAAAAAAGTTTGGCCCACCCGTTAAAACCGGTCTAGTCAGGGGGGCAGGCCAAGCCTATCGCAATAAATGACGAAAAATCAGACAGTTCAAGTACTGGCAAATAACCATTGCTTGGGCCTAGCCGGTTTAATATTGATAGACTTAACAAATCACAGCTGAACCTACTCGATAACCCACCCCGACATCTTGAATTTGCCCTCCGGGTTATACTATGCAATTCCAGAACTGAGCGACCAATGTTGATCTAAGCCCTCTCAGACCGCTGAAGATTGACAGATTTGTGAATTAAGATCGACTTTCGGATACAAATGATATTATGGACGGTTGCAAGGTTTGCGTATATTGCAAGTATGCAGAAAGCTAAAGTTGAAATGACATAATCTAAATGTACTTGAATATGCAAGAGATGATGCATATCTGATAATCATGTTGCTCAGCGAGACTGAAAATCTACCCGAAAAAGAAAGGACTGATGATGCAAGTACAAGACTACTGTAAAGCAATGAAGGCAGAAGTTACGGCATGGAAAGAGAAACTCGAGGCGATGAAGAAGGCGGCGGACGGTTTCGGTTCCGAGCAAAAGGAAAAAGTTCTCCCGCTGATCGGACAGCTCGAGCAGGAGGTGGTGACCGCGCAGATGCGGGTGGAACAGCTCGAAAACGAGTGCCCTTCCGACTGGTCGCCAATCAAGAACGAACTCGACGAGCTTTTCGGCACGGTAGGCAGCAAACTCAATCATGCCTTCCAGAACATGTCATCCCGAGAAGCGTTATGGTAAAAGCGAGCAGGGGGGATAGTGCTTCGCTCTCCCCCCGCTGACAGCAGGCTTGGAAAAGAGCCAAGCGACTTTCGATACGCAAGCAGAAGCTCGAAACAGAGTGTACGTCTGATTGGTCGCCGATGAAAAACGAGCTTGTTTTGAAAATCGAGGTCGTGATTACGACAGTTAACTCATACCGCTGCATCAGCAACGCGAGTGATTTGTGCAAAAGTAGATAGAGATCGAAATCCTATTTATCAAATCTACTTCTAATCCGCTCCATTCGTTTTCGGTTTGTGCCAAGGTCGTAAGATCCGATACGGGAAGCGGATCGGATATGAATGATCGTCTCGCCACCTTGCTCATTTAGTAAATAAAACTCCACGTCATCAACAAATCGAAACAAAGCTGACGTGAACTCTGCTCGAATATAATTCTCCTGAGCCGTCATGATCTTCGTTCGCTTTGAGGAATCAAGTATCTGCAAGAGACGGGCTCGCGCCTCCTGTCGTGTTCCTGCGAACCGAAAAGGTTGAATATATTGTTTTTCACCAACTGCTTGGCTGTTCACACAGTTTGGTGTTTTCGGGCACGGCGTCAGTTTGCCATTATTTATCCCCTGATCAGGCATAGTTGAAGCGCACCCAGTTAACAATGGTAAGCTTACCAGAAAAACTAGTATTTGTTTCTCCATTGCTCATTCGTCCCTTGAACATCATATATAAAAATTAAATCACTCGCCGGTAAATATATCGATATGCTACAAATTCAAACACAAAACCCGCGAGCTGTCCCTGTCTGCAGCAGCGATTGGCCAGCGGCTTTTTAAGGGGAGCCATATGAATCTCATATTCAATAATCATCACTCTTTGATAATACGCGACCGCTATGGTTCAGAGGCCGTGGCACATTTAGGCAATGTCGTCTTGTAGCGTCTTGGCCACCCTGTAACCTCCACCTTCGGCTCACCTTGCAGCTGGTATGCCTCCGCGGTGCTGGCCCTTAGCTCGAAACCGCGGTACTCTGCCTTGGCTTCGGGTGATTTCCAAAGGTAGAGACCTGCGTACTCCTAAAACGAAACGTCCTGGGGGCAGTACTTTTGCTGCAATCACTCCAGAGCTTTGAACTCTGGCGCGCGTTCCTCGGCCACCTTGGCAACCTCATCGAGGGACAACGACGTCTTGAATCGAACAAGCAAAACTACTTTCGGATGATACATCTTAAAATACTCCTTCTACAGTTGGTGCTAACGGGTTTGGCATATAACGTTCGAGCTGAGCAGTAAATAAAAGATTTTATTCATCAATTCCCTCCCTCCGGGCGCGTGTTCACATCTGTAAAACGAGCGGAAAACAAAACATTTTGGAAGCGTCCCTATGCGAACGAACAAAAGATAGTGCAACTGAATTGTCCGCGGGAGGTCAGACAGAATTGCGTAGATTGAGCTCAAGATGAGTGATAAACACTTATAGTCGGAATTTAAAAGGTTCGTCAAGCACTGATACCTTGCCAATCACAAAACTACCTGAAGTAAAAAAAAATGTAGAATAGTTTTGGCTATTACAAAATATTCGACTATCTGATAGGGTTGGGATCACAGCAAATAAACAGGTTGGACTGATCTTGTGTTGGGCTGGGAATATCACTGAAAAAGCAATCGATGACAGTCTTGAATTATTTTCAAACTCAAGACCGTCATTTCGTCAGGGGTCTATTCACAGTTTTGGATAAAACCGCGGACATTCCAATTACACGAAATACCGCCAGTTGGTCCGATACTTGTGAAGTTAATAGTAGTCAAGATAGCTACATCACCAAGTGCAGGCGTTCATCGCCGGTTTCTGCCACGGCATGCGATGCGATCCGCAGCTGATGCCGCTTTTAATAGCCTACCAGCAATCGGTGCACACCGTCTCGACGTATTGGTTTTTAGCGTCTGGGTGTCAACTTTAGAAGACGGCCACCGGAACCGTCCTCGAGAACGAACAAAGCCCCTTCGGGTCCTTGTTCGACCTCGCGTATGCGCTCACCCCATTTAAAGCGTTCGTATTCTTCGGCAGTATCTCCCTTTACATCAACACGAATAAGGGCTCTGGATACAAGGCCACCGATAATCGCATCGCCTTTCCAATCGGCAAACATATCACTGTCATAGATAACAAGACCGGACGGTGCAATGGAGGGCACCCAAAACGCCCGCGGGGATTCGAATTCAGGACGGGTGTCATGATCGGGGATCGGCAAACCCGAATAGTGGTCGCCGTTCGATACGATCGGCCACCCATAATTTTTGCCAGCAATGATCAGATTCAACTCATCGCCGTGACGCGGACCCATCTCATGAACCCACAAACGTCCGTCAGCATCAAAATCGATGCCCAGCATATTGCGGTGACCGACGGTCCAAAATTGCTTGGCAATCTCGCCACGATCCTGCCACGGATTGTCATTGGGCACAGTTCCGTCGTCATTTAAGCGCAGCACTTTACCAAGATGGCCGTCAAAATCTTGGGCCGGCATCAGTTTCTGGCGGTCGCCGGAGGTGATGAACATCTTACCGTCAGGGCCGAATGCGATGCGATGGCTGTAATGTCCTTTTCCGAAAACTTTTGGCTCCTGAACCCACAATTTTTCCATTGACGTGAGCTTGAGTGGGCGGTTTTTTGGATCGAACTTTGCGCGGATTACCACCGCACCGATTGTGGCATTATTATCTGCGCGTTCGGCATAAGACGCATAGACCCAGGAATTGCGTTCGAAATCAGGATGCAGCACCACATCGCCCAGACCGCCCTGACCACCATAGGCGACCTTCCACAAGGTCTGAACTTCTGTTTTCGATCCGTCGTTGGTAACATGCCACAGCACCCCCTTCTTCTCGGTTACCAAAAGAGTGCCATCGGGCAGGAAAGTCATAGCCCAGGGCTCATCGAAAGTAGCAATCTGCGCGGCCGAAAGTTCGGTGCCCCTCGTGCCCTGAATTTGAAAGTCTCGGGCTGCAACCGGTGCAGCAATTGTCATTATATTCAACAAGAGGATAATCAAGCGCATAGTTATGAATCCTTTTTCTGTGTTTACCATGTCAAAGACAAAATGTGCCTTCACGACGGTTGAAACCCCTTGGATTCTTTACAAAGAGTTGTTTATCATCGCCGGCAACGCACCCTAACGGCTTTGACGAAAAACGATCGCTGAGCAAACTCGAAGCCGCCTGGCGCTCATCGGCTAAACTTATCAATCGCCTGCCAAGGTTAAGAGGGTAAGGCGCAGAACTCAACGATGGGTGATCGGAACCGTCTAAAGACCAAAGCAAATACCTTGATCAAACTAAGGTTCCGGATAAACGCTGTCAAATCGTCCGCTTTCCCAGCACATAGGCCAACTTATAGCTATTAATTGAAATTGATAGTCCTGGCAGGACACCATGCAACAGCCGAGATTTATCAAAAGATGACACTGAAAAACGCACGCGATTCGCCGGTCGTCTTCACAAAAGGACTATCAGTAGAAAATCGATTATTCATCAAACGATCCTTGCAATGATGTTCCTAATGGCCATGATCCGACCTTGTGAAAAAAGCATCGCAATTGTAAATAGATACAATGTTCTTTTGCATCTCATTTATATTCAATGGGCCCTAAATATCGCCGTTATATATCCCCAACCGATCCGAACCGATAAACACTTGAAGGTATCTGCTGACCCCAACCCTATCAGATTACTGAAAATTTTGTGATATCAATATCTTATCTAAATTAATGAGGTAAAATCTGATAGTTGAGCCCTTGGCAAGTGATCGCAGCTTTTGAGAAGTCCGATTTTCATTTATTGGATAGTATCTCGAGAATGGCTGAGGCACTTATTATCTCCATTTTGGAGTTGATTTTATGGAGGTCAAGAAGTAAGAAATAATGCACGAAAAGTGTAGGCTTTTCATCCGACAGTGGATTATAAGTTTTGATTTGTGAATTAAAACAAACAAGCCCTGAAAGGAGGACGTTATGACCGGAAAACCAATTTCTGTTAAATTCCAACTTAAAAAAGGATCTGAAGAAGCATTTTTTGCAGAACAAGATCAACGTAAACTTCGGGAGCTCAGGGAAAAGGCAAAAGAAGAAGCGACCAAAAAATATACCGAAGAACATAAGTATCACTGTTTTCGGTGTGGTACCCATAGCTTAGCTGAAATCGACGAGGGGAAAGTCAAAATTGACATATGTGTAAATGAAAACTGCGGTGCGATTCATTTGGATCCGGGAGAGCTAAAAGAAATAATCAAAGATCAACGTGCTCTTTCGGCAGCAAAAAATGCTTTTTTATCTGTATTTAAGAAATGATAAATTGTTAAAGAGTTGTGATCTTCCGCGTATACAGCATTCACCGGGAACCTGTTGTTACTGCTATGATAACAACCCTATCAGGTTGCTGAAAATTTTGTGATATACGAAGCCTATCTGCATATTCTATTTAATTTCTGATAGTTTTGCCTTTGGCAAGCAGGTACAAGTTCCAAAGCTCCGGTTATCGTGTAATATACTTTGTACTTATCTAAACCCTTGCGATTAGACAGTTAGTGATATGCTATCATAACTTCGGCGCTATTTGAGCCTACCACAATATATGGGGGATTAGGGGATTAAACATTCGGTTTGCATATTATCAAGGTAACGCAACATTTGACAGAATTGATTTCAATTGGATATTCTAGCATCATTTACAAATAAACGAAGAACGGAATGTTGGTAATACCATAAACATATAGGAGAGGTTAAATTTGACCTGGTTACTAGCGCAAGGTGTCTCGCAGCGGGTATTACCGATGGGCTGCGCGCCGGCCGAGTCAGCGCGAGCTTGATAATCAGAAGCTCGATGATGAGATTCGCCGGATTTACGATGGCAGTAAGGGGCGCTACGGCAGCCCCAAGATCACCCGGGAGCTGGGATCCATAGGCCGGTGGGTGGGTAAAAATCGTGTGGCCCGCAGGGTGCGCAAGATGAGGCTTCGCTCCAAGATCCGCCGCAAATACCGGGTGACCACCGACAGCAAGCATAATTTGCCGGTGGCACTCAATCTGCTGGAGCGCAACTTTACGGCCCCGGCTTCGGACAGGGTGTGGGTGTCGGATATCTCTTATCTGTCCACCCGGGCGGGCTGGTTGTATCTGGCGGTGATCATCGATCTGTACTCTCGTATGGTGGTCGGCTGGGCGCTGAGCAGCTCGCTGAGCCATGAGATGGTGGTTGCTGCCCTGAAGCGCGCCATTCGTAAACGCCGGCCGGCCAATGGGCTGATCTTTCATTCCGACCGCGGGGTGCACTACGCCTGCGGGGATTTTCGCAATGAACTTGCACAACATGGCTTTATCCAGAGCATGTCCCGCAAAGGGGACTGCTGGGACAATGCCGTCGCTGAATCGTTTTTTGGCATCATAAAGACCGAGTTGGTCTCCCATGAAAAATATCGGGGCCATCAGGATGCTCTACATTCGATCTTTGAGTATATCGAAGTCTTTTATAATCGGGAGAGAAGGCATTCATCGCTGGAGTATCTCTCCCCGGCTGAATATGAAAAAGAAAAAGTGAAACTTTGCGCTTGACCGTGTCTACTTTTTCGGGGAAAAGCCACCTTGTACTATTCAATATGAAAACTCTTGAGAAATTTATTGCATATCTTTAAAATGACAAAAATTTAGATCTTGTCAATTAAAGCATAGAACTTTAAGAGTTGTTGTTATATTTATCAGGCTCTTTGAGGAATTCAACGCCGATGAGGCAACCCGGCCTACCAAACCGGTGGTGCTTTACAATGATAGCAGGACTAAGGAATTCCGACATTGAAAACACCACCCCACCATCGCAATATCACGGTTAAAAGATTATTCTTTGATGCTTATCAGTTTGTTCGTGCCCAATCATTTATTTCTAAACGTTTCAGCAGACAGTTTCTGCCAAGCCGCGAATATGTCGAAATCGACATAACCTACAAGTGCAACTTGAAATGCATTAACTGCAATCGTTCGTGCTCTCAGGCCCCGAGTAACTTAGAAATACCTGTTGCAGATGTAGAGGCCTTTATAAATCAGAGCATAAAAAATAAACTCGCATGGAAACGTATTCGAATTCTGGGGGGCGAGCCAACCCTCCACAGTTGCATTTTTGACATCATCAACTTATTGATAGATTATCAAAGGGATGTTAATCCTTCTGTAAGGCTGGTGCTGGGCACCAATTTCTATGGAAATCAAGTTCATCGGGTGCTGGAGAAACTGCCCGACACAATTATTATTAAAAGCACGCTGAAGTTTTCCCGCGTGAATCTTTTTAAACCGTTTAATGTGGCACCTATTGATACGAAGTTTAACCGTTTTTCAGACTACACCTGCGGTTGTCGCATTATTGAAGAGTGCGGTTTAGGATTAACACCCTCGGGCTATTACATGTGTGCCGTTGCCGGTGGTATTGATAGGATCTATCGTTACAATCTGGGAAGAAAAAAGGTGCCGCATGAATCTGATTCTTTTTCAGACCAGATGTCTGCCTTTTGCAGATTATGCGGTCATTTTGGCTTCCAGTGGCCTACACGAAGGTCCAAACAATCTAAAACGTGGCGTATAGCCTACGGGCGTTTTAATAGGAAAGAAATAGAAACCGGCTAATCGCATTTTGCAACCATTCAAATTGGTTATCTTCTAAACTTCGTATCCCTTCCACTTTTATGACACATCTTAAAATACTACATGTTATCGGACAAAGACCGGAGATGACCGGAAGTGGAATTTATTTTGAGGCGATTATCAGAGAATCTCAAAAACATGGTTTTTTGAACTTTTGGGTTGCGGGTGTGCCTGCTGGCCAGAGTCATAGCTCCAGGGAAATGGCTCAAGCCAAAGGCTCTTTTGTTTTTTTTGAAACGGAGTCGCTCGATTTCCCTGTTACCGGCATGTCGGATGTTATGCCATATAAAAGCTCCCTTTTCAAAGAACTAAAAGGCAAGCGTCTGACTTCTTATAAATCGGTATTCACACAGGTGATTCAAACCGCTGAAAAACAATTTGCTCCGGATATCATACACACAAATCACCTTTTTTTACTTTCGGCATTAGTAAGAAAATTATTTCCAAACTTGCCCGTTGTGGCAACTTGCCATGGCACAGATATGAGACAATACAATAACTGCCCTCATTTAAGGCGCTTTGTAAAACTTTATTGCCGGGGCTTGGACAAGGTCATTGCTCTGACAAACGATCAGAAAACGGAGATTAACCGTCTATATGGAATCCCGTCCAATAAAATTGTTGTTATTGGCGGCGGGTATGATGAAACCATTTTTACCCGCGTTCCAAAATCCGCAGCCGGAACCGTTCATATCCTCTATGCTGGGAAGTTCAACAGGAGCAAGGGCCTTCCCTGGCTGCTGAGATCGCTTGCGAAAATAAAGAATCATGACTGGCACCTCCATATGGCTGGGAGTGGCGGTGGACCAGAATTTAGAAATTGCATTGACCTCGCAGACAAATTGGGGCGCAAGGTTACCAACCATGGTTATGTGACCCACCACAGGTTATCGGAGCTAATGAAAATGGCGCATATCCAGGTACTTCCTTCATTTTTTGAAGGTCTCCCCCTCGTGCTATTTGAGGGTCTGGCATCCGGATGCCGAATTATCACCACCAATTTGTCCGGTTTCAAAGAGATCTTCGGAAAAACAAAGAGCGACACAATCAATCTGATCCAATTGCCGCCCCTCGAAACCATTGACCGGCCCTATCGAAAAGATAATGCCAAACTAGAAACGGTGCTATGTAAACGCATCCTTGCCATGATAGCTGCCGTAAAAAAATCTCCGGAGTTTGATGATCCTCAGGCCGTAAAAATTTCATCTGATTATACTTGGCCACGTGTTTTTGAACGCACATTATCCGTCTACATTGATGCTCTTAAACAGCAAGCTCGATCCGACTTGCCCTCTTGAAAAGAGGGTTCCTGTAAACATCATATTGGGTATGTTTATTCTTCTAGCAGTGGTGTTGATGAAATACTAGTACTTATAGTAGTACAAGCGAAGGACAATATTAATGTTTAATTATCCATATCTTGTTGAGTTGCTGTCACCGAAAAGATCAAAGGATGGTCAAATTAAAGCCCCCCTCGATAGATTTGCCGAGCGCTACCGAAGGATAATTGATGCGGGGTGCGGTGTATCCGTACCCGATAACCCCATGGGACAGCCAAGACTAAGTGCACTGGAGATTTTTGATCTTAGAGACCTGTCAATTGATTCCGAGAAGGTCGTGATTAGTTTGAATACTTTCCATACCAGAAGTGAGCTTGACAGGTTGTTGCAAAGAGCTGCTAAAGCTAACTTGAAATACATTCTTGTTGTCAGGGGAGACGGTGGGCCTCTGTTGCCCCGGCTCGACTCCAAAAGCATCGGTAGTAATAAAAGCGTGGCCACCTCCATTGATTTGATCCGACACATTAACACGGAATATTCCGATCAATTCATAACCGGCGCCGCTTTCAATCCTTATAATCCAATGCCTTTCGAGTTAAATCGAATGGAGCAGAAGGTTGATGCTGGGGCAAAGTTTGCGGTTACACAACCAATAATAGGACGAGACGAAAGCGTTGAAATGCTTAACAGGTTCAATATTGCTGTCGTTGTAGAAGCCTGGATGTCCAACAATATTGACCTACTTTACAAAAGTGTTGGAAAAGAGAAAGATGAAAAGGCCGAAAACTATGATCCTAATGAAAACTTAAAAGCACTTCACAAATTTTATCCGCAATGCAGTGTCTATCTGTCGATGCTCAGTTTCAAGCAGAATTGGAAAGAAATATTACCGAGGCTTTCAATATAGAATCAATTGTTTCATTTTGTTGCGTGGGGAAATCCAGCTTTGATCCCGTACTCTTAAATTGCATAATGCAATATGAAAAATAGTTTAATGTTATGTTTCGGCTTATGCAAAAATTTTAAAATCTTCCAAACAAAAAAGGCCAACTACCAGATATTGTAGCCGGCCTTTTTTAATATTTCTTAAGATACGATCAATCTGTCTTAACAAACATATCGCTCTCAATAATTCAGATACAGTAAACATAGCGCAAACTCAGGCAGATTTTCGCCTTCTGCGATCTATCAACACATTTCAAAACCATTGAAGATTGGCGATATTTGCAGGAAACTCCAATCATTGACTCATCACACAGATTCAATATATTCTAAATAAATCTGCAACTATTAATATTGAGCCCAACCACAACATGTGGAATCCACCATAGTTTATGAAATTGAGCAATATCTATGAAAAATGTGTCAATGCAGATAGAAAAATTAGGTTTTAATAAGTGGTTTCTTGATAGAATTGATCCTACAAAATTAATAGACCACCAAATTGCACGTGTTATTACAGTCCATAGGGATAGTTATACAATTAACAACGGCAGGGGAGAAGCATCAGCCGAAGTAACTGGTAAGCTTATATTCAGTGCTGGTTCTCCAATAGATTACCCGGCCACTGGAGATTGGGTGCTTGCCCAGTATTTTGATAATGATTCCTTTGCCATTATTAATGAGATTGTTCCAAGAAAATCCATATTAAAGCGGAAAACTTCCGGTAAGAGGATCGAGTTTCAATTAATTGGCACTAATATCGACACCGGTTTAATCGTTCAATCACTTGACAACAATTATAATCTCAGACGATTAGAACGCTATTTGGTCATGGTAAACGAGGGTGATATTCAGCCTGTTTTATTATTGAGTAAAAGTGATTTGCTGCCTGTTAATGAGATAGATAAAAAGATTAAAGAAATTCGAACCCTAATGCCTGGCATCCGAGTAGTGCCTTTTAGCAATAAAGATCACACGAGTCTAAAACTTGTTAAAGAATTATTGGTTCCTTGGAACACGTATTGTTTGCTTGGATCGTCGGGGGTTGGTAAAACTACCTTAATAAATAACCTTCAGGACGAAGTGCGACTTAAAACCAGTAGCGTCAGAGAAAAAGACGGAAAAGGAAAACATATAACGACCAGCCGTCAATTGATAAAGTTAAAAAACGGGGCAATGATTATAGATACGCCAGGTATGCGAGAACTCGGAAATTTTGCGGTTGATAACGGTATTCATAGTACATTCGATGAAATAGCAGAGTTATCGAATCAATGCCGCTATAATGATTGTTCCCATATACAAGAGCAAGGCTGTGCAATATTGGCTGCTTTGCAAGACGGAATCATTTCACAGGACCGTTATCAAAATTTCGTAAAATTACATAAAGAATCCGCTTTTTACGAAATGTCATATTTAGAGAAAAAACGAAAAGATAAAAAGTTCGGAATATTTGTTAAATCTGTAATGAAGCATAAAAAATACAGAAGGTAGAATCCAGCAACAACGAGTTTTGCTCTTTTATGGGTTGCTGCAGGATATATTGATTTTTAGAGCTTATTGGAAGGAGTGATATCTCCAACAAGGAACAAATACGAGGCAAGTTGCCCTTGCTGCTATGATCCCACTGCTATCAAGTTTCGGCATTTTTTGAGATTACCGACTCATATCAAAAAAGTCTATGTGAATTCTGATAGTTTTGGCCTCTGCAGGTTAACACTATCTCACTTTTGTGCCTGACCCTTTACAAAAGTCATTGACAGTCCATCGAGTTGGGATCTCTACAATGTCACAATGCGGCATTAGTCTTCCTACAACTTTAGCGAAGCCACCTATTCACTGAGAGGAGAACCGATATGGCAACAATATTATTTGTACGAATCAAATCCGATCTCGACCCTAAGGAGTTAGAACGGCGATTGATTGAACGTCGACCGCGTTTTCATGAGGTACCGGGGTTGGTGCAAAAATTCTACGGAAGAGACGGATCGACCGGCGCTGTGTGCGGCATATATTTCTTTGAGGATCAAAATGCGCTTTCTAATTTCCGCGAAACTGAGTTGGCAAAAACAATTCCGAGTGCTTACGAGGCAAAAGAAATTCGACGGGAAGTCTACGAGGTGCTCTATCCCTTATATCCTGATCGCGGACCGATTACAGTGTAGCTGGTTGGTCTTATTTGCATCGCACAACATGCGTACATAGCAGACTTGGCTAACGCCAGGCAGCTGAGGCGGACCGTCGCAGGCAGCTGCTATATATCTGTGATTGGAAAGTCAAATCAAATTTCGCACACACATGCTCTATCGCCAATGCGATTTCTCTGAGATAAAACGAACCAGACCCAGGGGGGGCAGCTTACATCAGGCGGCCGGCCAGAATGAAGTATAGGCCCCCTGCAATCAACAGCACGCCGCAGGGCAGTCGCAGATGGCGATATACGGCGCTGAGCGTTGTGTCGAAGTATTCATTGGAGAGCAGCAGGCACAGGTGCAGCGGAGAAAGCAGCACGCCGACAAACCCTCCGACCATCGCCAGCATCAGGTAGACCAGCATCAACTGCTGCTGCCCCAACGTATGAACAAGTGATATCAATACGGGAAACGTCGTGCCGACGAAGGCGATGGTGATACCTGCAATGGCGCCGACCACCAGCGGCAGTACGACGGTGATGGCCACAAGCGGGATTCGCCACTGCACCAGCTCCCTGCTCAAGGTCTCGATGGCCCGGCTGTCCTCCAGAATTCCCTTGAAAATCAGAATTCCCGCCACCATGTAAAACATGTCGAAGAGCTGCGGGTTGAAAAGGATCCTGCGCATCTGCTCGACGCTGAGGCGGTTGCCGCGCCAGACCATCGCGATGGCGAGCACCAGGGCGACGATCAGCCCGAGTTCTTTTGCCACAGGTGCCCAACCGGAGGGCAGCTGGTGAGAAAACAGCACTCCCAGTCCGAGCCCGAGCCCGATGGCCAGCAGTATCGGTATCAGTTCGCGGAAGAAAACCGCCGCTTGACCGGGGCGGGGCTGCTCCTGCGCCTGCCAGTGAGCGTTTTCGCGGAGTAGCTTTCGCAGCGGCCAGTAGCCTGCCGCCAGGGCGACAGCGGTCAGGGGTAGAAGAAACACGACATACTGCCACAGGTTCAAGCCGGCGATGGTGGTGGCCAGCAGGACCCCCGGGTAAAGAGGCCACCAGTACTCCCAGATGTGCCGGAACCAGTAATTGACGTAGCTCAGCCGGGCGGCGCCCAACCGGTAGCGCTGTCCGAGGTTTTTCACCATCGGTGCCGAAAATATGGCACCGCCCGGCATGGGCAGCAATCCGATCAGGGCCGGGAACACCACGATGTTCAACCCGGGGTGGGCGACCAACCCGCGGAAGCTGTCCAGCAGGCGCTGCATTTGACCGCCCGCCTCCATACTGTGGCTGAAGACCAGGATCAGCATCACCACCAGAGACAGGGTGATGGTTTTGGGGGCCATCAACGCAAGAAACGCCGAGCGGATAATGTCGGTAAACGTGCATCCGAAGAGCAGGCCCAGCAGGATCGATCCCATCAGCAGCGCGTTTCCGAGAGACGAGCGTACCCGGATCGCCACCAAAAACAGCAGGAACACGACGAGAATGCGAATAACGGCCGGAATTTGATCGATGACAGTCAATCAATCCTCCACATAATAGCCGTACTCAACGGCGTTTACGTTGTTGCGTTTTTCCCAGGCCAGCGTCGAGTTCGGTGTCGGGCCGTAGTCGTGGCCGGGCCACACGACGGTGTCGTCGGGCAGTCGCATCAACCGGCGTATCGAAGCGCCCAGGGTAGGGCGGTGGCCGCCGGGCAAATCGGTGCGGCCGCTGTCACCGACGAAAAGGGTGTCGCCGGTAAACAGCTGGCCTTCGGCATACAGGCAAAGCCCTCCGGGGGTGTGCCCGGGGGTTACCAGAACCTGAAAGGGAATCCGGCCGACCCGAAGACTGTCATCGTGCTCGATGCGGATGTCGGCCGGCGGCGACAAGGCGTTGCTGCCGCCCGTGCCTAAAAGTTCCGGGTGTTTCCCCTGCAAGATGTCATCTTCGGCGGCATGCAGGACCAGGGCGGCACCGGTGGCCTGCTTCAGTGCGGCGTTGCCTGAAACGTGGTCCCAGTGGTGGTGGGTGTTGAAGATGGTCCGCACGGTAAGGTTTTCCTGTCCGGCTACCTGGAGTATCTGATCAACGCCGTCACCCGGGTCGATGACCAGGGCCTCGCGGGTTTCCTCGCAGCCGACGATGTAGCAAAAGTTGTCCATCATTCCCACAGAGAGCTGGTGTATGATCATTGGTTTTCCTCCGGTTGCAGTTTGCGTCGGGAATCGATTTGCATGACAGCGGACTTGAAATCCGCGGCCATCTTCATTACATTCTGTGTCGCTCACCTATTGCTTTTCGAGGAGTTCGTCAATGAAGAAATATTTCCGTCATTTGTCAATGGCTGTTTCAGCAGCGCGCTTTTTGAGAATCGGAGCACTTCTGGTTGTCATCGGTGCCTTTGTCATTCCGGCAGCGACTGCGGCCGACGCCCGCAGCAACGACATTCGGGACTCGATGGTCAAGATCTATTCGGTGCAGATCGAACCGTATTATTACGATCCGTGGAGCATGAATCGACCGACTTTTTCCAGCGGCTCCGGCTGCGTGATTGAAGGCCGCCGGATTTTGACCAATGCGCATATCGTCAGCGATCAAAGTTTTCTCCAGGTGCGCCGTCACGGTGACCCGACCAAATATACCGCCAAAGTGATGGCCGTTTCGCATGCGGCCGATCTGGCCTTGATCACCGTCGAAGACACGACTTTTTTCGATGACATCAAGCCGCTGCCACTCGGAGATTTGCCCGAAGTACAGCAGGGGGTGACCGTTTACGGCTTTCCCCAGGGCGGCGACACGCTTAGTATCACCAAGGGAGTGATCTCACGGATCGAACACGATGCCTATGCCCACAGTTCCATCGAACTGCTTGCCGTGCAAATCGATGCCGCCATCAATTCCGGAAACAGCGGCGGACCGGTGGTGATCGACAACCGGGTCAGCGGAGTGGTTATGCAGTACCTCGAGGACTCGGAGAACATCGGCTACATGGTGCCGACACCGGTGATCAAACACTTTCTGGCCGATCTGGCCGATGGACGCTACGATGGAATTCCGGAAGACGGCATCGTGATCCAGTCGATGGAAAACGAGAGCCTGAAAAAGATGTATGCGATGCAGCGGCGGCAGACAGGCGTGCTGGTGCTCAACGTGTTGCCCGGTGCTCCGGCAGAAGGCATCGTAAAATCCGGCGATGTCATCGTGTCGATCGACGGGCAGGCGGTGGCCGATGACGGTACCATCGAATTTCGTCCCCGCGAGCGCACCAGTTCGGCGTACCTGGTTCAACTGCACCAGATCGGTGAAAGCCTGGAACTGGAGGTGCTGCGCCGGGGCCGGAAGAAAAAACTGACCGTACCGTTAAACCGTGCGGTGGGAAGTCTGGATCTGGTGGCACGGGAGCGCTATGATGTCCGGCCTGCGTACTTCATATACGGCGGCCTGATATTTGTGCCGTTGACCCAAAATTACCTGATGTCCTGGGGGGAAGACTGGTACAACACCGCCCCCAAGAACCTGGTTGCTCTGTACCAGTTCGCCCAGGCGGCCATGGAGGGGGAAGAAGCCGTCATCCTGTCCAAGGTGCTGCCGGCAGAAGTCAACAGCGGCTATCACGAATATCGTGACCTGCGGATCGTTTCCGTGAACGGGCGGCAGATACGCAATCTGCAACAGTTGATCCGGCTCGTGGAACAACCGCCCAGCAAGCCGAACATCGAATTTCAAAGCGACCTGGGGCTAAAGATCGTGCTGGATCGCGAACGGGTGGGATCCGAACAGGCGGAAATTCTCCAGACTTACAGTGTGCCCGCAGATCGATCGGAGAGTCTTCGGCAAACCGCGACCGGGCCCCAACCCTTGACGGTCGGCAAAGAATGATCCCCTATCTTTGCAGGCAATGCGGATCGGTTGTCGGCCGGCTGAATCCGCACCTCAGCCGCGCAGCTGGGAGCGAATGTGGCGGACCCGGTGGACGGCGGTGTGCCCGGTGAGCAGCAGATAGACCAGCAGCCCGCTCCACAAAATGACCGCGCGCTGGGAGGGCACAACGCACAGCACAAGTGCCCAGAATAGCAGGTACACGGTCCGCCATCCGCGTTCCATGACACCCACCTTGCAGCTGGCCCCCAGGGCTTCGGCGCGGGCCTTTACATAGCTGATCATCAATGTGATCAGCAGCGCTGCGAAAACCAGTGCCGTGGCCAGCCAAAGGTGCCCTTCCTGCCGAAACAGGATCCAGAAGCCAACCAGGTAGAAAAAATCGGAGATTCGATCCAGGCTCGAATCGAGAAACGCGCCTTCCGGCGAGCTGCGGCCTCTTTTTTTGGCCATCACACCATCGAGGGAGTCGGCCACACCGGACAGGCCCATCAGCACGAAGCCGGCCACCGGATGGAGATAAAAACCGGGAGGCACCAGAGCTGCAAGACCAACACCGGCGCTCGTGAGGTGATTGGGATCTAGATTCCAGCGGTCCAACAGCGGCACCAGCCAGTTTTCAAGCAGCCGGTAGTAGCCATTGCCTATGGCACTCTTTCGCAGATCCATTGATTCCAGAGCGGTCATGCCCGGCGGGTTCGAAGTCCGGCCGGCGTTTTCATCAGTCAGTTGCGCGTTATCATAGAGCGTTTGCGGTATGCCGTTAATTCGACTTCTTTACGGACGGGCCCGTGTCGACTCGATTGGCGATGAAATCTTCAGTCATTTGATATGCCTCGTCGTCGGTGAACTGCCGCAGCGGATGCTTGCAGAAATAGGCGGACGGGCCGATCAGCACGCCCCCTTGCCCACGGTCGGCGGCAAGCTTGGCGCAGCGGATGGCGTCGATGGCAACACCGGCCGAGTTCGGAGAATCTTCCACAGACAGCCGCAGTTCCAGATCCATCGGGACGTCACCGAATAGCCGGCCTTCCATGCGAATGAAGCAGACCTTGTTGTCTTTCTGCCAGGAGACGTAATCACTGGGCCCGATGTGGATGTTTTCACTGTCCAGCCGTTTGGCCGCAACCGACTGCACGGCCTCGGTTTTCGATGTTTTCTTCGAGGCCAGGCGTTGCCGGTTGAGCATATTGAGAAAGTCGGTGTTGCCGCCGGTGTTGAGCTGATAGGTGCGCTCGAGCTTCACGCCGCGCTTGCGAAACAGATCGGTCAACACCCGGTGGGTGATCGTGGCCCCCAGCTGCGACTTGATGTCGTCTCCAATGAGAGGTATGCCGCGTTTTTCGTAGCGCCCGGCCCACTGCGGATCGCTGGCAATGAAGCTCGGCACGCAATTGACAAACGCCGTACCGGCGTCCAGCGCACAACCGGCGTAGAAACGGGTGGCTTCCTCCGAGCCCACCGGCATGTAGTTTACCAGGATCTCGGTTCCGGATTCTTTCAGCGTGTCGACCACCTGCTGCCGGCCGAGTTGCGGAAAATCCGCCGGTACGAACGTGTATCGGTCTTCGTAATCCCGCATGTGATCCGCGATGCCGTCCAGAATTCGACCCATTTGAACGCTCACGCCGCAAAGCGGCACGTCCGGGCTCAACCGCCGGGTGCAGTTCGGTTCTGCGAATACGGCTTCGCTCAAGTCTTTTCCCACCTTGCGCCTGTCGATGTCGAAGGCGGCCACGACCTCTATGTCACCGGGCGCAAAGCCTCCGAGATCCCAGTGCATCAAACCGATAGCGTCTTGCTGGCTCTTTTGCCGATAATAGTGAATCCCCTGCACAAGCGAACTGGCGCAGTTTCCCACACCGGCGATGGCGATCCGTATAGCAGGCATCGGACTCACGGCCTCCTGGTGAAGGTATGGCTTCCGCTTAACCTGTTTTTATTTCGCGATGAAGATCGGCTGCAATCGCTTTTTTTGTTTTCTGGAAAACGATATCCTAGCCGTCGACAGCGTTTGTCGCCAAGCGATTGATGCATCCATATGTGAACCGGGCAGAGCTTCGCAGCCAACTCCGGCCGGCCGGTGTTTACCTGTCAGCCGGAGGTGGGAAATTTTGCAGGATTGCCGCAACCGCTTCAGCAATCAAGGCGTCCTTTTGTTCGGGTGCCAAACCCGGATTGACCCGCACCCGCGTCTGTCCCCACCAGAGGACCTGTCTGGAATCGGGGTTGAGAAAGAACAGCTGTGGTTGGGCTTCCACGTAGATACCATAGCTTTGCGGCCCGCCGGTGGTGTCCATCTTTTTTAACGATCCAATCCGTGTTTCAATCAGAAAGTCCGGCTGTTGGGATGTTTCGATCAGACCCTGCGTCTTCAGATGGCTGTCGACCGCGGCTTTGAACCGCTTGGCGTTCAAAGTGTCGATCTTGGCGGTGACCGGCAGCGGCAGCCAGTCATAGCGATTCAGATTCGTCAGGTCGGCTTCGATGTCAAAATCGAAATTGGTTTCATAGACCAGCGCCCTGTTTTGCGTGCAGTGGTAAAAGAGGCCGGCCACCAGGCCGAGGATCAACAACAGTCGGAACGATTTCATGTTTCACCCTCCTTGAGGCGTCGGTGGATGGACTCCACCGGAAGGTGGAGCGGTACGCGCGTTTGCCGGTTGGTTTACGCTGCGTGAATCTTATGGCAGTCGGGCTTTATGTGAAAGACAGTCCCCGCGGACTCCTGAAACGGTTGAATCCACAGTGTACTGGCAAGGGCAGTATGAACGCAGATTTGGTGGAATGTCAACTCCGGTTTTTCACCGGTGGTGGTTTTCTGCCCAGCGGTCGCAATCCGGTCTCTTCGTACTGCCGCAGCAGGATGCGATGATACGTGCGGATCCGATCCACGTACTGGACCGGCTCGGCTCCTCTCGCATAGCCGTGGGGCAACTTGCGGTAGAACTTTTTCAATCGAAGCAGCGGCAGGACCGCGCGGACATCCGACCAGGCGTCCGTGTTTTTTCCAAGTCGACGCGCCAGGGTCCTGGCATCCTGCAGATGCCCCCAGCCCACGTTGTATGCCGCCAGGGCCATGAAGGTCCGATCCGGTTCGGGGACCTCGGAGCCGATTCGCCGGTGCAGGTCATTGAGATAGCGTGTGCCGCCGATAATCGACTGCTCGGGATCGAGCCGGTTGCTCACCCCCATTTCTTTTGCCGTTTGGCGGGTAAGCATCATAAGGCCTCTAACCCCCGTGAAACTGCGGGCCCTCGGATTCCAGTGGGATTCCTGATAGGCCAGGGCGGCCAGGAGCTTCCAGTCCATCCCGATATCGCCGGCCGATGTCTCGAAGAACAACTGGTAGCGGGGCAGGCGTGTTTTCATCCGTTCCTGAAAAGTGGTGATGTCGATGTAGTTAAAATCGTCGAGATGACCGTAATAGTGCTGTTGGAGGCGTTCGAGCAGCGTTGCGGTGGCGGGGTCTGCAAACCACCGGTCGACGGCCGTCCGCAGCTGCGTGTTGCGGGGATGAAGCACCCAGGCCAGAGACTGGCCTTCGGCAATGGCGAACAGGACGTCCAGCTCCGGGTAAAATCGTCGATTGAGGGCCATGATGTTCGAGTCGGCAATCGTCAGCGGTATGGCGCCGGTTTCGACCATCTCCAGCAGTTCTTCGGATTCGTAATCGGAGAGGGCCATCCAGGTCAAATCCGGGTGATGTTTTTTCAGCTCGTTGAGCAGCTTTTCGTGGAAGGCGCCGGCCATGATCCATACCGGTTGACCGGCAAGGGCCGCGATCGAATCGGGTCGTGGACCGCCGCGACGCCCCACCATAAGCTGCGCGATTTGGCCGTACACCGGACCGTAGCCCAGATAGCGGCGCAGATCCTCCTTTACAAGGAAATTGGCGGCGATCAGGTCGGCATCGCCGCGCAACAGTTCGGCGACCATGTCCGGCTCGCTGTCGATGATGACCAGATCCAGCGCCAATCCCAGGTGATCGGCAAAGGCTTTCACCAGGTCGTATTCGAAACCTTCCGGCCGGTGAGGACCTTCGTAGTAGCAGGTGCCGCTGTTGCGTGTGATCACCCGCAGGGAGCCCCGGGCCTGGATCGCTTCGAGGTCGTCGCGAAACAGTTTCTGCTCGCAACCGAGCGAAACCGTCGCGACGAGAGTCACAGCAAGCAGGCTAACGCGGCTATACCGGCACAAGCGCCGGACAAGCGATCCGATGGGCGCGCGGTTGTAGCGGTTGTAATGGATAGGTTCCGATTTCATGCAAGGCTAATTTTACCGGCAAATCGTTCTGTGATCAAGTCAAGGGGGGAAAAACGGGGCCGCCGGCAGGAAATGCGACTGGAAGAAAAGGCGGTGAAGGGCCGGGGGAGATTTGACGATTACGCTTCCCTGATTACCAGGGCGCCGACCGGACAGATCTCCACACAGGCCCGGCAGCTGTCGCAGGCGACCGTGTCGCTGTCGAACCTGCCGAAAGATCGAATCACGGTATGAAAACCCCGGCCGGCAAAGGTGAGGGCCGTCCGGTTGTCGTGGTTGCGGCAGACCCGTATGCATTTGCCGCACAGGACACAGCGGTTCGGATAGTGGTCCAGGTACGGGTGGCTGCCGTCAACATCGGGCTCCTTCAGCCGGCGCTGCAAACGTCCTGGCTTCAACCCCACTTCCAGAAACCGGGCAATGTTCTGCAGCACGCACTGCCGGTTGGCCGGACATTTTTTGCACTCCACGCGGTGGACAGAAAGCAGCAGCTGCAATGCACTTCTCTGCAGGTGCCGCACGGCCGGGGTGTCGGTTTTCACCGCTATCGGATGGTCGATGGTCACGGTGCAGGCGGTCACCGGCCAGCTGTGGCCCTCGATTTCCACCCAACACAGCCGGCACGAGGCCGGGGACCGGTCGCTTTCTTCCATAAAACATATGTGGGGAATATATATCCCGCTGTCCAGGCAGGCTTTGAGCAGCGATGTCCCCCCAGCCACCTGAATCTGACGGTCGTCGATGGTAAGCGATATCATCATATGCTTCAATTCTGCTTGCGCGGTTCTGCCGGGCGTTCGACCAGCGGGGCCAGGCCGGGTGGCGAGACCTTTTCCACCGCGTCGTATTCAGGCGGACAGACGACCCTGCATTCCCCGCACTTGACGCATTTTTCCTGGTCGATGCCCTTTTTGCGGTTGCTGGTGGTAAATATGGCTTCCACCGGACAGACGCCCACGCAGGCTTCGCATCCGACGGCACATTTTGCCAGGTCGATGTAGTAGGTCATCAGGGCCCGACAGGTGAGACCGGGACAGCGCTTTTCCTGGGCGTGGGCCCGGTAGTCCTCGGCAAAATATCGCAGTGATGTCAATACCGGGTTCGGTGCTGTTTTACCCAGCCCGCACAGCGATCCCGCCTTGATGTCCTCACTGAGCCCCTGCAGAAGGTCCAGGTCCTCCATGCTGCCATCGCCGGTGGTCAAACGACCCAGAATTTCCAGCAGGTGGTGGGTACCGATCCGGCAGAAGGTGCATTTCCCGCAAGACTCTTTTTGGGTAAACTCGAGGAAATAGCGCGATACGTCCACCAGGCAGTTTTCCTCGTCCATGATCACCAGACCACCGGAGCCCATCATCGCACCGGCCTTTGTAAGAGAATCGAAGTCGATGGGCGTATCGAGAAATGCTTCGGAAAGACATCCGCCGGAAGGCCCGCCGATCTGAACAGCCTTGAAGGCTTTTTTTCCGGGGATGCCGCCGCAGACATCAAAGATCAGGCTGCGCAGCGTAGTTCCCATGGGGATTTCCACCAGACCGGGATGGGTGACGTTACCAACCACCGAAAAAACAGCCGTACCCGGACTGTTTTGCGTGCCGATCTGCCGGAACCAGTCGGCCCCGTTGGTGACGATGGGAGGGATGGTAGCCAGCGTTTTTACGTTGTTGATTACCGTCGGACAGCCCCACAGGCCGGCGAGTGCCGGATAGGGTGGGCGGTGCTTCGGCATACCCCGATGGCCCTCGATGGATCGGATCAGCGCCGTTTCTTCCCCACAGACAAATGCACCGGAACCTTCGAACACCTCGACCTCGACGGCAAAGTCACTGCCCAGGACACTTTCTCCCAGGATGCCTGCATCGGACGCCTGGCCAAGCGCCGTGCGGATGATGCGAACCGCCAGCGGATACTCTGAACGCACATAGATCAGGCATTTTGCGGCGCCCACGCTGTAGGCGCAGATGATCAGCCCTTCGATCACCTGATGGGGGTTGCTTTCCAGCAGGGTGCGGTCCATGTAGGCTCCGGGATCTCCCTCGTCGGCATTGCAGATCACAAATTTCTCACTGCCGGCGGCCCCGCGGGCAAGCTCCCATTTGTTGCCGGTGGGATACCCGGCTCCGCCCCGGCCGCGCAATCCGGCTGCCTTGATTTCAGCAATGATTTCTTCGGGTCGCTGTTGCAGGCAATCGGTCAGGGCGGCATATCCTCCTTCGGCAATGTAGGCGTAGATGTCCTCAGGGTCTATTTTGCCGCACTTTTGCGTTATCACGCGTTTTTCTAAGTGAAACCGGGGAAAATCCGCAACGGCAGGGATCATGTCGTTTTCAACGGTTGCCCCCAGGATGTGCTCCAGTCGCGGGTCGAACCCCTGCAGAAAAAGTTTGGCCAGCATGGTGGCTTTTCCGGGACTCACCTCCGGGTACAGGATCGGAGGAAAGCCCGAGTCGGGGTGATCGATAACAACGCAGGGCTCGGCGTAGCAGTGCCCGTTGCAACCGACCGTTTGGACTTGCGCCTGAATGCCCCTGGCGGCAATCTCCTTTTCGAAGGCGGCTTTGGTTTCCAGGGCTCCGGCGGCAATTCCACAGGTGGCCATACCGATGCGAATTTTGGCACCGGGTGCTTCTTCTGACGCCTTTCGCCGCCGGTCCGCCTCTGCTTTCAACTTCTGGTATCGTTGTCGTAAAGTACCGTTATTCACCGGTTTCCTTTTTCCGGGACGCTCTCTCGGCCATTTCTTTTTCGATCTGACAGCGCATGATCAGGCCTTCCACCTTGCTGGGGGCCATTTTGCCGTGAACGATCTCGCCGATGAGCGCCACCGGTGCCAGCGCGCAGCAACCGACACAAGCCACCCGGTCGATGCTGAACTCCCTGTCGGTTGTGGTTTCACCTTCCTTTATTTCAAGCTTCCGTTCGAAATTTTCAAGAATGATGTCTGCGCCCCGCACGTGGCAGGCGGTTCCAAGACATACCTTGACCGGGTTCTTTCCGGGAGGGGTAAAGCGGAACTGGTTGTAGAAGGTGGCCACACCGAACACTTCCGAGGCCGAGATGCCCAGGTGTTGCGCCACGACCTCAATGGCCCGCGGCGGCAGGAAGTCCATCCTTTCCTGGATCATTTGCAGGATCGGGATCAATCGGCTTCTTTCGTTGCCCCAATCCGCCAGTTCCGTTTCGATCTGTTTCAGTGCGGATTCCTCTTGCGGGTCGAGCACCATGTCCATGCAACGTTTTCCTAAATTTTTTCCATTGCTCCGTATGCGGCCTGAATTCGGTCCCGTAGTAAAAAACAAAGTCGTTCCAATATGTTGAAGCCTAGATCGGTGTTTTGGATCATCATCTGGTGCAACTGCGAGCCCCTGACTGCCAGCACCCGTGTGGGGCGTTGACAGTTGGCACTGGACATTAAAACGTGGGGGGCGTTGAGCAGTGTGGACCAGCATCCCAGGATGCGGCCCTTGCCGAGTGATTCGATGACGACCGATCCCTTGCGTTGGCCGAAATCCATTGATCTTTCCAGGTGAATCTGGCCGTCGATGATAACGTAGAGGTGCTCGCCGAAGTCCCCCTGGCGAAACAGGAATTCACCGCCTGCGCAGGCTCTGATTGTGCAGATACCGGCAATGGCCTTGATGTTCGCGCTGTCAAACCCCTTGAAAAACTCACTGGTCGACAGTGCCTGTTGGATTTCCTCCGTTTCCATGATAAAACCCTTCGGTCGGATGATGGTTCAGTCCGTATGGGATTCGCCGTTGGCTTGTCCACCCGTGGAGGCGGTCCGCCGGGGGCTCTCGCAGCACTGCGTTCCGGTGTTCCGGGTCGCCGAGTGGCAGCCGATACATTTATCGATCGACGGATGCCACAAAAAATATATGGAACGGCGGATTCTGTCAATCGCAATCCCGCATGCCTTGCGCGTCGCTTTGCTGATGGACTGCGAGCGGGTCCATTTTCTCGATTCGGACTTGCGGGCAAAACCGCCACCCACAGCTGCGGAAGATCCGTTTTTCGTAATTTGGACCAAAAAGTGTTATCCTGGATTCCGAAAACCATCCCGGTAATATTACCATTGCGTCTATCAGGGCAAAACCGATGAAGTTCACGTTGCTCAAACGCTTGACGGCTGGATACGGGGCCATTTTGCTGATGGTCATTCTGCTCGGTGTTTTCGTGGCTTACAACCTGAATCAGCTCAACGGTTTGATCCGGGGGACGGCGGCCGATGGGATTACGATCAATCAAATGGAGCAACTGCGGGAGGCCATGTTTTCTCTTACCAGCTTTGAGAAGAAATTCTTCATTTCCCGGGATGCCGATTTTCGGGAAAAATTCATGGAAATCCGGAATTATTTGAACTCCGAACTCGGAACGATTGCCCAGCGGATGGACACCGAAAGCAAACAAAAGCAGTATGCGGAAGTCCGCAGACTCTACGATCAGTACCTGGGGTTGTTCAATGCCGAAGATCAGCGGGTAGCTGCGGGCGGCAGTTACCCGAGCAGCGATTACGAGAGCCGTAACGAGGTGATCGTGGACGGAATCAATTATCGGCTCAAGGGCATTGTCGACTCCTTCCGCCTCGACAGGGAAAAGAAGCTTCAAGCTTCCGGGGCGGTGAGCGTGAGGGTGCTGGACATGACCCTGATAACCGGAGTGGCGATCATCGCCTTCGGTATTCTGATTTCCTTCGTCAACGCCCGCAGTATCAACCGCTCTATCGTCATGCTTCAGAAAAAAACGCGCGAGATCGCGCGTGGGCGCTACGTCGGAATTCCGGCCCTCGGCGGCCCTCCGGAGATACAGGCGCTGGCAGATGATTTTAACCGGATGAGCGACAAGCTGAAACAACTCGATGAGCTGAAAATCGATTTCATCAACCGGGTGTCACACGATCTGCGAACCCCGTTGACGGCCATAAAGGAGGCGTCGGACATGCTGATGGAAGGTGTCTATGCCGACTCTCCGGAGAAGCAGCATCAGTTGCTGGCCATTACCAAGGAGGAATGCGGACGGTTGATTAACTCGGTAAACCGGATCCTCGACCTGTCGCGGATGGAAGTGAAAATGATGGAATATCGCTTTCAGCCATGCAGCCTGGTGCCGTTGATCCAGCGCACGGTCCTGAAGCTGGCACCGCTTGCCCAAAGCAAGGAAATCGAGTTGGAGCTGTGTCCGGTTCCGGATCTGCCGGCGGTTAAAATCGATGATGAAAGAATCGGTCAGGTGCTGGAAAATCTGATCGGAAACGCGATCAAGTTTACACCCGGAAATGGACGGGTCAGGGTACAGGCCGCTCCGATGAGCAAGCAGCGGGACGCGGTCGGTGTGGCCGTCATCGATACCGGTCCGGGAATCCCGGAAGCGGACCTGGAGTTTATTTTCGACAAGTTTTCCAGAGTCAGCAGCGACGGTCAAACCGCCACCGGTTCCGGGCTGGGGCTTGCCATCGCAAAACATATTGTAGAGGACCACGGGGGCAGGATATGGGCCCGAAACCGAACCGGCAACGGAAGCACATTTATATTCGTCTTGCCGGCTGCCTGACAGCAATCCTGATGCTGTCGGGCTGCATTTATTATCCGGAGAGATGGGTCAGCGAGGAGCACCTCGCCCGGTCGCGTTACTATCTGGAAAAAGGAGATTTTCAACGGTCGCTGAAGGAGAGCAACGCGGCGTACCGATTGTACCCCCAGTCCCTCGGAGACGAGGCCCTCTACCTGATCGGCCTGGTCTGGGCTCATCCGGCGAATTCAGAGCAGAATTACGGCAAATCGAAAGAAGCTTTCAGTACCCTGCTGCGCAAGTACCCGCTGAGCCCGCTAAAGCCCCAGGCAGAGGCCTGGGTCCTGGTGATCCGTGAAATACAGGACTCCCGGTCGCTTCTCCAACAGGTGGAAAGCGAGAACAACCAAATCAAGAACGAATTAAAGAAGCAGCGGGCTGGCAGCCGACACCAGCAGCAGCTCTACAACCAGAGGATCGCAGCGAGCGAGCAGCAGATTAAGGACCTGGAGCAGCATATCGAGAAATTAAAGCGCAACCTGGATCAGCTCAAGCAGATCGATCTGAAAATAGAAGAGAAGAAGCGAAAAGCCGGACCGTAAGGTGATGCACCGCCGTTGTGGATTTTGCCGGTATCGGGCAGAGGCGATACCATCATCTCCGGCGGCTCACCGGCGGCTCAGACGATAAAAAATGGAGAGTGCTATGGACCACATCCTGGTGGTTGATGACGACCACAATCTCCTGAACGTGATTCGCATGCGGCTGGAGGCCGCCGGGTATCAGGTTTTCACGGCTTCGGATGCCGCCGGTGCGCAGCAGACCGTGATGAGCCAGGAAATCGACCTGGCACTGGTGGACCTGAAACTGGCGGGTGAAGACGGCATTTCCCTGATGGAGAAGCTGAACCGGCTGCAGGCCGACTTGCCGGTAATCATTCTGACCGCCCATGGCAGTATCGGCACGGCCGTGGAGGCGATGAAAAAGGGCGCCGCCAATTACCTGACCAAACCGTTTGATCACCAGGAATTGCTCCTGCAGATCGACAGCGCCCTCGAAAAAAGGCGCCTTTCGCGGGAGGTCGACTCACTGCGGACTATCTGCAGCAACAAATTCGGCTTCGACAACATCATCGGCAACAGCGCCCGCATGAAGCACGTGCTGGAACAGGTCGCCCAGGCAGCCGTGACCGATTCCAACGTGCACATCGAAGGGGAGAGCGGCACCGGCAAGGAGCTGATCGCCAAATCACTGCATCTGGCCAGTACGCGCAAAAAAGGACCTTTTGTGGCCATTAACTGCGCGGCGATTCCGGAGAACCTTCTGGAGAGCGAATTGTTCGGCTACAAGAAGGGCGCGTTTTCCGGCGCTTTCGGAGACAAAAAGGGGCTGTTTACACAGGCCCACAACGGCAGTTTTTTCATGGACGAGATTTCGGAAATGCCCCTGACCATGCAGTCCAAGCTGTTGCGGGTACTCGAGGAGCGGGAATTTTACCCCCTGGGCGGCAACCAGACCGTAAAGGTGGACGCCCGGCTCATCACCGCTTCCAACAAGGACCTGGAGGAGCAGGTATCGCAGAAACTGTTCCGAGAAGACCTCTACTACCGGATCCACGTCATTCTGATCAAATTGCCGCCGCTGCGCGACCGTCAAGAGGACATCCCGCTGCTGGCGAGACACTTTTTGAAAAAATATGCGGTTGAGATGAACAAAAACATGAGAGGGTTAGCAGCACCGGCGCTGCAGAAGCTGCTGGAGCACAACTGGCCCGGCAACGTCAGGGAGCTGGAAAACGCCATCGAGAGTGCCGTTGCCCTGGCACTGGGGGAGGAAATCACCGAAGACCTGCTGCTGCCGAAATATGATCTGCAAACGGCCTCCATTAAACCGCTGAAAAAGGCCAGGGATGATTTTTTAAAAAATTACCTCGTGCAACTGATCGAATTTACCGGCGGCAACGTCAGTCAGGCGGCAAAGCTGGCCGGTAAATACCGTGCCGATCTGTACGAACTGCTGAAAAAATACAAACTGGATCCGGCCAACTTCAGAGAGAAATGAAGATAACATCTTGATATAATAGTTTATTTTATTTTTCCCGCCGGTTCTTCAATCCCTCCGGTCACTACCTGCCGCTGCCTGTAGGAAAACCCCTTCATCGATAACTAGCTGAAACGGCAGGCAATCGACAAACCGACCCCAAATCTCCCGACAAACTGCATGGTTATCCATACATATCCCTGTTGCGGCTGCCATCGATTATTCAAAAATATTCATAATATCAAACAGATAAAAACTAAGTTCGATTCTGGCACGCCCCTTGCTGATGGTTTCTCCAAATCACCAAACCTCCCGGCTGTTAAAACGCCGGGGCAAAGCTGGAGACGATGCCAAACAATCGCTGTGTACCGCTAGCCGGAAATCACCACCTGAATGTCAACCGGGTGCCGTTCTTTCACTTGTTTTTGTTGCTCATCGGCTGGATCCTGCTTTCCGCTCTGCCGGCAGTTGCCGCTGAGGTGGCCGTGGCCTGGGATCCGAACCGGGAGGAGGATCTGGCCGGCTACCGCATTTACTGGGGTACGCAAAGCCGGGTCTACCCGTACAGTGCCGATGTCGGTGACCAAACCAGCTATACAGTGCCGAATTTGAGCGAGGGCCAGATCTACTTTTTTGCGGTCACCGCCTATGACGTGACCCAGCAGGAAAGCGACTACTCGGCGGAACTGGCATTCTCGGTGCCGATTGCCGATACCGATCAGGACGGTATATCCGATTCCGACGAGCTGCAGCATTACGGCACCGACCCGAACAACCCCGACACCGATGGAGACACGATGAGCGACGGATGGGAGATCGCCGCGGGTCTCGACCCCCTGGCAGATGATGCCCACGGGGATATCGACGGGGACGGGCTGACCAACCTGGACGAATACGTCGCCTGGTTGCAGTCCGGCAACCACGCCCCTGACCGGCCGGTCGCCACAGTTCCGGGCGACGGCCAGGCGAATTTGCCGTTGGCGCCGGTGCTGCAAACCGAGTCATTCCATGATCCCGACACCGGCGACACCCACCTGTTCACCCACTGGCAGGTCAGCAAAGGCAGTGACTTCGCAAATCCGGTCTTTAGTCTGCAGTCCGGTGTGCACCTCACCTCCCTGCCGTTGCCGGAATCGCTGCTCGACGGCAGTATGACCTATTACTGGCGGGTGAAATATACCGACAACCGTTTAACAGATTCGGTTTGGTCCGCGGTGGCCCGGTTTAGCACCGAAGACGCAGCTGTATGCGATGCCGATGGAGACGGTGTTCCGGACAGCCAGGAAATTGCCACACCGGTGGATCTCGATGGTAACGGGGTTCCGGACCAATCCCAGGCGGATATCAAGTGCCTCCACTCGGCTGTAGGCGACGTGCAGATCGGCGTTCAATCTCAAACAGACGGTGCAGTCGTTGAAAAGCTGGAATCGCTTGACGTGAGTCCGCAGCTGCAACTTGCCGCCGATGAATTGCGCTTTCCGCTGGGACTGATCAGTTTCCGGGTTCACGTGCCGAATCCCGGAGACACCGTCGCCGTGCGGGTCCTGTATTCCGAGCCGATGCCCTCCGGCGGTTGGTTCAAATACACGCCGGCAGATGGGTGGCTCGACTACAGCCAACAGGCGGCAGTGAGTGCCGACCGGAAATCGCTCACCTTTTTCCTGACCGACGGTGGCGACGACGACGCGGACGGCATCGCCAACGGCGTGATCGTCGATCCCGCCGGGGTGGCTGCCGGCGCCGGCAGCTCAGCGACTCCTGCCGCGGACAGCGGCGCGGGCGGCTGTTTTATCGAAACGGTTTTAGGCAACGATTTCTAACCAAGGCTGAAACGACAACAAGGAGAACGAAAATGCGATTGCCAAGCGCTTTGGCCTTTTGCCTCTGCATACCGATCTTTCTGGGGGCGTGTGTATCCAAGGGCACATACCTGGAACTCGAATCCGACCTGATCGACACCCAGCGGTCGGCAGAAATGACCAATGAAAACCTCATCGCCGTTCAGTCCCAGAAAACCGATCTGGAAAAAAAGTATGCGAAACTGCAATCCGAGAACATGGTCCTGGAGGATCGCAACACGAATCTGAACGAGCGGATCGAAAGCCTCTCCGATGAACTGAAGAAAGAAAGGACGCTGATCGAAGAACAGGATCAGGTGATACAGGAGCTGCAGTACACCCGCCAGAAGATAGAAGTCGGATTAAAGGACCAGATCGCGGCCCAGGAAATCCGAATCGAAGAGATGGAGGGAAAACTGAAGGTGACCTTCGTGGACAAGATCCTTTTCGATTCCGGTTCCGCCCGCATCAACCCCAGGGGCAGGGAGTCACTGTCGGATTTCGCCCACTCTTTCGCGGACAGCAATGGCCAGCAGGTCGTGGTGGAAGGTCACACCGACAATGTGCCGGTGGGATCTGCACTGCGCAGCCGCTACCCCAGCAACTGGGAGCTTTCCACGGCCAGGGCGACCGCAGTGGTGCGTTTCCTCAGTGAGGAGGCCGGCTTGTCTCCGGAAAGGATGTCTGCAAGCGGTTATGGGTCCTATCAACCGGTGGCGGTCAATGACACGGAAGAAGGCCGCAGCCAGAATCGACGCATCGAAATTATCCTGGTTCCGGTTCACTGAACGATCCGGTGAAGCGGTGTTGCCATCCTCCCTCCCTGCTTCCCCTTTTTACGGAAAGGGGAAGGGATCTCCCGCCTGTTCCTGCCGGAATTTGAGGAACGGCCCTCCTCACAGCAGCCGGCCGGGGACAGGCGGGAAGAGGGGGAGATGACGATCCCCTTCACGGTTTTTTCTCTTCCAGTAAGCGTTTCAGCGTGTCGATCAGGCTGGTCAGGGGAAACGGTTTTTCCAGCAGAGCGCCGATACCGACGGCACGGGCTCGCGAAACCGGATCGACGTCTCCGTAACCGGCAATCAGAACCTTGGCGCAGCTGCACCGGCGAACCGGATCGAGGGTAAAAAAATCGAGGCCGTTGATCCCGGGAAGATCAAATTCACTGATGATTACGTCATACCGATTCTTCTTTACCAGCCGTAGACCTTCCTCAGCAGTCCGGACCGCAGTCAAATAGGAACCGTTGTCGGCAGATATCTTCACGAGAGATTCCTCTATGACTGCCTGCCGTTCGATCAACAGGATTTTTACTCCGGTTATGGCCCCTGCGCTGTTTTTCATCATTTTGCCTGCCTGCGGGTTCGGGTAACGCTACCAGACAGTAAAAGCAAAATCGATGCCAACAGCAAATGGATTCGTAGAAAATCACAACATAACAGTTGGTTATGAGTTGATCCGGAGGCGCAACCGATCGTTGCGACCGGCGTTCGGCTGGGGGATATTGCTCAGAAGGCTGGGGGATATGCCCCACCTGCCGGTCATCGAGAGGTGCCGGGGAAAGGTTATATAACGGATTGCCGGCGAGGCGATGTACCGTGTTTCATTCGGTGCGGTCCTCGAAAGCTTCGAAGAACAACTCCAGCTGGGCAATCACCTGTTTTTCGGAAAAGGAGCGGGAATCGGCGATATCCGCTTCGATTATCACCGATGGAATCTGCAACTGGTCCGCAAGGATGCGCTTGAGGTCGTACTGACCGATGGAATATGGCTTGCAGCTGCGAGCGGAATGCATCACCAGCCCGTCGACTTCGAACTCCCGGATCAGCCGCTTCATCAGATCCAGGCGGTGCTTCAGGTTGTTGTTGAGGATGACCTGGCTGTAAGCCCTTGCCAGGGATTCGAACGGGCGCTGGGGATCGATCATTGTGCCCGTCTCCGCCCAGGCGTTGGTGTATGTCGCGGTGACGAAATTCAGACCGCGTTCGGCGAACATGCCCGCCAGCTCCCGCACCTTGAACCAGACGGCGATGTTGTCCCACATCAGACGCTTGCGTTCCACTGTGAGCGCTCCGATTCCGCGATTCACCCTTTCCCGAAGTTCGTCCAGCAGTGTCCGGTAGTGGGTACGGCAGCCCTCCAGCCCTCGAAGAGACACAATCGGGGCCAGGTGGACGAACGCATCGAAGATGGTCATCGGTGCCGGTCGGGCTTTCATGGTGTCGAGTACCTGGCCCCATAGGGCGGAACACTCTTTGGCGCTGCCGATGATCTGTTGGAGTCTGACAACGTCGAAACGCCGCCCGGATACGCGTTCCAGCACCGGGATCATCTCCTGGAGCTGTGCGCTCATATACTCGATCTGCATGTCGGAAAGCGCCTCGTAGTTGAAGGGCGTGTCAAACAGTACCAACGGTATGTTCCAGTAGTGGGCCAGGGCCCTGTACCAATAGACTACCGTCTGGCAGATATTGTTGGACGCAAACAGAAGATCCGGTCGGGGCAGTTTGCCGGCAGGGGTCTTGCCGGTAAAGTGATGCCCGAGATCGATGCGGGCGTAAGCACAAAGCTCCTGGGAATACCCGTGCGCTTCGGCGGCCGTGCACAGCTCGGTGCCCATCCGCTTGGCCCCGCACAGCGCACCGTGGTTCTCCGGGTAGATGGTGTAGAAATCCAGTACCCGCAGGAGCTCCACCGGCGCCCCGCTGGTCACCCAGGCCACCGGGTGCGCACCCTTGGCGTAACGTGAAAGGAAATAATGTCTTGTAAGCAACTGCCGTAAGCGGGCATTGCAGCGCAGGGGTGGGCCGAAATGAGGGTGGGGACCGCGATTGCGTTTTCCGGTGGCACGCCGCTGTTCCAGGACAGTCAACAGCGGTGCCCCCAGATTTTTCATGAAGCGATATCGCAAGCTCTTCAGAAGGTTGGGCTGCAATGTTCCCCCGTTGTTTCACGTTGTACGGCAGGGGGGCGATCTGATCATGACCTGCCCGGTCCCGAGCCGCCGAACGGTTTACGCAGCGCCGGAGCCGATCATCTCGGCAAATGCCTCCACCCGAACCGCCACCTGACCGCTTAGCTGCCGATTCAGCCCCGCCTCCACCACCAGTGTCCGGACGCCCTGTTTTTTTAGCTCGGCAACCAGCGGTGGCAGGTCGAACAGTTCGGGATCGCAAAACGGCACCACATAGAAAATAACGCCGGCTGCCCGGGTCGATCCGACCAGGGACAGCAGGCGGTTTACCCGCTGTGCCAGGGTTGAATTGCGGGTCGGGCAAACCGGCAGTCGAAAATAGCGGTCGGTCAATGCCTCGTAAGGATTTCCGGCCGGACCGTCCGGCACCTGCAGCCGACGGCTGCAGTTGAGAAGGTCGTCCGCTGCGACCCGCAGGTCGAGTTCGTCGAGCAGGCTCAAAAATGCCGGCGGACTCGGCAGCACACCGCTGAGCACCACAGGTGTCTTCGGTGGTTTTGCAGATCCGGTTGTCTCGATCAGCTGTGCCAGGCAGGGCAGGTGATCGCTGGGATGCAGGTATTCACCGGCACGCAGAACGCTGTAAAATCGTGAATTGCTGACGTCGAGCCGATCCTGCCCCCGCAGTTCGTAAAGCGTGCGGATGGCCGCATCGATGCGCTGTCCCCACTGCAAAGATTCCACCAGCATCCCCGTGTCCAGCGACCTGTGGAAGTGCTTTCGGAGCGCTGATGACAGGCTCTCGAGCTGCAGGCGGTAAAACGCTCTGGCTGCCCGGCTTTCCGATTCCCGGGGAAGATGGAAGAAAAAGCTCGGTTTTCCCGTACCCAGGTAATCGTTTACGATGGATGCCACGTTCTGAATCGAATCGCAGGTATGCGGAAACAGAAAGCCGTCCAGGTCGCCGCAGTGACCCTGGAGGATGAGCTCCAGCCCTCTGCGGGCTACATCGCAGATATTCGGTGGCACGTGAGCCGCAGATCGCCCGATTGGCACCGGGGGATCCCAAATCTCGACGGGAAGAATATTCAATGACCAGAGGATTTCACGGGGGTAAACAGCGGGAAAGACTCCCAGCACGTTGCGTTGATGCTCGGCTTTCTGGTGGAGCAGGTAAGCTTTGCGCTCCGGGAGGTCGGTGGGCGTCATGGATGGCTTCGTCAAAATGTCGTTTTCGCTGGTTTCCGCCAGTATATGCCGCTGGCCGATTCGGTGTCAAGGTGGAAACAAGGTTTGATTTTTTTTAAGAAAATCCGTACAATATAGCAATGTGTCCGTGTAAAAACCATCTTGCGGCAACGCTATCGGCCCGCACGGCTCCTGGTTGGTCCGCCTGGTTGAAAAAAGCGTCTGCATTGTGCGGGCCGGGCTTCAGCCTGCCGGTGGAGGGTGCCTGTTGCCGGTAAAACCCAGCCATGTGATCGTGGGCCTGACCGGTGGTATCGCCGGCGGCAAGTCGACCGTTTCCAGGATGTTTCGGGACCTGGGGGCCCGGCTGATCGACTTCGACGAGCTTGCCCGCAGGGTGGTGGAGCCGGGAACGCCCGGACTGGAGAAAATTGTCGATACATTCGGAAAGCAGATCCTGCAGTCCGACGGAACCCTCGACCGCAGGCAACTGTCCGGTATCGTTTTCAGCGACACGGAAAAGCGTCGCGTGCTGGAGCGGCTCGTCCATCCGGACATCTACCGGGTGTTCGCCAAGGAGGTATCTCGCATAACAGCGGACAAACCCGATGCCATCATCGTTGCAGAGGTGCCGCTGCTTGTCGAGGCAAACCTCCCGCACCTGTTCGACATCATCGTTCTCGTTTACACCTCCGATCAGGCGCAGATCGAGCGGTTGGTGGAAAGGCAGGGCGTGACGATACAAACAGCCGCTGAAATGCTAGCGGCCCAGCTGCCCCTTGCGGAGAAAAAACCGTACGCCGACCACATTGTGCACAATGACGGCTCCCTCGAATCCACCCGCCGGCAGGTTCAGGCGGTCTGGGAAAAATTGAAAGCCTTTCAGCTGCAGCCTTCCGGCAGGCAGCGCGGGTCCAAGGGCGCGAACGGCGGGCCCGATTGATTTTGTAATTTCTGGTCGCAAAGGATTGCCGGTTTCATGACGCATCAGGTGATTCGGAAAATCTTTTCACTTTTTCCCATCACCCCGGGTGAGGGGATCCATTACTGGCGGGAGCGCATCCTGTTTGCGCTGCTGGGCACAGGGATCTCTATCGGGGCGCTGGTAATATTGTTTACCTTGCCGGTGATCATCCGGCATAAAGTGTGGGCCCTGCTCATCTTCGATGTAACTGGTTGGTCGATAGGTGTTGCGGTCACTTTCGTGCGTCCGCTGCGCTACGAGGTGAGGGCGCTGATAACGCTGGCGCTGCTATATTTTCTGGCGATCGCCATCATCTTGAATGTGGGGGTGTTCAGCGGCGGTCCGGTGTGGTTATTCGTATTTGCCGTTACGGCCGGGCTACTGCTCGGTTTGAAAGCCGCCATCGTTGCCCTGGTCATCAACGCTGCAACCAGCATTGCACTGCTGCTGCTTATTATATCCGGGATGCTGGACAGCCCCATTTTACAGGTGATGACCAAAGAGCAGGCGATTGCAGCGGTGGCAAACTACATTATGTTGAATTCGCTTATCGCGATCTCCTGCGCCACTCTTATCGAAGGGCTGCAGTCGACCGTCAGAAAGAAGGAGGCCGCTGCCGCTGCGCTGCAAAAGGAGAAGACCAAGCTTCTGGAAACGGAAAACACCCTGAAGAAAGAAGTGCTGGTGCGCGTGAAATCCGAACAGGAACTGCACGAAAGTGAGCGGAAATACCGCCTGCTGACCGAGCGTATCAGCGATGTAATCTGGACCCTGGACATGAAGTTCCATTTTACCTATATCAGCCCGGCGGTTGAAAAAATACTGGGATGGAGCGCTGCAGAGGCAAGGCATCTGGCACTGGATCAAATTTTGGCTCCGCAATCGTATGACCTCGCCATGAACACCATTGTCGAGCAGATGGCGGAAGGGGAAAAAACCGGTGCCTACGACCGAACCCGGATACTGGAACTGGAGCTGCTGTGCAAGGACGGCACGACCATCTGGTCGGAGATCACGGCATCGTTTGTCCTGAACGACGACCGGGTTCCGGTCGGCATTCTGGGAGTGCTGCGGGACATCTCGGAGCGAAAAAAAGCACAGGCGGAGAAAGAAGAGCTGCAGCGCAAGCTCGACCGGTCTAAAAAGATGGAGGCTATCGGAACCCTGGCCGGCGGTGTCGCTCACGATCTGAACAACATCCTTTCCGGGATTGTGAGCTATCCGGAACTGCTCCTTCTCGACATGCCGGCCGACAGCCCCTTGAGAAGTCCCATCGAAACCATCCGGGAATCCGGTAAGAAGGCCGCCGCCATCGTTCAGGACATGCTGACCCTGGCCAGAAGGGGAGTGGCGATTGCTGAAGTCGTCAATCTCAATGACATCGTCAATGCGCATCTGGCCAGCCCGGAGCTTAAGAAGCTGATTCACTTCCACCCTGCGGTGTCCATCGACACCCGGCTCGATCCGGACCTGATGAACATTCTCGGTTCACCGGTTCATTTGGGTAAAACCCTGATGAACCTGGTATCCAATGCTGCCGAGGCGATGCCGGATGGCGGGCAGCTGACCATCCAGACCCGGAATCGCTACGTCGATGCGATGATCGAGGGTTTCGAAGAGGTTGGGGAAGGCAACTACGTGGTGCTGGAAGTTTCCGACACCGGTACGGGCATCCCCGATGACGAAATCGGTCGTATTTTCGAGCCGTTTTACACCAAGAAGGTCATGGGCCGCAGCGGGACCGGGTTGGGGATGGCTGTCGTATGGGGTACGGTGCAGGACCACCAGGGGAAAATACAGGTGGACAGCCGCCCCGGAGCGGGAACGGTTTTCAGCATTTACTTCCCGGTGACCGGTGAGCAACAGTTGAAGGAGGCCGAACCCGATTCGCTGGAAACGCTCAAAGGAAAAGGGGAGAAAATACTGGTCGTCGATGACGTGAAGGAGCAGCGGGAAATCGCTTCGGAGATCTTATCCCACCTCGGGTATTCGGTTGCCGCGGTGTCGAGCGGGGAGGAGGCGGTCAACTACCTGCGGTCCCACAAGGCCGACCTGGTAGTGCTCGACATGATCATGCCCGCTGGCATGGACGGGCTGCAGACATACAGGCAGATCAAGCAGATCAACGGGCAGCAGAAAGCGGTGATCACCAGCGGCTACTCGGAAACCAATCGGGTATTGGAAACCCAGGCGTTGGGTGCCGGCGAGTATGTCAAAAAACCCTACACGATACAAACGATCGGGGTGGCCATCAAGTCCGAACTGGGAAAACCGGTGCAAGAGGTGTGAGGCGGTGCGCAACAGCTGCAACCGGCAGCCGATACGCTTTCGGGTGGTGTTTCAAGTCAAGCCGGGAAGACAGCAGTGGAAGATGAGTTTGTCCGCTGAACAGCCGGAATTGCAGGTGCTGCTTCACCCGGGCGTCTACCCAGGTGCCTGGCATCGACGCTTTCGCCGATCCCGGTGTTAATCAGCCGGAAGGGAAAAGCGGAATCTTTCCCCGCGGAAACCGCGATTCCGGATACCAGATCCCAGGTGCAGGTGTCGCCTGCATGAGACGGGGCAATTTCCCAGATCGATTCGTCATCCAGTATAATGACCCGTCCCCCCTTCTTCACTTCTTTCAGCCAATGGACATCGCTTTTCATTCGATTTGCTCCATTCCATCCAGCCAAAAACATTATATCACAATAAGGTCGTGTTTACAAAAGGAAAAGTTTGACAGCCCCTGGTTTTAATTATACGATAAACCGCCGTTGACAATCCTGCCGATAATACCGGAGCGCGAGGAGGACTGATGACAGATCCATTGATCGACAATATCCAGCAGCGTATTTTTGATGCCGGCTTCCCGAACGTAGAGGCCTTTGCCGAACGATCCGGCATTCGCGCCGAAACCTTGACGAAGTGGATCCAGGGCAAAAGCCGGCCTTCGAGGAAGTCGCTTGAAAAGCTGGCGGCGGTGCTGGAATGCAGCGTGGAGGACTTTAAGAAGAAAGTCGCTGACGATGCTGCCGGCGCGGACAAAGATCGAACCATCGAGAGGCTGAAGAAGCTGGTCAAATTGCAGGAGCGGTTGATCGAAAAGCTGGAGGGCCTGCTCGCTGACCGGTGATGGCGTGCGGCGTGCATGAGAATCAATCCAGCAGGGCAGGGGGAGTCGAATGACCGAGCAGGGCCGATCCGAAGAACCGTTGGCTTCGGTGGAGTTTGAAGTGCTGATGGAGTTTCAACGCCAGGTCAAAAACCGGTATGATCACAGCCGTATTCTGTGGTTCAACGCCGCTGCTTGCTCCCTGGCACGCCAGCAGAACACCTCTCCAAACGATATAATGAAGAAGGCATTGAAGGACTTTGAGCAGTTCATCGCGCAGGTCGAAAAAGACATCGGACCCGTTCCCCCCGGAGAAGATGCCCAAGGCCGCCGGGATGCGCCCGGCGGTGACGATCTCGATGAATTTGATCAACTGCTAGACGATGATTGAAAAACGGCTGAAGGCACCGGATGCGAAAGTCGTCTTATCCGACGGTTCGTCAAAACGGCTCAGTGATTTCTGGCGCGGCAACCCGCTGGTGCTGGTATTTTTGCGTCACTTCGGCTGACCCTTCTGCCGAAAGCAGGTGGCGCAGTTGCGCCGGAAGAAAAAACGATTTGACGAAAGCGGCGCACGGCTGTTGCTGGTAGGGATGGGAACGCCGTCGGAGACAGCGGCGTTTGCCGAGCGGTTCGATGTCCCCTTTCCCATGGTTGCCGACTCGAAGCTCGACATCTACCGGGCGTTTGAGCTAGGCCGGATGCGGCACCGGGGATTTCTCTCTCCGGCCGTTGCCCTCAGGGGTGTGTCAGCGATGGCCCAGGGTCATCTGCTCGGTTTGCCCCAGGGCGATGTGCGTCAGCTTCCGGGGGTTTTTGTCATCGATACCAACGGCACGATCATATTCAGCTACCATTCCCGGGACCCTTCCGACTATCCCTCCCCGGAGGTCATTTTAGACGCCGTGCAAACCATCGGCTAAAGGCAATCCATTCGTAAACGTGTGACCGGCCGTCGAAGCGTTTGGCCAACAGCGGCCGCCGCATCCGGTATCGCAGACCCCGCGGTTGTTTGTGAAAGCCGTCGCTGCGTCTCCCATTCCGGTTTTTCAGGTAAATCGTGCAAATGTGCAACCGGTGCGCCCGGAACTCGCTTTTGGGGGACAAGGGGTGCAACAATGCTTGACAGGATCGTGCCGGCACGTCGGAATGGTATTGCATTCAACGGGTTGAGCGGCGCAACGGTTGTTGACACTGCACAAATCGTTGCACCGTTTTTTTCCCGAATGTCAAGCGGCGCAGGCTGCCGTCAGCCCCCGAGCCGCAGATGACCGGCATTGCGGCTGCCACCAGCGATCTTCAAAAGATTGGCACGGGTTCTGCATCGATGGTATACTGCAAGGGCAACGACCGTATCAACGAAGGGGGAAAGCGGAGGCGATCATGTTGCCACGGCCCATACCTGTCGTATACCTGGCATTTTTCTGTCTTCTGGCCGGATGTGCCACCACCCCGCGATCGAGCGCCGACGCCAAGCGGCAGGAGGTCATCGAAAATACTTCCTCTGTAATGGTGATCGTGCTGCAGTCGGACGTCTACAGGCTCACGAGCGGCGGAGTGACGGAAAAAGTGGACGAGTGGTGCGAGCAGGCCGAGCGCAACCTGCGCGACGCAGCGGTCAGTCTGCTCAGCGGCAAACCGATGCTGGTTGTCAAAACATATCCCGAATCGATGATGTCCGCGGCGGATCGGGTCAATCTGAACGACACACGGGCGCTGGCCGGAGCGGTCGTCGCGAGCATCAGGCTGCATGTCTCAGGCGCTGTAGCGCAGCAATTCTACGACAAAATCGAGAACTTCGATTACTCCCTGGGAGCCGAAGTGAAAAGCCTGGCAAGGGGAGCGGACGCTCTGCTGTTTATCAGCTCTATCGATGTCAATCCAACTGCGGCCCGCCAGGCCGTGCAGGCCGGCATGCTGCTGGTGACCCTCCCAACGATCCTTTTTGGAGGGATTCCGGTTGTTCTGCCCGGGGAGTTCAACGTGAGCTCTGCGATGCTGGTGGAGGCGGAAAGCGGCGCGGTCTTGTGGCACAAATTTTATCTTTCCAGGGATGCGCACGATCTGACAACCCCGCTGAAGACAACCGAGTTCATGGAAACACTGCTCAGGCAACTGCCGATATAATTCCGGGACGGTGGTCAATGGTCACCTATTGCAGAATCAACATCTCGATCCTTGTCGCGATTCTTTTGTTCGGATGCGCCACCGCCGATCTGCCCCCCATCGATGAGCAGAAAAGCTTCAAGCCGCTTGCCGACGAGGAGCGCATCTGGAAACGGGCGCGGGAAGAGCAGGCAAGACTGGATCGATCCGGCCATCTGTATAAGAACCCTGAACTCAGTGACTATGCCAACCGGGTGGCCGCAAAACTCGTGCCCGGGCAAGTCCGTTCCCAGGGTGTCGCCATCGAGATCCGGATTCTGAAAAACCCTTTGCTGAACGCTTTCGCCTACCCCAACGGTGTCATCTATGTGCACACCGGTATCCTGGTCAAAATGGAGAACGAGGCCCAGCTGGCCGCCCTGCTGGGGCATGAAATGTCCCACACCATTCACCGGCATGCCTTCGAATCCTATCGCAATGCGAAGAATACGAGCGCCGTGCTGGTCGCTGCTCAGATTGCCGCAGCCCCTTTCGGCACCTACGGCCTGCTGGCCTACACGGTTGGGGCGCTCGGAGCGACGGCTGCCGTGAGCGGCTACTCGCAGGGCCGCGAATCGGAAGCGGACGGCACCGGCCTTGAGCTGATGATGGCAGCCGGCTATGATCCTCGCGAGGCCCTGCGGCTGTTCCAACACCTCAAAACAGAGCTGGAAGAGCAGAATGTCGAGGAACCGTTTTTCTTCGGCACCCATCCGCGGTTGCAGGAAAGAATCGAAAACATCCGGCGTCTGCTGGATACGAAGTATCCCGATGCGCGGGGTTTTGCGGGCACCGCTGCCTTTAACCGGCACATCTCGGAGCTTCTGCTGGACAACGCCGAAGCAGACATCGCGGTGGGACGTTTTACCAGCGCTCGCAAGTGCATCGAAAAGTATATCGGGTTGCACCCCAGCCGCCCCGAAGGGCATTATCGGCTCGGGGAGCTGTATCGGCAGCGCGGTGAAGCGGGCGATGCGGATCGGGCGCTGTCGGCATACGCTGCGGCGGTGCGATGCGATCCCGGCCATCCCGCTGCCTACAAAGGCATCGGACTGATCTGTTACAAGCAACATCGCAGAAAGCAGGCCCGAGAGGCCTTTGCCACCTATCTGCAACTGCATCCCGGTGCCGGCGACGCCGCATACATAAAGCGCTATCTTGAGGAACTCGACACCAAGACGGAAGGTAGCCGATGAAAAAGTCCTCTATCACAGCGATCATCTGCCTGTTGCTTTTCGCCGGCTGCGATCCCTGGGTGCCGGTGGAAGGAGAATTCAAATCGGCGGGTCACAACTTCACGGTCGAGTTCCCGCAGCACTGGAAACGCTACAACCCGGAGAAAGGCGGGGTTGTATTCACCGTTGACGGGCTGGCACTGCAGTTCATTCGCATCTCCCGCACGCCTGCGGAAAAGGCTCTGCCCCACGCCAAGCGAAATTTCGGCAAGGGGATGCTCCAGGAGGAGGCAGCCGAATTGATCATTCAAGACCTGCGAGCCAACCCGGAAATGATGAACCAGCGCATCGTTGAAAACACGCCGGATCAGCTGGGCGGCCACAACGGTTTCAAGATCGTTTATACCTACCGGACCAAAGGCGGGCTGAAGAAAAAAGGCGTCATCTACGGCTTGCTCATGCAGCCCTGGTGCTACCGGCTGACCTACGAGGCAGCCGAGCGGCACTATTTCGCCAAGGAGCTGCCCGCTTTTGCCCGGGTGAAGGATTCTTTCCGTTTGTTGAAAGCGCCGTATTGACCAGCGCTGCCGGCAAACATACGGTGTGCCGCCGTCAATGCCGGTCGGCGTGTTTCACCGACGCTTGCGGCACTGCACCCCTTCTGCAAAGGCAGGGCTAAATGGAAGCGACATCCCAATTGTATCGGGCCCCCTCCGACAGCAAAACCGTCAGACGCTGGGGGGGCATCGTTGCCCTTCTGCTGGTGCTCTCATGTCCGGTGGATCGGGCACTGGCCGAAAATGTCCTCAGCCTATACGGCGGAGCGACCGTCACGGACAGCGCAACCGTGACCGTCACCGACATCCTGGCCACCCCTCCGGTTCGCATTACCCGGGAAGTGGATTTCGACGTCGGCGTGGAGGTCGGTTTTCGCTACACCTGGTGGTGGCGGGTTTTCGGGCTGTCTTTCGATATATCGTACTTCACGGTCGAACCGCACAGCACGGAGCTGGTCAGCTATGACGTGATTCCGCTGTCACTGTTGTTCATGGCACGCTGGCCGCTGCTGCAAGGACCGAGGTTCCCCAAGGGCCGGTTCCACCCTTATATCGGCATCGGTCCCACGTGGGCGCCATATGAATTCCAGGTCAGTGACGTCTCGCTGCCATATGGCGGCGGTGACGGCAGCGGCGACGACACAACCGTGACCGGGCTTTTGGGTTTTAACTGGCAGCTCACCCGGCGCCACTCGCTCTTCATGGAATTCAAGTACACCGATATCGATGTCGCCACCGACGACAGTAATTCATACTGGGGAATTCCGGCCAAGCTGCAGCTCGACGGCGAGCTGGCCACCAACCACTTCGTGATCGGCTACTCGTTCGCGTTCTAATGCAGATCGGGCACGTTGATAATCGGCGGTGGGAATCGACGGGCTAGGATGCGTCCGGAATCTTGTAGATCATCGAATTGATGTTCATACCGGCCCCCACGGATGCAAATACCACGATGTCTCCGGCGTGCAGCCGGTGGCCGTCGAGCTTACCTTTCAGGATCCGGTCGTAGAGGGTCGGCAGGGTGGCCACCGAACTGTTGCCGGCCCAGGAGATCATCATCGGCATGATGCCTTCCGGGATTTCCCGGATTTTATAAAGCTTGAAGAGCTCCCGCACGATGGCCTCGTCCATTTTTTCATTCGCCTGGTGGATGAGGATCTTTTTGACATCCCCCAGTAAAACACCGCTCTGCTCCAGGTTTTCCTGAACGGCCCGGGGTACCATCCGGACGGAATACTTGTAGATCTCGTGTCCTTCCATCTTGATGAACAGATCGCTCCCGTTGCGCTCGGGATTGTAAGATTTGCCCATCCGCAGCAGGTAGGCGTGCTGCAGCGTGTCGGAGCGGGTCAGGTGCGCCAGGATACCGCCGGTTTTTTCGGACGACTCCACGACCGTTGCTCCGGCCCCGTCGGCAAAAATCATGCAGTCCACGTCATGGGGATCGGAAACCCGGGAAAGGATTTCGGCTCCGATGACCAGGATGCGCTTGGCATCACCGGCCTTAATTAAAGACTTGGCCATGATCATGCCTTGCAGCCATCCGGGACAGCCGAACGGCAGGTCAAAGGCGACCGTGTAAGGATTCTCGATTTTGAGCTTGTGCTTGACCCGCGCCGCGATGGTGGGGACAATGTCGGTGTAGGGAAGATCGGGTTTCACTTCCCCCAGGTTCTGGGCGACGATGATGTAATCGAGACTTTCCCTGTCAACGGCTTCCAGGGCCTTCTCGGCCGCGAAAGTGGCGATATCGGAGGTGTCCAGGGTGTCGTCGACCCAGCGCCGTTCCTTTATGCCGGTGATCTCGTGGAGCTTCCGGATGATTTCCGGATTGGGTTTTTCGAGCTTGTTCCCATCGGTGCCGTAAAACTCGTTGGATAAAAAGTGCGTGTTGGGGACGGTAACGGGGGGTATATAACTGCCCGTGGCAGTGATAATGACGTTGGTCATCGTTGCTACGTCTTTCTCCCAGACAGGATATTGAACATTATCAAGGAGTTTCGACCTTCCAGACGATCTACGACGTAAAAACTATACCGCAGTTCTGTCAGAATTCCCATAGAAAAATGAGGTCGGGCCGAATACCGGGTTATCGAAAATTCGAATAGTGGTAACCTCATCATCTTTTGCCGACAAATCAAGGCCCTTTGCGGCAGCGCCATGTTCAGCTGCCGATAGGGCTGAATTCACGCCCGGTATCGTCAAACATCTGCGGGGGAACCTGGCGGTCCCGGCCCCGTGAGCGGTGCGCCCCGCGGCCGGTGCGGTCTGGGTGCCTGCAGGGCCGTTCGCTCCGGCAACCTTCGGGCCTCCCCTTTCCGGGGATTTATCTTTCGTTTCGCCTGATAATACGGTAAAATTATCCCTTGAGTTCTGAAATTCACTGATCTGCGACCGATCGGAGATGGACCGCTACGATGGAAAACCGCTTGAACGAAACCGCCCGAGCCAGCCTGCTGCCGCACCCGGCACAAGAAGACTCCGAATCGATTCCTCTCACAAATGCTGAGACCACTGTCGGCAGGGCCCCTTCAAACACTGTCCACCTGACCCACGGAGGGGTGTCTCGATCCCATGCCGTCATTTCACGCAAAAACGGCCAGTTCATACTCAGGGACCTGGGATCCCGAAACGGGACTTTCGTAAACAGCCAGCGGATTCAACAGGCGGTTCTGAAGCACAGCGACAAAATCCTGTTCGGAAAGCGCGGATTCATGTTTTCAGTGGAAACAGAAAGCGCCGCGGATCTCCCGACGGATAAAGATATTGCTTCGGTTGAAGGTGACACCGTCACCATCAATCCGGAGGAGCTGGAGTTGTCCAATTTGCTCTCGCACAGCGCGGAAACCGCGATCAGCAATTTTTTTGAACCCGTTTCGTCAGAGGCCGATGAGGCCCAACCAACCCTGCAGGCCCACAAACGGTTGTCGTGTCTTTATCAACTCAGTGAAAATTTGCGAGCGCCCCGTGACCCGGAAGACATTCTGGAAAAGGGACTCGGGTTGATATTCGAGGCGCTGCCGTCGGCCAAGCGGGCAGCGGCCATGCTGCGCTCGGACGCTTCGGGGCTGCTCGAAGTGCGTGCCGTCAAATATCGGGACACGGATAGGGAGGCGGCCGTGATTCCGGTCAGCCGCACGGTGCTCCGACGGGTTGTCGCAGATCGGGTCGCCATCGTCAGTCAAGACGCCCAGGATGATGACCGCTTTGACGGTACGGACTCGTTTGTCGTCGAGGATATCAACTCGTTTGTATGTGTGCCCCTCATCAAGCACGACCAGGTCATAGGGGCCATCTATCTTGACACCGATGACCACCTGAACCCTTTTGCCCAGAACGACATGGAATTCACGGCGGCAGTTGCCAACGAACTTGCCCTTTCCATTGACAATTGCCGCCTGCAGCGGGAAGCGATCAAAAACGAAAAGATCAGCGCCATCGGGCTGACCGTCACGCATCTGGCCCACAATATCAAAAATCTACTCACGATCAATCGCAGTGCGGTCGACATGATGGAGGAGCAGCTGTGTACAAGCGCAGATGAGAACGTCAAGAAAAACTGGCAGCTGGTTCGCCAGGGCTTTGACCGGATTGCAGATCTGACAGCGGACATGCTCGATTATACCCAAAGCAGCCCGGACAACCTCCAGCCCGTCGACGTTAACGCGGCCGTTGTTGCAGAATACGAGCTTTTCAAAGAATCGCTGACCAGCGAGGATATCGAAGTCGAGTTGAACCTGGCCCCGGACCTTCCGCCCTGGAGGATGAACGAAACCCTGCTGCAGAGAGCCATCCTCAATCTGGTGGTTAATGCCAAAGACGCATTGAAAGAAAGACAAAACGGCCGAATCCGGATCTCGACGGAGGTGGACGATACTTCGCGATTGCTCATCCGGGTGGAGGACAATGGCTGCGGAATCGGAAAGGGCGCACTGAACGACATTTTTGAACTCTTCTACACCACAAAAGGCATGGATGGCAGCGGCGTAGGGCTTTCCATGATCAAAAAGTTCGTGGAAGGCATGGGCGGGACCGTGTCGGTGGTCTCCCATGTGGATGTCGGATCGGTATTTACCCTCGGTTTCCCCGGCTCCAAGGGCGACCCTCGGCAAGCGCAACCATAAAACCGATCGTTCGTGCAGGCCGATGATCCGTACCGAAGATTTGGCTTTCGATTCCGCATGAAATGCGATAAAATAAAAGGGCAGATTGCAGTTAGCGCAACACTGCTTCGATTGACGATTCGTCTATAAAAATGGATGATCACGAAAAAGAATTTGCCCGTGCCAGCCTGCTGCCTGTCCCGGCTAAAATTACCTCCAAGTCGATCCCGGTGAAAGGCGGTGAGACAACGATCGGCAGGGCCCCGTCGAACACCATCTGCCTGAACCATTCAGGGGTGTCGCGGATCCATGCCGTTATTTCCTGCTCTAACGGTCAGTTTGTGCTCACCGACCTCCATTCCCGCAATGGCACCTTCGTAAACAACAAGCGCATCCGTCAAACGGTTCTTCAAAACAGTGATAAAATATCGTTCGGCAAACGCGGATTCATGTTTTTCATAGAAGCCGTTCCTTCCACGCCCTCCTCCCCGGATGCGGACGTCGCTTCCGTTGTCGGCGACACCGTCACCATCAGCGAGGAAGAAGTCGATCTGAACGAATTGCTTTCTAGTAGTGCGGAGTCGGCCGTCAGCAATTTTTTTGAACTGCTGTCTTCAGATGACAATGAAGACCCACCGACACTGCAGGCTCATGAGCGATTGTCTTACATATATCAACTCAGCGAAAATGTACGGACTCCCTGTGATCCCGATGAAATGGCGGAAAAAGGGCTCGAGCTGATTTTTGAGGCAATGCCGTCGGCCAAGCGGGCGGCGGCCATGCTGCGGTCGAGCCCTGCGGATTCTCTGCAGGTTCGCGCCGTCAAGTATCGCGATATCGATCCGAACGATGCCATTATTTCGGTCAGCCGCACCGTGCTCAACCACGTCGTAGAAGACCGGCTGGCCGTTGTCAGCCAGAACGCCCAGGAGGACGCGCGTTTCGACGATACGGATTCGTTTGCGGTGGAGGACATCAACTCGTTTGTCTGCGTGCCGCTCATTCAGGACGATCAGGTTATCGGAGTAATCTACCTCGACACCAACGACTGCCTGAGCCCGTTTAACCAGAACGATATGGAATTCACGGCGGCTATGGCCAGCGAGCTGGCGCAATCCATTGATAACTGCCGCATGCAGCGAGATGAGATCAAGAGCGATCGAATCAACGCCATCGACTTGAACGTCACCCATCTGGCCCACAACATCAAAAATTTGATTACCCTCAACCGAAGTGCCGTCGACACGATGGACAAGCGGGTAGGGGCGAGTGAGGATGAAGACCTGAAGAAAAACTGGCAGCCGGTTCGCCAGGGCTTCCAGCGGATCGCCGACCTGGCCGTGGACATGCTCGATTACACTCAAATCAGCTCCGATGAAGTCCAGCCGATCGACATTAATGCCGTTGTAGTCGCCGAATACGAGCAGTTCAGAGAAACCCTGACTGCCGAAGGCATTGTCGTCGATTTGCGTCTCGCCCCGGACCTGCCGCCATGGGAGATGAACGAAACTCTTTTGCGCAGATCCATCCTCAGCCTGGTGGTCAATGCCAGAGACGCTCTGAAAGGAAGGAAGAACGGGCGGATCCGGATTTCGACCGAAGTGGACGATTCGTCGCGGTTGATTATCAGTGTCAAGGACAACGGCTGTGGAATCGCAAAAGCTGGATTGAACGATATTTTTGAGCTTTTCTACACGACCAAGGGCATGGACGGCAACGGCGTCGGACTGTCCATTATCAAAAAATTCGTGGAGGGCATGGGCGGAAAAGTGTCGGTCGTCTCCCACACGGGAGTCGGATCGGTCTTTACCCTTGCTTTTCCCGAATGATCGATAAAGCGCGGCTTTTGAGGCGATTACTCGCCACGGGCGCTCATCCGGTGAATCGCTTCATCTGCAATCTCGCGAATCTGTATAATAAGGTCCTCCTGGTGCATGGAGCTGGTTAGCGTGCTGAATGCCGGCAGCCGGTTGATTACAGATTCGATCAAAACCCTTTCATCTTCTCCCCCGACAGCCCCGATACCGCGAACAACAATTTTCAGCAATTGCAGCAAATCGGCGAGGTGTTGTTTGCTGGCTTTGCGATTGTAAACATCAGATTCCGGATGTCCGTATTCTTTCAACGCACTCATCAACACCGACCAACCCGTACTGCCGCCGCACTGGGAGAAAAACAGGTACGCTTCTCTTTCCAGGGCAAACAGGTCCTTGGCGGTCATTTTAGGAGTATCTTGGCCCTCGTATTCGAGCAGATCAATCAGCCGGAGGTGGATCGTTCGCATCTTTTCGAAAAACGACTCCTGCTCGCGGTCGATTTTCCAGGCGGCATAGTTCGCCACGGGTTGATCCAGGCCGGACAGATCTCTTAAGACATCTTCGGGAGTAATCTGGTAACTCAAAATGGTCCCCGTATTTTTGCGAACCAGTCGATTTCCCAGCATAAAGGCCTTCTGGTCTGCAAATCGAACAACGGCCGGATTGGTGACAAGATCCTGCAGCAGCACGGAGATGGAGTTCTTGCGCTGACTGATCCGATCCACCAGCATCTGGAGGGCATCGAGAAAAGCGGGGCGGTCGCTTTGGTGCAGCGTTTCTTTCAGGTTATGCCACAAAAAATCGAATATTTTGCTTTCGTAACGCTCCAGCTCGCCGATGGCGTTGATGAAGCTGCTTTTGCGGAAATGTCCGTCATCGTCAAAACAGCCTTTCAGTGTCCGAATCAGATTCCTCGCATCGTCGGGGCCGATTTCAAAATCCTGCGCGATGGTGTCGTAATCCTGCTGGTCGAAATCAATGACCTGGTGGACCATGTCGGTCATTTTTTTCTTGGTGATCGTCCGGTTTTTGTGGAACCCGACCAGACCGATAAGCTTGTCATGGAGTTTCGCAATGAAGGTTTTCTTTCCCGGTGCCTGTGCTTCGATCCGGTCTTCCCCGACAATCAGGTTGTCATAGATCCCATCGTTTACCAAACCGAGCCGTGTCCAGACGTTCTCGAGAACTTCGGTTTTCACATCCTGATTTGCGTCTTTCTGATCCATCCTGGTGAGCAGATCGGAAGTGAGTGTCAAGCGTTGCGCCACCTGGTTGGAATCGATCTTTTCATAATCGTTCCCGTACACGCTCTTCAATACCCGGGATGCCTCGGGAACGGATTCCCCGTAACTCTCTGTTACGTAACGGGCGACACGAGCCATTTGCTGGGAGACTTCATGCTGCTCGTCTTCCACAATCAGCCACTTGACGTTGTTTAATTCCAGCGGGGGTACGTTCCATTTGCCCCGCAGGTTTTTCAATCCCAATATGGCATCGTAAGTGGTGGTGAACGCAAACCGGGTCCTGCCGGATTCGGATTTTTTGCTCAGCAGCAAGACCTTCTGCACGAGCGTCTGGATTTTGTCCGACGGCAGCTGGTTGAAAATCGCCAGCAGGGTGAGGTTGGGATCCGGTTTGCCGGATTCGTTCTTGACAACGGGGTATGACAGCTGCCGTCCGCTCATTTTAAACTCTACGGGCGATCCCTTTTCCAGTGCTCTCAAATAGCGGTAGAGTATTTGAAGCCCGATCCACAGCCGTTTATATTCCTTTTCTTCCCTTGGCAGGCGCAGCAGCAGATTGTAGACAGAGCAGTTCCAGAACGTCTCAAAGGCATCGGCGAGACGGTTTTGCCGGCTGTTTTCTCTCATCCCTCTGCGGCGAGCCAGTGCCGCCATTTCCGCCAGGTCCAGGTAAAACTTGCCGAAAACAATCTCGTAATCGATGTGTTCACGGTTACCGGTTTCCTCGTAGTTGCCCTTGTAGCGGATCAAAATGGTCCTGGTTGGGTCATAATTGCGGATGAGCTTTTCGATCGTATCCTTCAGCTTGTCAAACATGCCGCTGCGGGGGTTGCGGTTTGTCCCGCCGGAGGATTGCAGCAGGCAGCTGCTGACCTGGCAGATCAAATCGGCCAACAGCATCCGGGCGGCGTCATTGCGCGTCTCCACCTCGGTGAGGCCCTGTGAAAAGCCGTCACCGGAGACTTTCTCCAGTTGACGCAGGTCGATGCCATCCAGCTGCCGGTAGAGCTCTGCTGCGTCGGCATCCAGGCTCATGTTTGGATCTTTCATGGGGACCTGCTTTTTGGGTATGTACGGCGTTTATGCGATGAAAGCCGCGGGAAGTATTCGCGAGATCACATGGGAGCACTATATCAAAAATGCGCTTTTCGGTCCACTTCAAAGCTCAGGGCACTTGCGGCGGCCGCCGCCCGGTTTGCCGACAAATTGCTGCGGCAGGCGGTCCCTGCGCTTTTCGAGAAAACGTCCCGGAGGGCAGCGAAAACCTCGGCGAACCCTGGGAAGTATGGCGTATTTCGTATAAATGGCAGATGCGCTTCCGGGTGAAACGTCCGCAAGATTCGTTTATGCGGCTTTCCGGTGTTTCGCAAACCCCATTGTCGGGTGCACAACCCGTGCTCGAGGCGCTACTAGCTGCCGAGCAACGCTTCCCTGATCCGGACCATGGCGAGGGTGTCCTGCCCGCAGTAAGCGAGAAGGTCCCGCTCGATTTTTTCTTTCTCGGCCGCCGGTGTTTGCGGCCCGATCATGCGCAAGTATTCCACCGATGCCTGGCTGCCCTCCTGGATGGCGAGGTCCTGGTAGTCCATCTGCGGCAGCAGCGCCGGTAAAACGCTCTTGAGGGAAAAGGAGCCCCGGAACTGCGGGTGGTAATAGTGCTTTTTGATCATAGCGTGCAGGTCTACCGTCCGGTCGACGGCGGCATGCAGGGCTTCTCTCATTTCAGGCAAATCGTTCGCCAGCGCCCGCAGGATCTTTTTTTCGTACGTCGTGTAGATCACGACGCTTCCATCGGCTGTGAGGGCATCCAGCAGTGCCCGGGTGAACTCCGTCCGCGGGTCTTTGTCCTCCCGGCAAAGATACTCCCGGTGGTCGACGCTGCCGTCACGGCGGAGAATGTGATCCGAAAACTGGAAGGGCAGGCTCTGGTAAGGTCGGGTGCCGGGATAACGGGGAACGGCCGGGCCGACGGTTTCAAAATCGATGAAGTGGATCGGATGCTGGAGCAATCCCAGTTCGCGGGCCAGGTTCGGCGAGCGGTATTCGGTCTGCGTCTGCACGCAGGTTCGGATCCGATCCTGGATTTCGGTCAACGGAAAGCCGGCCGGGATGTCGCGGATATCGGAGATCTCCAGGCGAGACAATTCGTCCAGCCGGCTCTGGGAAATGCCGCTGAGCTGCAACACCCAGAACTCGGGCATTTTATCCGTGCAGTGATCCCAGAATTCGCACAGGTGCGGATGCTTGCAGTGTCTGGAGGGTTGGATGGCCGGTGGTTGTCCTTCGCTGAGCACCTGGCGCAGGCGTCCGAGTTGCGCATGCGTATCTTCCTGCCGTGCGAAGACCAGCGGGGTAAGATCGTCGAAGTGAAAAAGCTCTGCGAGCACCGGGGCTTGTCCCGGATGCACGTACGCGGTGTTTATGTGCAGCAGGCCGGCCCGGTCGATGGACAGACCGGATCCCGACAGCACGTGAAGCTGGACGGCCACATCCCACAAATGAACGTCCCTGACCGCGGTGGCGGATTTGACTTCCACCAGGTTCCAGCGGCCGCTTAGGCTGCGTTCCAGCACGTCCACCCGGACGCGGATGCCCTCGAACCCGAAGGCGGCCTCGTAGATCGCAGGTGTGTCGGATTGTCCCATGGCGGCCGTCGTGGACCGGACCGCCTCGGCGTGGTGCAGGTGGTCCTCTTCGATCAAGGTGCCACCGGGGTAGCGGCCGGTAGCCAGGTGGCCTACCTCGCGGCCGGTGTCGAATATCGCCTGCTGCGCAGGCCGGATATCGGAGGCGAGCTGCGGTGCATAGCACTGGTACCACAGCCGCAGCGGGCACTGCAGGCCCGCAATAAATCGGGACTTGGAAAGCAGTGGCGGGTTTTTGCCGGCGGCTCGATCCATCGGTCACCTCCGGATCAGGGCCCGGCTACTGTTTTTCGTATGGCTTCGAGCACATTTGCAGGATGATCGGCGGCGTTGGCAACCTTTCGCCAGTGTTTGGCCACCCTGCCGTCCGGTCCGATCCACACCGTCGAGCGAATTACGCCTTTGGTGACTCTGCCGTAGAGCTTCTTTTCGCCAAAAGCGTCGTAGCGCGTCATGACGTTTTTATCCGGGTCACATAACAGCGGAAAGGGAATGCCGGTTTTGGCAATAAAATCACGGTGGGAGGCCTCACTGTCCGGAGACACGCCCACGATGGCAACAGCGAGTTTTTGGAATTCACCATACAGGTCACGGAATCCCTCGGCCTCCTTGGTTCACCCCGAGGTGTTGTCTTTGGGGTAAAAATAGACAATCAGGTTTTTGCCTGAAAAGTCTTTCAAGGAAACGCTCTTTCCGTTTGCATCCGGCAACGTGAATTCCGGCGCTTTTTTCCCTTCTTCGATTGACATCGGTACCTCCTTTATTGTTTCCGACTATGGGGTGGACATCGATAAAACCAGAGCTTAGTTTAAAAGCGAGCGCTTTGTTTTGCAACATGTCGTCGAATGAACCGATCGCCGAATCGAACCGCCGAAATCGTTGCACCGCAGCTTGAAACGAGCATGCATCCATCACCGGGAGGCAGGCATTGGGCAGTGAACAGCTATTCGGGTCCGGGGCGCTGGTATTTTGTCTGCTGGCTGTTGTCTACGTCCTGGGCAAGAAGTACATCGAAAAAAAAGAAAAAAGCAACCGCCCTAAAACCGACGAGGAGACGCTGACCCTCATCGCGATTACCCGCAAATGCAGCGAACACGACATTTTCCAGCTGGCGGGCATCGAATGGCAGGTCAGCGGCAATCAGGTGGCGGAGGATTTCAGACAGTACCTCACCCGCGGGCTGCTTCCCCATTACGTTCGGGATTTCATCCGCAAAAACAAACCGGACGGTGGTGATGACCCCGAAGACATCTCCAGCCCGGGCGGCAACCTGCCCGCCTCCTGGTCGGCATAGACCACCGGTTTCAAGGTTCAGTTGTCCGCAAAGCGCAACCGTTTCGCGGAATTCGGAAGGTCGTTTCGGAAGGCCGAACCAACCGTGAAACCAAACCCGTTTCACCGAACCTTACATTCGGGCCACATGCTTGACCTTCTTTACGCGCTCGCAAACGTCCAGGTAGCTTCCAAAGGCTCTCATCGGCTCGGCAAACGAATCGGTAAACAGTTCTTGAATCCGCTTGATTGAGAATTCCCCCCTTTTCACCGCGTAGTAGAGCTTGTTGCCCAGCATGTAGCCGAGCTGGGTGCTGAACATGCGGGAAACCGCCGAGCGACTGTTGTAGTGGTCGAAGAACTTGAGGATGAACTCCTCGGCTGCAGCGGTGCGCCGCTGTAGGTAGAAATGCTGCAGTATGAGCCTGGCAACCTGCACCGTTTCCGGGTCGATGTCCTTCAGCTCCCCCCTGTTGGCCTTGCCCACAAAAATCCGCAGGGAGTTTTCCGTCTGTGATTTGCGCTTTTCGTTAATGAATTTGCTGCCGAAAAACCCCAGGCATTCGGTGATGACACTGCGATAGAAACGATCGAACGGGGTGATCGGTTGTGTCGCTATTCCCCTGAGAACGGCGTTGAGAAAATGACAGGACTCCTCTGCAGCCATGTTGATGTTGGAGTTGGCCAGATAGATGAGATAGGCGGGTTCCCCTGACTTTTCATATTCCAGCAGAAAACCCTCCTCTCTTTTGATCTTGCTGCGGATCAGCCGCAGCTGGCCCCGGAATTCCGGCGTGTCGTGCACCATTTCCATGAATCCGAGGTCGCCGGGGTAGTAGATGGCCAGTTTTTCCAGTGCGTCGCCGGGCAACGCAAGATCCAGTATATCGGCCAGGGTGTGGACCATTTCGTGCACCATCACCCCCCTGTCCTCGGAGTAGGTGCCCTCCCAGTCCTCGTGGACCGGGAAATAGGCATCCTGTGAATATTCCAGCCAGTTCAAATAGGACTGAATCTTGTTGGCCGGCATGGTGTTCATCACACAAAACATGCTGTCGCTGATTTTCAATACATCCGCCTCTTCCAGCCCCTGGCTGCACAGCTTCCAGTAGAGATTCTCGGCATTTTGGAAGATAATCAGTGCCTTGGCCGTTACATCCAGCGCTTGGAGCAGTGCGTGCACGTTTTCCGGGAGGTGACCGGGCGCAACGTGATAATCGCCGTCGACGACATAGATCAGCTTGCCGGGATTCTGGATCAGGTTCCGCGCAATAATACGGGCCGAAAATCGGTCGCGTTCTCTGAGCTTTTCAATCCCTTTGACATCGTTCGATTCGGTGTTGATGCCCAGAACGACAATTCGGTTCTGTCGACAGAATTCGATGATCGGACGCCAGTTCTCCCAGTGAAACGGCCACTTTTTGGCATATTCGATCTTTTCCAGAAACTCTTTTTCCTGCAGCTCGCCGGCCATGAACCGGTCGACGGTTTTCTGATCGACGGCATGAAACATCTCCAGGCACATGATGATTTCCCGTTTGCCCTTGATGGCCCGCAGGACACGAATAACGGAATGCTGGGATTGTTTGAGGGTGTGGTAGTCGCCGTGAAAAACCAGGTCTGCCGACAACACCTTTTTGATCAGTTCGCTCTTGTTGGAGATTTCCTCGTAGGTTTTCAGGTGGCGCAGGTATTCCCTCTCGTATTTTTCGACGCCCGGATTGTAGCCTAGATTTTCGCGCACCAGCTTGAGGTTCTGCCGGTAGTTTCTCTTGTGAATTCGGATGAGCTCTTCTCTGAGTTTCTTCATCGAACGCACTCGGGAATCGAATCGGTTGTGGTTGGGCCGGGGGACCGGCTGCAGCCGTTGTGAAACCGTCGTTATCATACCACAGACACTGCCGGTAAGCGAATAAAAAGCAATATCAGCTTGTTAGCGACGGGATTACTCGGCCAGCCGGATATGCAGATCCACAGACGCTTTCAACGTGTTGGCCACGATGCAACCGCGCTCGGCGATGGTGATCAGCTTTGACATTTCTTCCGAATCGCTGTATTTGGCCTTGACGTGCATCTCGATGGCCGTGTAACGAGGGGGGGCGTTGTCCAGTGTGCCGACGATGGTGAGTGCAATATCGGAAACAGCCGCTTCTCGAGCGGCGACAGCGGCCAGCAGGTTGCTCATAAAACAGCCGCCGAGCCCCATCAGCAGAACTTCTCCGCCCATGGGTCCATTATTTGCCCCGCCCTTGGCCTCGGGCCGATCCATTGTTATGCTGTGGTCCCTGACAAATCCTTCGGAGGCCGAGGGGCCTGCCTGATTGACCTGGACTTGAATCTGAACGCTCATGATGTTGCTCCTTATTTTGCTGAAGATTGAAAAAACTTCTCCGAAAATATATACAATCTGATCAGGTTGTCCACCCGTTGACCGAAAAAGGGGCGTCGAAGGCGTGAGCAAATTCGAAAAGCGACTGATTTTATTTGCGATTGTTTTTGTGGTGATCTACCTGGGCGCTGCAGTAATAACCCTGCACAATCGGTTCGGCGGAACCGAAACCGCTCCTTTGAGATATGAATCGGAGGTGCCGACCCGCGCTGAAGGTCGCCTGGGGATGGCGGAGCTTTTGCTGCCGATGCTGGTGCTGTTGACGCTCGCGCTTACCTACGCCGCTGTCAAAAAAAAGCGGGCCGCCCAGATAGCGCGGCTGGAGGAATCCGAGGACGAAATTCCCGATACCGATCGGTCGGAACCACCGCCGCCGGCCGATAGGAGCATCCGGGAGGATGCGGCACATACGGTTCAACCAACCTCCCGGCGTTTCTAGCAACGATCCTTTCCTCCCGCGGACAAGACCAGACGGCCGGCTTGTCTCCTGCATCGATCAACGCTCGTGTTTCACGCAGCTTGACAGTTCGAAAAATCGATTGCATAAAAACAGCAGGCGCCGGATCACGGTGCCGGCAACCACGTGGCCGATAGAAAGGTTTTCGTATGCCGCAACCAAAACACGCGATGGAGGTTTTTCAGCTGCTGGACAAGTCGAATTGCCGTCAGTGCGGTGAAAAGACCTGTCTGGCATTTGCCGGAGCGGTATTTCGGGGGCAAAGAGATCTCCGCCAGTGCCCGATGCTCTCGCCGGAAGTTGTTGTGCGATTTGAGCCGGATTCCGAAGGGCCCAACAGCGCAGAGCAAAGCCAGGAAGAACACCTGGATGGGTTGAAAGCCGAGATTGCCGGACTCGACCTGCAAGAGGCGGCCGAAAGGGCCGGGGGCCGGCTTGCTGGCAGTCGGCTGACACTCAAGGTCCTCGGAAAGGACTTCGGCGTCGATTCGAGCGGCAGCCTGATCACCGATATTCATGTCAATCCCTGGGTGGCCATTCCGGTTTTGACGCACCTGCTGCACGGCCGGGGGCTGCCGGCTGCGGGCAACTGGGTGTCGTTTCGGGAGTTGAAAGACGGAGCCGAGCGCTATCCGCTGTTCCGGAAGCGATGCGAGGAGCCGATGAAATCGGTGGCAGACCTGCACACCGGACTGTTCGACGACATGGTGCATATTTTTAACGGACAGCAGGTGCAGGAGCAGTTCGAATCGGACATCTCGGTGGTGCTGCATCCACTTCCCAAGGTGCCGCTGATGGTTTGTTACTGGCTGCCGGAAGACGGGCTCCAATCGAGTCTCAATCTGTTTTTCGACGAAACGGCCGACCGCAACCTGGACATCGGATCGATCTTTACCCTGGGTGTGGGTCTTGCCCAAATGTTTCAGAAACTCTCCTGGCGGCACGGCTCGCCCCGGGCCTGAACCCGCTTCCATCCTGTTGCCGGGTTTTGAAGCCGGTCCGTCTATGGCTGTCGGGGGGAAGAAATTCCGATACTGTGTGACGGTTCACTTCCACAGCTGATCGAATTCGATCCGTTCGGGAAAGGTGCACTTTTGCGGGTCCGCCGCGGTCAGCCGGGCCCTTTTTTCCAGCAGCTCGACGCCTTTTGCCGCCGCGGGCGCGGTATCTACCCACTCAAGGACCTTGAAGCCGGCCGGTCTTTTCCAGACCGCATGAATGAGTATGCCCTTATAGGTCTTGTCTTTTTCAACCCACAAGATAACCGAATAACAGTCGACCCCGTCGATCTGCAGCCGTTTCGTGCAGCACTTTACGCCACGACCGTCGAACAGATCTTCATAGGAACGGACGAACATCTGCACATCCTCGCGCATTGCGGCATAGAGCTCTTCATCGGCCGGTCTGCGCGCACCGCGGGTTGCGTCGACTACCGCCGCCTGCCGGTAGAATTCGGTGATCTCTTCCCATCGGTACAGCGTCAGATCCCGGGTCAGCGAATCGGTATCGCCGCTTCTTGCGGATGTTAGAACGGATTCCATGAATTCGTTCCATGGATCGAGGACCCTGGTCGCACAGGCCGCCGAGCTGAAGATCAACAGCAGCGATAGACCGCATCTGGCCCATAAGGCCATGGGTTGCATCGCGACCCCGCAGCAGTAAAACCGGAAAGGTTCAGTTTACAGCGCCGGCGATTCGCAAACGGTGGCGAGAACCTCGATGTGCTCTCTTTGACCCTGATACAATCGGGTCATTTCAATCAGAATGCCGGCAATCTGGGCCATTGCCTGGACGAAGTTCACATCGTCGAGGGTAAATTCCCACTTTTCAGCCGTGTAGACCCGAACGGCGCCGATCGCGTCATCTCCGATCATGATGGGAACGGAGAGAATCGAGGAGATGCCCTCCTTACTGGCCGCATCCGGATACTGGATTCGCGGGTCGTCGCCGACATCGTAGACTGCCACCGGGCCTTCATTGAGAGATTCGGCAATGGAGTGCAGGGCGCTGACCGTTCCCTTGTTCAGGTATTCGGAACTTAAACCGGCCGATGAGGCAACCTCCAGCTCCTTGGTGTCGGGATTGAACAGAAACAGTGTACAGCCCTTGATGCCCAGCGCCGATCGAATGCTTTCCACCGTCATGCGGATGATCTCCTCCGGCTCTTTGGATTTCGAAAGGGCCCGGGAGATTCGGATCAACGTATCGTAGTTGGTTCTCAGATTACGCATTTGCGCCTCCTTTGGTTGCAGATTCACCGATGCAGAACCGACTGCCGCTGTTTGCCAGGGCTCTTGCCATTGGATCTGCGTGTTTTCCGGGAGGCTAAGAGGGCTTCGTTTTCAGCAGAGTGTCGGTCGGGCGATGGCAGAAGGAGTGTCGCGGCAGGTTTCGATCCGGCGAATCGATCGGAAATATCCGCTCCGTGTCGGTCGCAGCGAGGCTACCGGATGGACAAGAGCACGATTGGTGTCAGCATGTCAAAAACCATCCGGGTTGTCAAATGCCGCTGGGTCGACTTCGATGGGATGGCAGATGTGCTCACGTCTCCCTTCTTGTTTTTTTTCTTGATTGCCGGACCAAAAACTGGGAAAGTTCCGCAAGGATTTCGAAATGACCCACGGATCCGGATCGACACGGCGAGCGACCCCAGCCGAAGGAGGAGACAATGATCGTTGGAGTGTTGAAGGAAATCAAGGCCGACGAAAACCGCGTGGCCATTACGCCGGCCGGAGTGGAGATCATGACGCAGCGCGGACACAAGGTTCTGCTGGAAAAAGGCGCCGGCAAACCAAGTGGATTCGACGATCGAATGTACAGGGACTCCGGCGCCACGATTGTCTCCACACCCGACAAGATTTTTCCGAAGGCCGAACTGCTGCTGCGGGTCAAAGAACCCCAGCCGTCCGAACTGGTGCATCTGCGCCCCGGTCAGGTTTATTTCGCTTACCTGCACTTGGCCGCATCCAAGAAACTCTGTCGGGCCCTGATGAAGGCCGGCACGGTGAACATTGCCTACGAGACGATTCAGAAAACCAACGGATCCTTGCCCTTGTTGACTCCGATGAGCGAAGTCGCCGGGCCGATGGCGATCCAGGAAGGGGCCAAGTACCTGGAGATGTCCCATGGCGGTCACGGTGTGCTGCTGGGCGGTGTGCCGGGGGTGGATCCCGGGACCGTGCTGATATTGGGAGGAGGAGTGGTCGGTCTGAATGCCGCCAAGATGGCCAGCGGGCTCGGGGCCAAAGTCTACATTCTGGACATCGATTTACAACGACTGCGTTACCTGAGCGACGTGATGCCCAGCAACTGCTTTTTGCTGATGTCCAATCCGGCCAACATTCGGGAACTGCTTCCCAAGGCGGATGTGGTGGTCGGCGCTCCGCTGATACCGGGCAGCCGGACGCCGATTCTGGTCACCCGGGAAATGATGAAAACCATGAAACAGGGAGCGGTGGTGATCGACGTCTCCATCGATCAGGGCGGGTGTTTCGAAACTTCCAAAGAAACCACCCACGCAGATCCGACCTACAAGATTGACGGTGTGGTTCACTATGCGGTCTCCAACATGCCCGGGGCCCTGCCCAGAACCTCCACCTTGGCGCTTACCAATGCCACGCTGCCCTATGTGGTCCAGATCGCCGACAAGGGGTGGCAGCGGGCGGTTTACGAAAACCCGGAGATCGGTGCCGGTGCCAACGTTGTTGCTGGAAAAGTAACCCACAAGAGCCTGGCGGACGCCCACTCGCTCAAATACGTGTCGGTGGAAGCGCTGCTATAGTCTATCCATTCCGATCTGCATCCCTTTGAATCCTATGCGGCGGGACTCGCCTGTTGCCGGCCAGCAGGCTGTGCGGCTCGACTTGACAGCCTTTGCGCGGTCATTACCTTGCTGTAAAGAATCCGGTTTCCATCCAGCTCCACGAAGCAAATCGTAACATCATCATGGTAAAGGAGAAAACCGCATGCAGGTGACAGCCGAGCATCGGCGCCTGATCGCCCACCGTGACCGGGTCGCGAACTGGAAAAAGTGGGGACCCTACCTAAGCGAACGATCCTGGGGAACGGTCCGCGAAGATTACAGCGAGCAGGGCAGCGCCTGGCGGTTTTTCCCTCACGACCACGCCCGCAGCCGGGTATACCGATGGGGGGAGGACGGTCTTGCCGGCATCTGCGACCGCTATCAATACATCTGTCTGGCAATGGCCTTGTGGAACGGCCGCGATCCCATTCTAAAGGAACGAATGTTCGGCCTGAGCGGCGATGAGGGCAATCACGGTGAAGATGTCAAAGAGGTGTATTACTACCTGGACAGCACTCCCACGCACAGCTACATGAAGATGCTCTACAAGTATCCCCAGGCGGCGTTTCCCTACGAGCAGCTGGTTAACGAAAACCTCCGGCGGGGTCCACTCGATGACGAATACGAACTGCTCGACACCGGGGTTTTCGATGGCGATCGTTACTTCGACGTTGTGGTGGAATACGCCAAGGCAGGACCGGATGATATCCTGGTCCGGATCCGCACATTCAACCGCGGCCCGGAGCCGGCTAAGTGCGTCCTGCTGCCCACCGTCTGGTTTCGCAACACCTGGAGTTGGGGGTATCCAGAGGGCCCCATGGCTGATGTGCAGCGCAGGCCGCAAATGCGGCTGAAGGCGACATCGGCAAATGCAAAGGTTCTGCACCTCGATCACCCCGCATCCGGATCATACTTCCTGTATGCCGATAACCCCCGGCAATGGTTGTTTTCAGATAACGAAACCAACACCGAGCGTCATTTCGGTGCCCCCAACGCCGTTGCCTACGTGAAAGATGCGTTTCACCGTTACATCGTCGACGGCGAGCAGGCGGCAATCAACCCCCAGGCCGCCGGCACCAAATCCGCGGCGGTGTTTGAAGAGGAAATTCCCCCCGGAGGCTCCCACAGCATCCGCCTGCGGCTGAGCGCCGACAGCCTGCCAGGGCCTTTTGAAGACTTCGAAGCCCTGCTGGCCGAAAGGCGGCAGGAGGCCGACGAATTTTATGCCGCCATCGGAAACCCGGATCTCAGCGAGGATGAGCAGCGTGTGCAGCGCCAGGCGCTGGCCGGAATGCTCTGGACCAAGCAGTTTTACTACTACAACATCGAACAGTGGCTGAGCGGCGATCCTGCCGGGCAACCGGTGCCCGAAGCCCGCAGCCGGGGCCGCAACCACGAATGGGAACACCTCAATAATTTCGACGTGATCTCGATGCCGGACAAGTGGGAGTATCCCTGGTACGCCGGATGGGACCTGGCGTTTCACGCCATACCGCTGGCACTGGTGGACACCGACTTTGCCAAACGCCAGCTGGTGCTGCTGGCACGCGAATGGTACATGCACCCGAACGGGCAGCTGCCGGCCTACGAGTGGGCTTTTGGCGACGTCAACCCGCCGGTGCACGCCTGGGCGGCTCTGCGGGTTTACAAGATCGATGCCAAGCAGCGGGGCCGGGAGGATCGCCGCTTTCTGGAGAGCATCTTCCACAAGCTGCTGCTCAACTTCACCTGGTGGGTGAACAAGAAAGATACCGAGGGCAACAACATCTTCCAGGGCGGATTTCTGGGCCTGGACAACATCAGCGTGTTCGATCGAAGCAAACCTTTGCCCACCGGCGGTCACCTGGAACAGTCCGACGGAACCGCCTGGATGGCCTTCTACTGCTTGGAGATGCTCAAAATCGCTTTCGAGCTGGCCAGGGAGAATCCGGTTTACCAGGATTCGGCCAGCAAATTCTTCGAGCACTTCCTGCGTATCGGCAGCGCCATGACCGCCAGTCACCGACTCGGGGTCAGTCTCTGGGACGAAGACGACGGCTTTTTTTACGACGTCCTGCACCAGCCCGGCGGCGAGGTGATTCCGTTGAAGGTCCATTCGCTGGTGGGGTTGATGCCGCTGCTGGCTGTTGAAACCCTGGAATCGGATCTGCTCGACGACATGCCCGCTTTCAAGCGCCGCATGATGTGGTTTTTCGAAAACCGGATTTACCTGCGCGACCGCGGTCACGTTGCCTGCGTCAAGGCCCGGGGGGAAAAGGCCCGCCGGATGCTGTCGCTGGTAAATCGCGACCGATTGCTGCGGGTACTGCGCCGCATGCTCGACGAACAGGAATTTCTTTCCCCATACGGCATACGCTCCCTGTCGAAGTATCATCGCGACCGGCCCTACAGTTTCCATGTCGACGGCCAGGTGCACTCCATCGACTACCAGCCGGCGGAGTCCCGCAGCGGCCTTTTCGGGGGAAACTCCAACTGGCGCGGCCCGGTCTGGTTTCCCATCAACTTTCTGCTGATCGAGGCGCTGCAAAAATATCACCACTTTTACGGAGAGAGCCTGACGGTGGAATGCCCCACCGGATCAGGCCGGTCGATGACGCTCGATCAGGTGGCCGCCGAGCTCTCTCGGCGCCTGATGCGCCTGTTTCTGCGCGATGCATCCGGCCGGCGTCCGGTTTTCGGCGCCAATCGCAAGCTTCAGGAAGATCCCCACTGGCGGGACTGGATCGTTTTCAGCGAGTATTTTCACGGCGATAACGGCTGCGGTCTGGGGGCCAGCCACCAGACCGGATGGACGGGCCTGGTGGCCAAACTGATTCAGCAGTCCGGCGGAACTGTGACCGGAGACTCTGAACCACCCGCCGGCGGGTAACAGGAAACGAAAATGGCAAAGCACATTCTGGCAGCCGATATCGGCGGCACTTCCAGTCGATTCGCATTATTTCGAACCGCAGCCGGGCAGCCGGCGGAGATCGAGACCGCGTGTGAACTGCAAACTGGCGCATTCGCTTCGCTGCTGGAATTGCTGCAGGCGGCAAGAGCCGAACACCACAGCCTGTCACCGGATTCGGCCGCCGCCGCGGTGCTGGCCGTTCCCGGCCCGGTGGAGGGGGGCAAGCGCGCCCGGCTGGCCAACGTCAAATGGCCCGTGGATCTTGGACCGGTTGAAAGACGCTATGGCGGCTGTCCGTTTTTTCTGATCAACGATTTTGAGGCCCAGGCATTCGGGTGTTTGACCCTGGCGGTGGAAACGGTCCGGCAGATCAAAAGCGGGCGCCGGCAGACCAACGGGATGCTGGCAGTTGTGGGTGCGGGAACCGGTCTGGGACACTGCGCTCTGAAATCCGACAACCGCGGTACGCCGGTGGCCTTTCCCTCCGAGGCCGCCCATGCCGTATTCCCGCTTTCCGGCAGTCCGGAGAGCGGGTTCCGTCGATTTCTCACTGCCACCGCCGGAACCCGGGAGCCGACCGCAGATCTGGTCGTTTCCGGCCGGGGACTGGCGCTGCTCCATCGCTACCTGACCGGCGAGGACCTGTCGCCGCAGCAGGTTGCCCGGCAGATTTCTCCGCAGTCGGAAACCACCGACTGGTTCGCACGCTTTTACGCCCGCGCCTGCCGCCACTATGCCCTGGCGGTCCTGCCGCTTGCCGGTCTGTTCGTATCCGGAGGAGTGGCTGTAAAAAACCCCTTTCTGGTGGACAACGATACCTGGCGGGCCGAGTTCGTGCGTTCGGAAACCAAGCAACAGCTGCTGGAGGCCATCCGGGTCGACCTGGTAACCGACGAGTGGATCGGCCTGTGGGGAGCGGCACGCTACGGCATCGATCGACTGTTGCGTTGATTACGCGAATCCCCGAGCGGCTGAATCAGGTAGTAAAATACGTAGGAACCGTCGTTGACAGCGACGGTAAGATTTGCCCCCCGGCTCGCCGCCCAGACTATCCACGACGGTCGATCCTGGCGCCCGCACTCGATTTTCGGATAAAACTCGCCGGTGAGGCTGCTGTGCCAGGACAGCAACATGGCCTGCGGATCGATCCGTCGCGCTTCGGCCCTGGCCAGGTCCCTGGCCTGCTCGAAACCGGGATCGGTCTGCTCTGTTGCCAGCGTGATCAGCTTACCCAGCACTTCACCCTTCATTTGAACCCGCCTTTCTTTCGAGTTCGACCTCCACCCGGCAGCTGTTGCAGGGAAAAGCGCCGGCGGGTGACATCCGGTCGTCGGTCAGCACATTGACGCACCCGCCTTCGTCCAGGCCTTCCGGGCCGGGCCGATACCACGCGCCGGCATCCAGGCTGACAACGCCCGGAATGATGCGATCGGTGACCCGGACAACGGTCCGCAGCCGACCGCGCGCGTTGAATACCACCGCCCGGTCCCCGTCGGTTATGCAGCGCCGGGCGGCATCGATCGGATTCAACCACAGCCGGTCGTCGGCCTGCTGTTTCAAACCGGCGATATTGTCGAACTGGGAATTCACCCGGGTTCGGGCATGCGGGCTGACCAGCTGCAGCGGATACAATGCGCTGCAGCGACCGGCGGTCTCCTCCCGGGGACCCATGTATTTTGGTACAGCCGGTATCTGCGGATGGTTCATGTCTGCGATCTTGCAGCTGTAGATTTCGATCCTGCCCGAAGGCGTGGGGAAAGGGTGATTGCCGGGATCTTCGATCTGTTTTGTGAACGCGATCCAGGGCCCATCGGTTTTCACCGGGTGAAAGGGCATGTGGCAGAAAGTATCAAAATCGGGCATGTCCTGGGTGGCCGCGACGAAGTCCTCCAGCCAGCCTCGGTCGGATTTCCGGTTGTAATCTGCGATGCCCAGGCGCCGGGCCAGCCCGGTAAATATGGCCAGGTCCGATTGCAGCCCGGCAGGCGGATCCACGACCCGGTTCATGAAAATCCGATAGGGCCCGCCCAGCCAGGGCAGCCCGATGTCTTCCTGTTCGAGGTAGTGGGTGACCGGCAGGACGATGTCGGCAAAACGGGCGGTGGGGGTCATAAACAGCTCGTGCACTACGATAAATTCGGGTTGCTTCAGTGCGGCGAGGCCCTTGTTGAGGTTCAGAAACTGGTTTAGCAGGTTGCACCCCACGACGTACAACAGTTTGATATCGCTGGGGTAACCGCCGGACTTTCCTTTCAGCAGGGCGTCGTATACCTGGCAGACGTTAACGGCCGGAGACCGTTTTACCGGGGCCGGAAAGGATTTTCCCAGCCGTCCCAGGTCCGTGCGGTCGGTGCCGCCGGCCACATGTCCGCCGGCAATTCCGATGTTGCCCGTCATGGCCCCAAGGATCATGGCCGCCCGATGGAACTGCTCGCCGAAGTCGGTGCGGCCGGGAGCCCAGCCCGTGCAGAGGGCTGCGGGTTTTCGGGTGGCGTATGCGACAGCCAGCGACCGGATATCTTCGGCCGGAACTCCGGTGAGCGGTTCGGCCCACGCCGGTGTTTTGGCAACGCTGTCCTCCTTGCCGGTGACATAGGCTTTAAAATCAGCGAATCCGATGGTGTAGCGCTCAACGAACCTCTGGTCATAGATGCCTTCGGCGATCATCACCTGGGCCATGGCGATCAGCATGGCGGTGTCGGTTCCCGGACGGATGGGAATCCATTGGGCAGACAGGCGCCTGGCGGTGTGGTTGCGGCGCGGATCCACACACACGATGGGCGTTCCCTTTTTTGCTGCTTCTGAGAGACGGGCCGCCGTTTCGGGTCGAAAACGGGAGATCAGCGGGTCCCAACCCCAGAGAATGATCAGCTCGGACTGCAGCAGATTGTCCCGGTTCGACGCGGTGAACTGACTGCCGAAGGTCGTGTCGGCGGCAAATGCAGCGCCCTCCATCGAGGTGCTGCCCCAGGCACTGGTGCACCCGCCATACAGATCAAAAAAACGGTGTGCGACCTGCCGCGTGTTGTGCAAAACCCCCTCATTGGCGTAGTAGTCCATCAGGAAAACAGCCAGCGGCCCCCAGTTGTCCTTGACCTGCTGCAGTTCCGATGCCACCCGGTCAAGCGCCTCCTCCCAACGGATCGGTTCGAAACGGCCGCTGCCCCGCTCGCCGATGCGTCGAAGCGGCCGGGTGAGACGATCGGGGGCAGTAACGACCTCCTTTTGAGAAAGCCCGCGAATGCAGGGCTTCATCTGGCTGCCTGACGCATGCGGGCTGCCGATCTTCAAAATCCGGCCGTCAGCCACGGTTGCTTTCAGTAGACAGCGCGCTCCGCAGTCAAAGGAGCAGGAGGTGGTGATGGTCTTCGAACTGCTCATAGTTCGTTGATCATTTATGGGTTGCCTGTCTGGTCGGAAATGTGCAATGAGTGGGGTCAGCGGTTCGACCGTTTGCTGATGCTACCTCGGAATCACTCGCAGCGCAAGACTCTGCTGTCACCACAGCATCCCAGGGCAGTGGTTTCAGAACGCAGGTTGCCCAAAGGAACCGAATACGGCAGGAGAAAACATCAGATGGGATTGCTCCGGCGACTCGAATACATTTTCGTTCCCTCCAGAAGGAAGATGGAAAAGCACGTCGATCTGAAAGAGATTTTCTGCAAACGCAAAGACGACGGCTACATTAAAAAGATCCGAACGGCCGCCACCGGCTGCGATTACAGCAACCCCGACGGCAGCGATCGGCAGGAGGCCCTCGAGAAGGTAAAAGTCGGCGACAAGGTGCGCCTGATCTGGGATGCCTCCAGCGGGGCCAATACCGTCTACCTGGTGCGCGGCGGAAGAGCCCAGCAGCTGTCGATGCCCGACTGCTTCGGCCGCCTCAGCGACAAGATCGCCGCCGACGTTACCCGCTGGCTGACCCACGACAACATTATAACCGCGGCCAGGGTCGTTAAAATCACCGGCGGCACGCACAAAAATCCCAAGCTGGGCTGTGTGCTGGAGCTGACCACCTATCCCGGACCGGAGAAGAAGAAATAAGCTTACCGTCTGTTCATCCTGATGCGGTTCGAACCGGCCTTGCCTGCCATCAGCCGATTCAGCGCAATAACACTCGTGAGAACCAGAACCCCCCCCAGCCAGAAACGCCAGGATACCGGATCCCCTAAAAAGACGATGCCGACAATGGCGGTAAATACCACCTCGCTGGACATAAACACCCCGCCTTCCCATCCACGGCAGTAGAAAAAGCCCTGGTTCATCAACAACTGTGCGGTCACCGATACAACGATGATGCCTATAACCATCACCCATTCGACAGCCGTGATGGGTACGACCGGCTGCTGAATGAACTTCGGCAAGGTCACCAGCGCTCCCATCATGCAGAAATACAGATAAATGACCACTGGCCCGTTCTTTTCCCGCAGGGACCGGATCAGCGTCACGGTGAGTCCGGCAAACGCACCTCCCGCCAGAGCCACAAATTGTCCGAAGATCCCGCCGGTCAGCTGAAAGTCAAATAGAATACCGACGCCGAGCAGGACCGCGAACATGCAAACCACCTCGAGCCTGCTGATTTTCTCTTTGTAAATCAGCAAGGAGAAAATCGCAGAAAACACCGGGAAAGAGTAAAAAATGACTAGCACCGTGGAGATCGGCAGCAGGCGCAGCGCGGTCACCAGGCACACGAAGGCGGCCGATCCCGTGCAGCCCCTGAGGATAAGCAGCCGCAGGTTGTTTCCCCGGAAGGGATTGCGGTGCCGTCCGAATACGATCAGCAGGAGCACCACCCCGCCGAAAAACCGGTAAAAGCCGATGTCCCAGACCCTGAAGTGCGGCCCCAGCAGCTTGATGAACACGTTGAGCATCGTAAACAGCAGGGCGGCCGAAAGCATGAAAAGCGGTCCGGCTACTGCTGCATCGATTTGAAGCAGGCCCGATGTTTTACCAGAGTTTACCATGGCTCACACATATAATGATTGCCTCTCAGGGGAAAGACTAAATTGGCCTTCTCTTTATTTTAATATGAAGACAGTAACTATAGTTTGTCTGGTGTTGTGATAATAGCAAGAAATTGCTTGCTTGGTCCTACCCGATTAATTACAGATAGTCTCCATGTATCACAAAAATCAGGTCAATCAGGTGCCACAATATATTGTGTCGGTTACAATTATGAACAGGATTGCTTTCTTTTTTTTCTTACAATTCATATTTTGCACATGCCTTTACGGGTGCGCTACTACACCGGCTCCCATATTGGCGTCCTCCGGTGATTCGAACCTGGCTGAACTGCTGGAATCGATCCGTGTTGAGGAACGCCTGCCTGCTTTGGCAGCAGCGGTAATCATTGATGGCGACATAAATGCAGCCGCTGCTGTGGGAACACGTAAATTCGGCTCGGAAAATTGGGTGACCGTCAACGACAGTTTTTTAATAGCCTCCTGTTCAAAGGCATTCACAGCGACGTTGGCTGCCGTTTTAATCCAGAATGGCGTTTTGGACTGGAATATCACCCTCAGGGAAGCATATCCGGACCTTGATATGCGGAGTGAATATGAAAATATAACCCTGATTCAGCTTCTGTCGCACCGGGCCGGACTGCCGGAATGGATAAATCATCTCACCAGTAAAACTGCTAATGAACAGTTCTATGAAAAGTGGTGGGTGGATCGAAAAATACCAAGGGTAATGAGATCCAGGTACTTACAAGAAACTGTCAAACAAGGATTGGCCGGTGAGCCCGGTACATCGGTATACTACTCGAACAGCGGCTACATAATGGCCGGTGCAATGCTCGAGAAGATTGCAGGGAAATCATATGAGCAATTGATGATCGAGGAGATTTTCAACCCCCTTGGATTGCATGCGGCCGGATTTGGCCCCCCTTCGAAATGGAGTTCCGAATACCAGCCTTCCGGACACAGGGCGGCTGGTGGGTCTCCCTCACCTGTCAGTAGGGATTTTCCTGTCTATATGGCCCCGACGGGAGCCATTCATGTTTCAATAGAGGATTGGGCGAAATTTGTTCTTTTCCATTTAAAGCCAGAAATAAGTGGCAAGATGATTTTAAAGGATGATGTTTTAAAAAAGCTGCACACACCACCGAATAATGCCATTTGGAGGGAGGACGCAGAGGAGAATGAATATGCCGTTCCTTCATTGAACTATGCGTTGGGCTGGTACACGCTGGATACTGGCGGTAAAAAAGGTTTGTTATGGCACCCGGGCGGAAATACAGGGTTCATTGCACAGGTTATCATGGACCCGAATCATAACAATGCTATTATGGTGGTAACAAATGTACGTGAGGAACACAAGCACCTGTTTCGGGCTATGAGCAGAATTAAAGAGTATTACTCAGGTATAGCTGACTTGCCTGAAATTAAGTAACTTACTCTTAAAATGGTGCTTGATGATGCGAGAAACAGTGACAAGCTGCTTGGCCAGTGGATCGCCGTTCCCTTTGGTGTGGCCGTCGGTTCATTCATGTGGTCTTGGCAAGTTGGTTCAGCTCTGGTACTGCTTTTCGTAGTGTACATGGCAGTGTCGGGGATATTGCGGATGCAGCGCACGGGCAGGAAAACGAAGCAGTTGTGCGAGACAGGCTGGGCACGAAGCAGCGGGTTCAGGCCGGAGAGATTGCGGTTCCTGAGCTTTCCACGGACAAAATAGGGTAGAAGAAAGGCTAGAAGTCATTTCAAAACCTATTTGGCACAATGATAAGACAGGCAAGGTGAAAGAAGGCCCGGTACATTTCAATTCGGTGTTCGTGCCTTACCAGCAAGCGGCGATAATTTCCAAGCCATGCGAAGGTGCGTTCAATTTTCCAGCGCTTGCGGTATCGCCTCAGATTTCTTCCATCTTGCATTTTCGGTTTTACTCGATTGCTACGATGAGGAACGATAAGATCGATTTTGTACTGTTTAAGCCGCTTTCGACGTGGATCGCTGTCATAGGCTTTATCTGCAATCAGGCGCAGCGGGCGCTTTTTCGGTCGACCACGGCCATTGCGCGGCACTTTTACCGTTTCGAGCGTTTGTTCTGCGAGCGTGACTTCGGCGGGCGATGCCGAGGCAAGGGTGCTTCCCAGAGGAACACCTTGGCCGTCGACCACCACCATCCACTTCGTTCCTTTGCCCCGTTTGGTAGGCCCAACAGCGGGCCCCCTTTTTTCGCCGGGGCAAAGCTGCCATCGATAAAGGCTTCTTGCCAGTCCAGCACGCCCTTGTCATCGAGCATCGATAGAAATTTACGCCAGATGTCGAGCCAGACTCCTTGCTCTTCCCAAAGTCTTAGCCGCCGCCAACAAGTAGAAGCACTGGGGTACCGATTGGGAAGATCTTGCCACCTTGCACCGGTGCGAAGGATCCACAAAATGCCTTCCAAGACTTGCCGATTTTCTATCGGTGGTCGGCCACCTTTGGGATTGCGCTTCGGTGCCGGAAGCAGTGGCTCAAGCAGTTTCCATTGGTCATCATTTATGAGGCGTGTGTATTTAACCATTGGGCACCTCCCAACAGTTTAATACACGTAAATACAACAAATGTTTAGCTATGTAAGGTGCTGTATATACAATATATTGTGGCGCGAGATGAATTCGCGTCTAACTATTAGGTTTTGAAACCAGTTCTAAACAAGACAATCCAGCGGATTCGCTGCGCTAACCACTTATTTTTACGATAGCCAATCGATGAATATGAACATAGAATTCGATAGATTACAGGACCTGATTCTTTTGGTAAACAGGTGGATCGACAATTACATTTCAAAACACAAGAGCAGAAAGACCAGGGTGGTTGACTGGGGTTTTCCTCGGCTTTCGTCCTATTATTCTCAGCATGTCCTGTCGAATTCCTACGTTGTTGTAGTTGAAAAAATTGAGACGTTGCCATTGCATGATCTCGGTCTCGATGAGTTATCTTTTTTCGAAACCGATGGCTACGGTGGAATCACTTACAAGGATACTTATTTCGTTTCCAAGGGAGCAGAAAGAGATGAATCACTTCACTTTCATGAACTCATTCACGTTATTCAATGGAATGAACTTGGAGTAGATGAGTTTCTTGTCACGTATGGTTTAGGGCTGCTGAAATACGGTTACCGGGATTCTCCGTTGGAGGCCATTGCATACGGACTCCAGGAAAGGTTTGACAGTGGAAAACAGATCGACAATCTCGAAACAACCGTTAGAGAACAATGTCATCAAGTAGCTAAAATGCTTGGCTAACAATTTGGTGCAGGCTACGATGTGCCATGTATGACCTTTGACGCTAGAAATACTTTCTATCTAACACTTCGCCTGGCCATCCCAAACACGGTGCGACACTTTCACTCCACCTCACTCAGGATAAGGGAAAATCCTCTTCGCACCCCATTAAATGGAAAAACCCGTACAGCCTGCTCATAGTCGGACTTTTTGAATTTCTCACACATTTACTCTCATGTCACTTATAACAGAATATGCGAGGGAGGTAGATTAAATCGATGAAGAAACTATTTGCAGTTTTAGCGACGGCGTTATTGGCTTTGTTTTTGATCGGTTGCGCTGGAAAGGCACCCAAGAGACAATTGTCAGGTAACGTTTTTACGTCCGACTATCCACCCTTGCAGGTTACTTTGTTCAATCCGGATTTTAAATCAGAAGAGAAAGTATATCAACACGGGGTGAATCAATGGATTTATGATTATGGATATGGCGAAGGGCTGAATATCATAGTGGCAGATATTGGTGGACTCGATAATGGCGGAAGAAGATATGATTACTATGATTCTCTTGAACAAATTGCGGGGCATCTTAATTTTATAAATTATGACACCGTATATTTTGATGATCATAAATGGATCAAATATTTAGAAGTTGAAGAAGGCGAGAATTTTCTTTTTACCGGTTACCTTACAAGGAAGGATAGATATTTAATTTTGGTTTTTCGTTGGAACCCGTTGCGTAAAATATTACATAGAGAGATTGAGGAATATAAAAAGACTCACAAAATGACAAATAAGCTAAATCAGTTGCTAGATGAAGAATTTAAAGAGACAGATATACTTTTTAGAATTGACCCGGACCCTAAAAATTCGGCAGCTGCACCCAAAGAGGTGGCAGTTCCTCAAGAGGTGCCAGCTTTACCCAAAGAGGTAACAGCCGTACGCAAAGAGGGGGCAGGCACACCAAAGGAGATGGCCGTTTCTGCTGAGGTGCCACCCACCGCTTTTTCATTGCGGAAAACCCCTTTGGATAGAATAACCTTGAATGATATTGACGATATGATATCGAGATATGGTTTTTTTGGAGCATCGCATCAATTATCAGGTTCTTTTAAAAATGCACTTGTCGATAACAAAGACGGCACTGTCACCGATATGACAACAGGATTAATGTGGCAGCGGAGCGGCTCTTCACGAACCTTGCATATTAGAAGCGCCCGTAACTATATTAAGAATCTTAACAGATACGATTTTGCAGGATATGCCGACTGGCGAATACCGACGATGGAGGAATTGGCGTCTCTTTTAAAAAAGGATAAAGCAAACAACCTGCACATTGACTCGGTATTTAATTCCCAACAGGGTAGATGTTGGAGTTCAGACAAGGCAGTAACGATGCACGGGCCCCCGGACGCCCTTACAGTATGGGTCCTTGACTATCATTCAGGCAAAGCCAGAAAGTCTCATTGGTATGATACCAATAAATCTGGATGGCCCGACGATTATATTTTATTGCCTGACAATCATGTTAGGGCGGTTCGAACAATAGGACAATGACAATCTTTTTATAAGTGCTGTAGACAGACAGCCTTGTAATGGGTGCTATGCGCCACAATTTTTTTACATATTAAAACTTGGTAATTCAAATTGATCATGCTGAAATTACCGATTGTGTCATCGACAGCTGGTTAGTAATTAATATTGATTGGCGGTAAAAGACACGGCTCAATAATAAGGTGACAACGCGCTCCAACGCGAACCGGTTGCCCTCCTCGCCATTGGTAACTTCCCATTGAGGGAATTTATTTTACCTGCGAAAGAAACGAAGCCATCCCCAGTACCAGAAATTGTTCCACCGTCTATGTCGATTCAAGTACCCCATCTCTTCTCTAATCTGTTTCAGGGCGGCAGTCAAATCAATTTCTCCGGGACCTAATTCATCGGTCGGTCGGGAAGTATTCACCAGGATCTGCTTTACTTCATCCGGTGTCAGAGAAGCATCTGTGGCCAGCATCAGGGCGATAGCAGCAGTCACATGTGCCGCAGCCTGACTGGTTCCGCTGCATACTCCATAGCCGCTGTATTTATCTCCGTTGGTGACATCGGCGGATATGATACCGCTGCCCGGTGCCAGAATATCGACTTCCAAACCGGTATTGTTATAATGCGCCATATCCCCGAATGGTGTTACTGCACCCACTCCGATTACTTCCGGATAACGCGCCGGATACATGACGGAAAAGGGAACCAGGGAATCACCATTGCCATCGGCAGCCCCGCCATCAGCAGCTCCTCCGTCGGCCGCTCCGCCGTCGGCCGCTCCGCCGTCGGCGGCACCGCCATCGGCAGCCCCGCCATCAGCAGCCCCACCGTCGGCAGCCCC
>Ga0209536_100000302_pt1 | contig 77731 bp, 65 predicted proteins | sample DeeMarSeWOR28_12_FD_187461 | JGI IMG/M metagenome (GOLD analysis project Ga0209536, IMG submission 187461) | Marine sediment microbial communities from White Oak River estuary, North Carolina - WOR-2-8_12 (SPAdes) (version 2) | ecosystem: Environmental > Aquatic > Marine > Intertidal zone >...
AAATAAGCATGCATCCATAAGATTCGCAAGTAATTTTGCGTTCGATACACAATACACCCTTGAACTGAGTGAAAATGTGCGCGATATAAACGGCCGAGCACTCGATGGCAATGGCGACGGTATTGAAGGTGATCCGTATGTACTTGAATTCAGAACGAAGGCGATCGATCTGGATGGTCCGGTAATATTATATTCGAATATAGATCAGAACGGTTCCACCAATGATTTTGATACCGACGGCGTGATATCAGTCATTTTTGATGAAAGACTTGAACCATCGACGGTCAATGAAAAGACGGTATTTTTCTTGTCGGCTCAGGATACTGTTGACTCGAAATTCCTGATTTTTAATCGAGAAGACCGGTCGGAACTCACGGTGCAGACGATAGAACCATTCCTCCCGGGACACATATATTCTTTGACTCTGAAGGATTCGATAACCGACACACTGGGCAATCACCTGAAAGAAGAGACAGTGATTTATTTTCAGACCGAATTCTATCGATATGATCAGAAAACCATGATTGACGATTTTGCCTCGAGTCTGGGCGAATGGTTCGAGCCTGAAGGCAGTGGATCGACGGTTGGTATCGTGGCAAGTGAAACGAATTTTGGTCTGACATCAGACAATTATCTGCCGGCCGCAGACCGGCCAATATATAGAAAATCGGCCCTGTTAAGTTATCAATGGGATACCACCGCGTCAGATTTCCTGCTCCGGCAGTATCTCTCCGGAGGCACCGCACGGGATGTGATTTTTGATACTTCTTATGTGTTGCAATGCTATGTCTATGGCGACGGCAGTTACAATAAATTCCGCTTTGCGATCGATGATAATTATCCCCGTGGACTGGCGACTGATCACGAGGTCAGTCCGTGGCAGGTTATCGATTGGGTTGGGTGGAAACTGGTAAGCTGGGATCTCAAAGCAGGCGAAACGGGAACATGGCTGGGAGACGGAAATCTGGATGGTCAGTTAAGATTTGACAGTTTTCAGCTTACCCACGAATCAGGCGCGTCGGTCAAAGATGCTCTGTATTTAAAAGAACTGCGGATCGTTAAAAAAACCTATCTGGATCCCGCTTTTATTGCGCAAATCGGTAACGTGCTTCCGCTTGATTTTTCTCTGGATCAGAATTATCCGAATCCGTTTAATCCGAGTACGAAGATCACCTTCTCTATCCATGAAACCGGGCTTGCAGAGCTGCATGTATATGATATGCTAGGCAGAAAGGTAAGCACACTGGTGAATAAGGATCTGATGCCAGGCAGATATGAGGTTGAATTTGACGGTTCAATGCTGGCCTCCGGGACATATGTGTATATGTTAAGATCAAACGGGCAGGTTTTAGCAAAAAAAATGATTTTGATGAAATAACGACAATTGTCACCTCATAAAACTTAATTTTATGACAGGATTAACAGGATAACTAAATATAGATAAATAAAATTATTGGCGATTTTATGTTTTATGCTAATTCATTTAAAATTAGGTAGTTATTGATAATTATAATTATGTTAATCTTGTTATCCTATCAAAATGAAAGATCAGTTGAGAGTATATGATACCAATAAGTCATCAGAATCGTCAGGAAAGCTTCTTAAATACTCGACTGGCCTCATTCCTGGATTTATTTCAGCAAGGTTCAAAATAAATTTATATAAGAGCGATGATGATTTAAATCATCACCACTCCAATTTTAAATATTTAGATTGTCAATAGGACAATGTCGGTATAGTATGCCTGTAATACGCTCTGGAAGAATATTACTTATTCCTGTGACAGTATTTTTGCTGTTTTTTTCTGTTAACCTTCTGATCGGGCAGGTCAAGCGTGAAATGCGTGCGGTGTGGATCGCAACGGTCACCAATATCGACTGGCCGATATCACGATTCGATGCAGTTGCCAAGCAGAAAACGGATCTCACCAACCTGCTTGATAATCTTCAATCCGCAGGGATAAACTGTGTCATCTTTCAAATCAGACCGGAGTGCGATGCACTTTACGTATCTTCCATTGAACCCTGGTCATATTGGCTGACGGGCCAGCAGGGCAAAATCCCCGATCCCTTTTATGATCCGCTTGAATTTGCAATAACAGAAGCTCATGCGCGGGGGATGGAACTGCACGCCTGGTTCAATCCGTATCGTGCCGAAAGATCGGTAGGATCATATGCGTTGAGCCCGAACCATGTGGTTTACCAACATCCCGACTGGATATTATATTTCTCAAAAATCAATCAGAACCTGCTTGATCCGGGTCTGCAGTCTGTACGTGATTTCGTCACGGAAGTCATCGTAGATGTGGTTTCGCGTTATAATGTGGATGGTGTTCATTTCGATGATTATTTTTATCCTTATCCAAATAGCTCAGTAGAGTTCCCTGGAATAACAACTGAAGACGCAGCTACATTTGCAAATTATCCGAGAGGTTTTACTGATATCGGTGATTGGCGCCGCGACAACGTAAATTTACTGGTCGCTCAGGTGAATGGGGGTATAAAGTCCATAAAACCTTATGTAAAATTCGGTATAAGCCCTTTCGGAATCTGGAAAAATGGGGTGCCTGCAGGCATCATCGGGCTAGATGCATACAGTGAAATATATGCCGATGCGCTGAGTTGGATCAGTTCCAATATCATCGATTATCTCACACCGCAGTTGTACTGGCCGTTTGGCGGAAATCAGGATTATGGGAAATTGCTGCCATGGTGGGCAGGGCAGATGAATGAACGGCATCTTTATCCCGGACAGGCGGCATACCGGCTCAGTATATGGCAGCCAGATGAAATTCCCCGACAAATTCGACTTAATCGAAATACGGCGCATGTTTTCGGCAGTGTGTATTTCAGCGCGAAACGGGTTCTATCCAATATAAATGGATTTACCGATAGTCTCAAAACAGATTATTACCGGTTACCGGCACTCCGGCCGACGATGACCTGGCTGGATTCAATTCCACCTAATGAACCCGGAGAGCTTTCTGCCTCAAATATGGCAGAAGGGATTCAACTGAGTTGGTTGAATCCCGATCCGGCAGCCGACGGGGATACTGCCATGGCTTATGTGATTTATCGTTTTGATGCCGGAGATTCTGCCAATTTTGATGATCCAGAAAATATCATGAGCATTATTCCAGGTAATGAACAGGTGTATCTTGATGATCATGGTACAGAATCTCAGATCTATGCGTATTATGTAACTTCTTTGGATCGGCTGCATAATGAGAGTCAGCCATCGAACAGGGTCGAATATATATATACCAGCATTGAACAACCGAAACATCGTTTACCAATTTCTGATATGCTTGCGCAGAATTATCCTAATCCGTTCAATCCTGAAACGAGAATAAATTTCATTATCACCCGTGCCGGTATGGTTAAACTATATGTATATGATGCCCTGGGGAGGATAATCGCAAAACTGGTAGACAAAGACTTGGATCGAGGTTCATATTCTGTATATTTTATTGCTGATGACCTGCCGACTGGTATTTATTATTATCGTTTGGTTACCGAGACGTTCTCTTCTACAAAAAAAATGATGTTGATAAAATAGTATCAAATGATGCCTATCGATATTTTTCAGACAGGATCACAGGATAAATAAAACCGGCAGGAATGTCATTGCACATTTTGTATTTTGGCTAAATCAATGAAAATTAAGTAGTTATTTCTGATCATATTGCTGTATATCCTGTTATCCTGTCTGTATGAAAGATAATTTGGGATCATATGATATTGACGATAAATACTGACGTATATCGTCACAGGAAACAGGGAACCATTGTCTATCCAATAATGAGAGGAATGACTGGGCAATGTGGTCATATCAAAGAGAGAAACTTAAAATTATGCATCGAACTCGAGCTGGAGCGGATTTTCCGTCAAAATACCAGCTGATTTGTATCTGTTCATTCATAGCGAACTTATTTCTTATATGCGGATGCGGAGAATCGAAACAGGAAATGCGGCAAATTGAAACCGTAAAAACAACCCGTATTACACCTCTTACCAGCAAGGAAGATGGAAATTTTTATTTTCCCCGGTTTTTAGCAAATGATGCAAAAATTATTTTCACGTCAGCCAATAAGCGGGGGATCTGGTGTTACGACCGGGCAGATAAAAAAATAACGCAGTTGAACTCCCTTTCAGGTGCCGGTCAGGAGCCGGTAATTAATCAGGATGGGTCAAAAGTTTATTTTAAGGCTGATTCAATCGGGGCCGATCGGAGAAAGAGGTCATATCTGTATGAGCAGGATCTCCATTCCGGAAGATTACGCAGCCTGCTGGCGGAACCTGTTAGACACCTGGTGCATATAAAATTGATCGATGATAGATATCTTGCGTTTTTTGATCAAGATCAATTGAGGGCGATAGATCTGAGCACCTATCAATTTCAGCCTGCTCAATATATGGCCGGTCCAGTCTGGACGCTTTACCGGAATAAAATTATATGCTATTCGGATGGCGAAAAATCAGTCCTGGATCCGTTCCCGGCTGCAAATCTGATCTGGTTTGAGAATGTATCATCCGGTGATGAATTCCTGGTATATGTCGTTGGCCGGGGATTGTATAAATTGAACCGCAAAGGAGAAATATTAGCAGACCTTGGCCACCTCCGGGCGCCCCGCTGGTCGGTCATCAATAACCTGATTGCTTATATGCAGGATACCGATGATGGCATGAAAATTACCGGTTCCGATATTTATGCCGCAACACCGGATGGAAAACTGAAATTTAATCTGACCAATACTCCGGATAAGATAGAGATGTACCCGGCGTGGTCTGACGACGGTAGTATGATCGTATATCATACGGATGATGGTCAGATATTTACTTTATCTCTTGATATTCAATAGGCGGAGATAATCCGGATGAATAAGTTTTTACAGTTAGTTTTTATTCTGCCTTTGCTGGCATATGGACAATCTATCACTGTTCTTGAAACCGTAAAAATAGTAAATAATGATGGCGGTTATTTCTGCTTCCCAAAATTCAGTCCGGATGGTCTGAGCATGTTTTTTACCGGTTCAAACTTCAGAGGGCTCTGGCAGATTAGTCTTGAATCCGGAATCATTGAAAAAATTACGGACGATGCCGGCGCCGGATATGATCCTCAAATATTGGACCAAAAAATCGTTTACAGGGCCGATACCTATATGAATGGTCGCAAGTATACATCATTAAAATCGATCGACCTCGGATCGGGACATGTATCAACCATGATTGACCGGAAACGTCACCTGAATGGTATAACTATATTAAAAGACGGCACAATCAGGTATATGGTTGAAGGGAAAATCTCGACAATACAGGTGGAAGAGGGGATTGCAAAAACGGGAATTGGATCTGACGAACGATATCTGATGAATGATGATGCCAGGCTGGTTATCGTGGAGAATGGCCGTTTTAAAAATCTGATGCCCCTGGGCAGAGGAAGTTATATATGGTGCTCACTATCACCGGATCAATCAAAAATACTGTTTACGGTGGCAGGCCGTGGTACATACCTTTCAGATCCAGGTGGAAACATTATTTACGATCTCGGTTATGCGAATGCACCGCAGTGGTCGCCGGACGGAGCCTGGATAGCCTACATGGATGATAAAGACGACGGTCACAGGTTCCTCGCATCGGATATATATGCCTGCTCGACTGACGGTAAATTGCGGTTTAAATTGACAGATTCAGAGCAGATTGCCATGTATCCCTCCTGGTCACCTGCCGGAAATAAAATTGCCTTCCATTCTGACGCCGGAGAAATATATCTCCTGGCGCTTGAAATAAAACCCTGAGAGGGAAATTGTTGCGCATAATTTATTTCATCTTTTTCTTATTTATGGCTGTTCCTGTCCTGGCTCAGCCTCTTGAGGATGTAAAGATCTGCATCGATCCGGGACATGGCGGATACGAAAGCGATGACCGGTACATCCCCGCAACCGGTTTCTGGGAATCTGAATCAAATCTTGATAAAGCATTTTATTTAAAAAATATGCTGGAAAAGCTCGGCGCGACAGTGATATTAACCCGGGATGGAAACGATGGCGTACTTGACGATCCATCCCTCTCGCAACGCGTGGCTATCGCAAACAGTAACAATGTGGACTTCATGCATTCCATTCACAGTAACGGTTGGAATGGGGAACGTAATTCCACTTTAATGCTTTTTCAGGGTTTTGATGATGATCCAACCTATCCTGAGGCAAAAATAATGTCTGATATTATGGCGCCAGAATTGTACTATGCACATCGTACGACAAACTATTCAGTCCGCGGGGATTTTGATTTTTATGACACCGGAGCACCTTATCTGGGTATTTTCAGAAATTTGAATATGCCCGGAACTCTTTCTGAAGGTTCATTTCATGATTATGTACCCGAATCCTGGAGACTTTTAAACACCGATTATCGCCGACATGAAGCCTGGGCGATCATGATCTCCTTCCGAAAATATTTCAATACTGGTTTGCCCCCGACAGGTGTACTTGCGGGTGTCGTGAGGGATATTGAGCGCGATGTGGACTACTTTTATCTGAACCAGGCAGACCGGCGTGTTCCGGTCAATAATATCCAGATCAGCATAAAAAATCATGGCATCAGCTATGCGGGTGACGATTTGAATAATGGATTCTTTATTTTTGATTCACTGACTCCCGGCAGGTATGAAATTATCTTTGATGCCCCGGGTTATTTTAAGGATTCCACCACCATTAATATTGTTGCCGGTAAAACCGTCTTTGCGGATGCCTATCTCAAAGCAGACGGCACCCTTATACCGCCACCTGCCACACCAAAGCACATACGCGTCCTCGCACTGGATCAGCAGTCTGTCGCTGTTATATGTGACAGTGTGGCATTTGCTGATAATTATGTTGCCTATATCAGCAGGGATGGAATTAATTTTCCCGACTCGGTGATCAGTGGTCAACCGTCGATAAACATTGATGGTTTAAATGAAAATGAGGCCATATATCTGAAAGTCAAAGCAACCAATGCCACCGGTTCATCGGCATTCGCCCGTCATATTTATGGGGGCGCCGCAACTACCAATCATTCAAAGATACTGATCGTGAACGGATTTGACCGATCAACCAACACACGCTTTGACTATATCCGGCAATATGGTGGTCCTGTAACTGCTACGGAAAACGGTTTTTCGTATACACTGAACGAAACGCTCATCGCAGGTAAGATCCTGCTGGATGATTTTGAGATAGTTATCTGGATACTTGGCGATGAGGGCACCGCGGATGAGACATTTAATACATCGGAACAAAACCTGGTAAAATCGTTTTTGCAAAAAGGCGGCAGGCTGTTTGTCACCGGTGCGGAAATCGGCTATGACCTGGACGGTCAGGGTACATCAAACGACAGAGCGTTCTACAATCAATACCTGAAAGCTGATTATGTTGCCGATGCTGCCGGTGGTGTACAATACGCCGATTATGAAACAGTCCCTCTTGCCGGCGAAATTTTTGACGGCTTGGGTACGATATCGTTTGATGATGGTACTCATGGTACATTTGATGTGGACTGGCCGGATGCCATAAACGGGATCAATGGTGGAGTGAATATCATGCGTTACCGGGATGTGTCCATCAGCAATATTGCCGGTATTCGATATGAAGGTGCGTTCCCGGGCGGAACGGTAGCCGGAAAACTGGTCTACCTCGGATTTCCTTTTGAGACCATCTATAATTCGGTTCAAAGGGAACAGTTGATGGAAAAGGTAATGCAATACCTTGATAGCCCGGTTGGTCTTCCCGGTGTGAACGATGAGATTATACCGTCTGCAGCGGTGCTGACACAAAATTATCCCAATCCATTCAATCCGGAAACAACCATCGGTTTCATGTTGGACAACCCGGGCAATATCTCGCTGGAAATTTTTGACCTGCGAGGCGCAAGGTTAAGGATCCTTATCGATCACATCTATTATCAACCGGGCAGATATCAGGTCCTATGGAATGGGAAGGACGATTCAGGCCGGCCGGTTGCCAGTGGGACATATTTGTACCGTTTATCCGGACCGGACTTTCAGTTCAGCCGGAAGATGGTGCTCGTGCGGTAAATGTTTAATTCGCAGAACTTGTTTCAGTATAAACTCGATGAAATCTTGAATAGTCAAACCTTGTAAGGCAATTGGCAAAAGGTAATCCCGACGCCTGCTCTCGCATCCGGCAAGAGCGTGCGGGATGAAATCTTCCACGATTTCAAAGGAAAAAGGTAAAAATATTAAGAGGATGCCGAGCCTGCAGCACATGCTGGCACCAATTTGTTGCGTTCTGGCTCTGTAAAGTAAAAAAAAGCCTGCAAAATGCAGGCTTTTTTTTTAATTGATCTGCCTTAAAATCAGGTAAAGATAATCTGTCCGCCCTGCGATACTTCGTAGAATTTTCCCACATTGATGATCGCTTCAGTCTGCTCACAGAAATCATCCATTGTGAGATGAAACATGTCCACCGTGGCTTTACAGGCATATAGTTTAGCACCGGCATCATGTATCATTTCTACAAACTCACTGACCGGCGGAATATCCAGTGTATCCATCTCCTTTTTCATCCGTGCTGTGGCAAAGGCCGACATGCCGGGAATAATCCCGAGCAGAGAAGGCAGGTGCATGGCGGGATTCCCGACTGTGGAAACCTTAATCTTATCCATCCGTTTTTTCATGATCGCTTCCAGCCCGAAAAAGGTAAAGAAGAGATTTGCCTCGATGCCTTCCATCCGGGCTCCATTGGCCATGATCAGGCCGGGATAAACCCCATCCAGAGAACCCTTGGATACAACAATCGATACTTTTTTAATCTTTTCATCAGCCATCATATTTCTCCATGTTGGGTTTTATATATTATACACAGCCCTGCGGCTTACCAAGGCCGGCGATAAATGCTGCTTTTTTTGCCGGCCCATCGGGAAACAGGCTGTATACCTCCTGGGTGGGTACACCGCCTGCATTTTTAATCCGCCGGATGGTTGGGATCTGACCTTTATCCTGGAAATATTTGCGCATAAAATGAATCACCTTCCAGTGGCCGTCTTTTAGTTCATTGATGCCCACTTCCCGTGCCATTTCAACTGCGATTTCCTCGGTCCAGTCGGAAGCATTCATCAGAAATCCTTCATTGTCTACTTCGACTGCTTTACCTGCATAAGTTTTACTCGCCATAATTGTTCTCCTTTTTATGTTATTGATGTTATAGTATTCATTTGTGCTGGCGGATTGACCGCCATTTTCTTCACAAATTCGAGCATAAAATAAAGGCCGCGTTTGACTTCCGGATCCTGTATCTGCCGGATAAGCTTCATGATTGAAATATCTTCTTTTACTTCGATGTCCATTTTCTTGAAAAAACCGAGGGCATTGTTGATCGTTGCCAGCATATCAGGCTGCGTCATACCTTTTATCGTCAGCAGAATTGGGGTGATATTCTCACGTAAATGACGCACATCTTCAGCTGAAAAGGAGGTGACGATCGTATCCACAATTTTCGCCGACTCTTTCAGGAACTCGAAATATCCTTTTTGATCGAATTCGTGCAATGTCTCGAGGATCTCATCAAACATCTGTTTACCCAGCGGCTGCAGATCATTATATAGATCGACGGCCCCTTCCAGTTGTGTCAGCAGTGTGTTCAGGTTGCGCGTGTTACGAAGCAATTTTTTAAAGAGATGAACGAGATCTTTGGTGTCAAAGTACGGTGCAACATCCTCCAGTTCTTCTACAGCGGCATTAAATACATCCTTTCCGATCAGTGCGAGATCATTTTTCAGCTCCTCCAGTTCTAATTGACGGCGCTGATAGGCGCGCATCTGATCGCTGATGACATCCAGCTTTTGTTGGATATCATGTAATTGTTCTGCAAGTTTTTGGTTTTCCATCATTTATTGCCTCTTTTTTCCAGCCATATTCATCTGGGCTTCGATCGGTAGTTCCGCGCCCCGCAGGAGAAGATTCCAATACACCCAGCGAAACGTCATTTTACCCCAGTGATTCATGCGGGTTTCTTCAAGCAGTGAGAACGGACCGACACCGGGAAGCGGAAATTTTCCCGGGAGCGGCTCGATATCATAATTAAAATCTATCAATACCCCCTTGCCAAAACCGGACTCGATAAAACAATTGGCATGACCGTCGAATTTTGGTACAGGTTGACGTCCGTCGAGCACCCTGAGCATATTCTCGAAAAGGACTTCAGCCTGAAAATGTGCCACAGATCCGGCCTTTGAACTCGGAAGATCGGTTGCATCCCCAATTACAAAGATATTTTCGTGACTTTTAGACTGTAATGTTCCCGGATCGGTCGGGATAAAATTGAGATCATCCCCGAGACCGGAGGTTGCGATTACATCCGATCCCATATTGGTCGGTATGGTAACCAGCAGGTCATATTCAATCTCTTTATTATCCCAGGAAATAATTTTATTATTGGCACTGTCCACCCGACCCGTACTGAACTCGGTTGTCAGGTGAATATTTTTTTTCTCCAGAAACTGCCCCAGGAATTTCGATGCGATCGGTTTTGTAAAAGCTCCTGGGAGCGGGGTAACATACTCGATATCCACCTTATTCCGGATTCCCTGTTCGGTAAACCACCAGTCCGCCAGAAAACTGAATTCAAGCGGTGCTACGGGGCATTTAATCGGCATTTCAATGATATTTATAACCATTTTACCACCCTCCCAGTAGCGCAGGAATTTCGTCAGCGCCATGGCACCTTCCGGGGTGTAGAAGTCAAAAATATTCCGCCGCCAGCCGCCGTCGGCCAGTCCTTCGGTTTCCTGAGGCGCAATTTTGCTGCCGGTGGCGATAATCAGATAATCATATTCGAGCAGTCTGCCATTAGCAAGTTTGACCTTACCTGTCTGCGGATTGATTTCCTCGATTTTTGACATGATTACATCAACTCCGGGTGGAAAATAATCGCGCTTTGGCTTGATCACATCATGCTCGGTATAGATCCCGAATGGAATAAATAAAAATCCCGGCTGGTAATAGTGGGTTTCATCATGATCAACGATCGTCAGAGAAATGTCGTACCGGTCGCTTACTGCAGCCAGTTTGTTAACCATCATTGTTCCGGCTGTTCCGCCGCCGAGAATGCATATTTTCTTCATTACAACAGAATCCTTTCTATTTGGTTTCACTATCGCTTTCTTTACGGTGTCCGTATATGACCTCTTTGATTTTCTGGCAATTGACCTCAATCCGGTAAACCGGACATGTACGGCAATCTTCCAGCTTACATTTTTCTCCTACCTGAGCTATGCTCCAGCAGGGTCGGTCCGCTTCATAGTAAGCAGGGCAATTCCGGCACTGGTTGTCCAGTCCCCCTTTAAATTCCCAGCAGGGGACCATTGCGATCAGCCGCTTTATCCCCTGCAGATTGATCCCGTGATCTTTGATGGATATTCTGATACAGCGCAGCCGCTCAACATCATGCAGAGAATACATGCGTCGCCCGGTTGCTGTTTTGAAAGGAAGTATCAATCCTTCCTGCTCGTACAGGCGGAGTGTTTGTACCGATATATCCAGCTTCTTCGCCACCGTTCCAATGGTCAAAACAGGCTCATATATATTGATATCGATATCCATTTTAAATATACCTATTCTATAGTATTATATTTAGATATCCTACATTTGAAAATATAGATTACAATAATGGTGCCAGAAAAAAGTGAATTTCTAACATGTTGATATTATTTGAATTAAATAATATTGTAAACTTTGTGAAATTCTTAATTATTAGAAAAACAATGTTACTATTTATCATAAATAAAAAAAACCGGTAACAACATAATAGGTTTCTGGTGCCGGCCGGAGAAAGTGATACCTGTTGCATGAAATGATCAACGGTTTGGGTCTCAAGCCCCATACATGATTAAAAGTTGCAGAAAATTTTAATTTGAAATACAGTATTTTTCTAACGGGGGAGTCCAGATTTTTTTGGTCTGAGGACCGGAATAACAAATTATATATCAATAGATTTTTCAAATACCCGATGAGAACACATGTTAAGTTGACAGGATAGGTTCTGATAATGACTGATCTGGGAGTAATGTTGCATTGAAAATACCGGAATTTGACCGGGCGATCTTGCTTGCTTTATCGGCTGTCAGTTTGTATATTAAATCACAAATTTCCTCACCATATCCTCAAGATGAAATATATTTTGCAAAAAAAACCATCCATTTAACCTAAAAGGAGCAACCTATGCTGAACAAAATTGGTCTTATTGGCGGCGGAAATATCGGTGGTGTGCTGATGCAGGAGATCGTAAGACGACAACTGGCACGTACCGTGGCTATGGTTGATATCAAGGAACCTGATCTTGCCAAAGGCAAAGCCCTTGATATTGCCGAAGGATCGGCAACAATCGGATCAGATGTGCGAAGTATCGGCGGTAAGGAGTATAATATTCTCGAAGGTGCTGACCTCGTGATCAACACCGCCGGCGTCCCCAGAACAACACGTCCGGATGGTACAATTCCGACCCGCGAGGAATTGCTGGCCACTAACCTGAAAATCACGGATATCGTTTCAGAAGGCATTAAAAAATATTGCCCAAAGGCATTTATCGTCTCAGTTGCCAATCCTCTGGATGCCATTGTCTATCGGCTATATCAAAATCTGAATTCACCTAAAAATAAGTTGATGGGTATGGCCGGAGCCCTGGATTCGGCCCGTTATCGCTATTTTATTTCCGAAGAAGCGAACATATCGGTTGAAAATATCAGTGCGATGGTGCTTGGCGGTCATGGTGATACCATGATTCCTATTCGCAGTGCCTGTCGGGTTGCGGGTATGCCGGTTGAACAATTCGTTAAGCCGGAAAGACTGGCAGCAGTGGAGGATCGTACCCGCAAAGCCGGGGGGGAAGTGGTGAAATTACTTGGTTCAGGATCTGCATTTGTATCTCCTGCCTGGGGAACGTTGGATATGGTTGAAGCCATTGCCTTTGACAAGAAAAAAATTATCCCGTGCTGTGTTCTGCTTACCGGCGAATACGGCGTCAATGGGTTGTTCATCGGTGTACCGGTATTGCTCGGAAAAGATGGTGTCGAAAAAGTAATCGTGATGGATCTGAACAAGGAAGAGAAGGAGGCCTTTAAACATTCGGTGGATGCGGTGCAAAAAACGGTTGACGAAGTAAAGTCGATGACCGCATAAAAGGTTTGCAGATATCGTTAACAGGAGGCAAAAATGGCAAAATTAACTTATTTCAGCCATGCCGCGTGGAAGATCGAGTCGAAGAATACAACCATTGTCATCGATCCCTTTCTGAGTGGCAATCCGACTTCTCCGGTCCAGCCTCAGGATGTAAAAGCCGATTATATCATCGTCACCCATGCCCACGGCGATCATATCGGTGATGCCGTACCGATTGCGGAAGCAAATCAGGCAACCATCATCTCCAATTTCGAGATCGCCAGCTGGTGCAGCAACAAGGGTGTAAAAAGCCACCCGATGCATATCGGCGGTGCACATGAGTTTCCTTTCGGAACGGTTAAACTGACCCAGGCGTTTCATGGCTCTTCTTTTCCCGATGGCGGTTATGGTGGTATGCCAGCCGGGGTACTGGTTATCCTGGAAGGTAAGACATTATACCACAGTGGCGATACGGGTTTGTTTGGTGATATGAAACTCATCGGTGAAATGAATCCGTTAGATATCGCGCTGATACCGATCGGAGATAATTTTACGATGGGCCTGGAGGATGCGGTAAAAGCGGTGGAATTACTTAGACCGAAAAAAGCTATACCGATGCATTACAAGACGTTTGATGTTATCAATACGGATCCGGATGAATTTGTCCGCCGGGTGAAGGCTTTGGGAATACAGGCGGCAGTTCTTGAATACGGCGAAACCATTGAATACTGAAGCGGATAAAGATCTGCAGGGATGAAATATCTTTTTCTCATCCCTGCATCTTTTGCCTATGAGTGAAATAGTTTTTAAAACACTTGAACACCATTGTTTTGAACTGGCATATATCTTTTTTGAACTGCGGCACAAGTTTAAACATGCACTGTTACAGCATAAAGCCTCGGAATGGCTGAATATCGCTGCAGGCATTGAAGATGTAAGGTTCGACTCGCGAAAATTATACGACCGTGCCAGTGGGGGAAACATTGATATTGATCATCAGCTTTACGAAAATTCCCGTCTTAAAAATAATGATCTTGTGTTTGCGCTGCTCAGATTCGAGATGATCTGGAACGGCCTGACAAGCATAACGGATCTGCTTGCGCCTGGCGAAGGATCGCACCTGTCAAGGCTGAATGCATATATGTCAAAGTATTATGCAGAATTCAAGAATTTGGACGGTTATAACGATTCGGTTCGCAAACTGAATCGGATGATTCGGGTGAATAAGATTAAAATCAAACGTAGTGGCCAACTGATGCATCGGTCATTGAAGGGAATCAGCCTGGTTGCAGCAATACGATCGTTGTTTGTAAATTGCGCGTACGCTTTTCCGTTTTCGCATCATGCCCAGCTCGATGAAGGTACCGATCCGGATCTGGTTAACAGATCTTCCCGCATTGTGCTCATGACGATGCAAATGTTTGTGCTCACTTTGTTTGCCGGTCAGGAAGATCGTATCGCCTCATGGTGGCATGCAGATAGAAAGAGTCGTGTGGGTACGATCCATGCAATGCTGCGCACGGTACATCTAATGGGGGCTACAGGGTAATAAACGGAAACGGCTTTCAAGCAAGAAGGAGAGCCATGGATAAAGGAAGATTTGGAAGACAAGACAGATTAATTAAAGAAAAACAAAACGATGTATATTTTGATCGTCACAAGTATTCAGAGCCTACGCTTTGTACAACATGTAATTCGTTATATTTACACGGCAGATGGACATGGGAGACCACCGATCAATCAGTCAACAAAGCCGTATGTCCTGCTTGTAAGAGAATTATCGATAATTATCCCGCAGGCACCATAGAGATAACCGGATCGTTCTTCAAGGAGCATGAGGACGACCTGACAAACCTGATCTTCAATATTGAGAAGCAGGAAAAGATGGCTCATGCCCTGGAACGTATCATCGAAATAACACATAAACGTGGTATAACGATTATAACTACCACGGGCATTCACCTTGCCCGGCGTATCGGTGAGGCACTGTCCCGTTCCTACAAGGGTAACCTGTCATTCCGGTATCTTGATGCCGACAAAGGTATCCGTGTATCCTGGGAAAGATAATTGAATCTAAAAAGAGAAACACAGCAGAATTAAGGATTCACGCACTGAATCCATCAGAAAATCCAGAATAAAGATGACCGGGCAATCGGATGCAGAAAATTGACCTCGTCATCCTGCTGATCCGTACGTAAATGATCCAAGTGTAAAAAAACATTGTACATCTGACCATGAGAATACTGATCATTTTTGCATTTATCCTGACCATGAACGGAAAAGGAATTGGCCAGTCGCCCGCACATGAGTATTACATTCCCCTCAATTTAATGACCGCATATACAAAGGGCACAAGGTCGTTTGACGGAAATCCGGGTCCAAACTACTGGCAAAATCGGGCAGATTATGTGATCAAAGCAGATTTTATCCCAAGTCGCCGGTTGATCCGCGGTGAGGAATATATCACATATTACAACAATAGTCCTGATACCCTTAAAGAACTTGTGGTGCGGCTTTACCAGGATATTTACAGAAAAGGTGCCATACGTGACTATGAGCTGGATGCCCGTGACCTGCACGAAGGTGTTGATGTGATTGAAATGATCGTCGGAGATTTTCAGATAGTACTGGACAATAACAAACCAGCGGTAACGCGCCGTGCCACAAATCTGATTGTACAGCTTGAGAATCCCATTCCTCCCGATGAGGTTGAAGAAATTTATCTGGCATGGCATGCCAGGCTCCCGCGCTTAACACCGGTGCGGTCAGGAGCATACACCGACTCTGCTTTCTTTGCAGGGTACTGGTATCCACAGCTTGCGGTATATGATGATGTCGATGGGTGGGATAAGCATGTTTACAGCGGTATTCAGGAATTTTATACGGAATTCGGTGATTTTGAGGTACAAATAACCGCCCCTGGTGATTATCTCATCTGGGCAACGGGTGAGTTTCAAAATCCGGAAGATGTTCTGACCTCAGTCCTTCAGCAGCGTCTTGAAACAGCCATGGAACATGATTCGGTCATTTGTATTGTTGATCCATCGGATTCGCTGTTAATGGGTAATCTCACCTTGGGCACCTTTAATACCTGGAAATTTATCGCTGAAAATGTTCCTGATTTTGCCTTTGCTGCGAGTAATTATTACCGCTGGGATGCAACCAGCATTACAGTTGGGACCAGTGATCTCCGCAGGGTGTTTATCCAGGCTGTCTATCCTGAAGATTCACCGGATTTTCAAAATGTTGCCCGGATGGCAAGGGAAATTATCCATGAATTCTCGAATTTCCTTCCGGGAGTCCCCTATCCTTATCCCACATTGATCGCATTTAACCGTGGCGGAAACGGCAGCGGCATGGAGTTTCCCATGATGATTAATGATGGATCCTATAAAAAAGAGACCCGGACACTCGGATTGACAGCGCACGAAATAGCCCATATGTATTTTCCATTTTATACGGGAATCAATGAACGTAAATATGCCTGGATGGATGAAGGCTGGGCGGTAATGCTAACCGACAGGCTGCAGGCGCACTTTGAACCGGCGACCGATCCCTTTGGTGCAACAAATGAAAAATATGTCAAATCCGCCGGCACAGAGTTGGAACTACCCATGATGATCCCTTCCGTCCTGCTCCGTGGTGAAACGTATCAAATGGCATCGTATACCAGACCGGCAGTGGCGTACCACCTTCTCCAGAATTATCTTGGCGATGATTTGTTTGAACAAGGGATACAAGAATATATCGCTCGCTGGAACGGAAAACATCCAACGCCCTATGATTTTTATTTTACCTTTGATCAGATTGCCGGTGAAAAACTGGACTGGTTCTGGAAGCCATGGTTTTTTGAGCATGGTTATCCCGATCTTGCAATCAAGACCCTTTATGAAAAGGATAATGAACGCTACCTGGTTATTGAACGTCTTGGTGATTTTCCTATTCCCGTATATGCCAAAGTTTATTACACGGATAACGGAGAAGAACTGATCCAGCAAGCGATGTCTGCATGGAAAAACGGTAAGCGGGAGATTGAGTTTAAGTTAAAATACAACATGCCCGTCAGGAAGGTGGAGTTGGGTCATTCCGGAATTCCGGATATCGACAATAAAAATAATATCTTTGAACCCTGATTTAACCTTTCTGAGCTGAATAATTCACCAGCCGTCCGGTTGACAGCCTTATTTGCGCTGAATAATGCGGATTACTGAGGTGATAATATGCAGCATTCTATCTTTGCCAAAGCTGTTGAGCATAAACCAATTCGTTTCAAATAATTATAACTTGACTAAATACATAAAATTATCTTTCTTATTCTGCCTGCCAGGCTTTACCAGGCAGAGAGTGAACAGGTCAGGCTGGTGGGCCTTCTTCTGGTAATTATTATCGGCGTCGATTTGTTATTGATTTCGACAAAGCTCGTTTGACATCCAGGGATTTTCTGAATGCTTATTTATACTGATAATCTTGATTACGCAAATCAGATAGTCAAATCAACCCCTGACTGGCAGGTTAATAAACGCCGCTCACCCGTGGATAAGTGGGATGATATGCTTGTAACGCGTTTACTGCGGCCGGAAAAGGTGGTCCAATACGCACCAATCCCATTCCCAAACTACACACTGGTTATTGTTGCGGAACATGCGCCACGATCACAATTCGAACTGATTCATGAATTAATCAGCGAGGGGCAGGAAATGCCCGATGGGTTGGTCTGCCTGGCCGGTTACGGAGAGGATTTTAAAGGATTTCATAACCGTACCTGGACAGCCCTCCCCGGAAATCTGCACGTGACAATTCTATTTAAACCAGGCCAGGCAATTAATCAGGCTGAAAGCGGTATGCTGGCTCTTGGACCAGTTTCAGTTGTTGAGGCAATTGGAAAAGTAAATACACTTGCGGCCACTGTTGGGATCAAGTGGGTCAACGATGTGGTTATACAGGGCTCAAAAGTTGCCGGGATTTTGACCCGGAGCCAGATTACGGGCAACATCCTCGCCCATATCGCCCTGGGCATCGGGATCAATATTGGCAAATCACCACAACTACCGCCGGATCCGTTTGTACCTTCAGTCTCTCACCTGAATCAATTCGGAGACTGTTCTGTCAGCGAATTATTCTGGCATTTGCTCGATTCCCTGGCCGAAAATTATCAATTGCTTGTATCGGGAAAGGGCAGCCTGGTGGTTGAAAAGTATATCAGATATAATGTTATCGCCGGCAGGGAAGTTGTGATCTTTTCCGATTTTCCGGGTGAACCACCCCGGGAACTGCGCCGTGGCAAGGTAACGGGAATCGGGGATCAGCTGGAACTATACTTGGATGGTACTTCAGAGCCTTTACGCAGGGGGCGGCTGGCTTATGCAGCAGATGTATTCTGATCGGCATTCGGACTAATGATAATAATTTCTTGACACTTTCATTTGTGAATGTTATAATTAACTATCCTTCATAGCTCTGCAGGTATTCATGAATACGCATGAATTGCTAACCGTTTGTTTACTGGCGTTCTTTTGGGTTTTTGCCGTACTTGCTATACTTGCCATCATCATGCGTGTTATGACTATTGCTTTTCCTCAAAAGGATACTACCAGTGATATCCCGCTATATACAGCCATAACTGCGGTAATCGGGCAGATCTTGCCCGGGACCAGGGTAACTAAAATCGAGGAAGTAAAATGATCTTCACTAAGACTCCAAAAAAGATCCGTGTCATGTTTACACCATTCAGAGACGGTTTACAAAGCGCATTTGGCGGTAAGGTAAGACTGCAGGATTTTCTACCCGCCATGCAGGCAGCGGTGGAAGCGGGTATTCACCATATGGAATTTGGAGGTGGCGCCCGTTATCAGGCACCATACTTTTATATCGGTGAAGATCCGTTCGAAACCATGCAGAAAATGCGCGAAGCGGTCGGTAGTGATACTGACCTGCAAATCTTAACCCGCTCGGTTTCCGGAGTAACTCTGACCACACAATCCATCGAAGGGCTGCAGCTGCAGGCAAATCTGATGCACCAACACGGGACGACCTGGGACCGTAATTTTGATTATATGAACGATGTCGATAATATGGTCAAGACCGGCAAACCGATCGTGAATGCCGGAATGCATCACCAGGCCTGTATTGCCATTATGGGCTTACCTTTCCACTCGGATAAAGTGCATACGGCTGAATTCTATGTCAATATCGGCAAACGGCTGCTGAGCGGTGATGTACAGATCGACAGCCTGTGTCTTAAAGACGCAAGCGGAACCACAGATCCTAAGACGATATATGACACTGTTATCGGATTGAAGAAAATCATGCCACCGGAAATGCCTCTCTGGCAGCATACCCACGATACGGCAAGTACGGCCGTGGCCTGTTATTTAGCCGGTATTGCAGCTGGTGTGGATGGGGTTGATCTGTCTCTCCGGCCGCTGGCAAGCGGCACGGTCCAGCCGGATGTCCGCTCATTGGCCCACGCTCTCAAGGGGACTGGTTACAGTCTGGATCTGGATGTGGGTAAAATGAATGACCTGGAAAATCTCCTTTCCGAGGGTCTCAAAGATTATGATTTCAATCCGACAACGACCACGGCAGATGCCCGTGTTCTTGGCTTTCCGATGCCCGGCGGCGCCATCGGACCGAACGTGCATATGATGGTCAAGGCAGGTATTCTGGATAAATATGGTGAGGTGCTGGCAGAATTCCCGGTCGTTGTTGAAGCCGGCGGCGCCTGGACCAGCGTGACACCCGGCAGTCAGCAATACTGGCTGCAGGCGTTTAATAACGTGATGTACGGCCGATGGGAAAAAATCGAAGCCGGGTATGGTAGAGCGGTTCTCGGATATTTTGGGAAAACACCGCTATCCCCTGACCAGATGGTAATAAAGAAAGCTTCTGAACAGCTAGATTTACCGGTATTCGACGGCGATCCACTGGAAGCGGCGCCCAAGAATATCGAGCCGGCAAGAAAGGCGTTGGAGGAACGCAATCTGCCGGTTAATGATAAAAATATCTTTCTAGTCCTGGCCGCCATGGTTCCCGGGAAAAAAATGGAGGTGAACGAGGGGATACGTTTCCTTAGCGGCAACGCCAAGATAGATGTGCCGCTAAAAAAACAGAAAGAAGAACCAGCTGCCGCATTGCAGGCACCGATGGCAGTGCAACCCACCGCGGGATTACCTGCAGGTCCGGTAACGACACGCTGCACCGTAGAGGAGAACGGCAAGCGCCGGGTCTTCAGCATAACCGTAGAACCCTTACAGGCTGCTTCCGATGAGAAAGCAGGCACAGTCAAAACAAATGGGGAGGGGGTATTCTCTACGTTTGCCGGGGCCGTCGATGTGGTTGATATTTTGGTTAGTGCCGGCCAGCGGGTTACGAAAGGACAGGTAGTTGCACAGGTTGAAGCCATGAAGGCCAAACACGATATCAAATCACCCCGGGAAGGGGTAGTTGCTTCCATAAATGTCAAAGTCGGCGATGAGATTGATGCTTCCCGTCCGATTTTAATCCTCGAGTAAATATGGATCAGATTTATCAACTGATCATACAGTCTGGTTTTGCGAATCTGACGATCGGGAATCTCTTTATGTTTCTGATCGCCGGCATATTGTTTTATCTGGCAATAACCCGTGAGTATGAACCTCTGCTGTTGGTACCCATAGGATTTGGTATTATTCTGGCGAATTTTCCACTGGCGGAGATGAGTTCTCATAGCAATGGTATTATTGCCCTTATCTACCGGACTGGAATTAAGACAGAACTTCTGCCGCCGGTGATCTTCCTGGGGGTGGGCGTTCTTACTGATTTCAGGCCTTTGCTCGGCAGACCGCTTACATTTCTTTTGGGGGCGGCTGCCCAGCTCGGTATCTTTATTGCCGCTCTTGGTGCCTTCTATCTGTTCGGATTCTCACCGCAAGAGGCAGCGAGTATTGGAATTATCGGCGGTGCTGATGGACCTACTTCAATTTTTCTCGCAAGCAAACTGGCTCCACATTTGCTCGGCCCGATTGCTCTTGCAGCGTACAGTTATATGTCGCTTGTACCCATTATCCAGCCTCCGATCCTGCGCCTGTTAACAACTCAGCATGAGCGCGCAATAGACATGCCGCAAATGATACCGGTTTCCAAAACTGCAGTCATCGTGTTTCCCGTTGCAACCGGCATTCTGGCATCACTCGCGGTGCCTTCCAGCGCGCCGCTGATCGGAATGCTGATGTTCGGGAATCTAATCAGGGAAAGCGGTGTAACCGAACGATTGCGAAAAACCGCCGGCGGCGCGTTAATTGACATCGTAACCATCTTTCTGGGAGTTGCGGTAGGTGCCACAATGGATGCCGGTCGTTTTTTGCGTTGGGAAACCATCATGATCCTTATTCTTGGGGCACTGGCATTTGCTTTCAGTACAGCCGGCGGAATACTTTTCGCAAAGCTAATCAATATTTTCCTCCCTAAAAATCATAAACTCAATCCCTGCATCGGTGCAGCCGGAGTATCCGCAGTTCCGATGGCAGCCCGTGTCGTCCAGAAATTTGTCTCCGATGCAACCGACGGCCAGGTAAATCCGCTCATGCCCGCAATGGGACCGAATGTCGCCGGAGTGATCGGATCTGCAGTAGCTGCCGGTGTGTTTCTGACCATCCTTTTGTAAAAGCTTGCAGATCTTTTACAGTGCTGCTAAATTGCCATTCATTGCTGACAGATGATAAAGGAGCCATACATGCGCATGTTATTTCCCATATATATTTGTGTGCTGATGCTTTTGCCGTCAGGTTATGGTGGTGAAAACCCTGATTTGAAATTTGTGACGATGACCCGCTTCCAGATCGACTCAATGCTGACGAAAATAACCGGTCAAAACATGACCGTCACCGATCGTATGCGCTTTTATTCTGGTCTTTTCATCGATATGCCATACAACCTGATCTGCGCCGGTGACGGTGAATATGCGCTCTATGAAAACTATCCACTGGTGAACTTTCGTGAGACAAACTGCATGGTATTTTGTGAACACGTCCTGGCTCTCTCCATATCCGACAGTTGGGATAATTTTTTTAATAATCTGCAACAGATTCGCTACAGAAACGGCATCATCGGTATGCGCACCCGTAATCATTATACGATGGCGGACTGGCTGCCTGAAAACAGTTGGCTGATAAAGGATGTTACCGAGGAAGTCGCTGGTCCGGCATCGCGAAAGGTGACCCGGACAATATCACACGAGAAGTTTTTTACCGGAAAAGGAATATCCGATATGCGCTATGTCCTGCCGGACAGAAACGTCACGATCAGTTATATTCCCAAGGATGATCTCCCCGATATTGCCGGAAATCTAAGGAACGGAGATATCGGAGCTCTGATCTTCGCCAATAAAGAAGATATCTTTTCAGCCCATATGTTCATGTTTATTCTCATGGATGGAGAATTGATCACGCGTGAATCCTCCAACAGCAAAATGAAGACATTTGATACACCTTTCCAGCAGTGGGCGAAAAAGATCCAATCATCCGACCGCTATATCGGAATATCCGTGATGCGTGTACGTGAAGAAATCGATCAACCGGGAAAGATTATTTTACCTTGGGATATCGCAGCATTGAAAACAAACAAATAGTAACATATTCCATCGCCAGCCTCTCAAATATGCAATGAATCCCGATATCCAATATCCGAATTATACATGTAATCCAAATTACTGTATAATCTGGATGCTTTATCCTCCTAATTGACCCATATGATGTATCACCCGCCTGTTAATTTAATGAACGGGCAGGATCGCACGAAACAGCACAGAATGCCGGATTCCCGGCCTGTTGTGGTATAAATCTTTAGGTCGCCCCGATACAACAATTCAATCAAACCATTAAAATCCCGAGTGACTCGCGTCCGCCTAATCCACTATACATATTGCATTTAAAATATATAATATATATATTAAATATATACAGTATATAATATATATATATTAAAACACCTATTAACACCTGAACATCCTGAAAACGGAGGTAAAAACGTTTGTCGGATAGTGGAATCAGGCACTTGGAGAATGGTCGGCATGATGCGCTATCGTGCTTTGCCGGGACGATCAGAGCGACTTATGCGAATGAGGATCGATTGTATCCCTATGACGGAAGCAGCGGGTACTGCCGCATCTTAATTGAACGGGCCGCGCATTATTACAAACCTGCCGCTGGAAAGCGAACATGGAGGCCACCCGCCGTATATTCGGAGCTGGCTGAACAGAAAACTTTGACCGGTCTTTCCGGACTTCAGCTCAAAATATTTGCAGATGACATTACACAATACCCGTCCGTACAGATTGCAGCTGCAATTGATTTTTTCGGCAATACCGGTGGCGATTTTTATACGATATATAATCTTCCTGGTAAAAGAATTGGGGTGATCATCGCGGACGTATGCGGCAAGGATAGACATGCCGCTGCATACGTACCGGCTATACAGAGGGTGTTTTACCACGAAATAATCCGGGGGCATTCTGCAGGCCAGATGCTGACGATGCTCAATAACAGCCTGCATCAGATATTACCTGATGATCGATTCGTAACCGTATTTCTTGGCATCTATGATACACTTTCACGAAGTCTAGAATTCGCAAATGCAGGTCATCCTGCCGGTATGCTCATCCAGCCCGGTGGTCGCAAAATCACTCTGGATTCAACCGGTCCCGGGCTGGGAATGGCCCCCGATATACGGTTCGGTACCGGTAAAATTTCAATTTCCCCAGCCGACATACTGGTTTTATATACAGATGGATATTCGTTCGATACAACGCTGGTAAAATCAATTATGGAGCGTGGGATAGTGCAGACTATCATTAAAAAAGACCGCTATTGCTCGGCTAATGAGATTGTCCGGATATTTCGGACTCATAGGCAAAATTATATGCGCCCTGAATATATAAACGATGACCGTACCATTGTGACTCTCCAATTTTTCGGAGCCGGTAAAGGCGCTGGATATCGGAGGAGGAGAGCTCAATGCGGTTAAGTATCAATGACAGCTCACCGGAGTCACTGCAACAGCAAATCATCAGGCAGCTGCGGGCAAAAATTCTCTGTGGAGAAATGGTCTCCGGTGCGGCGTTACCCTCAATCCGGTCTATGGCGGCTATGAATGATGTCAGCATCATTACGGTTTACCGCGCGTATGAATCGCTCCAGCGGGAAAATCTGATTCATGCACGGCGGAGCAAGGGGTACTTTGTATCACGGATCCGCAGCGATTTCCGAAAAAATCTCGCTCTTCGAAAATTGAGTGATCATGCCGAACCGGTCATCAAAAATGCGTTGAAAGAAGGTTTGAAGCCAGCCGAAGTGAAAAAAATGCTGGATGAATTGGTCGATAAATTCTGAAATGTAAATATTCTACATGCAGATCGATCGGTCTCCGCAAGACATTGTGTACGTTCACAAGAAGGATCTTGCCGGGATTTTAACCGGCCACGCTTTTAATCTTTAGTCTTTGATACCGGGTCGCCTATTTCCCGTGAGATATCTGCCTGTAACCGGACTATACCGTCGGTAACTTTTACTCTTGTGCCTTATGGCCTGAGGGCTGTATCTTAATGCATATAATGAATAAATCTGAGGATGGAGTGAAATCTGATTTTGGCGGACATAGCATGGTGACGTCGCTGCAGCGGGTACTTATCCGCTTGCCCGATGAAACTTTTTGTGTGGCGGATCCGGAGAAATGGCATTATACCGGTACACCTGATCTGCAGAATGCCCGTTTGGAACACCGCAAATTGACTGAGATACTGGAAAATCTTGGCGTAGAAATTATCCGGTATGAGGCTCCGCTTCCTGATATGGCGGATGCGATCTATGTTTTTGATCCCGTATTAATTGTCGATGCGGGCATCATCCTATTACGCATGGGTAAAAAACTGCGTCGTGGTGAGGAAATCATGCTCGGAAAGCGGCTGGAGGAATTAAATATTCCGGTCATCGGGCAGTTGCAGGAACCCGCAATCGCTGAAGGGGGTGATATGTTCTGGATAGACCATCAGACACTGGCTATCGGCCTCGGATTTCGCACGAACAAAGCCGGTGTGCAGCAGATTGAACATCTTCTGAAACCCTATCGGATAGAGGTCCTTACTGCTGATTTACCATATTTCCAAGGTCCCGATTCCTGTCTTCATCTGCTTTCCCTCATAAGTCTGATTGATGAACGCCTGGCGGTTATCTACAAACCACTTTTTCCGGTATCGCTGTACCAGGCGCTTGAAAAACGTGGCTTTGAGTTTATTGACGTTCCGGAATCAGAATTTCGTTCCATGGGTGCAAATATCCTGACGGTAAGCCCAAGGGTATGCATTATGCTGGAGGGCAATCCCGTTACCAAAGACCGCCTTGAAGCATATGGTTGCGAGGTATACACCTACAGTGGGTATGATATTTCACTCAAGGCGGAGGGTGGACCAACCTGCCTTACCCGGCCGATTTTGCGTAAATCACATAAAATATACGGATGAATGCATGAAGGAAATCTTGCTTAAAAATCTGGGATTATTATTTTCATTGTTCGTTTTGATTATCCTGATATTGTTATTTGCCAATTTACAGGTGGAGAAGGTGTATCTGCGTGAAAAACTGGCAATGTGTGATCTGGAGATCGAGGAGTGCAGAAGAATCAATGACCGGTATCGCACATATGTCATATGGCTGATTGAAAATGGGAAAGTTTCCGTGGATGAACTCCAAAATAATTTGCCGGCTTCCGAATCGGAAAAAATAATCAATCAAATCCGTTCAAAAGAAATATTTTAAAGGGATTTGCTGTACATGAAACGACTGCTGAAATGGGTGGGATTAATATTTGCGGGATTGATCATAATACTGGTTTTATTGATCCTTTATGTATTCATCACACATGACAGATACCAGCTTCGCTATGATACCGGCGGCAAAATGAGTGAGATACAGGCGTCGATGGATATCATTTCCTACGATCTGGCTCTGGAGATATTTCCGGATGAACAGGCGATTGGCGGAATTGTGACGGTCACACTTAAATCCCTTGTCGCTTCGCTTGAACAGTTAGAGTTTGATCTGATCGATAATTTTACAGTCACTGAAGTGCACAGCCATGATGATCGCGCGCTTACATTTGAACATGATGACGGTAAACTCTTGATCAACTGGGCGGAAAGTCTTCCTCCGCACACTCCTGTCCGGGTAAGCATTGGGTATCATGGACAGCCGCTGGAGGCGATTTATCCACCCTGGGTTGGTGGTTTCACCTGGTCCACGGATTCAAGCGGTGCATACTGGATCGGTCTGTCATGCCAGACGGAAGGGGCTGATATCTGGTTCCCGTGCAAGGATCAACCCTCTGATAAGCCGGATAGTGCTGCGCTGCATATTACCATCCCGGAGCCCTATTACTGTGCTTCAAATGGTCTTCTACGCCAGGTAACCATACCAAAGCAAGGCTATCTGACGTATCATTGGGCGACCCATTATCCGATCAGCAATTATAACATAAATATCAGTATTGGAAAATATGAGATGGTAGAGAGGATCTATCAAACCAATTCGGGTACGGTAATGCCGGTACGATATTATGTGTTGCCGCAATCGCGGGAACATGCAGAGAAACTGCTTGACATGGCTGTCGATATGCTTCAAACCTATCGCAAATTTTATGGGGAATACCCTTTCACGCGGGAGAAATTCGCCCTGGTAGAAACAGATTATCTCGGTATGGAGCATCAGACAATTAATGCCTATGGCAATAACTATGCCTACCGGCAAATCGATGGATTGACATTTGATCACCTGATGCTGCACGAAATGGGGCATGAATGGTGGGGCAACAAGATCACCGCCGGCGATCATGCAGATATGTGGATACAGGAAGGCATTTGTACATACGGGGAAGCACTTTATGTTGAAAATAAGCTCGGCCTCAAGGCATACCATGCCTATATGAAGAATATCCGCAGGCGGATAAGCAACCGCAGACCTGTCATCCCCGAACGCAATGCCAGCGGGAACCAGGTTTACCAGCAGGATATCTACACCAAAGGTGCGCAGCTGATGCATTCACTCAGATTTATATTGGGGGATGAAAATTTCTTTAATCTGCTGCTGAAATTCGCCACCGATAGTGTTTACACCTACCGGAATACGGTATCAACCGATGATTTTATTCGTCTGGTAAACCATATTGACGGCAGCGATCATCGCGAATACATTGAAACGTTTCTGTATACAACCGATTTGCCCAGAGTGCATATAGATTCTCTGGACACGGATCTTTTCCGGATCAGTATACCGAATATAACATATTCGCTGCCGATGGAAATTGCGCTCGGTGATACGATTATCCGCGCCGAATTGGATCGAAATGGCCGGGATTTTCATACCTCATCGAGGCCGGTTGCCGATCCGAATCGCTGGTATTATCTTACAATGGTTCATAACAAAAAATAATTCTGGATCAAAGATTATCGAGGCAAACCATGCTTGCAGAAAATTTAATCGAGTTTTTAACCCGAAGCCCTGCACACCTCTCATACCGGCAAATACTTGATCAGATCGATCCCGCCTTATGTCACAAACGGGTTGCCGGTGTGCATACCATCTGGGAGGAACTGGAACATACGATGATCGCGCAGGAGGATATTATCCGGTTTACCCTGGACCCAAAATGGAAATCCCCCCCGTGGCCGGAGGGTTACTGGCCATCAGAGGATACACCGTTAAACGATGAGCGGTGGCCGGTATCGGTTGAGAAATTCTTCGCCGATCTTACGCTTTTGACCGATATGATCCGTAATGCCGGGGTCGACCTGCATGCCGAGCTGCCTCATGCGCCAGGTTATACTTACATACGCGAGATATTGCTGATTATCGACCATAATGCCTACCATATGGGGAAAATCATGCAACTGAAAAAGATGCTGACGGAAGATAAATCATAATCCCGCTGACCTGGATACAAGCTCAGTGTATATAAACTATATGGCATATATTAGGTCAGCTTGATCCGGTGTGTAAACGAGAAGATAAATAAAAAAGCCTCCTACAGGAGGCTTTGCTTTCTATTTTGTTGCTGCTTGCTTGAATTTTTCCAACTGATCCTGATAAAATTTGCTTTCCGGATCTTCCTTCAATGCCAACTGGATCAACTCCGCTGCCTCAGAGGGGTTCCCGCGCAAATTGACGATTTCAGCACAGGTATCGAGGATCATGGCCTTTTGTCTTCCATCTTCGGCAATTTTAATACCTCTGCGCGCCAATTTTTCTGCTTCCTCGAGATTTATGTTATTTTCGAAGCACCACCAGCTAAAGGAATTGAGATCACCGGCATCGTCCATCCAGCCATCAGGCATATTGGCCTTTTTCAAATTGACTGCTTTATCCGCATCCTTTTCGATAAGCAAACTGAAATAAATACTGATATCCATTTTGTAGCGGTCAGGAGCCACATCTGGTTTATCGGTGATCAGCTTTTGAGCAGCCTTCACGTGCGCCAGCAGTTGCTCGTTCTGTGCATCCCGGGCGGCAAATCTTGACATAGCATGCAGAATCCAGAAACGGGATTCATCGTCAGTATAACTGGATGCCAGGCCGGCCTCTCCGCTCTTTATGACATCCTCCCTGGTAAAGGTCTGCTTGCGGTTTCCCCAACGGTATAGCTGAAAGAGGGCATAGGCATAGTCATTATCAGGATCGAGCTTGGCGGCCTCCTGATAATATCCGACCGATTTCTGAAGTTCTCCGACTGATTCCGAATACTCGGCAAGGGTCAGTGCGGTTTGCAGATCCGGATTTTTCCCGAAGCGCGCCTCCTTTTCTTCGATCGTCGAGAGATCAGAAAGGCCGCTATTCATTTTCTTGATAAACTGATCTTTGGTGTATCCCATCCAGCGGTGCGCGGTTTGAGCGGCGGTATTGGCCAGGACGAAGGTTGGATAGCCCTGAATATTATAGGATTTTGCCAGTTCAATCCCTTCGCCTTTTTCACAATCGATCTGAATCAGAACAACACTCGATAATTGGGTTGTGATATCCTGGTCTGATTTTGCTGCACGAGCAAATTCTTTGCAGCTGCCTCACCATCCGGTCATGAAATCAATCAGTAACGGTTTATTAAGTTTTGCCGCCTGGGCTTTTGCTTCGGCAAGTGATGTGAAATCACTGGCATAACTATGAGATGCAAGAAATAATGATAAGAAAAATGCCACTGAAAACTTCCGCATAGGACTCCCTCCATGTGTGAAATAAGCCGTAATTTAAAAAAGAGCATGATTGTATGCAAAAAAAAGGTCATCGCTATAAATATAGGTAAAACCGGATATGGCCGATGAATGATCTGAATGGAGTTGTGAATTTCATAATTCTTGATCATCTCAAAATAGTTTGTTTATTTTTCCTGAGATGCTTAACCTATCCGATTAATCGGTAGGTGTGATTGAGGTGCAGCTGTGGAACAGCCTTCGATGATGCTGCACACAACTTTGGATGCCTTCAAACAAGCGGGCTTTAAATGATATTTATGGCGTTCCTGGTTGCAAAAGTAAGCGGACTTAGCATAAATTTTATAATTATCCGATTGGCAAGTCCTTTATTGTATTACATGGCGGGCCATACCGTTTGCGCAATCAGATTGCATGGTATGCCTTCGCGACGTTCACCGGCTTTGCATCAGGAGACCGTAAGTACTTCTGTTCCCGGGGATGTTGTGCTGCTTATGCGCAACGGCCTGGCGGAATTATTCAATCCCGCACATGAACAGATGGGTGACGCACAGATAAAAGAATATATTCAGGATACGTACGAGCGATCAGCAGGAGCTCTTTGAATACTGGGCACAAAGAATCCTTGACTGGTCGGGAAATAAACCACCGGGAAATGGCATTACTCAATTGGTATTAAAGTTCAAATAAACGGGAAGGATATCGGAATATGTTTATCGGACATTTTGGCGTGGGATTAGCTGCCAAAAAAGTGGCCAGAAAGCCGTCATTGGGAACACTTTTTCTGGCAGCTCAGTTTATCGATCTCATCTGGCCGGTGTTGTTGCTTCTCGGTTTAGAGCGTGTCAGAATTGATCCGGGCAACACCGCAGTCACACCTCTGGATTTTGTGCATTATCCGATCTCTCACAGTCTGCTGGCAGTGATTGTCTGGGGGGTGATCGTCAGTGGTATATATTTTTATTTCCGGCGCGACCGTTCTGGTGCTGTATGGCTTGGTGTACTGGTTTTGAGTCACTGGCTGCTTGATTTCATCACCCATCGTCCCGACTTACCGTTATGGCCGGCCACCGAGAGTATACAGGTAGGCCTCGGATTATGGAACTCGGTTGCAGGGACATTAATCGTTGAATTCGGTATATTCGCCCTGGGAGTATATTGGTATCTGAGAACAACCCGGGCACGTGACGCCACGGGTAAATACGCTTTCTGGTCGCTGATCGTATTTCTGGTGTTGATCCATATTATGAATGTATTTGGACCGCCGCCGCCATCAGAAGGACCGATTGCATACGTGGGTTTTACCCAGTGGCTTCTGATCGCATGGGCATACTGGATAGATAATCATCGCGAGGTTAAAGCATGAGTGCAAAACCTGCTTACCATTTTGTTCCAATGAGACCAGAGCATGGTAAAGAGGTGATCAGAATTTACAATTACTTTATTTTAAACAGTCTGGCGGCATATCCGGATCAAGCCGTACCTGAAACACATTTTGAAAAATTTTGGGAAATGATTCGCGGCTATCCGGCGCTGATCGTCAAGCTGACAGACGACCGGCCCATCGGCTTTGGATTTATGCATCCATACCGACCGATCGTCACAATGCTGCATGCTGCCGAAGTGACCTATTTCATTTTACCTGAATATACGGGACTTGGTATCGGTACCGACCTGCTCGGAGCTCTTGAGGATGCGGCTCCGGCCTTCGGTGTTCAGATTCTGCTGGCGAGTATTGCCTCGATAAATGAACAGAGCATTAATTTCCATCTGAAGCACGGATTTCGGGAATGTGGACGTTTTAAACGCATTATCCGTAAACATGACCAGGAATTTGATATGGTCTGGATGCAAAAACAACTGGTTTAATAGCATGGCGACCTTTCAGAAGATAACCCTTGAGATGCTTGGCTGGCGTAAAGAATTTGCCGACCACTATGCAAAGATAAATCGTCCGGAACTGATGCCGGCAAGAATTTCTGTCCAGTATCGCAGCAACTACCGTATCCTGACCACGCAGGGGGAAATGATTGCGGAAGTTACCGGAAAATTTATTAATCCCTCACAGCCGGGTATCGAGTTACCGCGAGTTGGTGACTGGGTTGCTGTACAGATGTTTGAGGCAGAATCCAGGGCGATCATTCACGAGCTGCTTCCCCGAAGAACCAGAATATCCCGCAAAGTCCCCGACCGGAAAACAGAAGAACAGATTATTGCAGCCAACATTGACGAGATATTCATTGTTCATGGTCTTGACCATCCGATAAACCTGAACCGCATGGAGCGGTTTCAAAGCATGGTACAGAATGGCGGGGCCAGGCCGGTTTACATCTTCAATAAATCTGATCTGATTGAAGATATTGACGTGATCAAAAAGCAATTTCGTTCAAATACGCCGGCGTTGATCGTTTCCGCAAAATTACCGGACGGATTAAAAGCATTAAAGGATTTTATTCGCCCAAAACTTACCTATGCGTTTGTCGGTCCATCGGGTGCAGGAAAATCTTCAATTATCAATAAACTTGTCGGCGAAGATATCTTTAAAATCAACGAAGTACGTAAAGGGGATGCCAAGGGCCGGCATACGACCTCCCATCGCGAACTCGTTTTGATGCCCGGGGGGGGATTGTTGATTGATATGCCCGGAATGCGTGAAATTCAGTTATGGGACGCCGGGAATCCGATGGAATCTGCTTTCTCAGATATAATTGACCTGGCGCAGTATTGCCGGTTTTCTGACTGCCGGCATGATACGGAAACGGATTGTGCGGTAAAGGCAGCGGTTGAAAGAGGTGAGCTGGATAAGGAAAGATATGCGCATTATCTCAAACTGGAAAAAGAACTGGCTTATATCAGATCCAGGTACGATCAATGGTCTCGTATGGAGCAAAAGCGACAGGATAAAATATTGCATCGTGCAATCAAGCGATATTATAAAAAAAAGTGATTATCGGTCATCTGTTTGACGCCCGAAGAAAATGGATCGTATAACTGCTCATTCGGCTACGGAAATAAAGATTATTTTGGTATCCGATACACATCTTGGTCTTGATTTGCCGGTTCATCCAAGAACCTACAGAGTTCGCCGGGGAGAAGATTTCTTTAACAATTTTGCCGCCGTACTGAATTATGCCCGTATACAAAATGCGGATTTTCTGGTCCATGGCGGGGACCTGTTTTTTCGAAGTCGTGTCAATCAGGGATTGATTAATCGAACCTACCAAATGCTTTACGATATTGCCGGCCGGGGGATAAAAATCCTGCTTGTTCCAGGAAACCATGAACGCGGAAATCTTCCGTCTTCACTGTTTCTCTCTGATGCGAATATCCACGTGTTTGATCAGCCAAGATCATTTACATTTGTAAAAGCAAATCATCGCGTTGCATTTTGTGGTTTTCCGTTTCAAAAGGATAATATCCGTAAAAATTTCACAGCATATCTCCGTGCCACCGGTTGGTCTTCACTTAATGCACAGGTTAGATTTTTGTGTTTGCATCAGGTCGTGGAGGGGGCGACGGTTGGTCCGGGAAATTACTGTTTCCTGGGGGGTGAGCAAACGATAGCGATAAATAATTTACCGCCGCAATTCACCGCTGTGCTTGCCGGACATATCCATAGAGCCCAGATTCTGTATCGGAAAGGTGTGTCGAAATATGAGCGGCTTCCGGTGATCTACAGTGGAGCAATCGAGCGTACTTCTTCCGCTGAACGGAACGAACAAAAAGGCTTTTATGATATACGAATCCGGCTGGACAGGGGTGGTAAAATCCTATACCGGGCGATTGATTTTCTGCAGTTGCCAACCCGTCCGATGAAGCAGGTCGTACTTCCGTTAAATCTTAACCGGGAGGAGTTGATCTCATATATCGAAAGGGAGGTAAGATATCTTCATCCACGCAGTATAGTATATTTTCGCTGTCTCTCCGAAAGGAAAACCGCCAAATCGGTTATTCCTGACGCAGCTCAACTACGTAATATATTGCCCCCCGAAATGATCGGTAAATTCACACGCAGTTGTTTTACCTGATAAAACCATTGTCATTTTGTTCCCAATATTGTAGTTTTGCATAGAACAAATGTAAAAACTGCAGGCGGTATGTAGCAGGTAATAGGCGGTGCCTTCTTCCCGGCGATGGACAGTATAATACAAGTAATTATTGGAGGCAAAAGAAAAAAGGAAAAAGGTGATAACATAATTATTGCAAAGAGGTTTTTTTTATCACCTGGTCATCCCGTTAACTTTATACTCAACCAATTTGTCAAATTTCCGCTTATCTTTTTCCATTGGTTTTTTGGAGTAAAACAAGACTACAAATTGATTAGCCTGGTCTATTCATTAACCAGGTAGTGACACAGATAAGGAAATAATTTTATGAGACTTCTGAAAAATGATAATATCTGCCAAAATGTCGTTCTGAACTTGTTTCAGAATCCCTTAAATAGACCCTGAAATAAATTCAGGGTGACAAATTTTCTTATTTTGAATACATTTTTCAGAAATCCCTTTATTTAATTACCCGTGATTAAAATGTGATATCTTATATTTGGTTGAATATTTTTACTAAGTACTTTATTTTCAATATACTTTAATCTACCGTGCAAGCTGCCTGCCCCGGAAGGTGTGGTGGTGAATAATTCAGGTTAGCTAAACATAATGCCAGGAGATAGTATAAATGTCAAAACTGATTGGTGTCCTGACTGCCGGCGGTGATTCACCGGGATTAAATGCTGCCCTGCGTGGAATGGGGAAATCGGCAATCGAAGCCTTCGGTATGCAGATCATCGGATTTCGGGATGGTTTCCGGGGGTTAATGGAAAACCGGATCATCCGGCTGGGCGGTTCAGAATTATCGGGAATTCTGACAAAAGGGGGTACCATTCTCGGCACAAGCCGCGATAAACCTCATCGTATGCCGGTAGGCGGCAAAATTCTGGATATGACCGATGTTATCGAAGAAAATTACCGGAAACATCATCTTGAAGCATTGGTCTGCATGGGGGGCGGCGGGACACAGAAGAATGCCTTACGGTTGAAAGAGTGTGGTATGAACATTATCACGTTGCCTAAGACAATTGACAACGATGTAGCCATGACTGACACAACGTTCGGCTTTGATACCGCCCTGGGGATTGCCACCGAGGCGATCGATCGCTTGCACAGCACAGCCCACAGTCACCACCGGATCATCGTTGTCGAGGTGATGGGCCACCGGGTGGGATGGCTGGCCCTTGGTGCGGGTATGGCGGGTGGGGCGGATATTATATTAATTCCCGAGATTCCGTATGATACCGGGCTGCTTGCTGAAGCGGTGCTCAAACGCAGCCGCGGCGGTAAGCGGTTCAGTATCGTTGCGGTGGCGGAAGGTGCGCTTTCCAGGAAGGATGCTGCGAAAGCGATTAAGGATAAGGATGGATCGGGTAAAAAGAAAGTCCCTCTGACCAGCAAGACCATGCGCCTAGCGCGTGAGTTGGAGGAACTTACCGGGCTTGAGTCACGGGTGACGATCCTTGGCCACCTGCAGCGTGGTGGCGCTCCATCTGCCGCAGACCGTATTCTGGCAACCCGGTTGGGTACAGCCTGCACACAATTTATCAATGATGGAAAATTCGGTATAATGGTAGCTGCCAGAGGAGACGGGACCGACCCGGTCCCGCTTGAAGATGTTGCCGGCAAGGTAAAATATGTACCGGTAGATCATCCGCTGATCGAGAGCGCACGCCGGGTGGGTACCTGTTTTGGGGATCAGTAAACGGATTAATCCAAAATCCAAAATCAGGATGAATGGAATTGTTGTCTCGTTTGGTTTACACCTGATTTGTAAAGCCAGCTTTATTTTATTTCAAACGGTGGATGAATATGTGAACCGGATATTTCAGCTGAAAATATGGATTAGGGATTGAAAATATTAATCTTAAATCATGTATAATTACGCATGACTTTTATCCATGAAAACTTACAGAGAACAGATTATAAAATAGCATCGGATGCCGGGAGAAAATAATGAGTGACCTGTTACTTGAGATTGTCCAGCGAATCAGTGATTTCCTGTGGGGCTTTCCCCTGATCATACTGCTTGTAGGAACGGGATTATGGTTGACGATCAATCTGCGGGGTCTGCAGTTCACAAAGCTATGGCATGCACTTTATCTGGCTCTCATCAAGCGGCGTGAGGAAGGTGATGAACCGGGGGATATTACCCATTTTCAGGCGCTGATGACGGCACTTTCTGCAACTGTGGGAACCGGTAATATTGCAGGGGTGGCAACGGCAATCGCTGCCGGAGGGCCGGGCGCCTTGTTCTGGATGTGGATAACCGGGTTGGTGGGAATGGCAACCAAGTATGCAGAGGCGGTACTTGCGGTAAAATACCGGGAAATGGATGAATATGGTACCATGAGCGGCGGGCCGATGTATTATATCACGAAAGGATTGGGCTGGAAGTGGCTTGGGGTGCTATTTGCATTTTTTGCAGCTTTTGCCGCTTTTGGGATAGGTAATATGGTACAATCGAATTCGGTTGCTGATGCCCTTGAAAGCAGTTTTGGGATTCCTTTCTGGTTTACCGGTCTGGTGCTGATGGTTGCCACCGGCATGGTGATTATCGGTGGTATAAAAAGTATCGGGCGGGTTACCGGGGTGCTGGTACCGGTTATGATCGTATTCTATATGGGGGCTGCTCTGCTGATCATATTGATCCATGTCGATCGGCTGCCTGCAGCGCTTGTATTGATCATCGAAGAAGCTTTTACTCCGACTGCCGGAATCGGAGGTTTTCTGGGCGCAACGGTAATGCTCACAATCCGTATGGGAGTAGCACGTGGTGTATTTTCAAATGAGTCCGGACTGGGCAGTTCGCCAATTGCCGCAGCGGCGGCACAAACAAAACATCCCGTAACCCAGGCGCTGGTATCGATGACCCAGACGTTTATCGATACGCTGGTGGTATGCACTATGACCGGGCTGGTTTTGATTTTATCCGGTGAATGGAGCAGCGGACTCACTGGCGCGGAATTGACCACCGTAGCATTCGCCGAAGGACTGGGACATGATTTCGGGCAGTATGTTGTCTCTACCGGGCTCGCCCTGTTCGCTTATTCCACTATTCTAGGGTGGTCATACTATGGGGAAAAATCGATCGAATTTCTGGTTGGTGCAAGAGCAATTCAACCATACCGATATATATTCACCATCTTTGTCGGTGTCGGGGCAATCGCGCAACTGGATCTGGTCTGGGCCATCGCCGATGTATTTAATGCACTGATGGCGTTCCCTAATCTGATCGGATTACTGGCGTTGACACCGGTCATCGTATCGGAAACAAGCCAGTATCTTGAACAATATCAACAACGAAGAATTTAATTATCACAAACAAATCTAATTTGCAGCACTAAAAATACGAGTAGCTCATGAACCAGATCAAACGAATAACAGTCTTTTTAATCGTGGCCGTCAATCTATTTGCTCAGGCTGAACCGGTCAGAAGTGATGAAGAAAAAGTGCCGTTGGCCATTCCCGTAACTGAGATCACATCCGCGGCAGATCAGGCGCAGGTTGAAATTCAGCGCCTTCACGGGGATTTAAAGCCATCAGAGGCGATGACCAGTATCCAGAATGATCTGACCACCGTACTTGATTCACTGGATCGGTTGCGCAAAGATAAGACGTTTACGCAACTGGATAAATTGGAACTCAGGATCGTAAGCAGTCTGAAACAGGAATGGACTTTGTACAATTCCGGACTGGAGGATTGGAAGAACATCCTGCTGCAGGAAACACAGAAAGTGGAGAAAATCGGGCAGGAAATAGAGGCAATGTCTGCGTTATGGCAGGTCAGCAGGGAAAACGCCATTACAGAAAAAGCCCCGCTGGCCATTCGCGAACGGGTTAATTCGATTTTAAAAGATATCACAGATGTCGCGGCGCAATCCTCCAAATATTTGAATGAACTGCTGATCATGCAGAACACCATCTCAAAGCAGCAGATAAAAATCAATGAACTGATCAAAAAGATAGAAACAACCGAAAAAAATTTGCGGGGCAAGTTGTTTGTTCTGGATAATCCGCCTTTATGGGAAGCTTTTCAGGTATCAGGTGACACGTTGGCAATCGCAGAACAATTTCAGAAAAGCTGGGGTGAACTCTGGCGTTCAAATATGGCTTTTTTCGAGGTGAACAGACAACAGTTTTATTTGCATATTATTATACTCATTCTGTTGATATCGATTATGGTTTATCTTTTCCTGAAGAATAAGCGGGAACAGCTTTTTGATCAGGAGGATGCCACGTTAAAAAATTCCGCTTATTTCATTTCCAAACCAATTTCGGCTGCTCTTTTAATTGCCTTATTCCTTTCGGTCTGGATATATCCGGAACGAAGTGCCACAGTCAGTGAATTTATCGTATTACTCATGGTTATTCCCGTTGTCAGACTGACACCAGGCACGATTCAGAAGGAATTTCAAAAACCGGTTTATATACTCGCCTTTTTATATCTCCTCGATACACTTCAGAAAAGTGCGCTGGGTTTTGTACTGGTACAGAGATTAACACTGCTGTGTGCAGCCATAATCGGATTTGGTGTCATAATCTGGTTGGTTCGGGAAAGCAGATCGATAGATAAACAGGATCAGCCCCTGATCTCAAGAATTTTCTGGAAAAGCCTGCCTTTTTCGCTGATTCTTCCTGTCGTAACGCTCCTGGCCAATTTAGTCGGCAGTGTCAATCTGGCTGCTACCGTCGGCTGGGGGCTGGTTGAAAGTGTATATCTGCTGGTTATCGTTTATATTACGACGACTGTGGCTTCGGGGATTCTGACCATACTGATTCGCCGCCGGAGAAAAAAAGCTCTGCAATTCATCAGGACGTATGCACATAAAATCGAAAGCTGGATGAAATTTATTATCTATACGGCAGGTCTGATGGTGTGGCTCCGGGCCACATTCAGGTTATTCGGATTATGGGAGCCTTTGATAAATTGGTATGAGTCCATCCTGGCCCACGAGTGGATAATCGGTACAACCGTCATTTCGGTAAATGCCATTGTTGATTTTATACTTGTTATTATAATAGTGTTCCTCATTACCAGGATGGTTCGCATATTCCTCGATATGGAAGTCTTTCCCCGGGTACGTCTGCCGAAAGGTATTCCGGCTGCAATATCCATGATGGTCCGTTATATACTGATCACCCTGGGTATTTTCTTAGCTATTTCTTCACTGGGTATCGATCTTGGAAAAATCAGCCTGCTTGCCGGGGCGCTTGGAGTTGGCCTGGGCTTCGGATTGCAAAAGATTGTCGCAAATTTTATTTCCAGCCTGATTCTGGCCTTCGGCCGCGCGATAAGGGTCGGCGATACGGTGAAGTATAATGATATCTTTGGAAATGTAAGGGAAATTGGCGTGAATGCGACGACGGTCAAGACTTTTGACGGTTCTGATGTTATCATACCAAACTCTGACCTGATATCCAATCAGGTGACAAACTGGACGCTTTCGGATGTCATGCGCAGGATGGAATTGCCGGTGAAAGTCGCCTTCGACAGTGATCCGCACCATGTTTTGAAAATACTGGAGAAAGTGGCCAGAGACCACCCAAAAGTGCTGGACCATCCGGTACCGTTTGCGGTCTTTAACGGATTTGGTGATAATTATCTGGATTTTACGTTGTATTACTGGATTACAAGCAGTCTTTTCTTTGAGGCTAAAACCGAAGTCGCGTTGAATGTATATGATAACATAAGGGCGGAAGGTATCCTTACGCCGCGACCCCAGCGTGATTTGCGGTTGACAGTAAATGGAGATCAGCAAAAAACCCGGATCATTGCACGGAAGGCGAAGCAGCAAGAGACGAAGGATAAACCATCGAAAAAAAGTTCAGCATCCAGGCGAACCTGAACACCGATATATCCTGTTAGCTACTCTAAATTTGATACGATTTCCCTGAAGAATTTAGTCCTTGTCCAGAAGGGAAGTTCGGTATAGGGCATGATCCGTGTCGCTAGAGAATCGCGAAAGGCTTCCGGTGCAAGGTCATAATCAGGCAGGTTTTCCTGCGAACGCCGGTTGTTAAAAAAGAGATTTCGTTCTATTTTAAAATCATCCGGCGTGTCAAAAATGGAGAGGGCACACTGAAAGCAGTAGTAATCCGGCGAATCATATTTTGGATTCTGAGCGGTTTTGACGATAATATTATTCCTGAAATATCCCGTACCCACTCCTGAATCAGCCGACGCCGACAGATTTACCCCGCAAGCACCGGTATCATAAATGATATTACCGGATATGCGTGCCCAGGGCCGGCCGTACCCGGCATCCCAGTATGCGATGCCCCAGGTGAGTATATTTTCGATTATATTCCGTTCGACCACCGCGTGTCCATCAACAAAGATCCCGATACCTTTCCAGTAATTGGTGATATAGTTCTCATAAATCTCGGCCTTGGCGTTCCAGGTGATACCAATGGCGACGCCTCTGCCGCCTCCGACCTGATTGCCCCGTGCACTGTCGACGCCGTCAATGTAATTTCCATGGATACTTGCCAGCGCATTCCGGTAAAGGGCGATGGCATCCCATGAGTTGCGTTCGATTCGATTGCCCACAATTTCCATTTGTGCACCTTCCCGGCCTGCAATTCCAATCACCCCGACAATATTTTTCACCACGATACTCGAGTCACCGATGTTATCCCGGATGATATTATTGATGATTCGGGCAGAACTGTTCTGGACTACCACAGCAGCACTGGAAGCGCGGGGATCTGTATCTCTGATGCCACCGGTGATAGTGAGATTCTTGAGCAGTCCGTCCTGGCAGTTTCGGAAAAATACACCATAGCCTGCGTTGGTAACGATCCGCGCCGATTGATCTTCGGGGCCGATCAGATACATTTTTTTACCGCTCAGAATCAATCCGGCAGTGGCGGGTACGGATTCTGACGGGTCTGTACAATTGGCACAGGTGGAATCCATTATGGCCCGGGGGGACAATTCATAAGTGCCCGGTGCCAGGCGTATGATACCCGATGGTGGAGGGTCTTCAACTGCTTCCCGCAACTGCGCTGATGACTCAACCATCATATCACCGCTGCAACCGACAATATTTGATATTTTCAGAATGAGCATAAGAATTAATAAACCGGAGTGTACTGATTGGAATTTCATGTATTATTACCCTAGCTACTGATTGTTCATTATTGTTTAACCAGAAATTTCTCCCATTCGATCTCCGCGATGGCCATGCCGCAGAGAATCAGAAATCCACCTAACCACCCCAGGGGGGGCAACGATTCTCCTCCGATCAGATAAGCAAAAAGCGCAGCAAACACCGGTTCCATAGTGAATACCAGCGCCGTTCGGGTGGCCGTGGTAAACCGCTGCATAGCAGTCTGCATTAAAAATGTAAATACAGTACCGAACAGAGCGAGATATACCAGCAAAGCCATGATCGAGAAATTTACCGGCTTTCCGGGATTTGTATCAAAGGCGGCCAGAACCAGACTAAACAGTGCGATTGTGATCAACTGAACAGCGGTCAATACATAAATATTGTTGATCGGTGCAAAACGGCCGGTGAAAATAACATGGAACGCAACGATCAGGGCACACATGAAAACCAGCCAGTCGCCGCTATTCAGGGCACCAAGGTCACCGCCGGACAAAAAGAACAGGCCGATCGTGGCAAATATTATTCCGACAATTGATGCCTTTTTAGGATGATCGCCAAAAAAAAGTACTGAAAAAATCGGGACAAATACAACACTTAATCCGGTTATAAAGCCGGCATTGGAGGCGGTGGTATACGAAATGCCCCACATTTGAAATAAATAAGAAAAAAAGAGAAAAATGCCCAGTATAAAGCCATGCTTTATGGTTTGCACGGTCAATTGACGGCGGTATGGCCAGGCATATAAAGACATTGCAATGGCTGCAATAGACAGCCTGACGGCGAGATATTTTGATAAAGAAATCTCTTCCAGGACAATTTTGGATAAAATGAATGTCGTTCCCCAGAAAATCGTAACGGAGAGTAAACCCAGATCTGCAGTATTTTTAGAGATTGTTTTTCCCATTTATACCTGAATGCGTTGACATCTGTGTACTGGCCAATTTTCAGCAGTTCTATTGAATAATTTAATAAATTTTACTAAACTGATAAACTTCAAAAAATCATTAACAGATTATGCCGCATACCAAAACCGCAAGACAACTGAAAATCAAGGAATTAATCGTTTCGCGGGATGTTTCCAGTCAGGAAGAGTTGTGCGAATTGCTCAAAAATAACGGGTTTGATACCACTCAGGCCACTCTTTCCCGGGATCTGCATGAATTAGGTATCGTTCGGATTCCGTCGGATCAAGGATTTAGATATGTTTTTCATCAGGATGATAATGAACAAAACCTCCGGCGTCTGATCGGTATGGAAATAATTAATGTATTGAGCAATGAATCGACCATTATCGTTCGTACCATGCCGGGTCGTGCGCAGGGTGTGGCATTGTTTCTGGATCGTATGAAAGACAGCAATATTATCGGGACCGTCGCCGGAGATGACTCTATAATCATAATCCCGGACAAACATACCAACGTCAGAAAAATCGTGACGCATATCAAAGAGGTCATGTCCTCAGGATAAAATCATCTTTAAAGACTGCTATCATATCGTCACGGTGTGAAGAACATCCGTTTTAAGCGGATTTATTCTCACTTATGCGACGTTTAATGGAATTTTATCTTTCTCAATATCCTTACAAGCTTATGAATTGAAAGATTCAGGAGGAGCAGCGTTAATGCAGGATTCGTCAGAGAAAAAAATTGAAGACACGCTAAAAGACTTTGATGTTGAAGAAACCTCCGAATGGTTGGAGGCTCTTGAGGGAATCATCCGTGTACGTGGTGCGGAACGGGCGCGGTTTATTCTTGACCGGCTGATCCAGAAAAGCTATCAAAGCGGAATTAGATTGCCATTTACAGCCAATACGCCCTATGTAAATACGATTCCGCTTGAAAATCAGCCCCCTTATCCCGGTGATCGTAAAATAGAACGGCGCATAAAAAGCATAATCCGGTGGAATGCTATGGCCATGGTGGTTCGTGCCAATAAAAAATATTCGGGTATTGGAGGCCATATATCTACCTATGCTTCGGCGGCGACTCTGTATGAAGTGGGTTTCCATCATTTTTTTCGGGGAAAAGGTGAGCAGTTTGATGGTGACCAGGTCTTTTTTCAGGGCCATGCCTCACCGGGTATCTATGCCCGGGCATTTCTGGAAGGAAGACTGAGTGTTAAACAACTTGAAAACTTCCGGCGTGAACTGGAAAAGGGCGGCGGACTTTCCTCTTATCCGCATCCGTGGCTGATGCCTGACTTTTGGGAATTCCCGACGGTTTCCATGGGTCTTTCGCCGATCACCGCCATATACCAGGCCCGGTTTAACCGATATCTGGAAGACAGAGGACTGAAAGCTACATCCGGCCAGCGTGTCTGGGCATTTCTTGGCGACGGGGAGACCGATGAGCCGGAAACCCTGGGAGCAATCAGTCTTGCGGCCAGGGAGCAATTGAATAATCTGATTTTCGTGATCAATTGCAATTTGCAAAGACTGGATGGACCTGTACGGGGGAATGGCAAAATTGTACAGGAACTGGAACGCATCTTTCGTGGTGCGGGCTGGAATGTGATCAAAGTACTCTGGGGCAGTGATTGGGATCCGTTGATTGCCAAAGATCATACCGGCCTGTTGATCCAGCGCATGAATGAATATGTAGACGGAGAGTCGCAAAAATATATTGTTGAGACCGGTGAATTTGTCAGAAAGTCATTTTTCGGTAAATATCCCCAATTATTAAAACTGGTCGAAAATTATTCCGACGAACAAATCTGGAAACTGCGCTTGGGTGGGCATGATCCTCAGAAGGTATATGCGGCCTATAAAGCAGCGACCGAAAACAAAATAGCACCGACTGTAATCCTGGCCAGGACGATCAAAGGGTATGGCCTCGGTGAGGCCGGGGAAGGTAAGAATGTTACCCATCAGGTCAAGAAATTGAATGAGGAAGAGTTGCGTGATTTCCGTGACCGCTTCGATATCCCCATATCGGATGAAAAACTGGAGGAGGCCCCTTTCTACCGTCCGGATGAGAAAAGCGAGGAAATCCGATACTTATTGGATATGCGTGAACGTCTGGGTGGATTTGTCCCGAACCGCAAATACATCGACCTGCCGATAACGGTTCCCGGCGTCAATGTATTTAATGAATTTATGAAAGGTTCGGAGCGGGAAGTATCCACAACCATGGCATTTGTACGTATGCTTACGATCCTGCTGAAGGACCCGATCATCGGAAAACGAATCGTACCGATCATTCCCGACGAAGCCCGGACATTCGGAATGGAGTCCATGTTCAGACAATTCGGCATATATTCACATGTGGGACAGCTTTATGAACCGGTCGATGCCGATATATTCCTCTACTACCGGGAGGCAAAGGACGGCCAGATTCTTGAAGAGGGGATAACAGAGGCCGGCTCAATGGCGTCGTTTACAGCTGCTGGTACCGCCTATGCATCACATGGTATCGATATGATCCCGTTTTTTATTTTTTATTCGATGTTTGGTTTCCAACGGGTCGGTGATCAGATATGGGCTTTTGGTGATCTGCGCGGTCGGGGATTCCTGATCGGTGCCACTCATGGACGTACGACCCTGATGGGTGAGGGTTTACAGCATGCAGACGGTCACAGTCACCTGCACGCCAGTACAATTCCGAATCTGATGGCCTATGATCCGGCTTTTGCCTATGAACTGGCCATTATCATTCAGGACGGGATCAAACGCATGTATGCTAATCGCGAAGATATTTTCTACTATATCACCGTCGGGAATGAAAATTATCCGCAGGCGGCCATGCCCCGGGGTGCCGGTAAAGGAATTCTCAAAGGATTATATAAATTCATGGCGTCAAAAATAAAAGACAAAAAAGCACCGCGCGCCCATCTGTTGGGCAGTGGCTCTATTTTACGTGAAGCCTTACGCGCGCAGGAAATACTGGAGAAAAAATATAAAATAAGCACCGATGTCTGGAGCGCCACGAGTTATAAAGAACTCAGACGGGATGCCCTGGCCGCCGAACGGTGGAATATGCTCCATCCCGATCAGAACCCCCGCAAACCTTATATAACCGAACTGCTTGAGAAAGAAACAGGGGTATTTATCGCCAGTTCCGACAATATGAAAGCCATTCCCGATCAGGTGGCGCGATGGATCCCTGGCTTATTTACCCTGGGTACGGATGGATTTGGCCGCAGTGACACCCGTGAAAGCACCCGCCGGTTCTTTGAGATCGATGCTGAATCGATAGTTATCGCAACACTCTTCCGGCTGGTCCAGCAGGGCAGCGTGAAAGCGGCCACGGCTAAGAAGGCGATCAAGGATCTGGGTGTCGATCCGGAAAAGGCGGATCCGCTGACGGTTTGAGTGATTGTCAATAAACGTGCGCATGTAGAGGATGGGTGGTTGATGGAGATGAGGGATGAGGGATGAGAGATGAGGGATGAGAGATGAGGGATGAGAGATGAGGGATGAGAGATGAGGGATGAGAGATGAGGGATGAGGGATGAGGGATGAGGGATTGGGAATGATGAGGAAGGACTGGCTTTACTTTTTGGTATAGATTTTGCCGTTTCTAAGTAGAAACAGTAAGGTCATTATGCGGAATGAAGTTAAAGAGTTATCCTTTCAGTTGCCCGTTAAGATAATATTTCTCCATAAGAAACATTCTTCGCAAGCCAAATTATTTTCTCCGTTGATGACGCAATTATTAAAAAGTGGTACGTCGATTGGAGCCAATATTGAAGAAGCCTGTGCAGGGCAATCGAGAAAAGATTTCCTGATAAAAATGTATATTGCATTTAAAGAAGCGAGAGAAACTTTTTATTGGCTACGATTAATAAAAATTACTGGAATTTTTAAAAACTCGGACCTGGATGAAATTTTAAAAGATACAATGTCAATAATAAGTTTGCTTTCCTCTATAACTAAAAGTGCCAAACAAAACATATCAAAAACATCAATCAAATAAAATTACATGAAAATATCTTTTACATTAATCATATACGAACAATTCCAGATTTCAGGTGAATACGATCCCTTTCTCGCAATTTCATCCCTAATACCTCATCCCTCATCTCTCATCCCTCATCTCTCATCTCTCATCCCTAATCCTATCTATCATCTACGCTCCACTTTTTGAGTATTTTTTGGTAACCAGCTCAAACACCGGTGCCAGCAGTAAAATCCCCACACAGCCAACCACATTGTACCATAAAAAAGATATATCGGTGAAAATAAATACTGCAATCACTGCAATCTCCGCGAAGATAGCGGCAAAAAATACCGCACGGCCTTGTACCCGTTTAATATAAAAGGCAGCGAGAAAAATACCGAGTATCGTTCCATAAAAAAGTGAACCGAGAATATTTACAGCCTCGATCAGAGAGCCCAGCCGGCTGGCATATTCGGCCAGCACAATGGCATAAATACCCCACGCAACCGTGGATAATTTGGAAAACAAAACTTCTTTACGATCGTCTGGCCGTTTGGCAAATACCCGTTTATAAAAATCAACTACGGTGGTCGAAGCCAGCGCATTAAGTTCCCCCGCTGTCGATGACATTGATGCAGCGATGATGGCTGCAATGACCAGACCCACCAGGCCGACTGGTAAAAACTGGACGACGAAGGTCAGAAATATGTAATTGGTATCACTGGTATCGGCATCAGGATTATTTGCTTTGATCATCGCTTTGGCATTATTTCGTACGTCCACATACTTTTGATGGGTGGTGATCAGTTCGGAGCCTTTCTCGGTGATTAGTTGCGGATCTCCTGTATCACGCGCCTCCAGATATGCACGGATTGCCTGCTGTTTTTGAGTGTGTATTTCATGTTGCTTGTTCTCCAGAACCTGATAGGCGTCCGCCATAGAACTTTCCTTAACCGCACCGGACGCCACCGGATTAAAGAAAAGCGGTGGCAGCTGGAATTGATAAAATGCGAAAACAACCACCCCGATAAATAGTATGAAGAATTGCATGGGAATCTTAACAAAACCGTTGAAAATCAGCCCCATGCGACTCTGGGTTACGGAGCTGCCGCTAAGATAGCGCTGGACCTGCGACTGATCTGTGCCAAAGTACGATAACTGCAAAAACAGTCCGCCTATAATACCCGACCAGATATTATAGCGGTTATCGAGATCAAAACGGAGATCAATGGTATTCAGTCGTCCCAGTTTACCGGTGATGTAAGTGGCATCGAGCAGTGAAATATCATCCGGCAGAAGCTGGATGGCGACGATAAATGCCCCGATCATCCCGCACATGATGATCAGCATCTGATAAAAGTGCGTTTCACCCACCGCCCGGGTCCCGCCTGAAGCTGTATAGGTAATCACAAGTAGCCCAACGATCAAATTCGTCCAGTAGATATTCCATCCCAGAATTACGGAAAGGATTATCGAGGGGGCATAAATCGTCAGGCCGGCAGCAAGTCCACGCTGGATCAGAAAAAGAAAACTGGCCAGTAAGCGAATATTAATATCAAACCGATTCTCGAGATATTCATAGGCAGTATATACATTTAATTTATGATAGATCGGGACCGCGGTTACAGATAGAATGATCATCGCGATCGGCAGGCCGAAATAAAACTGTACAAACCGCATCCCATCCACATAAGCCTGGCCGGGGCCGGAGAGGAATGTGATTGCGCTGGCCTGGGTAGCCATGATGGACAAAGCCACAGTATACCACTTCATGCTTCGGTCAGCCAGAAGAAAACCACGGATATCCCTGCTGCCACGGCCTTTGAGGACACCATACAGCACGATGAAAACCAGTGATGCAACCAGAAATATCCAGTCGAGTGTACGCATAACGCTTCCGGATTAGTTAAACGTTTTCATGAACAGATAAAACAGCAATATCAAAGCCGCCAGAGTACCGACGAGCAAAATGTACCATGTCAGCCAGCTTTTAAATACAGGAGGCCGGTTATTTTCGGATATGTCTTTCATTGATCGGCTCCGACGGAAATCAGGTTGATGAACAACTTATAGGCGCCGGTCACGCCGGCAGGCAATTGGCGGAACCAGGAATAAGCCGCATAGATGAAATGACCATTTCCATAGGGCGCATATAGAATACCGCCGGCTTTGGGCGCCTCACCCGGGTCGTTACAGCTGATGATCGTTTGATAATGGTCATCCCATTCCGACGCGAAATATAGGCCGCGCTCCTGCACCCAGCCATCGAAATCAGCCTGAGATATGGGGTTTGGAAAAGTAAGCAGGCGGTGATACGGTTGAATCAAATTGACCGGGGCATCTTCGACACTGACCCGATCACGACCAACGGTAAAGGGATAAGGTCCGATATTTTCCGGCTGCAGTCCGAAGCGGGTATTGTGCAGAACGATAATTGTGCCGCCGTTTTGGACGTACTGCATAAATTTATCCCGCAGCAGATGTAATTTTTCACGGGTATTAAATGCCCGCGTACCCGCAATCAGGACGTCATATTTACTGAAGTCAGCCTGCTCGATATCCAGATCCGTGAGTTCGTTCACATTATATCCGATCTGACTGAGATCGGCAGGTATTTCATCACCGGATCCCATAATATAGCCAATTTTCCGCGATATGATTTTCAAAGGTGTCGAAACCAGCTCCTGATCGGCTGAAGTGAGAAACAGCTGGGCCGGGATGTGATCATAAGCGATAACCTGGTGACGCAATAGCGCACTCCCTGCCGTAAATTTCAATTTCCCGCTGGATGCGGAAGAAGGAGGATAGAGGGTAAATGGGAAGAATTTTTCACCATATTTGTTATTTATCGTCACAAAAATTTTTGCCGGTTCAATACGCCAACCTGCCGGCACCGAAAGGATTATCTGCGAATTCAGGGAATCCTTCCAGCTTTTGACTGTTACCCCGCTTTTACGAGGCCGGGCATCCCCAAAGAAGAATACGGATCCGCCGGCATCCACGGTTAATGGTGGAACAATGCCAACCGGTCGGACCTGTTCACCTTTTACCCGGTCAGTCCAGAAATACCTGACCGGAAGATTGTAGTCTACTGTCGTGGTATCAAAAATCAGGCTGAACCGGGCGATCATATCACCATTCATACTCTCTGGTATGATGGTTCTTATGTTCAGCTCGTAAAGCGCATTATACGCCAGCGGCTCTGAGAGCAGGGTATCATAATCCAGAGCTGAAACAGTCAGCGATTTTGCTGTCACCGGAAAATTTCCCCGGTTTACCAGTTCTGCCTGGATCTCCACCTGTGCCCCGGTGACATATGCATAGTCATTCGCCATTACATTCAGCCAGAGACCGGCACATGCACGTATCAGCTGGTCGATCTCGATCAGTTTACGATGCCGCCAGTATGGATCGGTCAGTCCGGCAATCGTTTTGCGGATATTCAGCAGCAGTGGGATGCTTGCCGAAGGAGTTTCGGAATCGAATTGGGCTTCCAGTGCGGTTATCGCCCGCTCAATTTCCACACCACCCGGGACACGGTTCCATGTCAGATCGATACCATCAAATATATCACTCTGGGCAGGGATACCTGCCGTGTGCTCAAAATAATTAATATAACTTCCCCGCTGGGGAGCACTGCCGAATCCCTGGCTTTTATGCATACTGCGGCTTTCCGCAGCAACTTCGAGGTAAGACATTCCAATTACCGCATTGTAGGTGCCAAGATCAAGCGTCAATAAAGGAGGGAGGTCTTCACCACGGTTTTCCAGCTGAGGCCGCCAGCTGTTCCAGAGAATTCGTTTTGACTGCCATACATCAAGGGTGTCAAATTGCTCAGGAAACCTGGCCGGATCGGCGGCTGCAGTGAATGCCTCCAGGGCAAGAATAGCCGATGAAAGATGGTGTCCGTGACCGCCCTGTTCGGTGCTGAAGCGTGTGATGATCACGTCCGGGCGAAACGCCCGGATAATAGCGACCATCCTTGCGAGAATTTTTTCGCGCTCCCATTTCTCCAGGGTTTCGTCGGACGATTTTGAATATCCAAAATCTTCTGCGCCGCCGAAAAACTGCTCGGCACCATCGATCTGTCGTGCAGCGAGCAACTCCTGACTGCGCAATACACCCAGTGCACAACCGGTCTCATTCCCGATGAGGTTCTGGCCGCCCTCACCGCGCGTCAGTGCCAGGTAACCGGTCCGCACCAGCCGACCGTTCGCAAGATATGCCAGCATGGCGGTATTTTCATCATCAGGATGAGCCGCGATATATAAGGCACTGCCAAGGACATGCAATTTCTTGATGCGCAGCAGAATATCTGAGATGTCGTATCTTACCGGATCGTATTGAGCCGGAAGATTAAGGTATATAGCGGCTGTGCATAACAATATCATCGGCGTCTTAATTTTGACCATCGGTATATTTCCACTCCTGATTTTAATTGGGGGTGAATAATAAATCTGTGTAGTGTCCTGACCCCGCGATTACAACTTTTATTACGAATTTGACTTTTTTTCTGGATCACTTTATGCCATTTTGCCCGCATCAGACGGGTCAAAAGAACATAAATATCAATAGGTTAGATCTTTAACAAGCCTGTCCCGGGCGAAGGCAAGAATCCAGCCTGACAGTACTGTACCGGTATCCTCAACCGATTTTCTCGTCGTTAAAATTGGTAACCTCCGGATCAAAACAATTCAAATTATAATTATTGAGACTTCTGAAAAACAAGATTTTTTACTGCCTTTGCGACCGCCACCAAATCGGGGCAAGGATTCAGTCGGGGGACAAAGCAGCCTTTTGCAGAGATTGAACCGGCTCCCGATTAAATCGGGATCGTGGCGAAGCCACTCCCTTGGAGGAATGACAATAAAAACTGTTTTTCAAAAGTCTCAATATTATGATATTATACAGGTGACTTATGAACCTATTATTCAATCCTGATTGTGAATGAGCGATACAACATTCATTTCTAACTATTCCCGCAGGTATTTATTCCGTTTTTGGAAAAAAGTCCAATCTTTTTTTCCCAATAATATATTTTCTCAATATATTATAGTTGTTTATGATAAAGCTGCCAGAATACCCTATCGTATTTTAATCTCAAGTGGAGAATCATATGGATTTCTCGGTAAATTGCGACCCGGAATCCGGGCGGGCGGTTATTATTTGTTCCGGCCGTCTGGATGTGAATAATTCCAGACAATTGAGAGATATCCTGAATGACGTGGTCGCCAGGTCGTGTTATCAGATTGTGCTTGATCTCTCTCAGACCCAGTATATGGATTCCAGCGGCCTGGGTGCTGTGGTTTCGCGGATTGCAGATCTGCGGGCCAATGGCGGGGATGTCCGCATAGCCGGTGCAAAAAATCATGTTGCCGGGCTCTTCAAACTAACACATCTGGATAAGGTAATCAAACTGTTCGATAATGTAGACAATGCCACAGCAAGCTTTACGGAGTGATGCATGAACAGCCGGGTATATTTTCATCAACTGGAGCCGGATTATCATCGGCCGGTTTACCGGTTGACCGATAAGGCTAAAAGTCGGATACGAAAGCGGATGAAATTTCTGTACGGTAACCACCAGATGGATAGTTTAATGACGGAACTGGAAAGATTGTTACAGGTCTACTATGCACATAAAAGTGAAGAAATGATCAACTGGGATTCCTGCTTCGATCCGGAAAACAGATTCACTGAAAAGGATGTGATTCTCATAACCTATGGGGATTTAATTCGTGGTCCGCGGCAAAAACCGTTGCAAACCCTCGCAGAGTTTTGCCATACCTATTTCAAGGGGGCATTCAATACCCTGCATATTCTTCCCTTTTTTCCATATTCCTCCGACCGGGGATTTGCGGTGATGGATTTTGAAGAAGTAGATCCAAACCTGGGCAGTTGGGAGGATATTCTTGCGCTTAAAAAAGATTTTAAATTGATGTTTGATGGGGTTTTGAATCATGTCTCCTCAAAGAGTCGCTGGTTCCAGGAATTTCTCAATCAAAATCCTGACTATCTGGATTTTTTTACGGTATTTTCCACCCGGTCAGAGATATCACCGGATCACCTGAAGCTGATCGTCAGGCCCAGGACCTCCGATCTGCTATCCGAATTCCAGACCCTGAACGGTACCCGTCTGGTATGGAGTACATTCAGCCATGATCAGATAGATCTGAATTATAGAAATCCACGGGTCATGCTGAAAATGATTGAGATTTTGCTCTTCTATGTCCGGTGGGGAGCGGACCTGATCAGGCTTGACGCCATAACTTATTTATGGGAAGAGTTGGGAACTACTTCGATCCATCTGAAACAATCCCATGAGAGTATCAAACTGCTGCGTGACATCCTGGATGCGGTTGCCCCCCATGTAGCATTGATCACCGAAACAAACGTACCCCACAACGATAATATTAAATATTTTAGCAATGGCTATGATGAAGCACAGATGGTTTATAACTTTGCCCTGCCTCCTCTCGTACTGCATGCTTTCCAGAACGAGGACAGTACTAAACTCAGCCATTGGGCTGCAGGATTAAATTTTATCTCTCCGCAAGCCACCTATTTCAATTTTCTGGATTCGCATGATGGTATCGGTGTGATGGCAGTCCAGGGGATCCTTTCGGCCACCGAGATTGAACAGATGGCTCTGAAAGTTCTCGAGCACGGTGGTTATATTTCATATAAGGCTAATGGCGATGGCACGGAAAGTCCCTATGAACTTAACATTACCTGGTACAGTGCAATCAACCGGGACGACGGCACGGAATCTTTTGAATTAAAAATTCAACGCTATCTCGCGTCACGGGCAATTGCGCTTGTCCTGAGAGGTGTCCCGGGTGTGTATCTGCATGGGCTTCTGGGTTCGCGCAACGATGCAGATGCGGTTCTGGAGGAAGGCTCAACCCGAAGTATCAATCGGAGAACCATTTGTAAGAAAGATCTGACCGACGCGCTTTCCGATAAAGCCTCGCGGATCAGCCGCATTGCCACAGCACTGCTTGATCTGATAAAATTACGCATCCATGAGAAGACATTTCACCCGAATGCGCCACAGGAGGTATTTTTCATATCCGATGCATGTTTTGTTATCCAGAGATCCGCCCTTGCAGGTGATGAAAAAATGCTGTGTATCATTAATGTCACCAGTCAACCGCAGGCTGTCGGATTGGATAAGCAAAAATTGGAGCGAGAATCTGATCAGTTGCAGGATATTTTAACAAAGAAAAAATATAGATTTGTGCGTGGAAAATTGACCATAAACTGTCGCCCGTACGAAATCTTATGGCTAAAGGGAAAATAGATCATGATGGAAGATACACTGGAAGAAATCAAAAACTTTTTCTATGTCCAAAGGGAATTATACGGTTCGAAACGCATATTATCGGTAGACTTAAAAGATCAGCCAGGAGAATCGTATACGCCCGTAAAAAAAATACCGGATCAGCCGGCAAAGGCAAGCCCCGATACATCGAAATCTGAACCTGTTCGGGAAAAGTCAGTGATGTACAGTGATCATCCTCTGGTCAAATTTTATCATGACATCAGGCAATGTCAAAAATGCGTTCTGGGACAAAGCAGGACCCATTTTGTCTTCGGAACCGGCAATCCCGATGCGGATCTGATGTTTGTTGGTGAAGCACCGGGGCGAGATGAAGATCTGCAGGGTAAACCCTTCGTCGGCAGGGCAGGCCAGCTGCTGACAGTGATGCTGCAGGCCATTGATCTCAAACGGGAGAATGTGTTTATCGCCAATGTTTTGAAGTGCCGCCCGCCTAACAACCGGGATCCGCTGCCGGAAGAGATCGAGAAATGTGAACCCTATCTGATCAAACAGATTGAACTGATCAAACCGAAGTTAATCGTTGCCCTGGGACGGTTTGCCTCGGCATCTCTGCTGCGTACGAAGGTCGCCCTGGCCACATTGCGGGAGGATATTCATGATTATAACGGAGTTCCGCTGATCGTCACCTACCATCCTGCAGCCCTGCTGCGCAATCCGCAAATTAAAGCAGATGCATGGGAAGATCTTAAAAAAATCAAGGCATATCTCCGGCAATAATACTTGCCTTCGAGATGTTTTTTAAGTATGATACCACAATAATCTGAATCATCATCCTCTCTTCTCCCTGTTGCATCAAGGAGGGGCGGGGGAGGGTAAGGGGAAATACATGGCAGAAATCGTAACCGAAGTCAGCAGTGTACGCACACCGCCGCAAGCCCTGGAAGTCGAACAGGCGGTTCTGGGCGCTATGATGCTTGATAAAGAAGCTATTGCCAAGGCAATCGAAAGTATAGATGAGACATATTTCTACCGGGACAGCCATCGTCTGATCTATCTGTCTATCGTGGAATTATTTGACAACCACCAGGCCGCCGACCTATATACGATTACCGAAATCCTCAAGAAAAAGGGGATTCTGGAGGATGTCGGTGGGCCTTACTACCTGGCGGAGCTGGCAAATACGGTACCCTCTTCGGCAAATATCGAGTACCATGTCAATATTGTAAAAGAAAAGGCAATCGCCCGAAAACTGATCAATGTCTGTACCGACGTGATCAATGCATCTTTTGCTCAGGAAAAGGATTCTGATATACTCCTGGATGAAGCAGAACGCGCAATTTTCGAGATATCCGAAAAACGTATTAAAAAAGGTTTTGAATCGGTCAATCCGCTCCTGCATACCACATTTGAACGGATAGAAGAACTATATCATACCTCCCGGACCGGCGTAACCGGTATCCCATCAGGATTTAAAAAACTGGATGAGTTCACTGCCGGCTTTCAAAAGTCCGATTTTATTGTGCTGGCCGGTCGTCCGAGCATGGGGAAAACCGCCTATGCTCTTAACCTTGCCCGTCATGCAGCGGTGGAACAAAAAATACCCGTAGGCCTGTTCAGTCTGGAAATGTCAGCCGAATCCCTCGTCCTGCGGTTATTGTGTACAGAAGCCATGGTAAACCAGACCAATGTACGGACCGGACGGCTCAGTGCAGATGAATTGCGGCGTCTTTCGCAGCATGTTGGAGTACTCGGAGAGGCTCCTTTGTATATCGATGATTCACCGGGATTGAATGTTCTGCAGCTCCGCTCCAAAGCACGCCGGTTGGTGGCGGAAAAGAATGTACAGATGTTCATCGTCGATTATCTGCAGCTGATGGAATCGCCATCGGAAGAGAACCGGCAGCAGGAAATCACCAAAATCAGCCGGTCGCTCAAATCGCTTGCCAAGGAATTAAATGTTCCGGTCATCGCCCTTTCCCAGCTCAGCCGGGCCGTGGAAACACGGGATAAAAGCCGCCGTCCACAATTATCCGATCTGCGTGAGTCCGGTGCCATCGAACAGGATGCCGACCTGGTCATGTTTGTATACCGGCCTGAATATTACAATATCAAAGAATTTGAAGATACCAATGAACCGACTTACAACAAATGCGAGATCATTATCGGAAAGCAGCGCAATGGTCCTACCGGTAATGTAAAACTGACATTTTTAAAAGAGTTCGGAAAATTTGCCGATCCGGCACCATTTACCGAAGAAGGGGTGTTCTCGCCGGAGGAATTTTAGAAAGAAGCAAAATAAAAAGATTAAAGACAAAAGATGAAAGATAAAACGCTAAAGATACGAATATATTATGTTTGCAGAAAGGCATTGAGCATCTGTACCCTTACATCCAAAAATGAAACAAATCCCATGCCTTGGGGATTTAATAGGATATGCAAAACATGGCGCAGGATAAGATGCTGCGCAGGTTACATGCGCAGTATGACAATGAATTCGAAGAACTTTTAAAACAGGTGGCGGAATACAGCCGCACGGATGACCTGCCCCTGCTGCGTAAGGCATTCGAATTCAGTATTGAAGCGCACAGGAATCAGCGCAGGTATTCAGGTGAACCCTATTTTGATCATATCTTCAATGTGGCCAGGATCCTCGCTGACCTGCGTATGGACAGCACCACTATTGCCGCGGGCTTCCTGCATGACTCGGTTGAAGATACCGGCATCCTCCTCGATGAGATCCAGGAATATTTTGGGGAGGATATTGCACTCCTCGTCGATGGCGTGACAAAAATCGGGGAACTGAAATTCGAAAGCCGGGAACAACGGCAAGCTGAGACCTTCCGCAAAATGCTGCTTTCCATGGCCCAGGATGTACGGGTCATAATCATTAAATTCGCCGACCGCCTGCACAATATGCGTACGCTGGAACACGTCCCGTATAAAAAACGAGAGCGTATCGCCATCGAAACCCGTGATGTCTACATCCCCCTTGCCCACCGGTTCGGTATGGCCCGCATCAAATGGGAACTGGAAGATCTGGTACTGAAACATCTTGACGAAGACGCCTACAATGACATCAATCGCAAAGTCAATCAACGGAGAGAAGAGCGGGAAGCCTATATTCGCGAGGTCACGGAGCCGATCCTGCAGGATCTGGATAAAGCCCAGATCAAAGCCACGGTCAGCGGGCGGGCGAAACATTTCTACAGTATCTATAACAAGATGGCCAAGCGCAACAAGCCGTTTGAGGAAATATACGACCTGCTGGCTATTCGGATCATTGTTGATAAGATAGAAGCCTGTTATTATACCCTTGGAATCGTCCATAACCTCTATATGCCCGTCTATGACCGCTTCAAGGATTACATTGCCATGCCCAAGATAAACGGATACCAGTCCCTGCATACTACGGTGGTCGGGCCGGAGGGCAAAATGGTTGAGATACAGATCAGAACCTGGGAAATGCACCGGACGGCCGAGATCGGCATCGCGGCGCACTGGAAATACAAGGAAGGGAAAACAACCGATGATGAATTCGACCGTCATATGGAATGGATTCATTCACTGGTTGACCAGCAGATGCTGGAAGAGGATCCGAAAGAGTTTATGGAAAACCTCAAAATCGACCTGTTTCAGGATGAGGTCTTTGTCTTTTCACCAAAGGGTGATCTGTTCAAACTGCCCCGCGGTTCTTCGACCATCGATTTTGCATTTGCGATCCACACCGACGTCGGTATGCACTGTATAGGGGCAAAGGTAAACGGCAGGATCGTGCCGCTTAAAACAAATCTCAAAAGCGGTGATCAGGTTGAAATTATCACCTCGGCAAATCAGGAACCGCACCAGGACTGGCTGGCCTTTGTCAAAACCGGCAAGGCGCATCAGAAGATTCGGCGCTACCTACGGGAAGTGCAGCAGACCCAGACACTTAAATTCGGTGAGGAAATTCTGAATAAATATCTGAAAAAATACAATCTTGAAATTACATCACTTCAATTTCAGGAAGCACTCCCTAAACTGGGATTCCAGAATCTGGACAGCCTCCTGCTGGTGCTGGGAAAAGGAGAGTACACCACCGAGAATATCACCCGTAAAATGTTCCCGGATACCGTGCCGGAAAAGAAAAAAGATCCCTTTTTTGTTAAATATATCAAACGCGCCCGTTCCGGTTCAGCCATTACCGTCCAGGGGATGAAAAATATGATGATCAATTTTGGGAAATGCTGCCAGCCCGTACCCGGCGATAAAATCATCGGCTATATCACCAAAGGAAAAGGAATTACCGTTCACCGCATCGATTGTAATAATGTGATCAGCCTGGGTGAGGAAAACGAAAAGCGCATCGAGGTAAAATGGGATATCGAGAAAGATCAGAATTATCACGTTCATCTTGCGGTACTGAGTGAAGACCGGCGGGACTTGCTCCGTGATGTCTCACAGGCCATTTCAAAAAGTGAAACCAACATTATCATGGTTGAGTTCAGACTGGAAGATACGCTGGTCAGAGGCAACATCATTGTAGAGGTAAAAGACCTGCACCATCTGACGAAGATCATTCAGGGGATCCGGAAGGTCAAAGGGATCATCTCTGTCGAACGCGTCGACAGCACCATGGTCGGAGAAACCTACCACTAAGAATAATTACTTGAAATAGATAGACTTAAATATTAGTTTACAGCTTTGTTAAACGAATTATATGATGTCGGGGCGAGTTAGGCAGCAGTCTGTAACATGTATTACACCGGAAGATTGCTACGTAACGCTCGCCATGACATTTGTATGACACCTTTTTACGTGGCAATAAGAAAGAGCGGATAAACCAAAACCCACCTCTGGTTTTGGTTTGTTTTTTTTGAGGGAGGTAACATATGCAATATGAATATCTGACACGCGAAGGTTTGCAGAAAATCAAAAAAGAATTGCATGACTATAAATTCAACCGCCGGCCGGAGGTTTCTCAAAAAGTGGCTGCCGCACGCGAACATGGCGATCTGAAAGAAAATGCAGAATATCATGCAGCACGTGAAGAACTGTCACTGATCGAGACCAAAATACGTCAATTACAGGATCGGTTGAGCCGGGCGCGGATCATAAAGGAAGAAGAAATTCCGGATGATAAGATCTACATACTGACCACTGTGGTACTTAAAGATCTTGATTTCGATGAGATTCTCGAATACCGCCTGGTCTCCCCTGCAGAAGCCGATGTGGCCGAAAATAAAATTTCAGTATCATCACCACTCGGACAGGCGTTGCTCGGCAGGAAGCTGGGTGAGCGAGTCGAAGTACCTGTCCCGGCAGGAATGATGAATTACGAGATACTTGAAATCCGGAAGTAAAAAGTCGATTTAAAAATGTTGGTTACACGAAGTGCCAAGAAGAATAACAATGTTCGACTGCGAATTTTTGGACTGGATAACAGGATTAACAGGATCTGTTGACTCGAATCTTCTCAGTTAAACTGTATATAAGGTAATTGGGGCCGGAGCTCAAGTTATCTTCGTGTAATTTTGTGGCTCCTCTTCGTGTGATATCCTTGACCTGTATGCTTTACACGTCATTATGGCGATCAGATGAAATCAGTAAAAGTAATCCGGGATATTTCGTTTAATTTAAATTTACCTGTCATTCTTGTATAACCGGGTACACCTCGTCGTGATATTATGGATAATTATTTGTATATTATGTGCAACTTAAAGATGACGAATACGTCTGTAAATTAGATTGAGCGGCAAAAACAGGAGGTATGATGGCGGACTTTTCGCAATTCAAAAATAAAAAACTCTACCGGTCACAGGCCAATCGGATGCTGGGCGGCGTTTGCGGCGGGATTGCTGAATATTTTTCGATCGATGCGAATCTGGTTCGCCTGATATGGGTGGCGATCTCCTTGATCGGGGGATTCGGTGTACTGGTCTATATTGCATCATTATTTATCGTACCCAATAATCCCGATCAAACGTCGGTTGCACATCCGGAGAGTTTGATCAAGGATAAATATATGTTCTGGGGATCGCTGCTGATCATCGTCGGCCTGTTCCTGATTCTCCGCCAGACCGGGCTTTTTTATGCGTTCAATTTCTGGAACATTCCGTGGCAATCTGTGTGGGCGATATTGCTGATCGGCATTGGTATTTTGCTGCTGCTCAACCGGCAGAAAGCGGATGCAGCAGGAGCAAAGGCTGAGGAGAAAAAACTTTACCGATCCAGCACTCAAAAAATGATCGCCGGTATCTGCGGGGGACTGGCCGAGTATTTTGAGATTGATGTCTCGGTTGTCCGTATCCTTTGGGTTATCGGAACGCTGATGACCGCCGGTGTCGGAATTCTGATCTACGTGGTCATGTTTTTTGTCTTTCCGGAAGCACCGGAAGAGCAAAATCGCGGTTTGAAGGCCTGACCGGAGGCAAAATGAGCCGACATAATTGGCCCGGCTGGATCCTGATTATCTGTGGTGCCATACTACTGCTCTACGAACTGGACTATCTCGATTTTACCCGGGCGGATCTGTTCAGTTATGGATTTATTATTGTTGGTATTCTGCTGGCGATTAAAGCCTTCAACCATCCGGACCGCAGCGGACTTTTCGGGGCCGTTTTTTTCCTCAGTTATGGTATCATTCTGACCTCTATCCGCTACCGTTACTTTGTCCGCAATGATGAATTTGCCGTAGCCACTTTTTTTCTGTCCTTAGCGCTGGCAAATTTTGTTATCTTTCTGGTAAAACGCAACCGCTGGGTAAATTTTACCTGGGGAATCATCACCGGCATTGTCGGGGCAGCGATTCTGAGCATTCACATGGGCTATTATCCTCACTGGTATATCTACGATATGCTGGAACAATACTGGCCTGTTGCCTTGATCCTGCTCGGTCTGACCATCCTGCTCAAATCGTTCAGGCGTCGAGCACATTCCAATACGGCACAACACCCAACTCCCTGATCCGGCATGCATAATTACGCAGTTCTGGGTCATAGTCTGCCGTATACACTGTCACCTCTGATATATAACACCGCCTTTAATCTGCTGAATATCTCTGCCCGTTATTCGATCCTGGAAATTGAGCCGGAATATTTTACCGAACATATGGCATCGGTAAAGCGTGATCACAAATACAAAGGTTTTAATATCACGATTCCCTATAAGACAACTATCATTTCTCTGCTGGATGAGATCGACGCGGTAGCGGAAGAGATTGGCGCAGTCAATACCGTTATCGATCAGGATGGACGCTGGAAAGGATTTAACACCGATATCACCGGATTTATCAAACCCCTGCAGATACGGGGGGCAGCTATAAAAACAGTGGTGATATTAGGTGCCGGAGGTGCGGCGCGGGCGGTGGTTTATGCGCTTTCGGGCACTTACGGTGCTAAAATTCATCTTGTGGTTCGTGATCAGACAAAAGGGGAGGAATTCACAAAAAGATTTGCAGATAGCGGGATTGAACGACATCCCTTTAAGGATATCAGCCGGATCCTGCCGGCGGCTGATCTTCTGGTTAATACTACACCGGTGGGTACGTCACCGCAGGTGAATGACACTCCGCTGCCAGATATATCCGGCCTGAGCACGGGGTGTATCGTCTACGATCTGGTTTACAATCCGCCGCTTACCCGCCTCCTGCGGGATGCAATAAGCCTGAATAAAAATATCATTTGCATCGGCGGACTTGAGATGTTGCTGGGTCAGGCGGCGGATGCGTTCCGGCTGTGGACCGGCCGGGAGCTGCCGGAAGACGAGGTGCGGGAAAAGTTGATGAAGAGATTAGGGATGAGGGATGAGGGATGAGAAATGAGGGATTAGAGATTAGGGATGAGGGATTAGGGATTAGGGATGAGGGATGAGGGATGAGGGATGAGAAATGAGGGATTAGAGATTAGGGATGAGGGATTAGGGATTAGGGATGAGGGATGAAGGTTGAGGCATGTGAAGGTAAGATTGGCTATCCATTCTGGTATAGATCTTGCTGTTTCTGATTAGAAACAATGAGGTCCTTATGCGGAATGAAGTTAAAGAGTTATCATTTCAATTGGCCGTTAAAATTATACTTCTCCATAAGAAACATTCTTCGCAAACCAAACTATATTTTCCTTTGATGATGCAATTATTAAAAAGCGGTACTTCCATTGGAGCCAACATTGAAGAAGCCTGTGCTGCGCAGTCGAGAAAAGATTTCCTTACAAAAATGTATATAGCATTTAAGGAAGCGAGAGAGACCTTTTATTGGTTGCGTTTAATAAAAAAGACAGGGATATTTAAAAACGCTGATCTTGATGTAATGTTGCAGGATACGATGTCAATAATAAATTTACTTTCCACAATAACAAAGAATACAAGGCAGAACATATTAAAAACATCAGGTAAAGAATCACATATGAAGAACTACTAAAAAATTCTTACAATATTAGAAATATATCATTTCAGCATTTTATCGATGTGTCTCATTTTGCGCTCCAATTTTTCTCTCATCCCTGATCTCTAATCCCTAATCTCTCATCTCTAATCCCTCATCCCTCATCCCTGCTCACTCTCCTCTGAGGCATTATTTGCAGTATTTTTCTTAAGCGATTGATCAATCTCTTTGTTGAATTTTCTCGCCCGGGTGCTGAATTCAACCAGCCGCTGATGGACTTTATCGAATACGGAATCTTTGGTGAAGTTGCCGTCCTTATGCCGCTGGCCGGCTGGAACACCGGTAAGCAGACGAATACCGTCCTCGATCTGGCTGACACTCCAGATCATAAATTTACCTTTCTCCACCGCCCGGATAATATCATCCCGCAGCATGAGGTTCTTGACATTTGAATCGGGAATGATGATGCCTTGTTTCCCGTTGAGCCGCTTAGCCTTGCAGACATCGTAGAACCCTTCTATTTTCTCGTTCACTCCACCGATAGCCTGCACTTCTCCTTTTTGATTGACCGAGCCGGTAACGGCGATGCCCTGATTGATCGGTATTCCTGAAAGGGAAGAGAGCAGGGCATACAGCTCAGCACAGGATGCGCTGTCACCATCGATCATTCCATAGGATTGTTCAAAGGTGATGCTGGCTGAGAAGGCCAGGGGGATGCTATCCCCGAACTTACTTGCAAAGAATCCGGACAATATGAGCATACCTTTGTCATGCAGTTTTCCGCTGAGCTTTGCTTCGCGTTCGATGTTAATAATACCTCTGCTTCCGATATAGGTCGAAACGGTGATGCGGGTCGGTTTCCCGAAACTATAGTCCCCCAGATTATAAACCGCAAGACCATTGATCTGGCCGACTTTTGCGCCATCTGTATTGAATTTCAGGGTTTTTTCCCGAATAGCCATCTGTATTTTTTCTTCTGACAGATTGTGACGGTATTTCTCTTCATCGAGCGCCTTGGCAACTTCTTTGGCGGTTACAAATTTACTGCCGCTTTTGTTTGTCCAGTAAGAGGCTTCCCGGATCAAACGTACGGTTTCGGTGAATCGTATTGACAGACGCTGCTGGTGATCAGTCAGACGATAGGCGTGTTCAACAATCGCCTGCACGGCGGACCGGTCAAAGTGTTTCAGTTTTTCCTGCCGTACGACCCGGGAGATAAAGCGAACGTATTTGTTGATATTTCCGGATGTTTCCTTGACCTCATAATCAAAATCGGCACGCACCTTGAATATTTTGCGGAAATCCTCATCATAGGCATGCAGCAGGTGGTAAATATTGCTCTGGCCGATGATGATCACTTTGACATTAAGTTTGATCGGCATCGGCTTCAGTCCGGCGGACGTCATCACGCCGTACAATTCATTGATATCCTCGATTACCAGGTACCGGCTGCGCAGGGCACGTTTGAGCGCATCGTAGACAAACGGATTACGCAGCACCTGTTCAATATCCAGGATCAGGTATCCGCCGTTGGCTTTGAGCAGTGATCCGGCTTTGATCATAGTATAGTCGGTGTACAGATAGCCGAAATATGATTTTTTTTCGATCCGGCCGAAGAGGTTGTTGTACGTCGGATTCATCTCATAGATGATCGGCGCGCCTTTGACCCGCGCATTGTCGACCACATGATTGATCCGGTATTTATCAATCTGGCGTGGTTCGCCGCGAACTCCCGGTCTGGGGGGCTCTTCATCGGTTTCGATCTTGGGGTCGAGAAAGGCATACACATTCTGAATGATATCAAAAATGACATCCTCGATATATTCCGCCACCCCCGGGTAGTCACGGAATTCCCTGCGCAGATACTGAAACTGGGTCTCAACGATATAACGGGCGGTTTCCTCATTCAGTTCCTCGACCTCCTCCTCAGCTTCCCGGTCCAGGGCGGTAGCTTCCTGCACCATTTCCTTGAGCAGTTTCTGTACTGCCTGCACATTCAGTTCAACCTGCGTCCGCTGCCGGTCGGAAAGTTTCTGGTACTCTTCATCTGACATTGGCTTTTGTCCGACCATCGGGATAGTCTGGAATCCGGCGCTGGTTCCCTTGATCTGGATGTTTTTTTTCCGGGCTTCGCCTTCAATTCTTGAAAAAATTTCACGCTTTTTCTGCTGGGTGGATTCAATGATCTGATTCTTCTTATTGTTGTAAGGTTCGCTTTCAAACGATGTTCTCAGGTCGGTGCGCAGGTTTTCGATCACGCGGTGGAAGGTACGCAGCAGGATACGGGCTTTTCTATTGGGCAGTTTCAACGCTTTCGGCTCATCGGGATTGTCAAAATTATAGACATACAGCCAGTCCGGCGGTTTCTCCTTTTTAAAGGCCACCCGGCGGAGCAGGTCTTGGACGATGGTAGTTCTTCCGGTGCCGCGGAAGCCGGTGACGAAGAGGTTGTAAGAGGGGTCTTCTACGGCTAGGCCGAAGTTAATCGCGCTGACCGCACGGTCCTGTCCGATGACCGAATTAAGCGGCTGAACGTCCTCGGTCGTTTCAAATTTATATTTGGAAAGGTCGATGGTTTTTTTGAGTGCGGAAAGCGGCACTTCACATTTTTTCAGCATTGGGAAACTCCGTTTATAGGTAATTTATATTTAACCACAGAGGTCACAGAGGAGAATTAGAAATTAGGAATGAGGGATTAGAAAATGGTAATTTGTAAATTGGATCTACATGTAGAATAATCCGAGGCCTCAATCCATAATTTTAATCATTAATCTTTCATCTTTAATCTTTTTTCTCTCCCTCATGATTTTTTTGTGCTCTCTGTGGATCTGTTTTAAAACCAACATTAATTTTATATCATGGTAATATGATTAATATAGTTTTTCTGCGCAATTAATCAAATCAAAAATATTGATTTTCCAGGGAGAAATGAGGAAATTCAATGAGGAATTAGGAATTAGGGTCTTCAGATCAAGTTGTTAAAAAACTAAGGATGCACAAAATCATACTTATGCAGGCTGGATTCAAAAAATTTTGCTTGTTAAACTAATGTTTCCATTAGTCAGACGCTTTTAATTCCTAATTTCTAATTGCTAATTTTTTAATGGGAGTAGAAGGGGCCCGGTGGCTCCCCCGGTCTTCAAAACCGCGTGTGTCCGCCTAAACGGCGGAGAGGTGGGTTCGACTCCCACGTACTCCCGCTATATAAGTGTAATAATAACAATGTATTATGAAGATAATTATGGGCGGTTTGACACTAATTTTGTCACTAAAAGGGTAAAGAAAAAAGGGTAAAGGCTAATGGTTCAATGATCTCAACCATCAGCCTTTTCCTTTTAATTCCTCATTCCTAATTTCAAATTGCTTCAGCTGTAGCAATATCATCTTCTTTGGATCATAAATGTTCTCACCAAAACCTGGTAATGATAAGCAGCACCAGGGACGTGGAATTTGAAAAATTACTCATAGATAACCCTGGAGCTAGGCAGACCTCGCCAGATACCTGGGCGTCTCCCGGGCATGGGTGAAGATTATCCTGCGGGATTTGGCATCGTCGTCTGATACGGTCTTTGATTTTTTTGTAGGGATAATGGTAAACTATACCTAAAAATCCCCATATCCCTTTTTTGTTGTAACTTAGAAATGAGTCGACTACATCACCTGGGAAACATGAAATGATGCGTTTAAAATTTTTTTGACATCATTTTAACGATGTTTGTATATTTGGATTGGCTGAACCTACCGCGACACTTGTTTACCTGATATTTCCTTTCTCATCCGGCAAATGTAAATGCAAATTCAGACAATTATCCTTTGTTGAATTAATAGGTGTTTATTACAGTACGGACCGGTGATATACCGTTTATAATGATCCATTACTAAGGCTATTTTAGGGAGAATTATACAATGCAGAATCAATCTATGATCATATTCCTGTTTTTATGTTGTATTTTAATTTCTTCTTCATTTACGCAAAATCCGGAGTGGGTGATTATTGATACATCAAACTCAGACTTGTACGGAAATTCTATCGATCGTATGACTATTGATAAAAATGGAGATATAATCATCCAGTGCGGGTATGAGTCTGGGAAAGTTTTTAAAATCAATAAAAACGACTGGTCAATATCACGCTGCTATAGCATGACTTTCCCTATGAAAATCGATGAAGACGGATTTTCTTGGCATGTTGGCGCCGATAACCTGATCAAATGTATTGATGATAATGCCATAGAATTCTTTACTCCCCCTGATACGCTCAAATGGGAAAATTTGCCAAAATCCATTGATATTGATCATAATGGGACCAAATGGATATTATTCAGATATGAATTATATCGATTTGATGGGATGAACTGGAGCATCTTTAATAAAACTGATATGGGATTTCCTGATACGCCTGCTAATGAATTCTGGTCGGTGGTGATAGACGAAGTAGATAATATATGGATAGGAACTGAACGCACTGGGTTAGTTAAATATGACGGAACATCATGGTCGATCTATGATACTTCCAATTCTGATCTTCCGGGAAGCAGCGCCCATGCCATGACTATTGATGACAATGGAGCTTTATGGGTGTTAAGCAGTAATTTGCTGAGCGACCGCAATCTGGTTAAAATTGATGGTGACTCCTGGACTTTGATTGAAATACCTTTATCAGGATTACCCCCTCAAGTGCTGATTGTGCAGCCTTTAGTTAGTGACAAAAATGAAGTGAAATGGATTGGCACCTGGGCCGGGGGCTTATTAAGATTTGACGGTAAGAATTGGGAACTATTTAACGCAGCCAATTCCGGATTACCCGATAATACAATTTGGTCAATGGTCATTGATGATTATGGCAATAAATGGATAGGTACAAATAAGGGTGGATTAGCGATATATAACAAGGGGGGTGTAGCTGGTTTAAATCATACCGACCATGATTTAATTCCACATATTTTCAAGCTTCAGCAAAACTACCCAAACCCTTTCAACCCATCAACGACTATTGAATTCACCTTATCTAAATCTGAATTTGTTGAACTGAAAGTTTATAATATACTTGGAAAAGAAGTATCAACTCTTGTATCCAAAAAATTGAATCAAGGAAACCACACTTATACATTTGACGGAAAGGATCTGGCGAGTGGCATCTACTACTACCAGTTGGTGGCGGGTGATTACAGGGAAGTGAAAAAGATGATTTTACTTCGGTAATTTACCATATAAAATGAGAAGAAGGATTTAGTGATGAAAATTATATCATTGTTGCTTCTTCTGTATCCATTACACTGGATAAGTTGTACTTCAACCCAGGTGATGCTCCAAGAGGAGGCGAGCTATTCTGAACTTACTGAAAAACTGGATGGAGAAACTGTCAGGATCAGCATATATGATGAACAGGAATTCAGCGGTGAGCAGATCAATATCGGGCCGGATACGACCAGGTGGATACAAAAGAAATCTGATCAGGCGGCAGGGATAAACATTTATACAGACGGATATACCATCATAAAAAATTGGTCGATACCGACATCTGAAGTGAACACGGTTAGTACGCCTTATTTCGGTAGCCATATTTTAGATGGTATGTTGATCGGCGGGATTACCGGCGGCGCAATTGGATTGATTTTTAGCATCAGCCAGATGGATGAACGATCGTGGACAGGAAAAGAATGGGGTGCGTCGACCCTCATTATTACTGTACCGGCAGGATTTGCTGCGGGAGCCATCCTTGGCATACCGGCAGGGGCTGCTGTCAAACATACTGATAAGTATATCATAAATACTCAAGCAGATCCATCTTTAAATAAGCGGTATATTACGCTTAAGAATCCCATACTTAGACTGGAAAAAGAAAATGTCATGGTCAGATGGCAGGGTAAAAATATCATACTGAATAAGTCTGAGGTTAAATTAATTGCGACAAGGTATAATGAATATTTCCTGACCATACCGTTCGATGTGTACGAGGCCAATTTTAAATAGCATGATAAAATTAAATCCTGTTTTGTAAGAGAGATCATCTATTATATGATAACCCGTTATTTGCCAGGTGATGTTTATTTCTAAAGGTTGCAGGTTGTGTGATATGTTAATACCAAGAAATTGATACTGATCAAATGTTTGAAGTCAAAAACTCTCGAACAAAATTTATTCTAACTTAAGAGATACTTTCTTCAGTCACAAACACTTTCAACTGCCCGCAAGTGGTACATTTTGAAGTGCCCACTGACATTCTCCGGATATCTATGGTTTCGTATTAGAAAATATCAGAATAAAGAGGGCAAAAGTGTCACTACTTTTGTCACTAGTTGGGAATTTAATGGCACATAACGGAACACAACGGTACACAATGGCATAATTGGCAAATTATTGTAAATTTGTAAGTTATTGAAATTATGCGACTTGAGGAAAAAGTCATAATCGGATTCGACTCCCACGTACTCCCGCTAGTTAAACAAGCCCTAAATCTGAAACTCGAAATCCTAAAGAAATTTGAATGATTTAAATTCTAAACAGTTTAATAATTTTGATTTGGATATTATTTAGGATTTAGAAATTAGTGCTTAGAGTTTATTAATTAGGTGGGTTGTCACTAATTTTGTCACTATTTAGTGGCCAAAGGGTATCCCAACGCCCGCTCTTGCGTCCGGCAAGAGCGTACGGAATGAAATCTTCCACGATTTCAAAGGCCAATGGTTCAGTGAACTTTACCATCAGCCTTTTATCTTTTAATTCCTAATTCCTCATTCCTAATTTCCCCGAAGGGGTCCTTTGGACTAATTGCTTTTACTGCAGCCATATCATTTTCTTCACGTACCTGAATCTGCCAGCTGTAACCTGATAGCAATAAACGCCGCTTGCCAGTTTGCTGCCGTCGAATTGATATTTGTGCACACCGGTCTGCAACAATCACGATATATGTCCGGCAGCCTCAGAAGCAGGAATACTGTTTTATTAACTGCCTTTCTCAGAAGGGTAATTGGAAACAAGGTGGTAAAATAGTCTTGCCAAATCAGATTTTTGTCCTTACCTTGAACTTTACCTAACCTCCGGTTTATTGTTCTTCTCCGGTAGAATTTTTCTCCTGAATATGTACTTGATTGTCTCAAATTTATGAGTACTGTGGCATGATCGGTAAAACCATCTCACATTATAAAATCACTGAAAAACTGGGTGCAGGCGGGATGGGTGAAGTATATCTCGCTAATGACCTGAAACTTGAACGTCAGGTGGCGCTGAAATTCCTACCCCACCATTTAACCCAAAACAAAGAAAACATCGAACGATTTGAACGCGAAGCGAAAGCTACCGCCGCTCTGAATCATCCCAATATTATTACCATATACGACGTTATTGAAAAAGAAGGTCACACCACACCGGACAAGCAGATATGTATCGTCATGGAATATGTCGAAGGCGACTCTTTGAGAACTAGAATGGATCAGGGTGATTGGGATCATGAACAGGTAACTGATATTACTCTTCAGATTTGTCAGGGGCTGGAAAAGGCACATCAGGCAAACATCGTTCACCGTGATATAAAACCAGAAAATATCCTGATTAATACAGATGGCAGGGTAAAAATTCTTGATTTCGGATTGGCGAAATTAAAAGGTGCAAGTAAACTAACCAAAGAAACATCGACGCTCGGCACCATTCATTATATGTCACCTGAGCAAATTCAGGGCCAGGATGTTGATCGCCGGTCGGATATTTGGTCATTGGGTATCGTGCTGTACGAAATGCTAACGGGCAAGTTACCATTCACAGGAGAATATGACCAGGCTATAGTCTTTTCCATTGTGAACGAAAATCCGGAACCGGTAACGGCTTTGCGGAAAGGGGTGCCGGTGGAATTGGATCGGATCATTAATAAGACATTGTCTAAGAATCCCGCTGAACGGTATCAGCATATAAGTGATCTTTTGGTCGATCTCCGATCGCTTTCAGGGGGACCGGAAACCGGGATCACAAAATCGAGACAGGGCATAGGCAAGTTCACAAAAAAGAAATCAATGATATTTGGTAGTATTGGAATTTTTTTCATTTTGATTATTATGGTTGGTTACAATTTTTTTCTGAGTCCTGAAAAGACAATTGATTCGATCGCGGTACTTCCTTTTTCAAACACTGCGAATGATCCGGAGCTGGAATATCTCAGTGATGGTATGACCGAGACCATCATCAGTAATCTGTCAAAACTTCCCGGTCTGGATAAAGTGATTGCCCGCAGCTCTGTTTTCCGGTATAAAGGAAAGGAAATCGTACCTGAGGAAATCGGGAATGAGCTTGGTGTGAAAGCTTTGTTGATCAGCCAGATCAGCCAGCATGCAGATGAGCTGTCGATACGCGTCGAGCTGGTAAATACTGAAACAAACAGCCGATTATGGGGGGATCAGTACAAGCGGTCTGTCACAGAAATATTTAAAATTCAGGATGAAATATCAAAAGCTATCATAGATAACCTGCGTTTGAAACTCACCGGCGATGAATACCAACGTGTTGCCAAGCGGTACACGGAAAATACAGAAGCGTATCAATTATATCTTAAAGGCAGATTTTTTGCAAACAAGTTTACAGAGGAGAGCCTGAATAAAAGTATAGAATTTTATCAACAGGCTATTGATCAAGATCCTGAATATGCTTTGGCTTATGTGGCGTTGTCTATCACATACTCGAACCTTGGCTGGTTCAACTATATCCCTCCCAAAACCGCTTACGAAAAAGGAATTGCCGCCGCTGTAAAGGCACTGGAAATTGATAACACGCTTGGTGGTGCCTATGCAGCCATTGCTTCCTTAAAAACGTGGTATAGCCGGGAACTGGATTTAAAAGGTGCCGAAAAGGCATATGAAAAGGCATTAGCACTCAACCCGCTCGATGCGAATATATATCATGATTTTGCCCATTTTTTGGCATTTATGGGAAAGCATGAAAAAAGTATCAGACTTATGAAAAAGGCGTTGGAACTTGAGCCCATATCAATTGTTACAATCTCTTGTCTGGGTCAGAGTTATTATCAGGCTGAACTTTATGATCTAGCCATTGACCAATTGAAAAAGGCCGTAGATATGGATTCGAACTACTTTCACCCTTACGGCTGGCTCGGGATGGCATATTTAAAAAAGGAATGGTATGATCAGGCTGTTGAAATGTTTGAGAAAGGAACGGAATCTACGTCGTACAAGACTCGGGCCATAGGCGCTCTGGGATATACATATGCTGTTCGGGGAATGAGAAATGAGGCATTCAAACAACTCAATCGCCTGAACAATCTGTCCGGACAAATTGCCGTCGATCCGTGCTACATTGCCTGGATATACACAGGTCTTGGTCAAAAAGACAAGGCATTTGAATGGCTTGAAAAAGCCTATGAAGAAGGATCAAACTGGTTAATTATGATCAATACCGATGGACTTTTTGATCCGTTGCGGTCGGATGTGCGGTTTACCAGTCTGGTAAAAAAGATTGGACTCGTTCCTGATCTCAATTAAGAAATTAGAGGACATTTGTAGCTTTAAAATAGCAGTTTCAGGATAGGTTTACTAAATGGGAATGGAATTATTTAGCTGGATTTATTACGAATTTATATAGAAATGACTGTATTCAGGATATTGAACAATTACCGTAATTTAAATATCGTATATCCACCGGATTATCGTCTGAGCGACATCGTTCCCGGTCTTCTTAAATAAATGATTATCCTGAAAATCTACAATTTTTTAATTTTCTGTTTTTCTTTTTTCAATTCCCGCTATATAGGTAAAATAATATTTTCGAATAAAACTTTTTGATCATCCCATCCGGCAATAAGCAGAATTCTTTTTTCTGCTAATCATGGAGAACAATATTATAAATCATAAGTAGGATTCGATTCAATAATTTTCATTTTAGCAATTTCTTTTGCGGTGTAATTCGTCAAAAACTCTCGGCCAAAAATTTCGATTTTACTAAAATATACTTTGTGTAAAACATACCTTAAAGAAAACAGCCAAGTGGTTTCACTACTTTTGTTACTAGTTAGGAATTAAATGGCACATTTTAGTAAATCCCAAATCCCAGGGACCAAATCCCAAATTTGATAACGATTCACGCAGAGTGAAGCTAAACAGAAATATCGGATTTGGGTTTTGGTCATTGCCTGCCCCCGCCCCCGCCATAGGCGGGCGGCGCTTCAGTCATTTTATACTTTAGGATGGGATTTACACAAAAATTTAGACTTGACTTAAATCCATATAATTTATCCGGATGTTAAGTTTATATAATATAACCAATAAAGAATTGAAATACGTTGAAATTATATTTTTGATTTTATGCGTTTGAAGTGATTGGTTTACGGGAAGAACGGTCACCTTAAAATCATCTTTTTATTTCATTGCCCTTCCATCAAAATCGGCGTATTTTATTACTGCATTCCGGTAGGTTTCATTGGGTCTGATTTATCTTATCTATATCGTCAAACTTGGTCGGAGACCCTCCCTTGACCAATTATGTAAGATCTTTTTTCTATCTGTTTGTAGCTATCACATTTTTATCCGGACGCGCAGAAATTCAAGAATTTGACAAACTGACTGTAGATGATGGACTATCTCAAAACAGTGTAACCTGCATCTTCCAGGACAGCCGGGGCTTTATGTGGTTTGGCGCCCAGGACGGATTGAACCGATACGACGGCTACGACATCACCGTTTTTAATTACGATCCGGACGATTCTACCACTATCTCCAGTCTTTATATTATTGATATTGTTGAAGACAGCCGGCAAAATCTTTGGATCGGGACCGTGGAAGGATTGAATAGGCTGGATTTGAAGACCGGAAAGATCACCCGTTTTATGTTTACTTCCGAGAATAAAAATACACTGCCAAACAGGATCAATACCCTGCTTGTGGATAATCTGGACCGCCTTTGGGTTGGTACTTTTGGTGACGGATTATATGTCAGCGACTTGGCAACTGAACAGAAAAATATCACCTTTAAAAACTACCATCATGACCAGATGGACTCAAACAGCCTCTGCCATGATAATGTTTACAATCTTTACCAGGACCGTTATGGCAATATCTGGATCGGCACAAAGGCCGGACTGAATAAATACCTGCCTGAAACAGACAATTTCCTGCAATACCAGAATATACCCGATGATACCACCAGTCTCAGCCACAATAATATCAGCGCCCTGTTCCGGGATTTGGACGGGTACCTCTGGGTCGGGACCAGATACAGTGGCTGGCTTAACCGGTTAGATCCGGTTACCCATCGATTCCGACATTATCAGGCACTCAATCTGACAGGCGTATCCGCCATCGCTGAAGATTCTTCCGGTGTGATCTGGTTCGGCGGCGAAGAGAACCGCGGTTTAACGGAATTTAACAAGTGGGATCAATCCTTCACGCATATTGTTCACGATGACAGGAAATCGGGAAGTTTGTCGGGCAATATGATCGCCGATATATACGTTGACCGGTCGGGAATCATCTGGATCGCCAGTCTGCTCGGCGGAGTCAATAAGCTGGATTACCGGAAATCCAAATTCAGGCATTTTCAGCACAATCCGGCCGATGCAAACAGTCTGAGTGCCAATCATATCTGGTCAATATTTGAAGATCATCTGGGTAAGGTCTGGATCGGCACCTGGGGCGGCGGTGTGAATGTCTATGATCCCGAAACCGGGAAATTCAAACAGTATAAAAATGATCCGCTCGATCCGGCAAGTCTTTCTTCAGACTGGGTATATGTGATTCTGGAAGATCACAGCCAGTCTATCTGGATCGGTACAGTCAATGGATTGAATAAATTTAACCGTGCGAGAGATAGTTTTAAAATATACAGGCGATCGGAACAAGCAACCGGACTGACAAGCAGCAGGATTACCAGTCTGTACGAAGACCGGAAAGGCAATTTATGGATAGGCACCATGCATGGCTTAAATACATGGAACAATAGAACACAAACATTTAGCCGATATTTTAATCAGGATGAGGAACCGGGAAGTAATATCATATTTCACATTTATGAAGATCATACCGGAACTTTCTGGATTTCTACCACCGGCGGATTATACACCTTTTATCCGGCGACCGGAAAATTTCTGCGTTTTCCTCTGCTTCAGGAAAAAAGTGGAAAAACAAGTTCCAATTATGTGTCTTTTGTTCATGAAGACAAAAATGGCAATCTGTGGTTGGCAACCGTTGAAGGACTTAAAAAATATGAGCGAACGGGCGATAAAATATTTCATTTTGGTATGTCCGATGGTTTGCCTAGTATGACTATTAACGGTATGCTTGAAGATGACCAGGGATTTCTATGGATCAGTACCGGCAGTGGATTGAGCCGCTTCGATCCGCGGACCCGGATTTTCCGAAATTATATCCATAAAGATGGTTTACAGAGCAGGGAGTTTAACGACCGCGCTTTTCATAAAGGAAACAGTGGATATTTTTTCTTCGGCGGCATCAACGGTTTCAATATGTTCAGACCGGAGGATGTTCATGACAATCCATATATCCCACCGGTTGTTCTGACATCACTGCATTTTCCGGACGCCCCGGGAGCAGAGATCTCTCTATTTGATACTGCTACAAGCATCCGTCTTTTATATGAACAGAATGATTTTACTCTCAGATTTGTCGCATTGAATTTTACCAATTCAGAGAACAACCAATATGCGTATAAACTGGAAGGATACCGGGACGAGTGGATCAATTGCGGGACACAACGTCAGGCCACGTTTACCAACATCGATCCCGGGGCGTATATTTTTCATGTGAAAGCTTCAAACAACGACGGGATCTGGAGTGAGCGAAGTGCTTCCTTACCTATATATATCGCCCCTCCCTACTGGCGGGCCTGGTGGTTTCGTATGCTTATAATGATGTTGTTGACCGGTCTGATCTACCTCCTCTATCGCTACCGGGTCAGCCGCCTGCTGGAAATCGAACGCCTGCGTATCCAGATCGCCAGCGATCTGCATGACGATATCGGTTCTTCTCTGACCAAAATTGCCGTGCACTCCGAAATTATCAAGACCACGACCGATGCAAAAAAAATCAGAGCATCATCGCAAAAAATCGGGGATATGAGCCGGGGCATTATTACTACCCTGAGCGATATAATCTGGTCGATCGATGCACGCAATGATAGGCTGGGCGATCTGGTGGACCGCATGCGTGATTTCCTTGATCAGTCACAGGATGAAAGCCAGCCTGAAATTATTTTCAACCCGGTGGATATTGAGGAAGAGCTGAAAATTGGCCAGCAGATCCGCCAAAATGTTTACCTGATATTTAAAGAATTGGTTAACAATGCCATCAAACACGCCCGGGCTTCCAAAATTGAAGTTCAACTCTATTCTGGAAACGGCATTTTGTCCCTGTCCGTCGCTGATAATGGAGACGGGTTTGAACCGCAACCGTCATCCGCCGGGCACCAGGGCATCAAAAATATGTATATGCGGGCCGGGAAAATTAACGCACATTTGCAGATTGAACGCACGAATGGAACATGCATAACATTGGCTGCAAAACTGGTTTAAAGACACTCATGAATATCCCATAAAGATGTGATTTTACAAGAATGATTTATCAGACAAATTCAAATATGATCAGTATCGGTATCGTGGAAGACGACAGCGATGTGCGCGAGGGAATATGTGCTTATCTGAATGCACAGCCGGATATCTGCTGTATTCTGGATTCAGATAGCGTCGAGGGATTTTTGCATCACCTGGCGAAAGATTATATTCCGGATGTCATCTTAATGGATATCGGCCTGCCGGGCATGTCCGGTATCAGTGGGATCAAACTCATCAAAGAAAAATATCCGGACGTTGATATTATCATGTTGACAGTTCACAACGATCCGCATAGGATATTCCAATCGTTGTGTGCCGGAGCCAGCGGATATCTTCTGAAAACAACCCCCTTTGCCGGAATCAAAAAAGCCCTGGAAGAACTGCATGCGGGCGGCGCACCGATGTCGCCCCAGATCGCCCGCAAAGTGATCGACTATTTTCATCCTGCTGACACAACAAAAAACGCATCTGTTCTTACGGATAAAGAAAAGGGAATTGTAATGGGACTGGTTGACGGTCTCAGCTATAAAATGATTGCGGACCAACAGAATATTTCCCTCGAAACCGTGCGGACCCATATCAAGAATATTTATCATAAATTGCATGTCCACTGTAAAGCCGATGTGATCCGCAAATCCCTTAGTGGTGAATTATAATTTTTGGCCGTGGATCATACGAAAATAAATTCACCTTTTTGTGGGTGGCCATTTTTGCTCTTCCCGTAAAAACGCGCATCCTGCCATTTCTTTAAAATCATTAGAAGCATCTCCCGATATAATTCCGGCATGATTTTTCCCGGTAATTTATCTGCTATTAGCAACTTCAGAATCCCATTATCATGGGATAGCCGGAATCAAAGATTCAACATACATTTCTCCCGAAAATAATAAATCCGAAAGATCTTAATGGAGGGATGTGCCATGAAAATAATATTGCCCGGAATTTTTGTCATCCTAAATTTAGTCCTTTCCGCCAACGCAGGCATCATCCATGTGCCTGCTGATTACCGTACGATCCAGGCCGGGATAAACGCCGCAGTCACCGGTGATACCGTTCTGGTCGCCGACAGCACCTATTACGAAAATATTGATTTTAAAGGAAAGCGCATCACCGTCGCCAGCTGGTTTATTCTGGATCAGGATACCACTCATATCAATAGTACGATTATCGATGGCAGTCAGCCGGCCAATCCGGAGCTTGGTTCGGTGGTAACCTTTTCCGGCGGAGAAGATACCACCTCGGTGATCTGCGGATTTACCATTACCGGGGGGACCGGTTCGTTTGTCGTACCAGCCAACAATGTCTGGGCCGGTGGGGGTATTTTATGCAGTAATGCAGGTGCGCGTATCTGTCACAACAAGATCATCAACAATGTTGTCCAGTCGCCCAGCGAGGCAGATGGCGGCGGAATATCCCAGGGACCCCCGAATGTCAACACCTGGCTGGTAATCGAAAATAATGTCATATCCGCTAATTATGTGAGCGGCAGTACCTATGCCTTTGGGGGTGGCATTGAAATATTAGGTAATGCCAGAATTGTCAACAACACCATCAGTACAAATGAAATTTATAGTAGCAGCAACTGGGCTCCAGGCGCAGGAATATATTTTGGCTCGGATTCAACGCTGGTAAATCGCCGTAAAATTGAAATAACCGGCAACAAAATCATCTACAATTCGGCTCAGTCGGATGCTTCCCTGGGCGCCTGGGGCGGCGTGCACGGTGTCGGCAGCAGAGCAGTGATAAAAGACAATCACATCGAATATAACACCGTCAAATCCGCCGGAACTTGTTACGGAGCCGGTTTGGATCTGGTGCGCCTCGGTTCCGGCAGCTGGGTCTCCGGAAATGTCATCCGGTACAACCAGGTGCTGGAAGGCAATTGTTATGGAGGAGGTCTGCGCTGCGCTGACGGCAATTACCCCGTGAGTAACAATATTATCGCTTACAACACTGCCATGGATGGCGCCGGTGTGCTTATTTATCTGACCGCCAGGATTGATTTCATGAACAATACCGTTTACGGTAATACGGCATCCCGACTCGGCGGAGGTCTGTATATTGAGGATGCCGTTTGTGAAATTAAAAATTCCATAATACGTGAAAATCTATCGAATTCCAGCATCCAGATTTATGCGGCACCCACCGGTACACTGAACTGTTCGTATTCAAATATAGCCCGAGGGTGGGTCGGGACCGGAAATATAGATATAGTGCCTGATTTTGTTGACATGGAGGATTTTCATCTTCAGCCAAATTCACCGTCGGTAGATCAGGGCGATCCGGATCAAGCCTTTAATGATCGTGAAGATGCCAGCCATCCTGGTTATGCGATGTTGCCGGCGCAGGGAAGCATTCGCAATGATATGGGTGCCTATGGCGGGCAGGCGTCGTTGCTGACAGCGGTTAAGCCCCTAAACCATCCTACGTTACCCTCCTCTGTTGAGTTACGTCAAAATTATCCCAATCCGTTCAATCCCTCAACCTCTATCGAATTCATTCTGCCCAGATCGGAATTTGTAACCGTAAAAGTCTATAATATACTCGGTAAAGAAGTTGAGACGTTAGTTTCAAAAAAATTGGATTCAGGTAATCATACGTACCGATTTGACGGTAAAAATCTGGCGAGTGGAATATACTACTATCAGTTGGTGGCGGGTGAATACAGGGAAGTGAAGAAGATGATCCTGATCAAATGATTTGGCAAATATTGGGCTAAAACTGTCAAAGATAAAACGGGAAAATTGATGAAAAAGTGTCACTAGTTTTGTCACTAGTTGGGAATTTAATGGCACATAACGGAACACAACGGCACACAATGGCATAGTTCGTAAATTAATGTAATTTTGTAAGTTATTGAAAATATGGGACTTTCGTAAAAATTTGTAAACGGATTCGACTCCCACGTACTCCCGCTAGTTTAAACTCAATAAAAACAGTATATTATGACCATAGGTGTAGGTGGGAATGTAACTATTTATGTGACTAGAATGAAGAGGAAAAGGTTATAAAAGAGAAATTGCGAATGCGGGCGATCTGAAAATTAATATCTGAACCATCCTAATAGTACTTGTGTTAACAAATCTTACTCATAACATGACTTTTTTGTTT
>Ga0209536_100000303_pt1 | contig 77641 bp, 55 predicted proteins | sample DeeMarSeWOR28_12_FD_187461 | JGI IMG/M metagenome (GOLD analysis project Ga0209536, IMG submission 187461) | Marine sediment microbial communities from White Oak River estuary, North Carolina - WOR-2-8_12 (SPAdes) (version 2) | ecosystem: Environmental > Aquatic > Marine > Intertidal zone >...
CAAAATGGGTACAATGTTAACGATCTTGGTTGCAGTGATATCGATCATTCTAATTATTAATGTCGGCTATATTTTACAAAAATTTGGAGGGTATCCTTTTATCAGAAACCCAAAAAACCCTAAAGAGGCGTTCTATTCTTTATCTTCAAAACATCTGATGGAGAAAAAAATTTCTCATGATTTCCAGGTTTTACATGGATGGAATTATGACATCCGGAAATTTGGTCGCAAAGAAATTTATACAGTAAAAGATTCTTACAAGGCTTTGGAGAAAGTAATCGAAAATTATCAGAAAGATCCAAAGAATAGCCACTATGATGATTTGGTACATCTTTCAAATTTTATCAGTAACCATATCAGGTATGATGATAAAATCAATTCTCTGATTGAAAAAATTGCCGAAATGACTATTAAACAATCCAGTAAAAAATAAAAGTCATGGCTTATATCAGACTTTTTGAACATAGTAATATAACAGGTCGTCAGCTATTTATCGACCACCCTGTACCACAGCGGTATCTCCTGGCTACATCTGGTTTTCTAAATGAAATGGAATTTAAGAACATTACTTCTTCGGTTCGTTTAGGTGCCAGTCCGACTGAAGTATTCAATATGTGTATTTTGTTCGAAAATGATAGATTTGGAGGTAAGTTCAAGGTTTTTGCCTTTAATAAAAACAGAGACATCATCTCTCTCCCCTATTTTAATGATCTAACATCATCTGTTTTACTTCTATCTCATGATCCGGCTCCTTACCGATTGATCCTGAACATTCGACAGTTGGCTGGTAATAGAATTAACGCATCCATTGATAAACAACTCCAGGATATACCGGGAGTCACAAGAAATGGTGATGTTTTATTAAAATTTGCAATTGATGTCTATGAAATCGGACAATTTGGTAACGACCTTATCAAAGTAGAAGTTCCTTTAAAAATTCATACAATTTTTCCATTCAACAAATACCAGGCGAGGATCGGATATTATGTTGATTTATTCATTACAAACAAACAGATATTAAAAGCTTCCGTGGTTGGCTGGTGGTATTGGATTGAAGGAGGTTTTTTTGCTGGCAGTATCGAGAACCGATTAAGATCCCATGCAAAAACTGGAGTCCCATTGATTGAATCGGAATTAAATATGATGCTTCATGAATTTAACTGGCACCAATGGAATGATGTTTATTTATTACCCGGCTTAACGAGTAATATCGATGCTGATTATCAGGGCCATATCGATGATGATTGCAGTATTGTGTTGTCATATTTGGAATAGCTTTAAAGTTCAAATGTGAAAATTGACCTCCTTTGCTCTTTTAGCTTCGGCGATAAAAAAGCTTAAGGCTCAAAGGTCGAATGAATCCAAATTGTTAAAGGTTCCACAAAACTGTGAGAGTCAACCTTGTACAGATATAGCTATATATAAGAATTTTCCAGAAGAAATTAGATTCTAAAATGATATATTTTTTTTGATTTCTAATCGTTAACTTGTCTATCATTTTTTATTATCTAAATTTTTTAATCATGAATCTACGTCAATTCAGTTTTATCATATTTATCTTGAATTTTTTCATATTTGGTTGTGAACAAAATGCCTCTCTTCCCTATCAACCTGAAGAAAAGATAATTCTTACACCGGAAACGCCGAAAGTTCCTAGAATCAATGGTCCGAAAATTTATGGAGTACGCCAGGGATCCCCTTTTATATACCGGATACCTTGTACAGGGGAAAGGCCGTTGAATTTTCAATCAGAAAATTTGCCTAATGGATTGTATCTCAATAAGAACAATGGAATTATTACCGGAAGTATTACTGAAACGGGCACGTATCGTGTACTCTTAAAAGCTTCCAATTCCTATGGCAAAAGTATAAGAGATTTTAAGATTGTTGTTGGCGATAAACTTGCTCTCACTCCTCCTATGGGCTGGAACAGCTGGTATATCCATTATGATCGTATAAGTGACAGCCTGATGCGTCAGGCAGCAGATCAGATGATCGAGACCGGAATGGCAGATTTTGGTTATCAATATGTGAATATCGATGATTGCTGGATGATCAAAGCAGACTCAGAGGATCCGGAAATAGGTGGTCCGTTGCGAGATGATAATGGCAGGTTGTTAACAAATAAAAGATTTCCTGATATGTATTCTATGACAGATTATATACATGACAATGGTTTGAAGGCCGGATTATACATATCTCCAGGTCCAACTACATGTGCCGGTTATGCCGGGAGCTTTGGCCATGAACAACAGGATGCTGAAACCTTTGCCGAATGGGGATTTGATTTCCTGAAATACGACTGGTGCAGTTATGGACGACTGGTTGATCCGAAAAAAATGGAGGATTATATCAAACCCTACAGTGAAATGTGGAATATACTTCAATCCCTGGATCGTGACATTGTACTCAATCTTTGTCAATACGGTATGGGAAATGTTTGGGAATGGGGTGGAAAGGTTGGCAATTGTTGGCGAACTACGGGTGATCTTGGCCTGGAAGAAAGCAGGGAACTGCCAGGTTTTTATTATATCGGTCTAAGTAACGCTCAACATTGGGAATATGCGCGGCCAGGTGGATGGAATGATCCCGACTATATTCTGATCGGCTGGGTAGGAAATGCCCATCGAATGGGTGAGGGTACGCCTACTCAACTCACACCTGATGAACAATATTCCTATATGTCAATGTGGAGTTTGATGGCTGCGCCCCTTATCTTCAGTGGAGATATGGGTAAACTGGATAAATTTACGCTGAATGTACTCTGCAATCATGAGGTAATTGATGTCAACCAGGATCCACTCGGAAAACAGGCAAAAATCCTGCGGAAAACTGAACAGGAACTGATTCTCATGAAAAAAATGGAAGATGGATCACTGGCTGTTGGTCTATTTAATATGGACACAATTCCCATAACCTCCAGTATTTCCTGGGAGGAACTTGGTATAAATGAAAAATGGATTGTTCGTGATCTGTGGAGGCAACAGGATATAGGTAAATACCACGATTTTTTTTCATCCAGGATTCCTTCACATGGGGTAATCTTTACCAGGTTTTTCAGGTAATAATTAACAACCTGATTTTATTTTAAAAAAATTCTTCATTAAATCGGATAAACCGGAAAAAATTGGCATGCTACAATAGCTAAAAAAGGAAATTGAAGCAGGAAATCCTAAGATAATATACTTTCAACTCCACTTAAAATTAAATACTTCCCAAAATTGGCCCAGTTTTTGAGTAACATCTAGAAAAACCAAAAAATTTAGATCATGAAACGTTTAAAATATATTATCATAATTTTAGGAAGCCTTTTTTTCTATGGCTGTATCAGCGAAGAAGGTCCTCAAGGACCGATAGGGCCTCAGGGACCTCAAGGACCCGCTGGTGAAAGCGGATATGTTTTTGATTTTGAAAACATCAATTTTACAGGGCCAGAATACGAAGTATTTTTAGATTTTCCTAATGATTTTGAGGGTCTTGCATCGGATGTTGCCCTGGTATATTTATTATGGGGTATTGAAAAAATCGATGGGCAGGACCTGGAGATCTGGCGCCAGCTCCCACAAACCATCATTACTGAGAATGGTACCCTTGTGTATAACTTCGATTTTACGCTGATGGATGCGCGATTATTCCTGCAGGCCGACTTCTCACTGGACCAGTTGACCGCCTTTGATACAGATGACTGGATTGCCCGTGTGGTGATTGTTCCAGGAGATATCTGGGCTTCAAATCGTATGGCTGATTTCATTAATTACGAGGATATTAAAGAAGCACTCAATTTACCGGATCTTCCAGCTCATGAGGGTGTTATTGAAAGGAGAGTTATTAAATAAAATTTCTTAATTAATAACTAATCTCTAAAAGGGATCTTTTAACAGGATCCCTTTTTTATTGACTAATTTATTCGTATGTTTTCGATATTATTTCTAGTTTTAATTTAATCTATTTCGGAAAAATGAGTAAATCAATAGTTTTATTTTGCCTTATCATCTTTGTTGGAGCTTTATCCTTATTAAATTCTTTATCGGCTCAGAATGATAAAAAAGATGACAAATACGATCCCGTCAGGTCACAATCAACGATAGACGAATTTAAGAAGGAAGATCCTGACATAGGTGAATTCTTTAATACAGCTTTTGGATATGCTGTTTTTCCTTCTATCGGCAAAGGTGCCATAGGAGTAGGTGGTGCAGCTGGGAAAGGTGTCGTGTACAAACAAGGAACTCCTACAGGTGGTTGCAACATGACACAAGTATCCATTGGTATTCAATTGGGCGGACAGGCGTATAGTGAGGTGATATTCTTTGAAGATGAAAAAACCTACACCAATTTTATTAATAACAAATTTCAGTTTGCTGCACAGGCATCCGCTGTAGCGCTAAAATCAGGTGCTTCAGTTGATGCTAAATATGCTGAGGGTGTGTTGGTATTTACCATGGCTCAGGGAGGACTGATGTACGAAGCATCTATTGGAGGACAGAAATTTAAGTTTGTACCTTTTGAAGAATAACTATTGATACTTTATGTGTATGTTTTGACAATTATCAAAAGAATCAAAGGAATTATAATTATTACTTTCCGAACTTTATCACTATATCACAATCCATTCTCGTATCAATAAAAAAATACAAAGCCCTTTTTACTGATTTTCATTAACTTCAACGATATCATCAGCAAGATTAAATTTTAATAATTGAGTATACAATTTTTTCAGCTTCTTACGTTTTATAATAAAAGTTAAGGTAATCACTTCCTATTAACTTTTTTCATAATTAAAGCCAGCTGATATAAAGGTCAAAGTTTTACTTTGTAAAGAACTTGAAAAAATGAGTACTTTTAAGATTCTTAATTTTCAATAACGAACCCACTTATCAAGATAACCATATAGGTATAAGTGTGCAGGGCCGGGTGCAGATATGTCCCCCGGCCCGTCCATTTTATAGATATTATAGAATTAAATTATGCACGATGAATTTTTTCGGAGCTTTTATATATTACACTTATTAGATCATAATTAGAGGCCGGAGGAATTTTTCAGGAATTAAAATAAAGTGAAATTTATAATTCTACCTGACGGCTTAGAACCAGTAATTGTTTCTGGAGAATCTTGATTAACTTATGTTCACCTTCAATACGCATATCTGTCAGTTTGTGAGTCTTTTCAGTCGCATCGGTAATCTCAATATGATCCATAAGATGCTTTTCAAGTTTGGATTCTGCTTCAAAGAATTCCTTCTCTCAGCTGTAGATATACTCACTTATCAGGGATCGGACGGAAGTTAACATCCGGTTGATGTGGGATAGTCGTTTAGCAATATCATTTATAAATTTTGCATTTTTATTAACATCCTGAATGATCATCCGGTTAGCATCCATTTTATACGCCAGACTTGGATTCGGGCCTAAAGCATAGATTTTTTTTAGAGCTTCAAATAATTTTTGATATGATCAGTTATATATTGAATTATTATTCATTCGGCAGCTTAATAATTTATGTACAGATCAAAAAAATATTATTACACCGCAAGTTTTAATTCCTTTCGACATCTAAACAAATACATCCTGGTATTTCACATATATAATTTCCATAATATGAAACCTAAATCACAGACTATTGTAATTCTGGCACTCGTGCTCATAATATTTTCAGGGAGATCCCTGATTCAGGCACAGAAACTAAATGATAATCCTGTATTAGATGAAAAAGTAAAGGCATTTTTTAATAATCATCCAAGTTGGCAAGACATGAATGTACCTGTATCAGACGGGCAACTACTATATAACATTATTTTGGAGCATAATTATCAGCGAGCCCTGGAAATAGGTACATCTACCGGACATTCTGCGATATGGATGGCATGGGCCCTCAGTAAAACGGGTGGTAAACTTTTAACCATAGAAATTAACGAAGGACGGTACAAAGAGGCGTTGGAAAATTTTAAAACTGCAGGACTTGAACAATACATCGATGCCCGTCTTGCCGATGCGCATGAGCTGGTTCCTGAATTGGAGGGACCATTTGACTTTGTGTTCAGTGATGCAGATAAATACTGGTATAAAAACTATTTTACTGCCATCGACCCAAAGCTCAGTGAAGGTGGTTGTTATACCACTCATAACGTTACAAGCAGGAGAGGTTATGGTAGAAACTCCGATTACCTGAATTTTTTATTCCAACAAAAAAATTATGTCACGACGGTCAATGATGATGGTGGTGGTGTAGCGATCAGTTATAAAAAAACAAAACCATAGATCATAAAATCAATAATATTTTATTACTGGTAACTTTAACAATCAAAATTCTCATTTCTGTATAATCAATAAAGTATTTTTTCTATATTTTTTAAATCTTATAGTTATGAAAAAATTCCAGTAGATACGAGCGCAATTATTTATAAAAACCCCGCACATATAAAATTAACCTCTTATAAATTTTTTATAACAAAACTGAAACCTATTACTTATATTATTCATCAAACAGAATAGCAACAACTATTTAATCATGGTCAAAAACTACATTCTCATTGCGCTGCGTAATCTTTTAAAGCATAAAGTTTTTTCACTAATCAACATAGTAGGATTGGCATTAAGTATTTCCACTGGATTACTGGTTTTAGTGATCCTGGTCAATATGCTTGGCTATGATACCTTTCATCCGGATCAGGATAGGATCTACCGTATTTTGTCCAGAAACAAAGCTAGTGGACCTTTTCTCGCAACATCGCCAATGCCGTTAAAGGAAACCCTGTTAACAGAGTATGCTGGTATCGAAAAGGTTGTTCGCCTTAAAAGTTTGTTAGGTGGGGATATCACATACGAAAACAATTCCATTCCACTAGCCGGATATTATGCAGACGAAGATTTTTTCAAGGTCTTTGGATTTGAACTGATCAAAGGTGACCCGGAATCCGTCCTTCGGGATCCATATTCATTGGTTCTGACCGAATCAGCTGCAAAGAAACTATTTCATGAGGTTGATCCATTGGGCAAAATAGTCACATTCAATGATCGAGGATTAAATACATTTGGCTTTGACGTGGATTTAAAAGATATCTTACTCGGAGATTTTACGGTTACTGGCATCGTGAAAGATTACGAGGCATCACATATGAATTTTGAAATCCTTGCATCTATGGCCACGCTGCCTTCATTAATAGAAAAAGGGATTGACTCTGCACCGCTGGATGATTGGAAATCTATTTGGTCAGGTCATACATATGTGTTAACTGAAGAAAGTCGGACAAAAGAAGAATTAGACGCGATCCTTTCAGACATTATTATAAATAAATATCAGGATTTTGAGGATTTAAAAGTAGAGTTTGAGCTACAACCCATGAAATCAATTACACCTGGAAAACTCCTGGGTAATCCTTTGTCCTTAAGAATGCCTGTTGAAGGATTTTATTTCCTAGGTATACTTGCCCTGATCATTATTTTATCAGCTTGTTTGAATTATACTAACCTATCGGTAGCAAGAGCATTAACCAGATCCAGGGAAATCGCCCTTCGTAAAATCAACGGTGCTTCACGCTACCAGATCTTCTGGCAATTTATATTGGAAGCAATTTTAATTTCGCTGCTGGCCATGATTTTCGCAGTATTTATTTTACAGTTTCTGAGTAAGGGTTTTGACGGACTTTGGATTAATAATTTCCTATTGGTGGATCTTCAACAGAATATCTCGTTATTTTTCATTTTCGTCATCTTCAGCATTATTATCGGTGTAATTGCCGGATTGATACCGGCTTGGGCCTTATCTTCCTTTAAACCACTGACTTTGATTACCCGTCGATTATCTGGATCTTTTAATAAAAAAGGTATATTTATATACAAAAGGCCAACACTTGGTAAATCTCTGATCGTTATTCAACTTGTTCTGTCTCTTTTTTTCATCATAACCACAACCCTGCTCTTTTTCCAGGTAAATTATTTTGCAAATGCAGAATTTGGATTCTCAAAAGATAATATCATCAATATTTCCCTCCGTGGAAATGATTATAAACTTTTTGCTAATGAATTCAGTCAATGGTCTGGAGTAAAGATGGTATCGGGAAGTTCTATCCTGCCTGCCACCTTGATCCGGGAAGGAACAATGCTGAAAAATCAGGATGAATCACAGGATTCGCTTTATATTGATCATATTAACGGTAACAGAAACTTTATTACAAACCTGAACTTCAGAATAGTTGCTGGAACAAATTTACCTGATGACCAGGAAGGAGAAAATTATAATGCAATTTTGGTCAATGAAACGGCAGTTAAACAATTAGGATACAACACTCCTGAAGAAATACTCGGCGAAGTATTCCTCGAAATGGAAACACAGGAGATGGTAAATGTCATTGGTGTAGTAGAAGACTTTCATTATGATATTTTTACCAGTAGTATCGGGCCCTTGTTTCTGCGAAATCTACCAGAAACATTCCGGTACATAAATATAAGGTATACAGGAGAAGACTTCAAAGCAACGCTGGCTTTTCTGGAAAACAAGTGGAAAGAACTCGATAAAATTCATAGTTTCAACTACCAGTTCTTTGATCAGCAACTGGCTGAATCGCATGCTATCTTTGGAGATGTGATGTCTATAATAGGTTATGTATCGATTATTGCTGTAGTGATCGCCAGTATGGGACTGCTGGGAATGGTTACCTACAATGTTGAAACCAGGATCAAGGAAATAGGTATTCGGAAAGTGATGGGGGCATCAGTGAAAAGTGTATTAATTCAAATTTCCAGAGGATTCCTGATTTTATTGTTGATAGCCATTTTAATCGCCACTCCAATCGCTTATTTTGTGAATAATCTATGGCTCCAGAATTTTGCGATGCGGGTTAATTTCAATATTAATATCCTTGGCACCAGTATTCTGCTGGTATTGATCCTGGGATTACTCGCCATTGGTTCACAAACAGTTAAGGCCGCCTTGACCAATCCGGCCATAACATTACGAGACGAATAATTTAGGCAGAAACATAAAAAATGAAATTAATTCTCAATTAACAAAAATCGATAATCAAATAAACCTCCCTGATCAAGATTTAATGGTTAAAAAAATTCCGGTTTCCAATAATTTAGTAATTCAGCAACAGAATACCTGTTCCTCTTTTTTCTGAATAACTGTGTACTTAAATTTTATTCGTATCGTAAAGTATCCACTGGATTTGTTCTAGCAGAATTAAAGGATTGTACCCATACTGTCATGATACCTAATCCAATTATAAACAGGGCTACAATTCCTAGGATATGCCATCCCAGATCAATATGATCAGGAATCATCTGGAACATGAACCGGAGGCCCCAGAAAGTAATCGGTCCGGCAAGGATAAAGGCAATGATCACCAATTGGATAAACTGTTTAGTTAACATGAAAGTAATGTTTTTGGTGTTCGCCCCAAAAACCTTTCGTACGCCAATTTCCCGGGTTCTCTGTTGTGTGATGTAAAGTGAGAGAGCAAATAAGCCCATACTGGCAATAAATATGGCAAAAAAGGTTCCGAAAAATATAATTTTGGCAAACGGACTGAAAATACTTATAAATGTATCTATTTCATCATCAATAAATGAATATTCGAATACATGTTCCGGGAAAACCTGGTAAAAAGAATTTTCAATTTCTCCTAAAATATTCTTATTGAAATCTTCTGTAAGTTTAACCAATAGATAATTAATATGACTGTCAGACAGCATGAATATAATTGGGCCTGGTTTATTCATGATCAGATTCCTGTTAACAAAATTTGAAAAGGATCCTATTAATTCCGGATGTGCTTTCGGAATACGCTCCTTGCCTTTATCCAAATTGTATAATTCCATTACTGAACCCAAGGGATACTGGTCCGATAATTCAGATAGGAATTCCTGATTTACCAGGGCAATTTCTTTTTCTACATTATCTAAAAGGAAAACTGGATCCGGCTGATCCACCAGGTCTATATTTAACAAATCAAAATAGGTCTTGTCCACATAAACGATCGGTATTCTTTTATCTTTATTTTCTTTGGAATTCCAGAAATAATAGAACGAATCATATTTCAATGAGATGGGAACTTTTGAAGTTCCGGCCACCCGTCTAACACCAGGAATACGCAGTAATTGATTCTTGAAAAATAAAATCCGTTGATCATTCCTGATTTCTTCCAGATTTACGACAACCACATTCTCCTTATCGAATCCAAGATCCTGTCTCTGCATATGGTTGAATATTTTCAAAATTGCAATGCTTCCAAAGATCATGCTTATTGATACGATGTATTGAATAACGACAAGACCTTTCCTTGTGAATGAAGAGCCTCGTCTTTCAGTTTTACCTTTCAGGGCTTTAACTGTATGAAAACCAGATAACACAAAGGCCGGATAAAGACCTGACATGATCCCGGTAACCAAGGCAGTTCCTATTGCAATCCCCAAAAATGTCTTATTGCTAAAAATATCAGGATCCAACTGGATAGTAAACAATAGATTTGAGAACTGGTTAATGGCAGGTATAAACAATTGCAGTAAAAAAATAGCAATTATCAGTGATAACACAGAAAAAAATATAGATTCTCCGAGGAATTGTCCTACTAACTGAATTTTGTTAGCTCCATGTACCTTTCGAACTCCTATTTCAGTGACTCTTTGCATGGACCGGGCAGTAGATAAATTGATGTAGTTCAAACTTGCAATTAGCAGAATCAGGATACCCAGTATTAATAATATATAGGTAACAGTTTTGTCTCCCCGTTGTGACCATCCATCCTTCATTGGATTAAAAAAAATGGTGGTGAGTAGTTGTAGCGAAAGTTTTGACGTTTGGAATCCCAGATCGGGTAACAGATCTTTCGTTAATTCATTCAGTTGATCTTCAACCATTTCAGGCGAAGCGTTCTTTTTTAAGAGCAAGTATGTCAGGCATCCATACCAGTCTTCCTCCATCCAACGATCATCCTTAAAGGGCTTCAGTGTATTGTAAGAGAGTAATACTTTGAAAAGCTGGTGCGAATTGACCGGTACATCTTCAAGGATTCCTGTTACTTTTAGTGTTAACATCTTTCCCATTGGATCATACGTAACAATGGTTTGATCCAAAGCTTCTTCCTCTCCGAAAATTTTATGGGCGATTTCTTCGGTTAATACAATTGAATTTGGCTCAAGGAGGGCGTTTCCTGGATCTCCTTTTATTAATTTAAAGGAAAACAAATCGAAAAATTCCGGATCAGCAGCATAAACATTTCTTTCTTTAATCCTTTTATCCTTATATTGTAATTCAAGCGGAAGATTTGACATTCTAACAGCCGATTCAACTTCTGATATAGATGCACTGGCCAATTCAGCTACACGAGCCGCCGTTGTGGATAACCGCCATTTACCACTCTCCCCATCGTGATACCGGTTTACCCGGTAAATCCGGTCCTTTTTCTCATGAAACTGATCATAACTATGTTGAAATTGAAGATATAAAAATATCAGAAGAAAACAGGCCATCCCCAGACTGAGTCCAGTTAAACTGATAATTGAAAATAGCTTTTGACGAAGCATATAACGGTAGGCAAATAAAAAATAATTCCAGATCATGCTTTTATCTTAAAAAATCAAAGTTGAGTATACCTTACCAAAATATATGCCATTTCATATATAAGTGTCAACAGATCATTTTTGTAACCTAATTGACTGATTTATGTTCATATACGTACATAGAATCATCCGAATACGAACTCTTTTACGTCAAATAATTTAATTAATCTCAGGGACACATTCAAACAATCTGGCTTAATATAAAAATGGTCTCGCCAAGGATTGGAAAGACCATTTTTGTTTTGGGAAATAAATGATAAAGGGTAACATATATCAAAGTCTTCTGTCAGTTGAGTACCACTTGTAAATTCAAGCCCAGAATACCACTGATTCCTTCTCTCAGGTCCTTATCCAGATAGATACCATAGAAGATACCAGGTCTGAAAGTACTTCGATTATATTGAGCACCCAAGAAAAGCTGGTTGTTCCACTTTTCATCCAAACTTCCTTCTTCGGTAGTGACCATCATACCGCTTATTTCAGCCCAGGTTGAAACGGCATTAAACCGATATCCGCCTTTTATTCCATAATGAAGGAATAATTCCACATCACCACTTTCTGAGGTTGGAATAAACAGATCCGGTCCAATATCCACTCCAAAGATCACCCCTGGTTTTTCCCGTAAGTTATATCCAATCGTGCTATTGAATGTTAACCCTTCAGCATACTGCAGAATATGAAAAGGATCCGAAAGGAAACCAATCATCATCCGTTCATACTTTTCGCTGCTCATGGTAGGGATATATAATCCAAATGCCATGTAGGTAGTCTTATTTGCATTAAGGGCCTTCTGAAGCTCTACGTAAAGGTTTCCAAGACCTGTTTCATTGGTTTCTCCCATTTTGGCAACAACAAGCGGGACTTCTGCATTGATCTGCCAGTTTTTTTTCAGAGGGAAATAGCCATAAAGTTTATATACGCCTGACGTACCACTGGGATTATCGCCATATTCTGATTTTTTAAAAAACGGTTTGTTAACCTTTAATCCTATCGACAGTTTTTCATCAACAGGACCCGGGGACATATTGAATTGTTGCCCTTTGGAAATCTGTGAAGTCACCAGGACAATAATAACAGCAATTAAAATAATTGACTTTCTCATGGGATTATTGTTTTATGGTTTTGAAAATTATTATTGATTACATTCTTATCATGCTTTACATTATACCTGTTAGTACCTTGATTTCAGTTTCCCATAAATAAGATATCTATTCATCAAACTGGATAATCTACTAGCATTAACGTAGCGTTTATAATTGATGCAGATATTTCCTGTGACTAATATTAGGAAAGTCTGTGGCATAATTTTGCAGATTCCGCATTTCTGGTCAAATCATGTTGGGCAGATAAAAATCACTTGTGATTTTCAATAGGAATGTTGAACAGAAATCGGAAGATTTGCAATTTTTACTAAAAAATTATAAAAACATTATAAAATTTAATTATAGGTATAAAATCCTGGCTAGCTGGGTTAATCCCGTCATGTATCTAATTGAAAGTTAATGAGTTATAAGTTGTTGGTTTTCCAATTGGCAAATAATTTATGAATAATCGGGATTAAGTTATTGTATCAGGTTATCTGGGTCATGAGCTGTAAGAACTTCCATCGAATAAGCAACTAGCATGAAATTATTAATAACAGGGGCATTCAATTATATCCTTATATATTAAAAAATCTATTCCTTCCAACTGATCAGCCTATCATTTTCAAAATAAAGAAATCGATTATCGGAATAAATCCATCTTTCGGTAGTAAGGTTGTTGAGTTCGCTCTTTTGCTTATCAACAGGCTCCCCCCAACTATCGAGTGCCATTTCGGTGGATATACTAGTCCAAACCTTTCCAGCTGCAATCATTTTACCTTTATTTTTACCATATTTATCAATCATTTGCTGAACCCGATCCACACTAGAAGAAGTCGTTATCTGTTTGTTGATTTCGGTTAGCTTCTGTTCAAGTGAATCGATCAATTGTAAAATCTTTTCTCTTTCCAGTTTTAGAGATTCGGTATCTTTTTCAGCTTTTTGGGCAAACAAAACTGATGGTACAATAAATAAAAAAGGTATAATAAACCGAATCATGACATTTTATTTTTAACGATCGCCCGAAGTTAGCTATAATATCTTTTTATTAAAACATTTCAACTGATATCAAAATAAACGTTTTCAAGTTTTTTAATATGGAATGGATTTATTTGGTATAATGACTATCGTTTATTTTTATATACAAAATTCCAATCTGAAGATCATTACTACTAAATATTGAAATAATCATATTTATTTTTGGTTTAATTGCTATCACTTTTACCTTTGTCGTTGTAAATAGTTAATAACGATTATTGAAAAAATCAAGAAAATATGAAAGGAATAATAACTCTTTGATGAACTTCGTTATTATCTAGAACTTATAAAATTGAATTCAGCCACCCAAATTGATATATTTTACTGTTTTATAAGTTTAATTTGAATTATGGTTATGATATTTTATGCTTACCAGATTCTGAGGATTTTATCAACTTAAAATCCTGAATTCTAATTAAATGTGTATGATTCAAAATTTTATTATTATGTTAAAAAAGTGTTTGATTTCATTAATTCTTATTTTTCCTCTTTTTCTCTTTGCCCAGGAAGCAGCACAGGAAGAAAGTCCATCACTTTCGGAATCTTATAAAACCATATATGACAATGCTGAAACCTACAATGCATATAAGGTTATCAAAATTACAACGCTCAACGAATTATGGAGGAATGTTCAAGATTCGCTGAGAACATATAAGAATGAGATAGCAATAGGTAAACAGGAGATATCAAATCTCAACTCAAATATTGAAGATTTAAATGGTAGAATAAGTGAATTGGAACAAAACTTAAGTAATACGCAGAAAAAAGTCGATAGTATTAGCTTTTTAGGTATTCTCATTTCAAAAAATACCTATAATATTATTGTGTGGGGTATAATTTTTGGCTTAGGGATTTTTGTCTTTTTAGGTTATAGTAGTCATTCCCGAAGTAGAAAACTTTATAATATAACTCGTAAAGAGTTTACTAACCTGGTTCAGGAATTTGAGAGTCTAAAAAAGACATCTACTGAAAAGAAGATTAAATTGGGAAGGGAGTTACAAACAGAAAGGAACAAAGTTGTTGAACTTGAGGCGAGATTGAAAGACCGGGGTGACAGGTTATCATCCATATAAAAAAGCATATAGAAGAAGAACTCAACCCAGATTTATCACAAAATATTTTAAAACCAGAAATCTAATAGTATATAACTCATTTACATTCAATTAGATATATCAAGGATTAAAAAATTTAATAAAAAAATTATCTACTGAATTATTGAACTATTTTTTTGCTTTTATTCATCCAGAAAACAACAGTTCCGAACCATAAGATTGTACCTATCATCATTAACTTTTTGTTTTGATCCATATTGATATCTCCAGTAAGGACCAATACGGATGGTACAATGGTTAAACCGAGTCCAATAAATGATAAAAGTATTAATAATTTTCGCATAGTATTTTTTAAGCAATGGCTATTTTTCGTTTTTGAATCATGAAACTTATCAAAATATAGAAGGCGGAAGCGATAAACCATCCTGGGAGTCCAAGGAAATATACTTCGACATCAAAAAACAGGAAGAAAATTAATCCCATAAACAGGGTAAAAAACCAGGCAATCCCAGCTGCCCAGTTAAAACGGACGTTAGCTTTTTCAGCATAAAAAGATTGTAATCCCATCTTTTCCATCAAGTAAAAGTCAATAAATATGACAGCGCCCATTGGCATTAACACAAAGCCATATAGTGCGACAAAATCAAGTAATTTCATCACCAAGGCTGGAAAAAAAGCAGCTACACTTGTAAACAGTCCTGTTACAAGTGTAACTTTCCATCTTTTCCAATTCGGATTGATCGATTGAAAAGCTAGCCCAGCACGGTAAATAGTAGGATTTGCAGTTGTCCATCCAGCTATGACCACACAAATAGCACCGGCTAATCCAGCTGCTTCATAGGCAATTTTTCCTGGGGCAAATTCCCCTCCTGATCCAAATTTTGTTAAGAAGTAGGCATATAAAATACCGGAAGCCATCCAGGCTAAATAATGACCCAAATACATCCCAGTGGCAGATGAAAATCCATATTGCCACTTTCTTGCATAACGAAAAATGGAAAGATCGGCCATTCCAATATGCATGGCCATGTTAGCAAACCAGGCGAAAAAGGTCGTGTGCCATATAGTAAATTTACTTTGTCCCTCCAAAGGTATTCCAGTCCAGATCTTTGTATTTGCTACATCCCAGACATCACTGAAAGAATGAATACCCAATTCAGGCATTACAGCGAAGGCAGCAGCAAGAAAAATGAGAATCATCCATGGTGCGGCAAGATTGGCAAACCTTGATACCTGATCATAGCCCAGAATAGCTACAATGGTGATTACTACACCAACCAATAATACTGTTATGATCCATCCAATACTTGTCGGTAACCAGTCTTCAAGGGTTGGCATTGTGATATCGAAGGGAATACCAACGGCCGTAGCAGACACAGCTATCATAGAACCTGCTAAAAAGCAAAACATAAGTCCATTGACCAGGTTATATATTGATACAAGTTTATAACCACAGATTTTTTCAAGTTGATAATAAAGCGTAATCCGTTTTTTTGTGGCAATAGGTGCTGTCAGGAATCCCCAGCTCATAACAGCCAGCAAATTTCCAAGAAAAAGACCAATAACGATAGCCCCTGCACTTGCTCCATGTGCTACAAATAAAGGACCAATTACAAATTCGGTACCGGCAGTATGTTCGCCGGCATACATGCCAATAAAACTCTTAAGGCCCTTCAGCTTATTATCAGGAACAGGTGTCCGCTCAAATTCTTCAATGGCATCAAGTTTCGCAACGAGTTTATTCTTCTTCATAGAGATAGTTCAAAAAATCTTTCCAAAAATATAAATTCAGGTTAATTATGCTAATAAAAATTAACTAATAGCGGTTTGTTTATTTAAAAATTGCTTTTAACGTATGTAATGATTCTCGTATATTCCTTTCTAATAATATATCAGAATAATCTCTCCCAGTTTTTGGCCCATTGATTTCAAGATATCCTACCATATCGTCAACAGGTATTTTTTCTTTGTTTTTGGTAATAATTGACTTTATTTCTTCCAGATCTATTATCCCTCTTTTAATTTCTTCTTCCGAAAACCCAAAAGTACTGCTATATATCGAATCTGTATTTTTGATATGAAATTCAGCCATATAAGATAATCCATGTTTAAACAATGCCGTATTGGAATTTATGATATGGAAATTTTTATCTGCATAACCGTGACTAATATCACCACACAGGTAGACTGGAATTGAATTTTGTATATGATTTTTATGATAAGTATTTAGTTCTTTTATCATCCTGTCCATCTCATCAGGGGTAGTTGGTGGCTCAGCAAGAGAAGACATCGGCTCAATGGTAAGTGCTTTTAGGTTTTTATCAAAAGCCAGATGCATCAATTCTTTCATATGATTAAGATAACACCGGATACCTTTATCCTTTGAATCCAATTGATCACGATATACAGCTCCCGGATTGGAACCGCAATAATCCGCACCCAGGATTGATGCCACATGTATCAATCTTTCATAATTTTTTCTTGCCACTTTTTCCATAAAAGGATTTTTATAAAAAAAACCTCCCAATTCACGATGAGCTGTAAAAACACTTTTAATCTTGACATTCTTCTGCTCAGCTAAGTTCCTCAATTGAAAAAAATAAGCATCGTCAAGTGAATATAATTCGAAAAATGATCCCAACTGAATGAATGGGATTCCTTCACCCCTCGTGATATTGAACAGCCATTCGTAACTATACCTGGTCTCAATCGGATCTGTTTTAACTCCAAGTGAAATCATTTTACGGCATACCTATTTTAAATATAACTTTATTATGAAATCGCTTTTTTTCTAAGATGCTTTGAAAAATTTCAGGTCCTTGTTCCAGCGGTACCACATCACTGATCAATGGGCCAACCTGCAATTCACGATCCATATATTTCAAGACCGTTGACCAATCATCCTCTCCGGATGGTACTATTTTCGAATTCCAGGTACCAAAAATGGATAATTCACGTCGGAGTATACTTGAGAACTCCTCTTCATTGATCTTGAATTCGCCATGGATATTTCCCATAAAAACTACTTCCCCAAATGTGGCCGCTGATTGGATTGCCTGCAGAAATGTCTGAGGTAATCCACAAGCTTCAACAACCCTTTTGATACCCTCGCCAGCTGTAATCGCCATTATTTTTTTTACAGGATTTTCAAAATCACTATCGATTACCTCAAAACCCATCGCTGATGCAACTTTCAGTTTCCTGGGATCTATATCAGTTATAAATACGGGATCACAACCATGAATTCGTAACCATTGGGCTGTCATATTTCCAATAGGCCCTCCACCTATTACCAGACCTGTATCACCCGCATTTATATGCATTTTTCTTACACCATGCAGGGCTACTGCTGCAGGCTCCGTCATGGAAGCGTGTAATATGTCGACATGATCCGGGATTTTAAATATATTCACCTCAGGTACAATCAAATATTCTTCGAATGCGCCATCCCGGCGAGAGCCAAAATAATCATACGATTTACACAATGCATATTCACCTGTCAGAAAGGCTTTTTCTGTCGGATCAGATGGAATTAAGGGAAATATGGCCACCGGTTGTCCTTTTTGAAACTTACTCCCTGGCTTCTCCTCAGCAACAATTCCACTGAATTCATGCCCCATCACAAGGGGATAATGATAGGCGCCATTATGGAATCCCCTCGGAATATCAGATCCGCAGATGCCGCAAGCAGCAACTTTGATCAGGATCGAGTTATCAGAAAATGCTTCCGGAAGGGGCCGATCTTCAAGTTGTAATTCTGCATTAGCTTTCAGCACAAGTGCTTTCATAATTGATTACTTTTTGATAAATTTATAACAAATTTAATCATATATTAATCATTATCAAGATAATATATTTATTCTAATCATTCATTTTTAACCAGGGGCATAAATGAAAGCTGCCATATTAGAAGCGCTAAATAAAATAACCATCAAAGATATTCCTGAACCACAATGTGGTGACCATGAAATGATTATAGAACCACAATCAGTATCCGTATGTGGTTCTGATGTAAGGATATTCAGGTATGGAAATAAACGTGTTCACCCTCCTACCGTAATCGGACATGAATTTGCCGGTACCATTGTTGAGGTTGGGAAGGAAATCAAAAACTGGAATGTGGGTGACAGGATTACCATGGGGGCAGATGTACCGGATATGGATTCTGGAAGGGAATACACGCTTAAAGGGATGGGTAATCTGACACCTGAGAACCTTGCCATAGGCTACCAGCTGGATGGTGCCTTTCAACAACTCATGGTTTTAGATCAAAACACAGTTAAATATGGCCCTGTTGTCAAACTACCAGATCATCTGTCAGATGATGATGCCTGCATTACTGAGCCGCTGGCCTGCGCTATCCATGGATTGGAAATGGCACAAATGAGCCTGGGTAAACATATCGCAGTGATTGGACTGGGACCCATCGGTTGTATGGTTTTGGAATTAAGCCAGTTTTACGGCGCTGATAAGGTTTTTGCAATCCAACGGTCAAAAAAAAGGTTGGAAATGGCCAGGGAATTCCTTCCATCTGCCAGATTTATTGCGACCGAGGAGGAAGATCCTGTTGAAGTGATAATGGATGAGACTGGAGGCCGTGGAGTGGATTTATCAATAACCACTGCAGGAACCACAGCCGCACAGGAAACCGCTGTTAAAGTGACAGGTAAAAGAGGATATGTCAATTTTTTTGCTGGATTAAAGGAGCAGCCAGATCTGGTGTTAAATTCCAATTTGATCCATTATAATGAAATGTTTGTAATGGGAACTCACGGATCCAATCTTCCTGATGTTGAAAAAGCTGTCAAATTATTGGCAGATAGAAAAATCAACGCGAACAGATATATTTCGCAAAAATTCCCACTGAATAAAATTGTTGAGGCCTTTAAATATCAGGAATCCAGGAAAGGACTCAAGGTCATCGTTAAACCCCAATTATAAAAAAATGAACAAGATCAAAATATCTCCATCTATGATGTGCGCAGACTTTCTTAATATGAAAGAGGAGCTTGAACTTTTTAGGGAATTTAGAGTGGATTATTTACATATCGACATAATGGATGGACATTACGTACCCAATCTAACGCTAGGAATTGATTTTGCCAGGGCAATACATACCTATTCGGGAATTCCACTAGATTTTCACCTTATGGTTGATAATCCGGATCAGATGCTTGATATTTTTACAGGCATTAAGAATTCAATTGTAACAATTCATCCTGAAACCACCTGGCACCCAGACCGGACTTTGAGAAAGATTAGGGAATCAGGGTGTATTCCGGGTCTGGCTATCGACCCGGCCATGCCGATTGAACAATTCAGACATCTATATCCACTTATTGACATAATACTAATAATGTCGGTAAATCCTGGATATGCGGGACAAAATATGATTCCTTATGTATTTGATAAGATCCGGGAATTAAAAAAATATTTAAACCAGAATAAATTGGAAGCTGATATTGAAATTGATGGGAACGTAAGTTGGAATCATATTCCAAACTTGATAGATGCAGGTGCTAATGTTTTGGTAGCAGGTACATCTTCTCTATTTGATAAGGGAAAATCCAGGAGAGAGTCTTTTGAAATGCTTTATCAGATGGTAAAAAATATTCGTAAGTAATGAATCAGTGGCAAAGACAGAAACAGATTTTAAGCATTGTCGATCGCCATTATGAAATAAGGGTTAATGAAGCTTGCGAGGTTCTGGATGCTTCTCCCGCGACCATCCGCAGAGATTTCGACGATCTTGTTGAAAAAGGATTGGTTAAAAAGATCTGGGGCGGTATCGCAATAAAGTCAGGAGGCGGAATTAATCATGTCATGTTGCCAGTAGCGATACGGGAAACCAAGTTTGCGGAGGAGAAAAAAAGGATCGCATACAGAGCAGCTTCCTTAGTTCATGATGGAGATGTGATCATTATCGATGGAGGTACCACCACGCTTGCTTTGGCTCCTTACCTGGCAAACAGGGATATCAGGATTATTACCAATTCTATACTAATTGCACACCAGATCTATAAGGAACGCGATTCAGATCGCGGGGCAGAGGTTTTTCTTACCGGAGGTTTATTATTCCCGGATTCAGGTCTGCTCGTTGGACCACAAACAAGCGAAAATATCAAACAGTTTAATGCAGTCCTTGGCTTTATATCAGTTGGAGGAATTGATGGTCAATCAGCGACGAATACGGACCAGCTGATCGTAGCTAATGAAAGAGCTATCATCCAGCAATCTCAAAAGGTGGTGATTCTGGCTGATCACAGCAAAATTGGAAAAAGGGATATGTGTAAGATTTGTGATTTATCAGACGTTGATATCCTTATAACAGATAAAAATCCTGTTGTAAAAAATTTTCAAAGAAAATCTGCAAAACTGAACCTGGATATAATTGCCGTATAATTATTCAAATAAAGAATAATGGGAAATTTTTAATCCTGATACAGGCTCACATTTCCGGAATAACAATAATTCTTCCAGATCTTTATCACTATTCCAGATTGAATGCATTGTAATGGCAGCTCCCAGGGGTGTGACACTTGGGTTCAACGGCATATAAATCTCCCAGTCACTTATGATGGTGGCTAACAATCTGACAAAAATTTCATTGTTGCAGAATCGGCCGGCCAGAAACAACTTTTTAACTGCTGTACTACCCTTTGCCATTTTTATTGATTGTGCCTGCATGTAAGCGAGATCAAGGATCATATGATGGTATGCTTCCTCGAAATTATCAAATAATTTCAGATCCGATCTTTGAAGGAACTTCTCCGGAAAGGGACCCGTTCCTTCCATCATTTCCGGAAAGAACTTCTTGTATCTAATATTTTCCTGAACAATTTTCTTGATAATTTCGGGGCTGAATTTTACAGTTTTAAAATAGTCCTCATCTTTATGGAAATATCTGGCAATTCGGTTTGACTGATAAAAATGTTCTTTACCAAGATATATTCTTGAAGCTCTTACAGGTTTATTTTTATAATTAATATAATTCAAACAATCCTTGGAAATCTCTTCCGGTGTCAAGGGATCATTGCTGAAGGGATTAAAAGTTACATTCCAGGTACCGGTTATGGTCAGAATAAAAGGATCCTCAAACATCAATTGATATGGTATTAGTGCTGCTGAACTATCATGAACACCGATACCACAAGATATTGACCGTGTTTTAAATCGAATCTTTTCAATATTAAATGTATTGATTAGAGGAGGGAAAAGTGACATCAGCTTTTCTTTATAAACCCAGTCATGCGGATGTTGTTTCTCAAAATCCCATAAGGAACTATGACATCCAAGACTGGTAATTTCGGAATAAGTTTTGCCTGTATATAAATATGATAAATATTGTGGAAAATGTAGTGAGTACTTAATCTTTTTAAATAAATCCGGCTTCCGGTGTTTCAACCAGTACAATTGTAATCCTGAGTTTAAAAATCCAAACACAGAACTTGCCGTCTGCTGTACAAATTCATCTCGGTCGCCATAAGTAGATAAAAATTGTTCTATCAGATCTTTGGGATAGGGTTTCAGATAATTATAGAGAGGAGTAACAGGTTTGCCATTTTCAGCAAGGTTCACCAGAGCGGCACCATACGTAGTAAAATTTACGGCTTCGATGTTAAATTGCGGTAATTTGATCGCCTCCCGGAAAATAACCTTAATCCAGCGTGTCAGATCTTCGAGGTTTTCGGATGGAAATCCGTCCTCATCAGGGATCTCCTTGAATGTGACTATATCCTGGTGTACGACCTGGTAATCACGATTTAAAAGAATAAATTTTTTATTTGTTTTACCAATATCGAATACGGCAATTACTGATTGCATATGGTTTATATTATAATCCTGTAGCGATGGTTTTTAATCCTCTCTCCCCCTTAAGTATTTTTCTGATGTTAAGATCTCGATATAACTGGATTGGTTCCAGGGCTGCCATGCTTTGTAAACGGGCTTCAGCCACTAATGGCCGAACATCCGTTCGGAATGCATCCTGTAATAATTCCTGTGCTTTTACGACATCATTTGTTTCCCTTGATTCTTCCAGGTTTTCTCTTTCGACGATTAGTGCTTGTGCGTAGGCAATTTTAATCGCTTCAATTGATTGAAGCAAATCTTCCAGCGGATCTTTTACATTATGACTGGCATCTATCATCCAGGCGAGCGGGGGATTTTGCGAATCATTATTCTCCATGCCATAAACCAGTTCGTTGAAAATCAGGAATAGCTGGTAGGGTTTAATCGCACCTACTGTCAGATCGTCATCCGCAAATTTTGAATCATTAAAATGAAATCCGCCAAGTTTACCTGTCATCATCAATGTAGCCACTACCTGTTCAATATTGGTATTGGGAAGATGATGACCAAGATCCACGAGACTTAACGCTTTGGGTCCAAGGAATGAAGAAAGATAATGGGATGTTCCCCAATCCGGTATAACCATAGAATAAAAACTTGGCTCAAATGGTTTATATTCAATAAACATACTCCAGGATCCCGGAAGGTGATCATATATTTCCGCTAGAGATTCTCTTGTTCGCATCAGTGCTTTTCTGAAATTCTGTTGACCAGGAAAGCTGGATCCATCGGCCAGCCACACCGTAATGGCTTCTGAACCCAGCTTAATTCCGTGATCGATCACCTCTTTATTATGATCTATTGCCATGTTGCGTATAGCAGGATCTGTATGACACAATGAGCCAAATTTATAAGAATATTTCTGGTTTTTTTGATCTTGAAATGTATTTGAATTAACTGCATCAAATTTCAGATTGAAGGATGACGCCAAGGCAATAACATCTTCGTAATTTTCGGGAATATCCCAGGGGATATGTAATGATATTGCTCCGCTGGAACGGTTTAAAGCATGTAAAAGCCCGACATCCTCAATCTTCTCTTCAAGGTTCCTGGGTTCTCCACCTTCCGGAAAACGGCCAAAGCGTGTGCCGCCTGTTCCAAGTGCCCATGAGGGAATAGCTATCTGAAGTTTCATCAGATCTTGAACTATCTGATCTACATTCAATCCTTTATCCGCCAGGCGATTGGAAAGTTGAAGAAATTTCTCGATATGTTTCTTTTCGATTTTTTCGTTATGTAGTAGGATTTCATCTTTTTCCAGTCTCATGGTAAAGATTTTTAAATGTGTTATGAAAAATCACATTAATTTAACAGCCATTTTACAATATAGCATAAAGATTCCAAATATATTTCACCGGGATTACACATATTCATTTTTTAATAGGTAACAGCCTGATTTATAAGGTGGATACAGACCTTTAGTATGGATGTTACTTCTTTAATTTATCTCTCCTGCTATATAACCATACAAATTTTCCAGACAGAGATCCTGAGGATTTTCGTATAGTGATAACGATTAGTGATTTGCGATAAGTAGCTAATTGCCCTTCGTTAATTGAAAATCACTATTCTTCAGGGTTCTTGATGACTCTGTAGATACAACTGAATATTTTCCCAGGAATATTTCCAGAAAAACCCACCCCCTCTCAATACTCAACCCTATGCACTCCATCCCGGGAGGGGCAAAACCGTTATCCGGTAAGAGAATAGTCGATAAATGAAGTTTATACTTGAATAAACTATTTTTTTCTTAAATATGCCGTTACAAATGAAAACGAATTATTCTCCTCCTAATTTTTAGCCCAGATACTTATGTTTTCCGCAACCTGGCCTCCTGCTCCATTAAAATCACCACCAATATATATTTTATCTTTGTATCGCTCTATCGAAAGTACCGTACCAGAAATTCCCTCACTCATAATTCCCCAATTTTCACCATCCCATTGAAGAATATTATTTGCCTGGCCTCCTACCACATTTCTAAAACTTCCTCCGATATATAATATGTCTTCGATTACGGTGAGTTCACTGATAGTATTACCCTGATAAAGACTGAAAGCCCTTCCAAAATCACTGAACTGACTTCCATTCCATGTGATCAACTCGGACACATCGTTTCCATTGATCGAAAAATCACCTGAAATATAAAGTAAATCCTTATACACGGCCATATGTCGGACAACACCGGTTCCATTAAGTTCCAAGGCATCTGGTGTACCTAATGCAGACCAACTGGCTCCATCATAAGACGCGATATGCCCGGTATTGATCCCGTTTACAGCGTCAAAAAAACCCCCGACATATAATTTTTGGTTATATACTTGAAGTTCACGTACTGACCCATTCTCGATGCTACCTACTGCTGACCAGTTTGTTCCATCCCATTTAGCAATATTCCCGGCACTTACACCACCTGCCTGCGTAAAACGTCCGCCTACATACAATTCGTCATTGTAGATCGCCAGCGTATAACCAAAAGGATCATCTCCTCCTGAGAGGCCTCCCTCTACAGCCATCCATTCATTATCACAATCCCATCGTGCTATTTTTTCAGCTGGGATACATCCAACCTCATCAAAATCTCCCGTAACCCAAAGCTCTCCTTTATATTCGATCATGTCATATATACTGCCTATATCCAGACCGCATCCGATTGAATTCCAGTTGGAGCCATCATAACGAGCGATTTTGGCGGCCTCTACACCACCAATTTCTGTGAATTCACAAGTGGCGATCAATTGCTCGCACGCACTGGTAAAATCCCGGATACCCACATCCGGTCCTGGAAAAAGGTTCTCATAAGTTCCATTGACAGAATTCACTTTAAATGCGGAAACAGTTACTGTATCCTTACTTTCCGAGGTATTCGAAATGGTCAGTTCAATTTTATACTTACCTTGTGTATCCGGTGTGAAATTTGGCATGGCAGTCGTATTAAGATCCAATTCAGTATTACTTAGGATAGGTTTTGAAATAAATTTCCAGGAAAATTCAAAATCATTTCCCCGTGAATCACCGGAACCACTTCCATTTAAGGTGACCAATTGACCCACCGGTACATTCATGTCATTTCCGGCTGATGCGTTTAGCTCTGAAATAACCTCTTCTTCTTTACTACATGCGAAAATTATCGCAAAAATTATAATATAAATGGAAGGGATCAGGTATTTATATCTTTGGTTCATGGCTGAAAAGTTTTTTTATGATAAAATATAGAGTGTTTTTCTTTGAACGATCCCATTAGATCGCGATTATGAGTACCAAAAGGGCATAGTCAACAATACAATTGTCAACCATGCCCGAAGAGATAATTTTCCAAGGATACACACTTCCCTTTCAACATTGAAAAGGAAATGCTTACCTGGTAATAAGGTAGCGTGTGGTTCACAGGTTTTAGTTTTTGTTCTGAAGTATCATATAATTGGTTACATAATAATATTTTTTTATTTTAATTTATTACACATATCAAGTGCATATCCGAGCTAACATGAACACTTATACTCTCATGTTTCTCTATTCAATACGTTACCGGCATAACTTCGATTGGTAAATCATTTCAGGAGTGCATATTCGGGGAAAAGAGTAAAACACCCATGATACAATCTAGTAATATTGGAAATTATTACATGAAAAGCAATAACATTTACGAGATTTCAATAAAAAAATTTGCAGTAAACACAAATCATATTTATGCAATTACAAAGGCTCTTAGATTAGTACAATTATTATCGAACTTTGAGTACTATTTTCTAAGAATTATTTAACCTGTGCAAGTTCGCTTAGTTGGTGATGTAAATTTATATTTCTTAAAATAAATTTTTTAGCCAGTCTAATTTTAATCAAAGATTGCCAATAAAACGCATCACAGCAGATTTATAACTCGTTCCAATGGGCAGTATATTCCGATTGATTTCCACATGTTCGTGGGTATATGCCTGTATCTTGGAAACAGATACCAGGTACGACCGGTGGATTCGTATAAACTGATCAACTGGTAACTTATCTTCCATCTCCTTCATCGATGCCTTGCTGATGATCATCTGATCTTCCAGATAGATCTTGACATAATCTTTCAAACCTTCTATGTACCGGATATCTTCCAATGGAACTTTCAGGTTCTTACGGTCGGCACGCACCCAGATGAAATTTTCCATTTTCCCAGGATCAGTGGATGGCTCTACTCTTCCGGCTGATTTGATTGCCTGGTTGTAATATTTATCCATCGCCTTAAGAAAACGCTCAAAAGAAACCGGCTTCAATAAATAATCCAGGACATCCAGTTCAAACCCCTCCAGAGCATATTCCCTGTAAGCACTAACGATGATCACTTTAGGCGGATTTTTAAGTGTCTTTAAAAAATCCATTCCCGTGATTTTCGGCATTTGAATATCCAGGAATATCAGGTCAACAGGGTGTTTTCTTAAAACCTCAAATGCATCAACAGCGTTTTCACAAATGCCCACAATTTCCAGATTATCCAGTTTTTTAATATGACTTTGAATGACCTCTATCGCAATAGGTTCATCATCGACCAGCAAACAACGAGTTCTCATGACTTAAGATGATTTAGTTCTACATTTAGCTGTATCCTGAAAACATCCGGTTGCTCCTGAATATCCAGCTGATGAAAATCCGGATACAGGATGTTCAGCCGCTTTTTTACGTTTTTCAATCCAATCCCTTCGGTATATTCGCATTCATCCTTTTGCGAATCAGGAGATCTTGAATTCTGAACTGTAAATTCTAGCGTCGAACTATTCTTAATTCTAATTTTCACTTTTATCCAGGGATGATCTATGTCTTTACTGGTTCCGTGCTTGAATGCGTTCTCGATCAAAGGTTGTAATAACATAGGTGCAATGTATTGATCATCCACAATCCCATCCTCGTTCCATTCGATATCGATCCGGTGATACCTGAGCTTTTCAAGTTCCACGTAATCCTTAATATAATTAAGCTCTTCCTGCAGTTTTACTTTGGGCTGGGTACTGCGATATAACATAAAATCCAGAAGAGATGATATTTTTAAAACAATATCTGGTGTTTTTTCAGAACCCGACAGAGCCAGTCCATATAAATTATTCAGGGTATTAAAAAGAAAATGCGGATGAATCTGAGCCTTCAGTAATTTCAATTCCGCTTCCTTCAATTTCAATTCTATTTCCATACCTTCCTTTTCGAGTAACAGGTTCTGATGTTGTATCTGATACCATTGATTGATCATTTTGATTGCCACAGCTAAAAAAACAACAAGATAATTGGCAGCTATCAGATAAAAAATATTAAAACTGGCAGGATTCATCTGGTTCATTCCAAAATCAGATATGCTTATCAGTGAGATCATAACAGCATTTAATTCAAGTGTTATGGATATAATAATAGTATACAGGAAGTATAAAAAAAATCTGAAATATTTTTTCTGCAACAGAAACTTTGGAACTAGAAAATAATTCAGAAAATAGGTAGTAGCAATAGTAATGGGAAGCAAAATGATAACGAATTGAAAAGCCCCACTGTAATCCCTGTTCTCGTTTCCGAACAATAAAGTATAAAATACCAGAACCAGGATCCAGAAAAATATGTGGATGGGTACACGGAAATTTTTATATTTCAACATCACAATTCGTTTATCTAAATTTACGGTTTTTGTATTTAGATGTAACAGGATTTAGATGAATTCATTGTAACATTCTACTAATTCTCGGATCTAATAGACCAACATTGTATCTCTACCAGTTCCCTTTCCTGGTCTACGAAAAATATTTGTTGATCTAATTAATTCATCGTCTCATTGATTGTGGCGTATACTTGATTGACAGATTTTAATTTACTTAATTTAGAAGACTATGAGAACTATCATTGAATTACATTTTATGGGAGGTCCTCCATTTATGTTTGTCCTCTCATCTTTATTTCTCATCATATTAATTTTAGCCACCTACTCAGCTATTTTATTGTTGTTTAGAAAAAACAGTAAAACAACAATATTAAAGAATACAATTCTTGGTATTATATATCTAGGTGTCTTTGCCCTTGTTTGGGGATTTCTTGGTCAGGGAATTGGAATCTATCAGGCCCTCTGGGCTATTCAGCAGGCAGCTGATATATCTCCTGCTATAATCATGGGAGGAATAAGAGTATCCCTGATTACCCCATTATATGGCATGATCATTTTACTCATTGCTTCACTGATCTGGTACTTTTTGAAAGTAAAATACAATACGATCATCACTACTGAACGATAATATTCCCGTCAGATCAGCAGATCCGGTCAGACCAAGTGAACTCGTCTGACCGAGGCGCTTCGTCAGACGAGTTCACGCCAACTACTTTAATCCAAGCTGCGAATACAACCAAATATTTGTGATTTCGTGCTGTTCGGGATAGGTCCAGTGACCCGTCTCCGGTGCAAGAAAAAGCTGTTTAGGGGCTGTGATCACATTATATGCCGAATACATCGAGGTAGGTGGACAAACATTGTCATTGAATCCCCAGGAATAGTATCCTGCGGCTTTTACATGTCTGGCAAAATTGACAACATCATAATATTTTGAGGTTTCGATCTGGGATTTTATAACAGGATCTTTTTTATCGACATCTCGGAACATATGGGGCCATCCTCCCGCCCGGCCTTCCAAATAGCCGGTTAGGTCACAAAGGGCGGGGTAATATGGTACGATCCATTTCACCCGATCATCCAGTCCGGCCGTCACGATGGAAAGGGCACCACCCTGGCTACCACCAGCCACAGCCAGATTTTCGCCATCAAATACAGGTAAAGAAAAAATATAATCGACCGCTCTGACACATCCCAGATATACCCTTTTATAATAATAGGTATTCTTATCATGCAGGTTAAATGCTGGGTAACCCCGCAGAGCCCCTTCACTAAGATTCCAATACACATAATCCTCCATCGTCAAAGGAATGCCATGAATTCCAATCTGAAATGTAATGGCTCCTTTTTCAGCTGTTTCAATATCTCCCCAGTAAGGCCTGATCCCTGCCCCAGGTACCCGAAGCACTGCTGGATATTTCCCTGACTTCTTTGGCAAGCATAAAATGCCATATAACCTCGCATTCTCAGGATAATTCTGGATACTTACGTGATATACATTGACTGTTTCGGTACACCTGTCAGGCAATAAAGTCGTCCTGGTATCGAGTGGTATTTCAGACAGTTCAGCTTTTGCTTTTTCCCAGAAAGAGATAAAATCAACCGGTTCCTCTGTAGTTGGCTCTATCTGCTCAGGATCGAAACCAGCAGTGGCATAACCACTGTATTCTTTGCCCATATATTGAACTCTTGCCCAACAACGCAGGAAACCAGGTTTCTTCAAGGTCCCTCCATCAATCATAACAAAATCATTTGCCAACTTTATAGTACCCGAAGTCAGTGATTCCATTAATTCCGGCTTAACCTCATATTGAATGGTAATCCCATTCAATGGATTTCCATCTTTAATAACGGTGATCCTGAATTTTACATCCTCCCCCATCTCATATTCCCAATTGGTATGATCAGGTGCCACAAAAACCTTGATGAAATTTTCTCTTGGTTGCGCATAGAGATGGACAGTCAGACATAGCCAGATGATTAAAAGATTAATGAAAAATTCTTTTTTATTCATTTTTAATTGTGATTTAAGGTTCTTCTTGTAAAATTGATTCTCAATATAAATTTTATTTTTTAGCCTGAAAATTAATATCGATATTTTACCTGGATTGAGATCCTTAAATTCTTGATAAAAAATGAAATCCTCAAGAAGACAATTTTTGCACCAGGCCTCATTGCTGGGCTCGGTTTCAGTATCCGGAACCTATTCATTACTAAAAGATCACAGGGTTCCTCAACCGCAAAACGAAAAAATAAAATATATTTCTATAGAACCGCCCAATAATCAACAATATTTTAAGCCCCTTGAACGACTCGATTTATTGATCAGCACAATAGAACGGGGTAAAATCCAAGTTTATGATGGCCAAGGAAATATTTACCATGCGGATGAAATTCGTGGTAGGCTTAATTTCAAAGTGGGAGGATACCTGGGATATCATACGATTGAAATATATGACCAAAGAAATAATTTGCTGGAACAAGTATGTTTTCCAGTAAATTGCCACACGGAAATCAATGATACAGGTGAGGAATTCAAGGACATGCTACGTATGCTTCACTGGTCTATCTTTAAAACTGATTCAGGTATGGGCAAGACCGTTAGATTCAATAACAAGTACTATAAACATTATTCTGGATGGTTCCAGGATCATGTTTATGCTGTATCAAAGGGAATGAAATATTTTATTTCTGATATAGAAGGTGGCGTTGATCTGTATGGTGACGGGCAACGTGATGATGGTTTGATCTACGATAATTATAAACATCCTAATACGGAATATCAGAGCTATTGGGAATATCGTTTTGATTATGGAAATTTTGTTTACCGGCCTGATGATCCATTGTCTTCCTGTTTATTTGTCAAAGTTCCAGTTGAAAATATCGGACAATATACCTTCATTGAAGGATTGTATCATACCTGGAAAGCGAATGACAATAAAGCATGGTTGAAAAAACATATCGACAAGGCTATAAAGGCTGTGCGATTTGTTACCTCGTCTGAATATTACTGGTCTGAGAAATTTCAAATGTTACGCAGACCTTTCACGGTGGATATCTGGGATTTTCAGCCAAAAGAAGACGCAGCCATTGCTGGAGGAGATATCATGGGTGTAGTAGCTGGAAAAACCAGATTTGGTATTCATTATGGTGACAACATCGCTTTTTCGAATGCGTGCAATCTCCTGGGTGAAATGTTAATATATCTGGAACGTAATTCTGAAGCCAAACAGATGATTCAGTTGGGGAAAGAAATCAAACAACGCATAGATGATCTTGCCTGGAATGGTGATTTTTATCATCATCACATCCCGGAAGATCCGGAAGTCGACCGTAATCTTGGTGTTGATCAGTCTAAACAGGTTTCATTATCAAATGCTTTGGCGCTGAACCGGGCATTGGAACATAAGAAGTGTGTTTCTATTATTAAAGTATATCAACAAATTCATAACACCATGCCTGAAAGTTCACCCGGTGAATGGTATACGATTTATCCTCCCTTCGGAGAAAATGAATTTGGACGTCCGCAATGGCAATATATGAATGGAGGTGTGACCCCTATCGTAGCAGGTGAACTGGCCCGGGGAGCCCTTGAACATGGATTTGAATCATATGGCGTGAGTATTCTGCGAAGAATAAATGAATTGGCCCAAATGAAAGAAAATAGTCTGAAGGGATGTTATCGAGGTGCTATGCCAGATTCGCCCAAAAGGAATTTTACGCCAATTGATATTAGAAAATGGGCAAATACCGATAAATCGGCGGGGGATAAAGGAAATGTTCCCGGTTGGATAGGATCTGATAAGGATGATTTTATAAATCTTCCATCAGGAATAGTTACAAATCACGACATACCCTTTAACCTAATCGATCCAACAGCGAATGGGAACAAGGCTTGTCTGATATTATCGGGGCATTCAAAGTATAATCCATCCGTAATCATACCCGTAAATGGAAAACATCAATCGATCTACCTGTTACATACTGCAACCAGCACACCGGTTGCAGGATCAATCACCATTCTTTATGATGATAACACATTTTTTCATCATTATATCACCAGGGATCGTGCAAAAGATTCGGGTGATATAGCTCACTGGTGGTATCCAACCCTTAATCCGGTGCGAGGAACAATTCCATCTTCAGTAATATGGTGGAGGGGTTCATCAAAACAAATAAAGGATGTGGGATTGACCTGTTTTGGATTAAATAATCCCAATCCAAATAAAATGATCAAAGAAATCCTTCTTGAAAATAAAAATACTGAAATTCGGTGGGCTGTTTTTGGTATTACCCTTTGTAACCATCCTGTTTTTTTTATGCCTGATATCGAATCCACAATTCCGGATCATTGGGCTTCATCACATGTTGTTTATGGACTGATAGAAGGATTAGTCGGTGTACAAGATGCAGGCGTTTCTTTTAACGAAGCCATATTGGTTCCCCGATGGGAAGCAGCCGAAATAAAAGACGCTGAGGCTACCATTAAGTATGAAGCATCCGGTGGATACGTGAGCTACAAGTACAAGTTTTTAGAAAATGAGAATAAACTAATTGTAGAATTTACAGGAAATGCTGAAAAAACCAGGGTAAAAATATTGATGCCTGAAGCAAAGAACCTGGCAGGTGTTTACTGTGATCGTGAAATGTGCAAATATGAAATTACGAAAGTAGAAAACTCTAGTTATATCCAGTTTGACACCGAAGGGATTGGCATACATATTATCGAAGTTAGATATACTTGATAGGAAATTTAAATTTCAGGATAATACTGTAATTTTGCCCATCTTTAGTATCGATACAAAAGCTTTCATTCGGACAAATATTGACTATGAAAAAAAACAGTCGAAGAGATTTTATAAAAATCACAGGTAGTTTAGTTGTTACTTGTTCATTTTTCAATTTTTCTGATTTAAAAATCCTGCAAAATAATCGGAATCGTATTTTGTTAAGGAGTGGATGGAGTACAGATTCCTACAGTGATCTTGCCGTTATACCAGCGGCATACAGATCAATTCAGCGATTTGTCCCAAATACGGAAGTGATGGTATGGCCATTTACCATGAATGAAATATTAAATTCTTTACTTGAAAATAATTTCACAAACATCAACCTGATCAATGGAACTATAAACGACCAGGGTGAACCAACAACCGAGGAGCTGAAAAAAGCATTTGATTCAGCACATATGCTTATGTATGTCACCTGTCCAAATAAAAATATCGACTGGGCTGGTACTGATCCCAGTGCGATTGAGACAGCTTCTATAGAATATTGTATTAAGAATAACATACCCTACATTTTATACGGCATTGGGGATATACCTGAAGCAACTGAAACTCAATCTGCCATGCAGAATAAATTGAATAAAGCTATTTTAACATTTATAATGGATTCCACAACTGAGGATATATTAAAGGATAACAAAATAAAAAATCTACAATTGGCCCCTCCCATAATTTTTGGATTTGATCTTAAGAATGACAATGATGCCAGAAAATATATATCAGATCTTGGCCTTTCCAACAAAACTTTTATTGTGGTCAACCTCTATTCAAATGGGAATAATATACCACAAAAAAATACTGCTATTAACAAAATTGTATATCTCATAGAAAATTGGATTCAGAAAACTGAACATTTTATATTATTGATTCCGGAAAAGTCAGCTGATGTAGAAATTTTGAGTAATGTTTATAATCAACTTTCAAATACAGCTAAAGAAAAAACAAAACTGATTACTGAGGATATTTCTCCTGACATGGTCTCCTCAATTGTGGAAAAATCCCGAATTGCTACAGGTATGTCTCCTTACTTACTTTTTTCTGCTATGCAGGTCGGCATTCCCATCTATCACTATTCAGACTGGAGTGTCTCCAATTCCGGACAATCTCTGATCGACCTGGGATTGAAAGATTTTGTTATAGATATCGAAAAAGTATCCGAAAATGAATTCGTTGATAAATTATCAGAAATTGATGATAAATATGTAAAAGCTCTAATTGAAACAAATAAATCAAATGAAGATACCAATGAAAAATTACAGCGATCTTTTGATGATATATATCGTCAGTTACTAAAAATTAATCCCATTACAAAAGAAAAGAAAAAGAAAAAAGATAAATAATTTGTATCCTATTTATCGATTCAATCACATCCAGATAATAAATATACCAAGTTGTACCCCAATCATAATTAGAAAATTTTACAAGTTATTTTTATATGCTTTTTATTTAAGGTAGTGATGAACATTATTCATCTGATTATAGAATCAGTCAATTGTGAGGAAGTGACCTGACTTTAAAATCTCGTTGAGTTAGGCGGATTCACCAAATATAATGATGTTATAAAGAAGATGTTTATAGGTGGTATGGTATTGTATATTTTACTAACTTTCTTCATAAAAGCAGGTTCATTTTTACAATGAGAAACCTTGAAAGGGTTTTACAGATTAAATATTTTTATACATACAATCTTATCTTCTGGATTGTCTTATGTTTATTTGAATTAATAAAAACGTATGCGTTTGTTGTTTTCTTTGACTATGAGTTTTTCTTGAAAGACCTGATTGTCTGGCCGTTTTCAAAATATCTCATATATTGGGCCTTGAGTTTCTGGATACTGGATTTATATATAAAGACTCGAAAAAGATCAAAAAGAACTTTTATTTTTACGCATATTTTTGCTGGTGTCTTTTTTGCCATGATTCATAAGGTGATCTCCGATATTACAGGTGTTTTATTACAAAGGTTATGGATCGGACAGGAATCAATTAATTTTAATGATATTCTATCTTCATGGCGGACTATATTTTTTGATATCCCTGCCAATTATATCATTTACTGGCTGGTAATTACCATTCTATTGAGTCTTGATTATTATAGAAAATTCATTGACGAGCATATACGTTTCCTCGAATTGGGAAACAGATTAAATACAGCACAGTTAAGTACTTTAAAAATGCAATTACATCCTCATTTTCTTTTTAACGCCTTCAATACGATTTCTATGATGATTCGTCAAAAAAACAGCGACAAAGCCATCCGTATGGTTTCAGGATTAAGTGACATGCTTAGGCATAGTTTAACAAATGAGCCAAAGCAATATGTTACCTTAAAGGATGAGATTGAACTTGTTAAAAAATATTTATTCATTGAATATGAGCGCTATAAAGATCGATTGGAAATAGAGTGGGATGTTGAAGAAATACTTTTATCATCTGAGGTTCCAGGTTTAATATTGCAGCCCATCGTTGAAAATGCCTTTAAGCATGGAATATCTAAAAGTATCGGTCCTTCTAAACTGATCATACAAATATTCAGGGAGAAGAATTTAATAGTACTTGAGGTTTTTAACACAGGTTCTTCCATACCCTCTTACTTTGATATCAGTCAGGGAAAGGGTGTTGGTCTTTCGAATACGATAGAGAGACTTTCTAAACTTTACGGAGGTGATTTTAAGGTTCAAATCTCTAATAAAAACCAGGGTATATCGGTAATGATCAAAATACCACTTAAAAGTAAACATACTGAGGAGTATATTCCATGAGTATAAATATCATCCGCACCATAGTTGTTGATGATGAGCCTACTGCAAGACATGGGATGGCCATCATGCTGACAAAAGATAAGGAAATAGATATTGTAGCTTCATGCAGTAATGGAATTGAAGCAATTCAGGAAATCAGGGAAAAAAAACCTGATCTTGTTTTACTAGATATTCAAATGCCCGGAATCGATGGATTTGATGTATTGAATAATATTCCACAACAAGAACGTCCATATATTGTATTTGTTACGGCCTATGATCAGTTTGCAGTTAAAGCGTTTGAATACCATGCTTTGGATTACCTGTTAAAACCTTATACTGATGAACGATTTTTTGAAATGATAAACAGAACCAAATTAATCATAAAGCAACAGAAGACCATCAATCAATTTGAAAAGTTGAATCATCTCAAAGATGAAATAGTATCTAGTAGGAAAAATCTTTCAGAGGTAATTTTTCAGAATATAGAAGATAATTCAGATATTAGTCAGCAGAGATTGATCGTTCGAGAAGGCGGCAAAATCCATCTTTTACCTCTTGATAAGCTATACTATATAGAAGCATATGATTATTATGTAAAAATACAACTCGAAACATCATTTATTCTTGCCAGAATCCCAATGAAAAATATGTTATTACAACTACCTGAAAATCAATTCATGAGGATTCACAGGTCGTTTATATTAAATCTTTTCAAACTGAATAAAGTAGAAAAAACTGAAAGCGGAGATTATCAGGCTATACTAACAGATGGCAGGCAATTAAAGGTCAGTAACACCTATAAAAATGACTTCTTAAAAAAACTGAATAAGTAGGCGATTTTTAACTGACTGCAGTAATCTGCTACTTCACTGCATAATATAAAACTTAAAGCTACAATAACGGTAAATTAAAACAAAAGACTGATCAACTATGTTCAGGAATTATATTATCATAAGTTTTCGGAATATCTTTAGACAAAAGCAGCATAGTCTAATCAATTTAACCGGTCTCGCTCTGGGTATTGCTGTGAGCCTTTTTATTTTCCTGTATATCAAGTCAGAGATCAGTTATGAACGATCCTATCCCAATCACCAGCTAATTTATCGTTTAGCTTCGACCACCTGGGCAAAATCTTCTCCTCCAGCCTGTGAGGCAATCCAAGAATATTTTCCACAAATAAAAGCTGCAGGCAGGTTCGCTCAATTTCAGGGAGGTATCAATATGCTGGTAAAAAATAATACGCATTATCCTGTAAGAAATGGATATTTCGCTGATCAAAGTGTTCTTGAGATTTTTGACCTGGATGTTTTATCCGGAGATTCAAAAGAATCACTAAAACGCATTCATACACTTGTTCTGACCGAATCATTATCGAAAACACTTTTTGGCGATGCAGATCCGGTAGGAAGTGCTGTAAAATTTGGCTTTGGAAAAATTGAGGAGGCTCAACTATTTGAAATCACAGCAGTGATTGAAGATTTTCCTGAAAATTCACACTTAAAAGTTGATTATCTGGTATCCATGCCAACGTTTTACCAGTATACACCTGAAAACTGGACCGAATCGAGGTCATGGATGGTGATGTATACCTATCTATTATTTAATAATAAGAAAGAAGTTGAACAGGTTAGGTCTGAGTTGTATAATTTTCAGCTGAATTTCCTAGTAAATGATAACTTCACCGAAGAGAATCTAAAATCCACAGGTAATTTTTATCAATTCCATCCAATTACGGACATACACCTGACCTCCCATCGGGAACAAGAAATGGGTTCTAATAGTGATATCAGGTATGTATATATTTTTGCTGGTTTGGCAATATTGATCATACTGGTAGCCAGTGCCAATTTTATAAACATTTACATCACGCAATCATTAAAAAGAAATAAAGAGGTGGGTATTAGAAAGGTTACAGGTGCTCATCGGTTCCAACTTATCCAACAATTTATTCTGGAAGCTTATCTATATGCAATCCTGGCTTCTATATTTGCTGGAGTCATATGCACAATTCTTTTACCTGTTTTCAACAACATAACCAATTTAAATCTTCACATTAACGATATCCTTACCCTGGATCATTTGCTGGCATTACTGATTTTGATATTAGTAATTGGCATTTTATCAGGTGGTTATCCGGCCATTTTCATTTCCGGGTTCAATATTGTTGATGTGGTTAAAATGAACCGATTGCCTCGTTCATCTTTATCCATTGCCAGAAAATCTTTAATTGCAGTTCAATTTATCATAGCGATTTTTATGATTATCAGTACGCTCGTTATTTATAAACAGTTAAAGTATTTGCGGACCAAAGATCTGGGGTTTGATAAGGAAAATGTAGTTGCGATTTACACATATGGTGATTTAAGACATTCTTTACTATCCAACAGGTCCTATATTTTCAAAGAATTAAAAAATCATCCGGGTATATTGAATGCTGGAGCCACGTCAAATCTGATGGGAAATATACAAAGTGTGGAATATCTACTACCGGATGGAAAAGATTTGGATCAGAATAATCGATCGGTCATGCGTTTTTTCAGGTCTGATGAAGGATTTATTCCAACTATGAATATTGAGTTAATATCAGGCCGGAATTTTGATCCGGTAAAGGATTCTTCGGCCGCTTTTATTATTAATGAAACTACCGCCAGGATCCTTGAGTTAGAAGAACCAGTAGGCATCATGGCTACTAATACAGCTTTTGGTATAAGAGGAGAAATTATCGGTATCATGAAAGATTTTAATTTTGCCTCACTCCACCAGGATATTGAACCGCTTGTACTCACCTATCGCCCGGAATGGGCTCCTATCATTCTTGTTAAAATTGACGGCAACCAAATACAGCAGACAATAAAGTTTATCGAGAAAAAAATTAAAGAAATAGCTCCAGGAACTATATTCAATTATGATTTCATTAACAATAATCTACAAAATTTATATAGGTCTGAAGATAAAATGAGCACAATTTTTAAGATCTTTTCATTATTGGCCATTCTGATATCCTGTATGGGACTTTATGGTATTGCCGCATATACCTCCGAATTGAGAACAAAAGAAATCGGAATCAGAAAAGCTTTTGGTGCCTCAGCCAATAATATCCTGATCTTGTTATGCAGGTCTTATCTGTCACTGATCATCATTTCTCTGCTGATTGCTATCCCAATGGCCAATTATTTCATGACAGAGTGGCTGAGCAATTTCGCCTATCATATTGATATAACCTGGATGATCTTTTTAATGTCAGGATTTGTTGCTCTTTTAACAGGGCTGATCGCCGTATCCAGCAGGTCCATCCGTGCAGCGAATATTAATCCAGCCAATTCATTACGTTTTGAATAGTTTTATCGATCTTTTCCTATCTGAATAAAAAGTTCAGGAGAATTTTAATGTATAAGACATAAAATAGATTCCCTTTTAGTAGTTGTCCATTATACAAAGACCCTTATTCACATCAAAGACATATTGCAATGGAGGAACGAGTTGGGGTATATCTTCTATTTACTTTATTTAATTGTCCAATCCATCTTTACAATAGATGTCCTTTTAGAAACTCCATTCTCCTTGAATGCCTCTACGGTAACAAAATATGATTGATCCACATTCAGGCATTTTACTTCAAGTTGTTTTTTATCATAAACCAACCATGAATTGTATAATTTTTCCTGAGCTATACCCCATAGTACATGATAACTTTGAGAATTTGACTGTTTATCCCATTTGATTATGGCGTCTCTGCGATCCGAACATCGGTTCACAGTAAGATCCTTAACTTTCCATGGTTTATTTCCCAATCCGATCCCGAATACACGTAATCCCGAAATAGCCAGGTGCGGTGTAGGAACATGAAGGTTCCGGTAACTCACATATCTAACGGTTCGGGGACTACCCAATTCCACATAATCATTGGGTACATCTTTATAATTGTCTTTTTGATCTAACAGAACTTCCCATTTATCGCAATCCATCGAATCTTCAATGGTATATCGATGGTGTATACCACGAATTTTACCGTAAAGGTCAGATTGATAATCCTGGAAATTTACCTGTATGGCATATATTTTTCCCGTTTTCTGAAGATCAATCTCAATCCATTGTTGGTCCGTATTTTTAGCGGCCAGCCAGAATGATTTTGCATCCTCATCGACTATATTTTCAGGATAATACTGATCAACATGGGAGGATCTTTTAACCGGCTTCTTATACTACAATAACATCCATCCAGCAAATTGCCCTTGTTTTATAGGAATTGAAGGTGCTAAATGCGGATAATCCCCAAAATAAGTGTCAGTGTACATCAGGCCATCTTCATCAAAAAAGGTGGGGAAAATACATATTCTTCTCTCCCAATTGATATTGAATGATTGGGCCATAGTTCCAAAATGCCAGTAGGTCTCCTGGGGACCCAAAACGGTACTTCCGTGTCCTGCCCCATTCATAAACCCTCCCGGTTTGTAAGAAACCGGATTGTTTAGCGCATATGTATAAGGACCTAAAGGGGCATTTGAGGTATATACACCATCTCCGTAAATATTAAATTCAGTACCTGGCGCTGCATATTGCATATAGTACTTACTACAGTGTTTGGTGAGCCAGGCACCTTCCATATACCCTCCCATTACGGTATCCGAATGATTTTCTCCGAAACGTTCCCAACCATGTCTTTCCCCGTCCAGATGAAATAATTCAACAAATTCTTCCGCAGGTTTCGTTGATTTTTATCCAGTTATCGTCCTCGTATTGGATGTACATTAGATGAGCCCCAGAGTATGTAGGCCTCACCATCTCGTCAATAAAAAAACATGGATCCTGTAAACTGTTCAGAATAGAAGGCACTACTTTCCAGTCTCCTTTTTTTGGGTTATCAGTCAAAAGCATGCTCATGGAGCCGGATGGATTACCCGTAACATAAAGTACAGAATCTTTATAATTAAAAGCTGCCGGAGTATTTGAACCTTCGAAATACCATTTTTCATGATTTATGAAGTTCCAGTTTTGCAGATCAGCACTGTGCCAGTATCCCAAAGATCTTTTTACAAACATATAGTATTCATTTCTAAATTCCACTACGGCGGGATCTGCGCCAGACCAATATGAAATATTATTGTTGCATTGTAGATCATGTAGGTATAATCAATGTTAATGGGATTGCAATAGGTCTGCATCTGAGTAGACTGTGAATGAACCTCAAATTCAGAACTAAAAAGGAGAATTTTAAAAATGAATAAAATGCAGGATTTAAAAAAAATTATGCATTTCTTCGAAAGATTATTGTTTTTTATTAGAAAAGATCCATTCTAAAAGTTCGGGTTCGGCAAAAGCATTGTCCCAACTATTGTGATTGGCTTCCGGATATAAAGTGAATTTAACATTACCACCATACTTTTGAATTGCCTTCACCATTTGATCTGAATATAAAGGCAAAACAACATTATCTTTAGCTCCATGAAAAATCCAGAAAGCGACCTTGCCGGCATATCTCTTTGCTGACTCCGGATGGCCGCCACCGCATATGGGAAAAGCGGCCGAAAATACCCTGGGCATTCTGCTGACGATCTCAAACGTACCCATGCCACCCATTGATAAGCCCCCCACATAGATTCTATCAAGGTCAACAAAGGGTTCTTTCCGTAAAGTTTTAATTAAATCCAGAATTAAAGCCATGGTTCGAGTAGGTTTTCTGCCATTTCTGAATAAAAATGTTCTGTTACCGTCCTCGTCTACACTCCTTTCCACATTAGACCAAAAGTCATCTTTGGGGCATTGCGGGAAAATCACCACCGCAGGATATTTGGACCTGTTTTCCGTTTTAAGAAAAAACTTGGCCCCATGCACGAGTTGTTTTTCATTATCACTGCCCCGCTCTCCGGCGCCATGTAAAAAAATCAATAAAGGATATTGCTTATTTTCATTAAAATTCTCCGGCAATAACAATCGATACATAAGTGTATCTTTTTTATGTATAAATTTTTGATGTTGATAGGTATCTAATTTCTGAGCCAACAATCCGGAGAAAGAAATAATAATACTTGAGAACAATAACGTGCAGTATTTCATTCGCCCTGATATTTGAAAAAGTAATTAATAATTATTTACCTAAGTGAATTTAATTTAATCCGGGGGCTGTTAAATCCCAGCTTATGCAGTCCATCCTGTACTTCAGGGCATGACATAAACAAATCCCAGAGAAATCCTGAACGGTAATTTTCTATCATAACAGGAATGGGACCCTGGTCAATGGCCAGGTATCTTGGCAGGTACCAATCATGTTCAAAACTGAATGCATCATAGGGTCCATATTTACCCACCAGAGAATCAGCCTCATTATAAAGGAATTTCAAAAATGCCATGCTTTCTTCGGGAGTATATGGAAATGAAGACAAGGCAGCGGTTGGAGAAATTACGCCCAGGTCTTTATCCGGTCTATGGCCCGCGTATCCTTTTAATGAATAACTTGAAGTTAAACCCCAGCAATATTTACCATAACCTTCATAATTATTGGGATTCTGGACACAATGCCTGTAATGAATCAATGCATGATTTCGATTGAGTTTCCAATAGTCGGCATATTGATCGGATAAGCCTTTGGGATCTAAACCTAAATATGAATAATGTGCCCAAAACAATGGGCCAACAGGCGAATTGTTGGTTTCATAATGATTTAACACCGTCTCCAATCCTAAATATTCCCGGTCAGTTTTAATCTTTCCATCCATCGCCCAACCTTTATGGTAAACAGCCGGATCAACCGGATGAGAAGGGGATGAAGACGCCAACACATACATGATGAGACATTCGTTGTAACCTCTCACATCAAAATTCATTTCCCATCTATAATTAGGTGACCAGTGCCAGTAAAGAACCTGCTCTCCACCTTTCGTATGCCAATCCCATTCAATATTTCTCCATAACTTATTGATTTTCCTGGCAAGTTCTTGTTCTTTCTCCGTTCCGTCCTTAAAAAATTGTCTCACACATAACAGGCCCTGAGCCAGGAATGCTGTCTCCACAAGATCACCCCCATCATCTTTTTTACTGAATGGTGTTACCTTTCCGGTTTCCCCATTCCACCAATGCGGCCAAACTCCATGAAATTTATCTGCTCTTTCCAGGAAATCTACGATTTTATCAATACGCTCAAATCCTTCCACCCTTGTAATAAATCCCCTCTTGATCCCGACTAAAATAGCCATAAGCCCGAAACCGGAACCGCCTGACGTTATGATTTCAGGGCCGTGATTAGGGTAAATATTATCCATATGCAATCGCTCCCTTGCCATTCCAGAGGTCGGCTCAGCTCCTTCCCAGAAGTATTGAAAAGTCTGGTACTGAACCAGATTGAGCAACGAGTCATCGGATAACTCAACTCTGTCTATTTGTTCATTTGATATTAACCTTTTACTCTTAAATGAGCAATTGAATAAAGTCAGGGCAATTACCAATATGGTGATAATATTTGTCATTTTGTTTTGTTTAGTAGGTAAAACCAAGATTATTTAAACCTTGCTGAATTTCGGGACAGGCCATGAATAAATTCCAAAGTAAACCTGTACGATAATTCTCAATCATGATGATGATAGGACCCTGATCAATGGCAATATTGGATGATGCGTACCAATTTTCAGTAATGTTAAATGCATCATAAAAACCATAAGGGCCCCATAATCTATCCCCAAGTATATAATAAAAATGCTTCAATGCATCCATAGATTCCATAGGTGTAAAAGGAATGGATGAAAGCGCCGCAGTTGGCGTAATTACTCCTCGATCATTTGTCGGTGAATGAGCAGAATATCCATTATTTCCATCGCTTGCGGTAAGGCCCCAGCAATACTCATTATACCCCACATATCCAAGAGGATTAATCTTACAGTGTTCCCTGTTAATAAGTGTATGGTTAACCACCTGATCCCAATATTCCACATGAACATCTTTCAGGCTACGTGGATCGATCCCAAGGAATGTATATTGTTCAAAAAACAATGGCCCACCATAATCTTGCCCTAATGGGAGAGTAATGTTATAGAAAGATTTCCCATTCAGGAAATGGTTACTGTTAGTCCAGCCACCATCATAAACATCCTTAGAAATACTATGTGTAGCTGATGAAGCCGCCATGATGTACGTAATTAATGCCTCGTTCCATCCACGGATCTTCATATTTTTCTCCCAACCAAAATTCGGAGACCAGTGCCATGTTAAGGAATTTTCTCCCTGCGTGTACCAATCCCACTCGACGCTTTCCCAAAGATCGTTGATCTTTTTTATTAAATCATTCTCAATTGCAATACTATTGTCCAGGTATTGCCTCAGGGTTAACAGACCCATTACTAAATACGAAGTTTCTACAAGATCGCCACCATCATCATTGGGACTAAAGGGAATTACTTTACCTGTTGTTCCGTTGAGCCAGTGTGACCAGGCACCATGAAACCGGTCTGATTGTTCCAGGAAGTTAATCATTGTGGACAACCTTGATATACCCTCTGATCTAGTGATAAATCCCCGTTCGATTCCGACAATAATCGCCATTATTCCAAATCCACTACCCCCGGAAGTCACTGTCTGGTCGGAAGTATTTCTTTCTCTGCTCAATCCACTTACTGGATGGCCAAAATCCCAGAAGTATTTGAAAGTCTGTTGCTGCACTTTATTAAGTAACTCTTCATCTGATACCTCAGGGAATTTAAATGTAGAGTCCAGTTCCGTGTAAAAAGTTAAGGTATATCCGGTAAAACCCTCTCCCTCAGCACCTTTCAATGAATTAGAAAGTGCGAATTCATATCTAGTTAAATAATGAAGTTCATTCAGACCTGTTACATTGACGGTTTGATCATTGTTTGAAAAAGAAATTTCCAGGTCGGGAGCATCCGGTCCTGTAAGTTTTGCGGCATTATCAAATGAATTTCCATTTATAGGAGCGGAAAAATTAAAAACTATTTTAAAATCCATCGGAACATCTGTAATTCTATCCGCATCCCCAATATCAATACCACCAATCTCAATTGAAAGTATGATTAGCTCACCTAAAACTGTCTTAAATTTAACTTCCCTGGATTCAAAATTTTCCCCATTGGCTCCTTTTAATTGGTTAGATAAAACCAGGGTATAAATAGTATTATTGCTTAATATCCCAACAGGATAGATAGCTATATTTTTATCCTGAGATAAAAAATTAAAATCGATATCAACGGTCTGTATTTCACTTCGCAGGGTGATTGAATTTATTGCAGAGGATTTATCCACTGGTGTTGAAAACACAAGGGAGATGTTACGATCTACCGGTAGATCTTCACTCATAGGTCCGGTAAGATTAATCTCTGTTGAACCAACAAATATTTGCCGAAGTTCCAGTGAGCCGGTTCCCGGTTCATTCTTGTTACATCCTATCAATGCGTAAACAAGAAAAATAAAAATGGATAATTGTTTAGCAGACATAACTATTAATTATAAGGATCCCAAATTGCTCTGAGATCCTCATTTTATTTGTTAAATCCTTTTCAAAATCAGGATTCATCATCAATGATTGTCTGTATTTCCGTGGGTGTAAGAACTTTATTAAACAATCGCAGTTCATCCATTAAACTCAGGTCAGATTTATGATCCCATTCTGTAAATCGAGGAGCACCTGACATAATTGAAAGCACATCGCAACCGGTCCAATCGATCCCGTTAAAGGTACTTAGTTTAACCTCAGTACCATTAATATAAACGATGGCTTCAGTAGCGGAAATCGTGAAGGCAAAATGTACCCATTCCCCGGTTGTTGGATCTACATCGGCGGCTGCGCCTCCATCCACCCAGGTATCAGCCGATCCATCTCCCACATTAAGCTTGAAACGTTGCAATCCAGCTGCATCTTCACGGAAAAACCGGAATCCACTTGTTCGCAGGTTTTGTACATCCGGATATCCCGCATTATCCACATCGGGAGGCCCCATTACAATGATACCGGCCCGGTTGGGATCTGGATTTATTTTCATCCAAAATACTGCACTGAATTCATCCCCCTGCAATCCATTTGTAGGAAATGTCAGGTAAGCATCCGTTGCTCCTGCATAGGCCTTGCCAATTTTTCCATCTGCGAAACCAGGAGTTCCGATAACAGTAGCATCTGTGCCACTGACGAGTTCCGTATTATTATCTTCAAAAGGCATATAAAATATTTCACCATCATATATGGGTTGATAAGGAGGTACCTGACCAGATTCTTCCTGTATAATACCTTGTATTTCTGATTGCATCAATGCCTTGTCAAATAAACGCAATTCATCCATAAAACTAATATCTGATAAATGGTTCCAGCCGGTAAAACGCGGAGCACCTGACATAATTGAAAAAATATCGCAATCTGTCCAGTCTACACCTGTAAATACTCCTTGGCTAACCACCTGCCCATCGATATAAACCACAGCTTCGGTACTTGATATTGTAAATGCGAAATGAACCCATTCATTTGTTGTAGGATCGACATCAGCTGCAGCACCTCCATCAAACCAGGAATCTGCCGTCCCATTCCCAACATTCAGCTTAAACCGTTGCATACCTGCTGCATTTTCACGGAAAAACCTAAAACCTGAAGTCCTGTTGTTCATGGCAGTAGGATTGTTGGGATCCGGTGGTCCCATTACCAGAATACCAGCGCGATCCGGAACGGCATTGATTTTCATCCAAAAAATAGCGCTAAATTCATTTCCTTGTAATCCATCTGTAGGAAATGTAAGATATGAATCTGTTGCACCTGCATATGCATTTAATCCTTGAACACTTTCACCGGCAAAACCTGGATTTCCAACCACAGTTGCATTTTGAAAACTAATCATTTCCATATAATCCCCATCGAAAGGCAAATAAAAAATTTCACCATCATATTTGGGTATATAAGGTGGTGTTTTCTCAAAATTTACCGATTCAGTAGTGTTCTTCCCATCAAGGTCAGTCGCTGAAATTGTAAGCGTGTGAGCTCCATTTGTAATATTATCATATAGATATTCAAGAATAGCCCGCCGGTAATCCTTAAACTCACTGAAATTGGCAATTTCAGTCCCATCTATTGATACTGAAATCGATTTAATTTCAATATCATCTGTAACTTCAAACTGAATATTGATAGAAGTTACGAGTTCCGGTACCTGTATTTTAGTTCCTTCCAACGGGTACTTAATGGTCACTTCAGGGGCAGATTCGTCTGGTCCTGGATCAACAGCAGTGATCGGATCTATGCCTTCGTTACATGCCGTGGCACATATAATGGCAAAAGTTCCGATTATCAAATATTTAAGTATTTTCATTGTTTTTTATTTTTTAATGATCAATAATTATTGGTTTTCACCTAAAACAGGCAGTTGGTCCACTTGATTTTGCGGGTATGGCAAGAAGGTCTTATCTTCTGAGAATGTTCTGCCATCATAACTCAACTCATTATATTTGCCGAGCCTTATCATATCATAATATCGTGTCCCCCACTCCATGGCCAGTTCAGCAAACTTTTCATCCATTACCTGATCGTTCGTAACTCCTGATAACGGTGTCAAACCTGCTCGTGCCCTTACCAGATTAACCGCTTCGTCTGCAGTCATGGCAGAACTATTTGCTCCTTGTGTGAGCGCTTCAGCATGCATAAGTAATATTTCAGCATATCTGATACAAGTAAAGTTTTTATTATTACCATATCCGGTACGCCCTGGAGTAAGTTGCTCAGAAGGCAAATAGTGCTTTCCACTTGCAAACATGGCACGCGCATAATCATTTATCTGGTCTCCCGAACGAGTAGTATTAGAGATCCAACCAGGCAGGGTAGCGTAGTTTGGATCACTTTGGATCTCGGCGATGCCACGGTCAGTAAATAACACACTTGTTTCCAATCGAATGGTTTCACCTCTATCGAGCATAAACTTGATATATTTCAGGCTTGGCTCGTAAAAACCCCAACCACCTCCGGCACCTGCAACTTTTGGAGTCCAGCCCTGAGGACCAAAGAAGGCAAAAAGATAACTTTTGATATCACCCGAACCTTGTCCAAAATCTGAATACTGCAGCTCCAAGATGTTCTCGTTATTGAGTTTACCTGTCAACTTGAAGAGTTCGTAGAAATCCGCCTCAAGGTTAAATTCGCCAGAACTGATGATCTGAGAGGTGGCATCGGCAACTGCCTGGTAATTTTTTAGTTCAAGATTAGCCAATGCTTTTATAGCGAGCGCTGTATATTTGGTTACCCCACCTCTTATATCTGTCCGTTCATTCGGATGCATATTCGGCAGTAATGAAGCAGCTTCATCCATTTGATCTGAAATATGTTGCATCACCTCTGCTTTTGATGCCAAGTCAGCAACCAGCAAGTCAGAAGGATCAGAGGTTGTTGGAATGAAGATATCTCCCCATACGCGTGATAATTGAAACAGCAAGAATGCTCTTATTGTTTTTACTTCTGCAATATATTGATCGGCAATCAACTTATTATCAGCATATTCTTTGTATAACTCGATTTGTTCCATTGCAGAATGAAATGTGAAAATATCTCTGTATTCATTTTGCCAGACAGAATTATACATCCAATAGTCCTTGTTATAATTGTATTTATCTGTTTCGGCAAAATCTTGCTGGTCACCAAGACCGCCATGGTTTACATCATCTCCTCTGACAGAGATTAAAGGAAACTCTTCCCATCCTCTTGTCTGTAATTCGGCATACGCTCCGATAAGAGGCAAAATCATATTTTCAGTAATCGTATAATCTGTTTCCTCTGTAAACGCCCTGTTCTGGGGCAGTTCGTCAAGCACATCATGACAGGAACTGACAAGTATCAGGGCTAAAACAATTACTGAGAATTTTATATATTGATTAAATAGTTTCATGATAATAGTTTTTTAAAATTAAAATTTAACATTCAACCCAACGGTATATACAGCTGGTATTGGATAGGTTTGGGTATCTATCCCATTTGCTACCTCCGGATTAAATCCATTATATTTAAATACAGTTAATGGACGTTCCGCTGTTAATGAGATTCTTATATCTGGCATTTGTGCCCCAAATAATTGTTTTCTAATTATATTATATGCGAGATTTACATTTTGAATTCGGAAAAATGAGCCATCCTCTACGAAATAGTCACTCATTTTTTGATTCCAACCTTTTCTCAGTCCGGCAGATGACGGATATTTATTTGAGGTTCCTTCGCCATGCCAACGGTTTTTGGCAAGGTCTGCATCCAGGTTACCATCTGCCGTCCAGATAAGTTCACCGCGTTTACGATTAAGTATCTTGTTCCCGGATTGTCCCATAAAATTGGCCGATAAATCAAAGTTTTTATAAGAAATACCAAAATTAAATCCATACATAAATGATGGAAAATACGATCCTAAGACTACCCTGTCGTCATCATCAAGTAATTTATCATTATTTTGGTCGTTATATTTAAAGTCACCCGGCACCAGACCATTTTCAAGTGCTATGGGATCGTTCTGTATTTCTTCATCGTTCTGATATACACCGGTGACTTCACGTCCGTAGAAAGCCAGTAGTGGTTCGCCAACAATTGTTCGTTGTCGAAATTCTGCCATTCCACCATCAATATACGGCTGTCCGTATAAATTGCGTACCTCATTTTTAAGCGTTGTTAAGTTTACTCCTACATAATAATTGATACCATCAGATATGTTATCGCTCCAGTTAAATGCTAATTCAAGTCCTGAGTTTCTGATAACTCCAACATTTTTTAGTACGGTACCACCAACAGCTGGAATATTTACATTAATTGCTGCATTCTTTGTATCACGAATGTAATAATCAGCATCAATTGATAAACGATTATCCAATAACCGTGAAGTAATACCAACATTCCATTCTTCAACAACTTCCCATTCGAGTGATGAAAACGTGCTGGATGTTTTAGTACCTGAAACCAGATTGTCGTCAATGGCAGTAGTTATGATTTCAGTTGTGGTAGCACCATCACTGGCTTGTATTTTATCATTACCTAGTTCTCCCCAGCTGGCCCGCAATTTCAAAAAATCAATCACATTATTATTAAACAAAAAGTTCTCCTCTGAAATTACCCAGCCAATGCCAACTGTTGGGAAATAACCCCACTTTTGTTGATACTTTGAACTTCCATCTGCCCTCATCGTGCCATAGATCAAATATCTTTCATCGTAGTTATATGATATTCTACCAAAATATGATAGCCCATATTGTCTTAGACCGTTATCTCTGACATTTTCGACTACAATTGTTTCAGCCTGATCGATGTACCATGCTTCCTCCTGGTCAACAGGGAAATTCAGACCTCTTGCCGTAAGGTAATCCCAGGCTTCATCCCTATATGATATACCACCCATCACAGTCAAAAAGTGACTGCCAAAGTTGTCATTATATGTTAAAATATTATCCCAAATCTGGTTTGAGAAGGTCTCAGCAGTTTTAGTAATAGATGCATCAGGTCTCTGGAAACCATCTGTGATATAATAGGGTAGATCCACATTTCGTCTGTTAAGATCTGTATAGCTGTGATTGTAGGTTGTTTTAAATGAAAGTTTATCCGGGATAAACTCTATATCTACATAAAAATTGGCTAACAATTTCCTGATTTTAAGACGATTATCGTTAAATGTTAGCGCCGGGAAAGGATTTTGCCCCCCACGATAGCCGATAAGTTGTGCACTGGCAAAATTTATAGGCCATGCATCAGTATTTTCTTCATCGTAGATAGGTAATATTGGAACAGCGAAATATGCCTGGTTCCATGCTGCAGCTTCTTCTTCATACTTTTTCGCATTGCTCCAGATCATATTTCCACCAATAGTCAGCCAATTTGTAGCTCTATAATCAATTTTTGAACGTAGATTGAATCTTTCGTAATTATTCTTCATATCCAGAATACCCTCCTGCCCAAAGTAGCTTCCTCCAATGGAATAGGTTGTATTTTCACCTCCGCCAGTTACATTTAAACTATGATTTTGAATCGGCGCGGATCTAAGTATTTCCTTATACCAATCAGTGTTTACATCCGGAACATTTGGATTGACCCGACTTCTGCCATAACGTTGCATTGCATTTAAAATAAAGCTTGCATCTGCTGCTGATCCGGATTCATTGGCCATAGTGGTAAATTGCTCAGCATTTGCCATTTTTAATACGTTTTGGGCAACCTGAGTACCATAATAACCATCATACGTTATTTGAGCTTTTTGATTATATGAACCTGATTTGGTTTCAATAAGCACGACTCCATTTGCGGCTCTTACTCCATATATTGCTGCTGCAGAGGCATCTTTCAATACGGAAATAGTAGCAATGTCATTTGTATTCAGAAAATCAATATTGTCAAAAAACATTCCATCAACGACGTATAATGGCGCTTCGTTATCTCTTCCAGGATAAGAACCAATACCTCGAATACGAACCGTTGGTGCATCACCTGGCGCCCCGCTACTTACTACTTGAAGACCTGCTACTTTTCCCTGCAAAGCCTGCATAGTTTGGCCTGTCGGTGTTTTAACAATATCTTCTGATTTTATGGTTGAAATGGATGATGTAAGATCTTTTACATTTGTTTCACCATATCCAATTACAACAATTTCATCCAAGGCCCTGATATCTTGTGTTAGACCTATGTCTATAATGGACCTGTTTCCAACTATAACTTCTTCAGAGGTATATCCAACGTAACTAAATACCAATACATCCTCTTCGGAGGTTACTTCAATTACATAACTTCCATCAATACCAGTTACAGTACCTGTTAGAGTACCCTTAATTAAAACGTTTACTCCGGGAAGTTCTTCTGAAGTCTCCAAATCTGTGACCTTCCCTGTGACCTGACGTTGTTGAGCGTTCCCTATAAGGAAGGAAAGCATAAACGCTAAAAAAAAGAGCGTCAGTAAGTTTTTCATTCTTTGTCTTTGTTTTTTCATAATTCTAGTAATTAGCTGTAATTCTAAAGCTAAAGACTTAGAATATTAAAGTGAAAAATTGGGGTACTATTAGAATACATCATCCATATGTGGGACCTTTTTTCACCTTCACATTAGCACATCATCATATCGTAAACAATTGATTTAAAGTACGTTAAGATGACAAAAAAGTAACATTTTTTTTATGTCAATAAAGTAAAAAGATATAGTAATTAAGGCATTAAAACCAAAGATTGATTATTAGTTGAAATAATAATAAGCAGAATTATTCAACTAATAACCCATAATGTATTCAACAAGGTTTGTATCATGGTTTAAATGGAGTTTTTTTCGGAGTCGATATCTTCTTACCTCAACCCCCCGGACGGTGATATTGAGTAAAGACGCTATTTCTTTGGAAGATAAATTCATTTTAAGATAAGCACAGAGCTGAAGATCAGCTGGTGTTAAGTCTTGATATTCTTCTTTTAATCTATGTAAAAAATTCTCATGAACCTCACTGAAGCTTTGTTCAAACATCTTCCAATCATTTTCAGAGGTTAGATCCCTGTTTAGATTTCTTACAATTCTATTGAAGTGTTTTGAAGGGAATCGAACGCCAAGTTCCTCTTTAATTTTTGTTAATTCATTTTTTACGGAAATCAGTGTATTATTTTTGTGGATCAATGAAAAAGTAGATTTGGCTAATCGGCTATTTCGAAGCTTAATTTCATTCCTTAAATTTTCATTTCTTAATTCCATGAACTTTTTCTCATTTTCAGCAGCTTCTGTCTCCAACAGTTTTTTTCTTTCCATCTCATGTTTTATATGGATTCGTCTGATTTTACGTCTGTTGAGGTAAATAAATAATCCAAGGAGTAAAAGAAGAAATGCAAAATAAATAACCCGTGCTATTTTACTTTTAATCCATGGTGGATTTATTGTGAACTTAATCGCCATCTGTTCGAATGCTGATCCGATCTCTGGCATTATCCTAAAAGTATAATCACCATAAGGTAAATTTTGAAATCTAATGTCTTCCTGATTTCCGGTTATTATCCACACTTCTAAATAGCCTTCCAATTTATACATCAAATTAATATCATTAGTGTATTCGGGATAAGACAGACTGATATTCACATGATTGAATCGGTATGGAATTTCATTCAAATTTTTGATTTTTAGTATTTTATCACCTTTAACACTTAAAAAATCAATTTGTCTCAATAAAATCTGTGGATTGTAATCGGGTTTCCAGTCCTCCCAATTGTTATCAAAAAGTGCAAATCCATTATCCAAATAGATTAATGTATGCGTAGAATCCAATTCGTAAATATTTTCATGCCCCGGAATTAAAAACTCGTTTAAGTCATTAAAAATATTATTCTCCACTTCACTAACCATATTTTCATCCATCACAGCTTTAATACAATCACCATCCCTAAATATCCAATAATTATCATTAGCTGCTCCAGTAAAATGTGAATTTTCAGAAAATTCACCCAATGATTTGTTCAGTTCATTTAATGAGAAAAAAGTATTTTGAATATCATCGTAATAAACAAATCCACTATCCGAGCTGAATACTATTTTGTTATTCAGGACATTGATATAAGATTTTGATTGCTGAGAAAAAGACCTTAAGTCAATGACTTCTTTGAGATTTTCGGTTAATTCCAGACGGTAAACTCCTTTGTAAAGATGTGAAACCCATATAATATTTTCTCTTTCAAATGCTATAATTTTAGAGAGCTTATTAAATCCGGATACCGAATGAGATAATCTCCAGGAATTGTTTTCCTTTTTATAAACAAACAATCCATTATAAGCTCCCTGAAATAAATAATCATCATTATAGGGATATAGTTTGAAATCAAATCCACCGGAGATATTTGAAATCCGTTTCATTTGAAACTGATCGATGGTGTAGGTGAAATTGTTATGTCCGCAAAACAATGTGTTGTTAATTACGGAAAGATTCCAAACCTGGCCCTGTGAACCTGGTATTAAGGCAAATTTTTCATTTGAAAAACCCTGATGCTCTTTAAAACTTTTATGAAATACACCACGATTTGTTCCTAAATAAACTGTGCCTTCATGATAAACCGCAGTGTAAACACTTCCGATATTTCCAGTTACATCTTTAAAATAGTATAAAGGAGAATTGATTTTGATTAAATCAATTCCATTATCCATTCCAACCCATAAATTATTTTTTCTATCAACAAAAAGATTTAAAACAGTATTGTTATTTAATCCAGATTCTTTATTGATCTGATTTAGTATTATGCCATCTTCGTTTAAAATGAAAACACCACCCAAAATAGTCCCTATTGCAAAAAGATGCTCGTTTACTTTTATGCCTCTATTTAACTGATGCCCAGTTATCTGTTGATTTGCCGGTATATTCCATTTAGTAATTTTTCCATTTGAATAGATATACAATCCATTATTTTCGGTACCTATAAGCAGGGTTGAGCTATCTGAAAATGACTCCATTATCTTAACGCGTTTTCCTCTAAAAATCTCGCTTTCCTTGATTAATGTAGATTTTCTATCCTTAATTTCATAAATTCCATGATTGATCGCCTGGATATATAATTGGCCATTAACAACGAATGGAGGGAAAATAGTTCCCAATTTGGAACAAACTATTTCTACATTTAAACCATCATAGACAAATGTGTTGGCAAATGATTGAAAATATATTTCATCATTAAATTTAACTATCCACCAAATTTCTTCGTCACCAAATTCATAATCTGTCAGTGAATTTGAAATAGAAAAATAATGTAAGTTGAAATTTTCATCCCTTTCCCAATAACCAAATTCACCCAAAGAGCCACTATAAATTCGATCACCATCAGCAAGCACAGCTCTCACAATTGTCCCTCCAGGTAAATTGTACTTATTCCATCTTATGCCATCAAACTGAAGCAAACCATTTGAGTTGCCGAAATACATAAATCCATTTTCATCCTGGGTGATCGACCAGTTTTTGTTCCCGGCCTTGTATTCCTTTTTGGTAAAATGCTGGATATACGGAGTGCCATATTTCAATAGATCATTTGCCAACAGAACATTTTGAAAAATATATAACAGGAAAAATAGCACAAATAAAATTAGTGTGATGGCCCTATCACAAATTCTGCCGCAAAATATCATTCCTTCGTTTTTAATTAAATTTACCAATTAAAATCTTCATTTTAAAGTTTTTCAAAGTATTGACCAAATTGCCGTAATGCTAATCTTCGGAGAGTTTTGCTGATTATTATGATTACATAAATCGAAAATTGCATGCAATCATGAAAAAACTATTCATTCCGTCCGCATAATTTCTGATCAGTTTATTATTGATTTTTTTTTATACCTATGGAAGAAAAATTACTTTACGAAACCTTTGTAGAGGAATAGCTTGAATATAGTAGAAAGCACGAAAGTGGAATTATAAATGTTTAGATCGCCAGAATGATAAAAGGGTAGTACTAATATCAGTGAAAAAATGTGAATCAGCGGATATTTCGAAATTCCGTTTAAATCCCCGGTATTAAAATCAATCAATTACATCCACCACACAACGAAATCCAATGGTCGAACTCCTGTCCAGGCCAGGCCAGAACAAAATGAATTTGGTAGAACGTCCAGCTGGCTGGGGACCACCCCGAACGTACCATTCCGAACCATCTGCTTTAAACCAACTTCCCCCCTTTATGATGACATATTGTGAATGTCCATCCGACCTTTCACTTTCTGTCCACTCCCAGGTATTCCCGCACATATCATAACATCCAGAAGGAGATCGTCCCTGTCGAAAAAATTTAACGGGAGTTGTTCCTGCATATTGTCCATGGTTACATTTATCCGGATCATATTCATTGCCCCAAGGATATGTAATTCCCATGCCTCCCTGGGCAGCTAGTTGCCATTCATTTTCTGAGGGTAACCTTTTACCCACCCATTCCGCATAGGCACGGGCATCCTCCAGACTAACATAAACGACCGGATGATCCATAAAATCCTCCGGCGGAATCCCATTTATCCAATGTTTAAGAAAATTTGAAGTATCCGTGGGTTGATATTCCGTATTCATCATAAAATCGTAGTATTGACGATTGGTTACCGGAGTAAGATCAATGGCATAAGCTGAGAGTTGAATTTTTTTAGAGAAGTCAACTACCTGGTGAATCCGGGCAGGCGGAGGTATATAACCATCGTGTGCATAAAAACCACATTCTCTTTGTATGTAGCTAATTTTCAACTGATCCGAAAACTCATCGATCATAACCATGTTTTCAGGGATCGTGTTTAATGCAACCTTCTTTTGATCGTTTCGGATCTGGTTTTCCTTTGGTTTGACAATATCAGTACTAATACTTAATCTGGCATATTTTTTTCGTTGAGCCTTTAAAAATTCCTGGAAATCTGCTTCAAAATCAGTGAAATCGGTAATTAAAATAGCACCTAATCCCCGGGGAGCTATATCAATCCTTATTTCCAATGAGTCAGTATCAGGCTTTTTAAGTTCAATACCACGGATCAAATCAAATATCCGGAAGTTTTGCTGTTTGGCCACCTTAATTATGGTCCCTCGTTTCCATTCTTCCGACCGATTGACAATAGTCCATAACTTATTGTGATTATCATACCATAAGCTGGAATATACATCTTCCATCAAAACCGGATATAACGGATTCCATCCTTCTCCCTGGAAAAGGAAACTGAAATGACGTTGTATGGGAGTCATTAACCTGAGATAGGATTTATCTTGTTCATTCCAGGGCATCCAGGTACCAAAAACATTTTCCCATATCAGTATTCCACTTCCATTCATCCAGGCCATATGTAATTCCGATAAATGATTTTTTTCCCAACGTTTAATCTGATGCATCATATGTCTGCGTTCAAGCCATTTATTCCATAATATCCCCGGAACATGACTATCATCGAACCATTGTGCCCATGACATATGATGATCATACACCCTTTCGACAGGCAGAGCCAGTTCCGATTCCAGAACTACACCTGGTTTTACTGCATCCAGTTTATTTCTGAAACTTTTTGTTCCTTTGGTTAACGTATCTAGAAAAATACCGTCAGCGTTAATGATCCGGACAATATCAATCAGTATATCAATATCATCCTTCCCCTCTCGCCTTGTACCAGTATCCCATGGATTAAAATCAATAAAAATCCGGATTCCGAGTTCATGAAATTTTTTAACAATCTCCTTGAGTGCATTTAAGCCTCCTGGAAAATCTCTGTAATGATCAAACTGATTTCTCTGGTCAATACCTATTCTAGGGTATGCATGCCATAAAACAAGACCATCGATTTTTCCAAACTGATTCTCAATGTTTTTCACAAAATCATCTACGTTGAATTTATTTGTTTGCGGATCGTAGAATTCTCGATCAAATAACATTAAAAAGTATACAACATAACAGTCTGAAGCCCATTGAAAAGATGATTGTCTGTATAGTTCGTCATCATAATCAATATCTTTTTTTGTCTGTTCTCGAACCAATAGCAGCGAATCTCTCCAGGCATCCCACAGATACTCATCTTCCGGAGCCGGAATCAATTTCGTATTAGAAATGTACTGCTGACTGTAAGCAGGAATTATAACCCAAATTAGGATGAAGGTTTTAACAAAATGTAGGGGTAAAAAACTATGTAATACGAAAATAATTTTCATTTTGAATCAAAAATATTCCAGTTAAAATTATTTAAAAATTAAAGTGTTTGTTACCATCTTTAATATTAAGTTTTTTTGGCGTTTTAAAAATTTAATCAAAGTGCATTTTTATAAGAAATGAGAATTCTTAATTATTTGATAATTCTACTGATATATTTTCACCTTAATATTAGTTGGGCACAAAATGTATCAAAGCTTTCTATTCCCGAAATTATGAAAGGAGAAGATTTTGTGGGTTATTTACCGGAAGATTTGTCATGGTCGGAAGATGGTAAATCGGTATATTTTACGTGGAATCCGGACAGGCAAATCCTTCGAAACTTGTATAAAGTAGACATTAAAGGATTAAAGCCTGAATTGGTAACTTCAGAAGAACAGATAAGTTTGCCAACCTCGAGGGGTGATTATTCACGTGATTTCAATCTTAAGGTATATTCCAAAAATGGAGATATTTTTTTGTTGGATATAAAATCAGGGATGGTACAACAGGTTACGAATACCTTAAAAAATGAAATGAATCCTGTATTTACTGCTGATGAAAAAAACATTATTTATCGCAAAGAAAACAATCTTTATAGCTGGGCGATTAGTAATGGTTCAACTAGACAATTAACAAATTTCACAACTGGAAATTCTCAGAGAGAAAATAAACCTTCCGACCAGGAGGAGTGGCTAAAAAAAGATCAACTTGAATTTTTCGAAATCCTTGCAGAAAGAAAAGAGAAAAAGGAAAAGCAGGAGGAAAAAAACAAATTACTGGAACCTGAAAGACCCATTGAGATCAATGTTCGGGGTAAACAATTAATCGATCTAAATCTCAGCCCAGATCAGAATTATGCTGTATTCCGGTTAAGTAAAGTACCTGATGCGTATAATGGCACAAAAATATCGGATTACGTTACAGAATCCGGTTACACCAACGAAATAAATGCTCGCCCCAAAGTCGGGAGCCCTGAAAGAACCTATGAGCTGGGTATATATGATCTGTTAAAGGATACTGTATACTACGTGGATCCTGAAAAGATCCCGGGTATATTTGATAAGCCCCAGTTTTTAAAAGATTATCTGCCCTCGGATAGTACATTCAACGATCAATATGATAAACCCAGAGAAGTATCTTACTGGGGACTTGTGTTTAATGCTAAAGGTGATCGGACGGTAATTGTTATCAGATCCCATGATAATAAGGATAGATGGATCATGTTATTGAATTTATTTGATGGATCTATGGAATTACTGGATCGACAGCGTGATGAAGCATGGATCGGTGGTCCTGGTATAGGTATGTGGAATTTTGGAACAGGTAATATTGGTTGGCTGGGTGATGATATGACTGTCTGGTACCAGTCTGAAGAATCGGGTTATTCACATATTTATACCATTCATACTAAAAGTAAAGAAAAAAAGCAGTTGACAAATGGTCCCTGGGAAGTGTATGAATCCATTCTTTCAAAAGATAAAAAACATTTCTACATAATAGCGAATAAGGAAGACCCTTCAGAAAGACACTTTTACAGGATGAGAGTTAATGGTGATGATCTGGTAAAAATCACCCAGAATCCTGGTAACTATGAAGTAAAAATATCCCCTGATGAAAAAATGCTGGCACTTCGATATTCGTATAGTAATAAACCATGGGAATTATATTTCATGCCTAACAGGCCAGGTGCCCAAATGCTGAAAGTGACACATTCGACTACAACAGAATTCAATCAATATTCCTGGCGGGAACCAGAATTGGTAAGTTTTCAGGCTGAAGACGGAGCCCTAGTACATGCAAGATTGTATACGCCAGAAAATCCGGAATTTGATGGCCCGGCCGTGATCTTTGTCCATGGTGCCGGTTATTTGCAGAATGTGCATCGTTGGTGGAGCCAGTATTATCACGAGTACATGTTCCATAACTTTTTGGCCGATAACGGTTATACAGTACTTGACATTGATTATCGTGGCAGTGAGGGCTATGGACGTGATTGGAGAACAGGTATCTACCGGCATATGGGAGGTAAGGACCTTTCTGACCAGGTCGATGGGGCAAAGTATCTCATAAAAAACCACATGATTAGTCCAAATCGTATTGGTATATATGGAGGTTCCTATGGCGGATTTATCACTATTTTTGCCATGTTCAAATATCCTGAAATATTCAGATGCGGTGCCGCCTTGCGATCCGTAACCGACTGGGCACATTACAATCATCCATATACATCGAATATTTTAAACACTCCCTTGGAAGACAGCATCGCTTACAGACGAAGTTCCCCGATATATTATGCTGATGGCCTTGAAGGTGAACTGCTTTTGTTACATGGTATGATTGATACGAATGTTCATTTCCAGGATGTTGTAAGATTAAGTCAGAAGCTCATTGAACTGGGAAAAGACAATTGGAACCTTGCGGTATTTCCATTGGAAGATCATAGTTTTAAGGAATCCAGTAGCTGGGCCGATGAATACCGTAGAATCTTCGACCTGTTTGAAAGAAATCTTAAATAGTCGGAGGTTTACGTAGTTAATCATGGAAAATTCATATTTTTTAAATTACATTTTCTAATGCCAATTAAGTAAATAATGTGGACCTGTCCGGAATGTGGTAAAAAATTCAGAAACAAAAATCAGTGGCATTCCTGTTATATTTTATCCCTGAACGACCATCTGAAAAATAAACCAGAGAACATCAGAAACACTGTAATTCAATTAATCAAGAAAATTGAGAAGTTTGGAGCCATTCAAATGAATCCCGTTAGATCAGTTATCCAATTGAAAGCAGGAGCGACATTTTTATCTATTAAACCCAGGAAAAATCACGTTGAACTAGAATTTCAATTAGGAAGACGAATCGATGAATTCCCAATCCATCAGGCAGTAAAGATATCTGGTAAAAGGTTTTTACATTTTTTATATCTGCAGGATCCGGAAGATATTGATGAAATATTAATTACATGGCTACATGAATCTTATCATCTAATATCAGATACTTGAAATATTCGGGATAAATTTCTTTTTCGTCTATTCTACTTCAATGGTTTCGATACGTATATATTATTACTCATCAAACAATATAAACAATGGATACAGACCTTTATACTAGACATGGCAAGCACTGGGGTTTTATCAAAGATGACAATGTATTTAAAAATCCGAATAATTATATAGGATGGATCGAAAATGATGAAATATATCTGAAAAATGGACATTTTTTAGGTTTCCTGGTAGATGATACATATATCATACGTAATAAAAATGAAAAATCACATCCCTTAAAACCTATTAAGAAAAGTCCCAGAATACCTAAAATTAATAGACATCCTGAACCGATATCTATTATTCCAAACGAGACATTTCTTAAAGCTGATGAAATTGATTGCCTTGAAAGCCTGTGATTTTATTTTAAAATTACTTTTGAATCATAGATAATTATCTGGTAAGAGGGATCTTATCATTTTTAATTTTCCATAAAGATATACATGTTTCTGCTACTGAGATTTTATGAGATAAACATATTGCACAAAGACTGCTCATCATGCTTGACAATATCCTAAAATAATTTCTATCTTTCACAGGAATGATTAATTATGTCCAATTTTCGACCCTCATACATACGACTATACAACGAAGGTAAATTGTGGGATCGTATTGAAAGAATATCTTCCTTAATTGAAAATTGCACTCTTTGTCCCCATAAGTGTCGAATAGATCGAAAAAATAGCAAAGATGGAAAATGTCAATCCGGAGAACTTCCAATAGTTGCTTCATATGGACCCCATTATGGTGAGGAACCTCCACTTGTTGGTTTTTATGGGTCAGGTACTATTTTTTTAACAAATTGCAACTTAAAATGCATTTTTTGTCAAAATTATGATATATCTCAGATGCATTCCGGAACAATAATATCTTACCAGGATCTGGCTGAAATGATGATAGAACTTCAACTTAAGGGATGCCACAATATCAATTTCGTTACTCCTACCCATATGGTACATACAATTGTGACGGCATTACCGGAAGCTATCGAAAAAGGATTAAGGATACCCCTGGTATACAATTCAGGAGGATATGATGCTGTCGAGACCATACAATTACTTGATGGGATTTTTGATATTTATATGCCTGATTTTAAATACTTTAACAACCAAACCGCATACCGCTTAAGTGGAATAAATAATTATGTGGAAGAAGCTTCAAAAGCTATTTTTGAGATGCACCGACAGGTAGGAGATCTCAAAATGAATAACCAGGGAATAGCGTACAGAGGCTTGATAATCAGGCACCTGATACTCCCAGAAAATCAGGCTGATACCTTTAAAGTTATACATTTTATAAAAACACTTTCTGAGAATACCTATCTGAACTTAATGAATCAATACAGGCCTGAATTCCACGCATGTAATGAACCATTAATCAATCGGAGAATCAACTCTGAAGAATTTGAAGAAGCAATAAAGTATGCCAATAAAGTTGGACTGAAAAGAATAACAGTTTAATTTATACCTCAAGATAATAGTTTTTTTCTTGCTGACTGTTCATGGTAACCAGATGATAGAAAGCAAATAACTCAAAAGAAAAAGGTATATATCCCAGATATCCCAGGATTGGCATTTCAAAAAGATAAAAAAATTCAACACCGGGAGTATGATATATCCATTTTGGATACGCATAGAAATTCCACATTTCCCAGAAAAATCCACAAACAAGGCATCCAAGAGCAAGAGCTATCATAGGTTTCCAGTCCCGTCGATCAGAATGGGCCACAAGACTCCTGTTGCCAAGCAGGTGGTTGATCACATCCATTATAAAAAAAACGGACAACCAGACAAAAAAATAAAAAATATCAGGTAGCAATAAAAGAAGCATCAGGCCTATAATACCTATTATAAATAAAATGGTTAATCCTGATTTGTGTGACGGAATTCTTGGCCCCGGACCGCACCTTTTTAGCCAGCTAAACGAACTGAAAAATTCTGCTGTCCCAAAAACTGCCGGTATAACTGTAGAAAAACATAAGGAAGAATAAAGAAAATGAGAAAGATCTGAAAAATGTTCCCTTCCTACATATTGCCAATTTTGGGTGCGAAGATTAATCAATTCAAAAAACCACCATACCGGTATTGAAAGAATAAATAATCCGATATATCTTTTCCAACTTTTACTAAGTAAAGATTTACCCTTTCGCTTTTTAACTAAAGCATCAATAAATAAACAATATCCAAGCCATAAGGGGAAAAAAATTATATGGGTACGAAGACCATCTATCGACCAGTTAAAATACCAGGAAATCAGACAGACTATTCCACCTAAATAACCATACCAGGGAAAGAAATTTTGTCGATTTGGTATCGTTGTCATATAAAATTTTATATCGAAAACTATAAAATCAAATTCAAATAAAAAAAAATACATTCAGATAAGATTTATTACATCTGTTTTATAATACCATAATGAATCATGCGTTTTCTAAAAAAAGTAGTAATTTAAGATTTGATATTTAAAATACTAAATATCAGATATTTAAGATTTAAAAACAGCGTGGAATGAGTAAAATCCGACATTTTTTAATGGAAAGTCAGGATTTGAGAATAATTCTCGTAGCTGTCCTGTATTTTTCTTCCGCTTATCTGGGCTTAATACTAGCATTTCGTGATCCAATTACCTCACCTGTATGGCCACCCGTGGGTGTAGGTTTTGCACTGATTTTGATTCTTGGAACTCGAACCTGGCCGGGAATCACCATAGGATCCTTATTGGCTTACATGCTTGTCTTCTGGTTGAATAACGTCGGCATAAGTATTGAAACGATTCAAGCCACAATCGTAATTGCCATTGGTAATACTATTGAGATCTTAGTTGGCCAATATCTTATAAAGATTTTTATTAAACAGGAAGATCCATTCACAAAGGCAAATGATACATTTATATTTCTTTTAATCGTTTTGGTCATGTGCCTGATCGGATCATCATTAGGAACATACAGTCTTTACCTTAATCATGTTGTAGAACAGGAAAATATTATAGAAACCTGGTTTTTCTGGTGGATCCCCAATGTTGCCAGCGTTTTACTATTTACACCTTTCATTTTATCGTGGAAAAGAAAATTCACTTTCAAGGCATGCAAATCTAAAATATTTGAATTTTTATTGTTTGCATTATGTCTTTCTATTTTTATATCAGTTTTTAATAATCAGCAATTAGCACCTACTGCTGAAAAATCATTTCCTTTCCTTGTCATTCCATTTTTGCTTTGGCTAGCATTCCGGTTCAATCTACAAACCTCCATGGCAGGTGTACTTATAACAGCTTTAACGGCTATATTTGTTACCGTAAACAATTTGGGACCTTTTGTTCTTGAAACTGATGTAAATTCAATTCTGATTTTACAGATCTTTATTGGGGTAATCAGTATCACATCGATTATACTTTCCTCAACCGTCTTTGAACGTACTATTGCTCAAAACACCATAAAAAAATTCAATGAAACGCTGGAAAGTAAAATCGCAGAGCGGACCATAGAATTAAATGAGGAGATAAATTTCAGGAAAGATGCGGAAGAAAAAATTAAAGTGGCCAATCGACAGCTTCAAAAAACCAATATAGAACTGGATAACTTTGTTTATAAAGTATCTCACGATTTACGTGCTCCAATTGCGTCCGTTCTGGGACTCGTTAACCTCGCTAAAAGAGAAAATAAAGTAGATGTTCTCAGAGAATATTTTAATATGATTGGTAAAAGTGCTGAACAGCAGGATCTGTTTATAAAAGATATCCTTGATTTGTCGAGAAATTCGCGGTTGGTAGTGAATAAGGATAAGATCAAATGGGAAGAATTACTTAATGACACATTCGACAATCTCAAATACTCAGTTAAAAACAAAAAGATAGAAAGAATTATCAATATCAAAGGCAGGACTACTTTTTATTCTGATCAGCGAAGAATAAAAGTTATATTCAATAATCTTATATCAAATGCTATTAGATATGCCAATGGCAAAGATCCTAAGGTTGAGATAGATATCGATGTTAATAAAAATGAAGCTGAAATTACCATCGCCGATAATGGAATTGGAATCGAAAAACCACATCAAAAGAAAGTATTTGAAATGTTTTACCGGGCTGCCGAAACAAATGTAGGGTCCGGTCTGGGATTATACATTGTCAAAGAGTCGGTAGATCGTCTTAACGGACAGATTGACTTGAAATCTGAAAAAGGAACAGGAACCACCTTTAATATTATTCTACCAAATCTCCGAAATCATAATTAGCGAACCAGCCATAACTAGACTGTTTTCAATTTAGCTATCCTATTTTTCAAAATATCTGTTCTTTATTTTTAAAAACTCAAAAACTGTCAAATGATAAGGATCATATTCCGGGTCAGGTATTCCAGATGGAGGTACAGCATTACTTTCATATCCGGTTTGAAACATATTATGATGATATATAACATATCCTCCTTCATCAAGTACCTTAATCATATGAATGATATGATCATAAGGATCTGTTACTCCTGTAGGTCCTCCAAATTTTTGTGTGCCTTTCCTTGCTGGTTCATCATCAACCACTGGTTTGTTATATCTTTGTAACAAATAGGCAATTTCCTGAGGTGCGATATGCCAATGACGATCGGTTGTACGGGTGGTATGAGGAGAGAGAAAATCCAGCACGTTATTTTCATCAGGTGAACCAAGGAATCCTGCATATCCCGGCGAATTGGTTACCAGACGATCAGGATCGATTGATTTAATAATATGATAATAATCAACTGTCCGGTAATCAAATTCATTCCAAATCTGGAATACTAAATTTCGAAAAGGCTTAAGTTCATCTGTTATATATTTAACTGCCTTATCAGATGCTTCATCAGAAAGCCTGATATTTTCATTCCAGCTTTCCCGCTGAAACAAAACAAATAAAACAATCATCCCTGTATGGTCAGCATCATAAATAATATCCTTTAAAACTTTCAAATTTTCTACATTTAAGCTTCCATCAGAAAAGTATAAGGTACATTCTTTACAGCTATCTACAAATCCTCGTGTGTTGTCCCATTGTGCCCAAACCCGAATAACATTTATACCATAGGATTGAAACTTTTTCAGCCAATGGATCCGATCTTTTTTGCTTTTATTAAAGCTTGGATTGTATAGTGCGTTAAAAAAACTAATTCCTGTGTAATCAAAAGGCTTATCATTTAATAAAAAATTTGTGCCCTGTGTTGATATAATATGATTTGTTTGCCCATTACTGAATCTTATTATTAACAATAAAAGTATTATGATTAATAAATACCTTTTCAGATTTAAATACGTATACGGATTATTTGTCTTCATTTAGGGAATATCACTTTATAATTTCCTGATTTTAATAGAAAAAGCTGCTATTGGATTATTTACAAAAATTCTATTTATTTCTTTATTAGCAAATCCTTTTTCTTTTAGCCGGGGAATCAATCTTTCGAATACAGTTGTATAGGATCTGAATTCACCACCATTTTCTTCACCAGGAGTATACCAGCCTGCATCATGGGAAATAAGTACCTTCTGTAAAAGATCATTATCTCTGAATTGTTTTAACCAGGAGCAATATTGATCGACATTGTATTCATCCAAACCATCGAGACTTACCCAGGCACCCATCCTTGCAGCTTGTATTCGAATTTGATCATCTTTTTCATTCTGTGCATGTATCCATATAAAAGCCTCCGGATGTACTCCATTCTCTTTTAATATCTCCAACTCCTCAAATGCAGGGATTGCCGGTCCTGTATGACTTGTTATAGTTAAGCCGGTTTTCAGATGTGTAATGGCAGCTGCTGTGACTAATTTTTTATGAAACTCTGATAAGGATTCTGGTGCAACACCAATTTTCATAAATCCAGGCCGGATTCCGGTATCTTCAATACCTTTTTCAAACTCACGTATCCAGCGTTCGGACAATTGTTCCGCTGATTCACTATATGCATATTCAGGAATGTATTTATTATCAGCTGCTCCATATAATCCAGTATTTGTAATAATATTCAATCCTGTCAATTGAGATAATTTAAGTAACAGTTCCGGATCCCTGCCAATATATTCAGGTGTGCAATCGATCAATGTATTACATCCATAATTTCTGATTTCCTCAATATAAGGTGTAACTACCCTGATCACCTCATCATCATTCCATTGTGAAGGATCATAATCTTCCGCACCTGAAAAATCCACCAGGATATGCTCATGTGTTAATGTAAATCCCAGTTTAGCCGATCCAATCATACCCTTTACTGTCATAATCTTTCCTTTCATGTTAGCAGCATATAATTGCGGATCAGTTCCATTTAGTATGATACCTACAAATCCTAATCCAGTGTAATTGATAAATTTTCTTCGGTTCAACATGGTTCTGTTTTTAATCTAGGTTTAACTCGATATGAAATTATTCCCCCTAAAATTAAATTATATGATTTATGAATGTAAATAACAATTCCTATATAATAATTAGCCTATAATAGGCTTTATTGGACTAAAGTTTCGATAATATATGATACTTTCCATTACCTGCATGATATACAGCAAAACCATTATCATATCCGATGAATTCCAACGTCTTTATTTCTGATGCGCGTTTTCCATCGAACCTTATTAAATCCGGATCTGATGTAGGTACATGGATGTCCGCATCAATATTGGGAGGAATTACTATATCTAATTCTAATGAATCATCGTTCAGTGTCCAGGAAGATTTAATATTTCCTCTAATTGACTGATAATATCCATCCACGGCTGAAAGATCCCCAACGATAAATGGTTTAATATAGATCTTATCAAATCCGTATGCATCAGGCTTTGGATTGATCCCAACCAGGGACCGATAATACCATTCACTCACAGATCCAAACATGGGGTGATTCAGACTGTTCTGATCGGGGAGATCCCAATTTTCCCAGAGGGTTGTAGCATCATTTTCGATCATATAACCGTAACCGGGGTAATCTCTCTGGTTGACAATGGTAAAGGCAACGTCATTTCTATTATGCTCCCGTAATACATCAAATAGCATTTTTGTGCCAAAAATACCTGTGGATAAATGTCCTTTGTGTTTTTGAAGTATCTCATCTATTAATACATCAAACGCTGTAATGCGTTCATTTTCTGGCACCAGATCATACCAAAGCGCAAAAACCTGGGTGATCTGAGTGGTTAATGTATCAAACTTTCCCGTATTTGGAATAAGAAATTTATTAATAAAGGCCTCTTTTATAGAGTTGGCAACCGCTTTGTAGGTATCGGCATCGTCCTTTTTCCCAAGTATTTCTGCAAATTCCGAAAGTAACTTCACATTATGATAATAAAATGCACTGCTGGTAAGTGCTTCCGGCTTTGGATCAACACTTACATGATCGCTGATACCATGATATATCAGGTTATCTTTTGCCTGACTTCTTAGAAATTCAATCATCCCTTTGGTCAGATCATAATTATCTTCAATAATATTTTTATCTCCATAAAATATATAAAGTTGTTTCTGTACAAAAGGAAAAGCCAATTGCCAGCCAATTGGACCTGTACCCTCACCAAATCCTTTTGTATCTATCCCATTATATGGTGCACATTCCGGCATTCCTCCATTTGGTCTCACGTCATGAGCAAAATCAAAAACAGTCTTACGATAAAAATTCGCCATATTATAATTGTAAATGAAAGCTTCTGCTGAGGTGACGATATCTGCCCCATAACCCAGTTTTTCTCTTCCCGGACAATCTGATTGTATGGAAAAAACATTACTCAAGAATGTCCACTCCACCACATCCTGAACTTGGTTAAAAAGTTCATTCGAACATGTAATATTGCCTGCATCCGAAAGATCAGCAGATAACCTAATGCCCTGAAGATCATCCAATGCCGGATCCTTTGTTAATCCGGTAATTTCAACATACCTGAATCCATGAAAAGTAAAATGTTGTTGAAAGACATCCTTTTCCTTCCCACTGGCAATATACTGATCAATCTGATTCGCTGTTTTGGGTGCTCCAGGCCCACCACTTAAATTCCAGATCTCTTTAATATGCCCTGCCACGGTAGTCATTCCATTAACTGTACCATCTTCATTTAATAGCTCTCCATATAAAAATTTAATTTCTGTCCCCACTTTTTCATGAACTTTGAAATTGATCCAACCTGCAAAGTTCTGTCCAAGATCATAAACATATACGCCCGGTTCCGGTTCATTTAACTTGACAGGTTCAAGTATTCCTGTAATTTTAATAGGTGGTACCATTTGGGCATTCAGATCTCCTCCTGGCGCTGTTTCAACTATTACGTCCTCCCAATCCGAATCATTAAAATCAGGAAGGCTCCAACCATCCAATTTTAGTCTTCCATCCTGTAACTCACCGAGGTAAACATTGTTTTTTAAAATGAAACTGTCCAATTTTTTCCAGGTATCATCAGAAACGATGGTTATAATATCACCGTTTTCCATTTCGATCCTTATTTGGGCAATCAACTTTGGCCGGCCAATGGTAAGGTACTTTCTTAAGTTGAATTTTCTAAATAGCCCAAGAGGCAATGGATTATACCACCCGTTACCCAGTAAAACACCAATGGCATTATTACCCTTATTAAGTAATTGTGTTATATCATAAGTAGCATATAATACTTCTTTGCCATAATTTGTCCAGCCTGGATCCAGGACATGTTCACCGACTTTTTGTCCATTTAAATATGCTTCATAATAACCCAATCCTGAAATATATAACCTGGCCTTTTTTATATCTCCTCCTACCTGAAAAGTTTTTCTGAACATGGGGGCAGGAAGGATTTCATAAAAATCTTCATCTTTTTCAGGTACAGGTTTGCCATCTCCTATCCACTCTGCATTCCATTCCATTTCATTCAGAATTGAGGTTTCAAATTTCGAAATATTGCTCCATGAAGTAGGATTTCCTTTTTCATCCCATACCATTATTGCCCAGAAATAGGTTTTAAACGATTCCAATGGATTGCCTTCATAAGTTATGCTAACAGAGTTTCCTGATTTTATTTTACCTGAATCCCACAAATCAGCGTTTTCCTCACGGATTAGGTCTGGAGAAGATGCTACCAGAATACGATAGGCCGATTGGAATTTATTTTTGCCATCTGATATAAAATTCCAGGTGAATTGTGGTCTGGCCAGGTCTATTCCCAGAGGATCTTTTATATATTCTACACTAAGTTCGTTGGGTATCAAGTCAGAGGTCATATGACTTGTACAACTAATACATATTATTAGAATGCATGAAAAAATGAAGGAAAAGTATCTATTCATGATCAAAAAAATTTTAATTTAAAATTAACATATCTGAAGCTTTTCCTGATAGGAATATCAAAAAAACATGAGTTGTTTTTCGTTTTGAAATGAATTTTAATAGATAATCGTTTAAATTAGATGTATGATTTTCTAGGTAAAACATATGAAAAGATCCTATTTTGAAGAGTGGCTTTTTTACGTTTTAGCGTGGACCCTACTTACCCTTGCATTTTCTTTTGCCACATTAGTTACCATGCGATACTTCATCAATTTTTTTGAACTCAACCATATCCTGGAATCAAATAAGTTAGCCGAATATATGGTTTCGGATTATCAGATACTTGAAGGCATCATATTCGGTGTTTCTTTTGGAACCTTCTTTTTTATAATAAACCTAATCATAGACACAACCGATATACATAAAATGCCATTCGGTACTGTGATATTTCTCAAATCTTTAATGTATACAATAGCTGTTATTATTGTTTTTTTGATTGTATATTTCATAATCAGCATAATAAATATCTATCCTTTTCCAAAATTAGATCAGGAAACTCTACTGGAAATGGTTACACCTGAATTAATATTTTTCTTTGCTACTTTTTTTGTATTTGCCACCATTTTAATCAATTTTTTATCCCAGATTAATAAAAAATTCGGACCCGGGAACCTATTAAATATGTTTCTGGGCATATATCACCGTCCAAGAATTGAAGATCGGATTTTTTTATTTATTGATCTGAAAGATTCGACGGCCATAGCCGAAAAACTAGGCCACATTAAATACAGTCGGCTTATCCAATCCTTTTTTATGGATCTAAATTATATACTTCCCAGGTACCGTGGAGAAATTTATCAATACGTGGGCGATGAAGCAGTAATTACCTGGCGGAAACGTATAGGATTAAAAAATTTGAAATGTGTGAGATTCTATTATGCCTTTAAAAATAGAATCGAAAGAAGATCCGGTTATTATAATCGAAAATATGATTGTGTGCCTGAATTTAAAGCCGGAATTAATATGGGTGAAGTAACAGCAGCAGAAATAGGTGTTTTAAAAAGGGAAATAGCCTATCATGGAGATGTGATCAATACCGCATCACGGATACAGGAATTATGCAATGATTTTGGAAAATCATTACTGGCAACAGAGGCAATTGTGAAATTTCTTCCACAGAAAGAATTTGAGGTTCAACTTCTGGGAGAAAAACTTCTGAAAGGTAAAAAACACCTGGAAAAAATTTTCAGTATTGGCTAGCCACTATTCTAGAATATGTTAGAGAAAATTTTATTTTAATTTCCGTTTTTAAGATATAATATGCTACAAAATCAAACGCATTATTAAATTAAGTGGGATTAAGATCCAGGAAAGATCCACTTCTTCAATAAAAATAAACTTTTTGTGGCAGTCTTAATCCTAGATATTTTTCATAAACTTCTATAGCCTTTCGTCGAATCTTCTTTATTTCTGAGAACATAAAAGGTTTAAATTCCACACTAAGGTAGACATTTCATAATATGTGAATTCTACTTCAATATCATCAGATTTTTAAAATTTCTTTGAAATTTCCTCTTTTTCAATATTTTTGAATGTTTATTTAATAGTATCTTTGAAAATTCAAAAAAATATTACGTTGATGATGTTGGTCTGGATTCGTTGTTTATTGATGGGATTATTAATAATCATGCCTTATGTGGATTCCCTAAGCCAAGGGAAAAGAAAATCAAAGAAAGAATATTTCTACGACAAAAAAACGATTGAAAAATATAAGTATACTTCGGCTCATCATGTTCAGGATATGGACTTACCACGGATCGAAACCAAAAAAGCCAAAAACATTATTTTATTGATCGGGGATGGAATGGGATCATCTCAAATTTATGCCGGAATGGTAGCCAATAAAGGGAAATTATATCTTGAATATTTCCCTTCTGTTGGATTTATTAAAACGCATTCGGCCAATGATTTGATAACGGATTCAGCAGCTGGGGCCACCGCATTTGCTACTGGTAATAAAACGAATAATGGTATGATTGGGGTTACACCCGATAATCAACCCATGGTGACTATCCTGGAAATGGCTGAAGAAAAAGGATTAAGCACAGGACTCGTAGCCACATCTACAATTACACATGCTACTCCCGCATGTTTTATTTCTCATGAATTCAGCCGGCATTATTATGAACAAATTGCCGCTGACTTTGTAAGAAACGGTATTGATGTATTTATTGGTGGAGGACGTAGTCATTTTAGCAACAGACTAGACAGATTGAATTTGTTGGATATATTAAAAGAAAACAATTATACTTTGATCGACACACTCATTGATCTCGATGTAATTCATGGAGATAAAATTGCGGGATTACTTTGGTATAACAGCCCACCAAGCATCATGGATGGAAGAGGTGATATGCTACCTCTGGCTTCAACAAAAGCAATTAACGTATTATCAAAGAATTCGAATGGATTTTTTCTGATGGTTGAAGGCTCCCAAATTGACTGGGGTAATCACCAGAATAACATTCTTTATCAAACTGAAGAAATGCTTGATTTTGATAAAGTTATTGGACGAATACTTGAATTTGCAGCCACCGACCGAGAGACACTGGTCATTGTTACTTCAGATCATGAAACAGGAGGATTGGCTATATCAGGAGGGAATATAAAAAAAGGAATTGTGCACGCCGATTATACTACGAATGGTCATACAGCTGATTTGATCCCTGTATTTGCTTATGGTCCATCTGCCGAACTATTTCAGGGTATTTTTGATAATACTGAAATTTTTCATAAAATGATCAAAGCGTTTGATTGGGATGGATCAGAACAATAAGTTCACTGGTTCATGCAATAGGATCCCTATGGGATTAGGTCTCTGGATCATTGGTTACAGGTTGTGTTGTTGTCCGGTTGCATATTCATTTGGTCATTCTATCTCGAGGTATCGGGACCAGTATTCAAGAAATTCTTTGTTAGTGGTATTCTCATCCAGCCCAATGCTTTGCATCCAGAGTTTGTATTGCTTTTTCATCAATTTCCTGGCATAATTGATCTCGGTTGAATCTTCGGGATAGGCGCCTTTGTCAAACCTTATGATCCACTCATCAAGAAGTTGTCTATATTTATTTAATACCGGCTCGTAATCTGGATCTCCGGCGAGATTATTTATTTCAAATTGATCATTAATTACATCATAAAGTTCCTCAGCAGGCCTGGTATCGCCCATAAAATTCAATTGCACTTCATTCAATTTCCCCTGTTCATTAAGTACTTCCATGAGGGTTAAAACAGGATACCGAAATTTCTTATATGCATTAAATTGAGTGTAGGGAAGTTCAGAATAAAAATTACGGATATATTTGAAATTATTTGACCTTACTGCACGGATACGGTCTACAGTCTCATCCCTCCTGTCTCTCATGGCGAATATATAATCTCTCTCGACTGAATTATTCCCTAGAAAATTCCTGCCTTGGAGATATGACGGTTTTTCAATCCCAGCAAGGTGTAGAGAAGCCGCCGGAATATCTATATTGCTTACCAATCGATCTGTTTTCGTACCTTTTCCTGTCAGATCCGGATAACGAATGATCAAGGGTGTATTAATACCTCCATCATATAAAAATTGTTTAGCTCGAACATGAGGACGCCCCTGATCTCCAAAAAAGAAGATGATGGTTTCTGAAAGAAGGCCTTCCCGGTCGATATCTTCAATTACTCTTCCAACCTCCTTATCAAGTAATTGAATGAATTCCAGGTATTCAGCCCAGTCTTTTCTTGTAACTGGATGATCAGGATAATATGGCGGAATGTTTAAGCTTTTGGGATCCACCGGATCGATGGTATCCCTCACGAAAGGTCTATGAGGGAAGAATATTTGCACCTGTCCGAAAAACGGCATCCCTTCCGGACATTGCGACCAGTGTGTCCCATCATAAAGACTATCAGCGATAAAGTTGTAATCCTGTTTCCCTGGATTCTGAGGATCCCTGAAATCACTGTTGAAAGTAAAATATCCTGCATCCCTGAAATAATGGGTTATTGGCTTGACTGGTTCCGATAAAGGTTTTTTATACTGGGTGCGGTGCTGATGCGCATTTATGCTTACCGGGTACATACCTGTAATCAAAGCACTTCGACTGGGAGAACAAACCGCAGTAACTGTGAAAAAATTAGTATATAAAACACCCTCTGACGCGAGTTGATCCAGATTGGGGGTTTTGACTGATTTTTCGCCATAACATCCCAAATCTGTCCCCAGGTCATCGGCTACAATCCATAATATGTTGGATCTATTTAGAGGGGTTTCATTTTTTGGCAGACAAGAACAAAGAATGATAACAATGCTAAAAAATAGTTGATAGGTCTTCATGTTGTAAAAGTTTCTACAAAATAAAAAAACCTAATAAAAAAAGGAGCCGAAGCTCCCTTTTTTTGCCTAGTTATATCGAGACTGACCTTATTTATTTAACCTGTAATATTTTATATCATTCAACATGATTAGAAAATCCGATTTCGAAATTAAATTTACCATCATTTCATTATTGGCTGGGCCAAAACGTACCAGCTCATTATTTTCGTTGAAAACTTTCACTTTGCAATCACATCTCTCAAGAACGTCTTCAATTTTAAATTCCACATCCAGGTATTCCGAAAGTAATTCAGCAGTTTTCTGATAATCGAATTCAATGTTGTTATTGTGTTCATCTGGTTCAGCCAAAATCGGTAGCGATATACCGATTAAAAATACTGCTACCATCAACATTTTTTGAAGATGAGTTAATATATTCTTTAATCTATATATATAATTATTCATTCTCTTATAATAATAAGTGCCAATGGCGTGCCAAAAAAAATATATATTTGTTATTCAGATAGTTAAGTGAATAAAATAAAAGATCTATAAGTTTTTATGTGCATTTTCGTACAATCTGCTGAACGGAAGGGGACATTTTTTTTGAAGAAACTTATAATAAGTTACGAAAAAATAAATGAATTGAGTTTTTTAATATAAATTTTTGAAAAATCATCCCTTTTTTTATATTGATATTGCATAACCCATCTTGGGTGAGGAAGCGGTTCTATCTTCTGAAATAGATGATGTTCTTTATTCAACTTTAAAAGAAATGACAGGTTCTTACCACGACCCAGGGAAAAAGCGATGTCTTTTCGGGCACCAAATTGGATTTGTTCTTTCAACCTTTCAATAAACCATAGCTCCCAGTTTTCAAGTATCAATTTCACATCATAATAATTCAGATTTTTATTGTTCCTGACAAATCCCAATGGTGAGACAGCCGTTAAATAAAAGTTATTAAAAAACTTTTCAGGACCACCCATCGCTTCAATCATCTCATATACAAACCGGGAAGAAAGTTCTTGTTTTTTGTCAAAATCATTTTGAATACCAAGAACATTCTGGAGGTTGACAGGATCTGTAAATGGTATACCTGTAATACCACCTCCAAGTCGTCCCGGATTTATTCCTATCAGGAAAATCCGTTTATCATTATCATTATAGAATTTTGTATAGAATGCCGCGAGGATTTTCATAACTTTTTCTTCTTCCAGCGGATTCAAAATCTCAATTCCATCCGAAATTTGAATATCGGGAGGTTCGAGTTTCTTATAAAAAATGATTGCTTTTTCTCCAAAATTCATATAGTAAATTCAAATTAATTCTTCGTATAGGTTATATTCTGTTATGAAAGTTATTGATAATCTTAAAAATATATCAATAACCTTTCATAAAATATACTGGTAACTTCTTTGAATGGAAGTGTCTTTATTCTCACAATGCGGGTATTTTACATCCTGAGTTCCCGGCAAAGGATCTGTACGATACAGAAGGATGGATCTGTCTTATCGAGATTTTCTACAACTCTTGAGAAAAATTGACTGGATTAAGATACGTTCAAAACCTTCTCATAACGCAGAGAGAAAAGAGGGTTTGGTTTGAAGTTTTTTTCAAAAAGATCACTTAATTCTCTATAGTAATGATCTCCATCCAATTCTCCGGGATTTCGAGGATCTGTCCGTAATCAATTAATTTTCTCCTGAGGGAAGGATAATCCAGATCCTGTACCGGTTGTCCGGAATCGATGGCCATGGCTGCCATACACCCCGTACTCTGTCCTAAGATCATAAAGGTAGGTAGAATTCGGATGGCTCCATAAGCCACATAACTGGATGAAGGACTAGTAGGTGTAATCAGATTGGTGCAATCTTCGGAATTTGGAATCAGTGATCTCCAGGAAATTCCAAACGGCCGCCAATCATCCCCGCCAAAGATAAATCCCTCGTTATATGCATACCCATCTTTTACAATTCGCCTGGCATGATGGGTATCGGGTGGCCACCAGGCAAAAGCCACGGGATCGGTTACCTTTTCCCGGTTATCCCTTCGTGTATGGTGTTCGGTGATCACATAATTGGAAACCATCCGGCGGGCACTCCGGATATATAACCTGCGTGGCCATCCCCCATTATCAATAAATTCATCCTTGCACAAACCCCAGTCTTCCCAGTCTGATCGTGTTTCGTCATCCACCTCGGGATCCTGCTGGAGGAACCAGATCAATCCCCGGGTAAAATCTCTATGATATTTGATAATCCGTTCTTTTGTTGCATAATCGCCTTCAGGATACTCCCAGTTTTCTCCGTATAGATTTGCTGAAAGGTCATGCCAACTGCCCAGGTCAGTTTTGCCATTAGGTCTGGTTGCATTGGGGTAAAATAATTTTCCACCTGCCTTCAGATACCTGCGATAAATCTCATAATTTTCCGGATCATAATTTCCCGGTTTGGTAACCATAATCCGATTCTTGAGATCCCTGGTCAGAACGAGGCGGTAACAATACCCCTGAATATATTTACTGGGAGTTCCCTGCTTCCCAAGTTCTCCCGATTGAATAGTGGGGATTAGCCCGCTAGCTGGATTTCCGGGGATGATATAGGGATCGACCTTTATTTCAAATTGACGATAGGTATTCTCTTCCTGGATACCATTCTTCGTCTCACCATACTTATCATTTCCTTCCCGAATGGTTTCCGTTGAGATACCGGTAAAATGAAGCAGATCACCTTCAATGGAAGCATCGATGTAAAATCGGGCTTTTATTTCAATCCCATTCTCCAGGGTGATGCTTTTTATTTCAGTTCCAGCTTTCCGCACACCATTCTCTTCCCTGATCCTCGTGTTTCGAATGATTTGTATTCCTTCTTCCCTGGCAAGAAATTGTTCAATGATAGCTTCAGCCACATGTGGTTCATACCGGGAAAACCAGGATGGGTCATCAAAGTGGGCTTCACGTCCATAATAAGCCTCAATGGCTGTATAAACTTCCCTGGCGATACCTCCTATTACCAGCACACTTCCAAACCGGATATCTTTGGCGATCCCTTCCACTATCATACCACCAGGATGACCAGTCGGCTCAATCAATACTACTTTTTTCCCCATCCGGGCTGCCTGGATGGCGGCCGTAAAACCGGCCTCGCTCCCACCGAGAATGCAGATGTCTGTTTGAATACTTTTTTTATTTAAATTCGAACAGGAAACCAATGTAATCACTGAAAAAATCAGGATAAGGACTTCATATAAAAATCCAGTATAAAATTTATGAGTCTTAAAAACCAATATCATCCTGAGGTTATTATGTGTATTATGTTATTAAATTAGGTATTCATTTGAAAAAATTCTGTCTCGTCCTAAAATTTGTTTACGGGTTCAACATCTAATCCTGGTATTAATTTACAGTTAGTATTTAGTCCTGAAATAATATTTCAGGATTTATTTTGCTTCCACATATTTTTCAAATATCCATCGGTTTTTTGATGGGCTGGCTGTGGCGTTAAATTCTCTACGCTCGAATGGGGTCGTTCATTATTATAAATCCAGGTCGCCTTCTGAAGAGCCGCTTTGGCTTCGGAAAGATTTTGTACTTTGTAATGATAAAGGAAATCATTTTTTATCGTCCCGTTGATGCGTTCTGCAACTGGATTTTCTAACGGATTTCCCTTGGCCGCCATGGATATTTTGAAATGATTTCTTTTTAAAGTT